>Ga0310810_10011696_pt1 | contig 10265 bp, 9 predicted proteins | sample NCmetagenome_FD_207641 | JGI IMG/M metagenome (GOLD analysis project Ga0310810, IMG submission 207641) | Soil microbial communities from experimental microcosm in Duke University, North Carolina, United States - NC | ecosystem: Engineered > Artificial ecosystem > Soil microcosm > Unclassified ...
ATTCGATACCTCTCGGCTGGCGTGCGCGCGGATGGCTGCGCGCCTCGGGCGCTTACCCGTTCCTCTTTTCGTTGATCTGGCTCGTCGTCGCTGCCGGTAAAGCGGTCCTCGAAAGGGTTTCCGTTCCCCTTCAGCGGAGGCTGTGGGCCGGCATCGCCCTGTCTCTACTCATTATCTACCCGCTCAACACAATCAGCCGCGAGCGCGATCTCTGGCTGCCGGCTCCAAGCGCTGAAGATGACGACGCGGAAGAATCCGCAAATCATGCTCAGCTGGACGAAGACACCCTGTATCAGCAACGCGAAATGCTGGAGCGCGAGCTTGCTACTGTCGCACCGGGACGCGCGGGGGTCATCGATGTATATTTTGTCGGCGTTGCCGGCTACGGCTCGCAAAACGTTTTTATGAAGGAAGTCAAAGCAGTGGGCGATTTCTTCCGGCAGCGCTTTGGCGCGGACGGCAAAACCGTTCTCCTGATCAACAACCGCGAAAATCCCCGTGCTGCGCCTCTGGCCAGCGTGACAAGTCTGCGCGCAGCCTTGATGCGCATTGCCGCCGTCATGAACAAAGACGAAGACCTGTTGTTTCTCTTTCTTACCTCGCACGGCTCGGAGGACCATCGGTTCTCGCTCGACCTTGGATCTATCAAGTTTCACGAGCTCGACCCGACCCGGTTGCGCCAGATTCTAGATGAATCCGGCATCAAATACCGCGTCGTGGTCGTGTCGGCGTGTTATTCCGGCGGTTTCGTCGACGCACTAAAAGATGAGAACACTCTCGTGATCACCGCCTCGGCCGCAAACAGGAACTCCTTCGGCTGCAGCAACGAAGCGGACTGGACCTATTTCGGCAAAGCTTATTTCGACGAGGCCTTGCGCAACACCTTCTCGTTCACCAAGGCTTTCGAGCTGGCGCACCCGATGATCGCCGAGCGCGAACGGGAAGAAGGATTCACGCCGTCGGAACCGCAGATGGCCCTGGGCCGGGCCATCGAAAACAAATTGACTCGCCTGGAAAATCAACTCGAGAGCAAGACGACCAGCACGCGCTGAACCTGCCGCCTCCGCATCTGATCTGCCGGTTGCATTCAGACCCGGGAATCGGTTTAAGATACGCGGGCGCACTACGAGGTAACACGTTTGAACAACCGCAATGTGTCATTCGCCCGAATCATCGGCCTGATCGTCTTCGCTGCGCTGATGCTGCTTCCTTCGCCAAAAGCTTCCGCCGCTCAGGAGTTGAGCAAGCTCCCTTACGTGCCGACGCCGCAGCTTGTCGTGGACGAAATGCTCAAGCTCGCCGGCGTCACAGCCAAAGACTTCGTGGTCGATCTCGGTTCCGGCGACGGGCGGATGATCATCACCGCGGCGCGAAAATTCAACGCGCACGGCCTCGGTGTGGATATCGACAGCAAACTCGTCGAGCTCTCGAACCAACAGGCCAAAACGGACGGCGTCGCCGACCGGGCCAAGTTTATCGAGCAAGATATGTTCAAGGCCGACATCGGCAAGGCGACAGTTGTGACGCTTTACGTCTTGCCCGATTTCATGGAAAAGCTTCGTCCTAAATTGTTGTCCGAGCTGAAACCGGGAACACGCATCGTCGCTCACGACTACTACATGAGCGGCTGGTACCCTGACAAACGTCAGGATCTTACGGTTCCGGAAAAAGTAAAGGCTAACGGCACCGATAAGGCATATCTCTACTTGTGGGTGGTTCCGAGCGTCGTGAGCGGCACCTGGCGGGTTGAATTTGATGTCGGCGGTGCGGCTTCTCAGCCGATGGTTTTGGGCATTAACCAGCAGTATCAAATTCTCAACGCATCCGCCGAAAACGCGCTCGGACCGATGAAGCTGGAGCATGCGGCGCTCAAGGGCAACGAAATCAGCTTCGATCTGACGGTGAGCGGGTTATCCTATGCGTTTACCGGCAAGGTCGACGGCGACAAGATCGTTGGCACCGCAGCGCCTGCGGGGAGCAGCAGCGCCAAACCGGTTGCCTGGCGCGCCAGCAAAGTGCCAGAGAAAAAAGGATGAATTTGACAGCCTTGGCGGTTTTGTAGGAAAGAACTTGTTGACCAGCTCGTTTGGAATCTAAACTGAGTGGAGGAGAGCCCATGAGCACAGCCGCGACCACATACACGCCGGAAACCGTTCTCGGGAGCGAAAAAATCATCTCGGCCGATTCGCACATCGTCGAGCCCGACGATCTGTGGATCAACAATCTGCCGGCATCGATGAAAGACCGATATCCGAAATTTCCCAAACGCAATTCGCCCGGCGAAAAACCCGGCGGTTATGATCCGAGAGCGCGCATCGGAGAGATGGAGACCGACGGCGTTTCGGCCGAAATTCTCTACCCGACATTGGGACTGCGTCTGTTCGCCATGGAAGACGCTGAGGCGCAGGAAGGCTGCTTCGCGATCGCCAACGATTGGATGATCGACTATTGCAGAGTGACACCGGGCCGCCTGATCGGCATTCCGATGATCTCGCTCTACAACATCAAGAACGCGATCAAAGAGCTTGAGCGCTGCAAGAAGGCCGGCATGGTCGGCTGTCTTGTCTGGCAGGTGCCGCCGGAACATCTGTCGTTTCGCACCGATTACTACGACCCGTTCTGGGAAGCGGCGGAACAACTAAACATGCCGGTCAACCTGCATATCCTCACCGGCTTCAATTACAGCCGCTGGGAACGCCAGGGACTCGATGTCTACAAGACCGCGGTGAACGACAAGGTCAACGATGCCGCCAACACACTTTTCGACCTGATCTTCAGCGGCGTGCTCGCGCGTTTTCCGAAATTGAAACTCGTCTACGTCGAAAACGAATGCGCCTGGCTGCCCTTCTACATGCACGAATGGGACAAATACTATGTGCGCTTCAAAAACCGGACGCCGCTGCCGTTCATGAAGAAATTGCCGGGCGAATACGTCGCCGACCAGGTCTACGCGACGTTTTTTAGCGATCCGACCGGCGGCGTGCTCATGACCCGCTGGGGCCAGGACACGTTCATGTGGTCCAACGACTATCCGCACGCCGCCTCGCCGTGGCCGCATTCGCGCAAAGTGATCGCCGAAGAGCTCGGTCACTTACCCAAGGACGTGCTGCGCAAAGTCGTGCGCGAGAACGTGATCAAGCTTTACGATCTAAAGATCGACGGGATCAACAATTGATGGCACCACAGTGGAATTGTCATCCCGAACTAATGTGAAAGATCTTTCTGGAAGAAAGATTTCTCGGCTTCGCCTCGAAATGACAAACTGGAATCGACACATTTTGTACTTTTAGACAATCGCAAATTTGAGAGGAGAGCATTCCATGCAAGCCAGCGCCAACGCCGCCAGACTGAAAGATCAGGAAGCCCCCAAGGCTGAAAAATTTTCGCTCAAAACCCCCTACATGAAACAGGGGCGGGTTACGCAGCTCGTAGCCGAGACCGCCAACCTGTGGATTCATACCAAGATCAACGCCGAAGGGGGCGAGAACGAAATTCACCAGCATCTTGATGAAGATCACGCTTTCATCGTCCTGGAAGGCCAGATGAGCGTGTTCGATGAAAAAGGCAATGAACAGGAAATCAAGCAGCACCAGGGAATCATGATTCCGAAGGGCGCTTACTATCGCTACCTCAATACCGGCGACGGCAATCTAGTCGTAATACGCGTCGGCGCCGGCCTCAAAGGCCAGCAGCAAGGCGGCAAGGAAATGCGCCTCGGCGCCGACGGCAAACCGCTGGTGAGCGGCACGGCGGAAAACCGCAACCTGCCGCCGATCGAATCCGGCGAATTTTTCGCCGAGTCCGCCGGCTAGGATTTTTGCTCAGGGTGACAAAAAACGGCCGCTCTCAACGAGCGGCCTTTTTTTTGGTCAGATGTAAAGAGTGGAAGGGTGTGCGCGTTTTGAATAATTTGCCGTTGCGCCGTTGCCGTTTTTTGTGATTATCATCTCCGAAGAAACTGGAGGTGCACCATGCCGACCATCGATGCCGACACTCACGTCGATGAAACCGAAGCCACTTGGGAATACCTTCGCGACTTCGAGCAGGAATTCAAACCTACCACCCAATATCCGGCGCGGCCCGATCCCAAAAAAAATCCGGTGCGCTACTGGCTGATTGACGGCCATCGCCAGATACGCTTCGTGCGCGACGACGGCAATACGCGCACGACAGTCGAAACACGCGAGCTTCTGGACGTGGCCAAGCGCCTGCGCGACATGGACGAGATGGGCACCGAAGTGCAGGTGCTCTACCCGACTCTCTTTCTCATGGAAGCGACCGAGCGCCCCGAAGTCTCGCTCGCGCTTCGGCGCAGCTACAACCGCTGGCTCGCCGACCGCTGCGCCGAAGCGCACGGCCGGCTGCGTTGGGTCTGCCTGCCTCCGCTGATGAACATGGAAGAGTCGATCAAAGAGTTACAGTTCGCCAAAGAGCACGGCGCCTGCGGCATTCTCAAAAAAGGCGACCTCGAGGCCGGCAGATGGCCCGCCGATCCCTATTTTTTTCCACTTTATGAGGAAGCCAACCGGCTCGATCTGCCGATCTGTGTCCACATCGGCTCGGGCACGCCGGATTTCGTCTCGGCGCGGGAATTTTCTCTCGGCTCGTTCATGCGCTCTCAGCTCCCGACCGTGCACGCCTTTCACACGATCATCCGTCATCAACTGCCGCAAAAATATCCCAAGCTCCGCTTTGGCATCGTCGAGGCGGGCGCGTCGTGGATTCCGTTCATCGCCTATGAGCTCAAACGGCGCATGGAAAAAGCCGCTGACGGCGCCGGTACCTTCAGCCAGTTTGCGCGCTACACCCTCGACGCTAGTCTAATGAAGTCCAACCGCATGTACGTCACCTGCCAGGTCGACGAGGATTTGCCTTACATCATCAAAGTCGCCGGCGAGGACAACCTCATGATCGGCTCCGACTATACCCACCGCGACCAGTCGATGGAATTCGAATTCCCGAGCTTATTGAAGGAACGCGCAGATAACGGCGAGATCAGTCAGTCCTCCGTGCAGAAAATTCTTTACGACAACGCAAAAACTTTTTACGGCGTATAAGCTTCCGCGAGAAGTGCTGCCTCTCAAGAAGAACGCGGAGTGTTTCGACGAGCTCAGCACGAACGGACTCATATCAGTTATCTTGTTTTCTTCGTTCGTCCTGAGCCAGTCGAAGGACTCCGAAGTCTTTTAGAAATCTGTTAGCCAACTAATTCCTCGATTAAAGCACGCTGCGTTTTCTGAAGTCTGTCAGAGGGTCACTTGGCGGCCTCGCGCTCGACTGTGAAGGGATCGCCGATCAGCCAGCGCCATGTGCCGTCGGCCTGAAGGCGCGCCACCTCGATCGCATGCTGGGTCATCGGTGGTGGTCCCGAGGCTCTCCACCGCGTATGCATCAGCGCGATACCATCGGTCTGAACGGCTTGCTTCACTTCAAAATCGAATCTGGTTTTCGCTTCGGCGAGCGGCGCCAGCACTTGTCGCAACTCCTCTCTGCCCTGAGTCGTCTCACGCGACTCTTTAAAATACTGCTTCGGGGTCGTAGAGACCCAGCACACTCTCCAGATTGCCCTCGGCCATGAAACGTTGGAACAGAGCGCAGATCTCTTCGGGAGTTTTTGCAGGCATTCGCGATACCTCCTTCGCGCGGTTTTTCAGAGACGGCTTCGGTCTCTGGAAAATTGCAACACGCACGAAGGGCCCATGCAACACTCGCGCAGAAATCACAGAATTTCGTGCCTGTGTGCTCGGATCAGCGCAGAAACTCCTTGTCAAAGTAATCGCCCCATTCGTTGCTCTTGTCGTAAATCAAGTCGGGGCTCAAGTAATTTACTTTTTTGAAACGCCCGCCGCCTGGTTTGAGATCGACCTGAAGGGCCGGCACGTCGGGATGAGCCGGCAGATAGTTGGATGCCTGAAAGACTTTCTGGCCCTGGCGCGAGAGCACGAAATCGATGAACAGCATGGCCGCATAAGGATGGGGCGCATTTTTGGCGACGCCAATGGTGTTGTTCGTCGCCGTAACCGGCTCCAGCGGCTGCCAATCCACCGGCGCGCCGGCTACTTTGCTGATGTAGGCGTGATGATTGAAAATCTGGATCGCAATCGGATATTCGCCGGCAATCACCATATCGAGAATCTGGCGCGCGCTGGCCGTGCTCTTGGCGATATTTTGCTGCTTTAACTTTTGCAGGTATGCCTTGCCCGCTTCCTGTCCCATGCTGGCGAAGATATTGCCGATGAATTGTGGAGCGCCGGAACCGCGGCTGGTCGACCACATCATCTGGCCTTTCCAGCGCGGATTGAGCAGGTCGTCGTAGGTTTTCGGAAGATCGGCAACGCGGACGTTGCGCGTATTGTAGCCGAGGGTCATGAAGTACACGTTGGTGCTGCCCCAAAAACCTTTGGAATCTTTCAACTCAGCGGGATACTCGGCGATGTGCGGCGAGTAGAAGCGCTGCATGAAACCAGCGCGCTGGACGATCGTCGAAGTCGCGCTGCCGCTGACGACGTCGACGTCGTATCGTTTCGCCTGGTACTCGGCCAGCATCTTTTGCGCCAGCCGCTCGGCGTTGCCGCGAAAAAATTCGACCTGCACAAACGGATACTCCTTTTCGAAGGCCGCTTTTACCGGACGCACCACCTGATCGACGATCAGCCCGGTGTAGAACATCACTTTACCTTCTTTTTTGGCGCCTTCGATGAGAGCTTTTTCGCGGTTGGCGGATTTCATCAACGCGACCTCTTCCACCGTTGCCGCCGTGCTCCACGCGGCTTGCAGAGCGCAAAGCATGGTCACCGACATCGCCAGAAATCCCGCGCGCGTCATTGCTTTCGCCATCGTTCCTCCCGGTTTTTCGCTCGACTGTTTTTGTGAATCCACCCGTGCGTTTGCATGCACGCTATTCCCCGCCCCGCCGTGCTGTCAAGATAAGTGCCAAATTACAACGGCGAAATTTCTGTTGCCTCATGATCCATTCATGCTATGGTCCGAACGACCAGGTTGAACCGATAGACCGAGTTTATTCTTTCGCTTTTATTCTTCATGCTTTCCCTCGAGGAGGTTTCATGCCCGGCGCACTGGAAGACATTCGCGTGATCGATTTCACCCACGCGCTCAACGGACCGTTCTGCACGATGCTGCTCGGCCACCTGGGCGCGGAGATCATCAAAATCGAGCCGCCCGCGGGAGACGGCTTTCGCCGCTCTTGGATGCCGCCCGACGCGAAAGTCGATGCGTATGAATTTCTTTGGATTAATGTCAATAAAAAAAGCGTCGTGCTCAATCTCAAGTCAGCGCGCGGCGTCGAGCTGGCGCGTCAACTGATCGCGAAAGCCGACATAGTCGTCGAGAACTATCATGCCGGACAGATGGAAAAATTTGGGCTCGGGTATGACGATCTCAAGAAAATCAATCCTCGCTTGATTTACTCGTGCTCGCGCGGCTTCGGCGAAACGGGTCCCTACAAAGACTACGGCAGCACGGCGCACACCAACAACAGCATGACCGGATGGACTCATACAGGCTGGAAATACAGCGGCGCGCCGGGAACCAAGGCGATCGGCATCGGCGACGAAGCAGCCGGCGTCAGCATGGTGTGCGGCATCCTCGCGGCGCTGCACGCGCGCGAGCGCACCGGCGAAGGTCAACGAATCGTGGTGTCGATGCAGGAAGCACTGCTCGGGTTTATGATCAGCGAATTCCACGAACATTTCATCGGCATCGAAGTGGGCAACTATCCGGTGCCGGTGGCCGACGGCTATTTCACCTTGCGCATTCCGGATATTTCCGATCAAGGCTGGAAAGATCTCACGAAGCTCATGGGCCGCGAGGATCTCCTCGAAGACAGCCGGTTTGCCAACCCCGGCGCGCGCAAGCAGAATCGTGCGGCGCTGCACGAGCTGATCAAGACGTGGGCGCGCGGAAAAACCCGCCAGGAACTTTGGGATGGCCTGCGCAAGATCGACTATTTCGGCGCTCCGGTGTTGTCCATGGGCGAAGTCATCGAAGACCCGCACATCAAAGAGCGCAACGCCTTTGTCGAACGCGACCATTCGAAAGCCGGTCCGACCAAATTACTCGCGCCCTGGATTCACATGTCGGAAACTCCCGCGAGCATTCGCAATGACGCGCCGCTCCTTGGCCAGCACACCGACGAAGTGCTCGGCGGCGTTTTGGGGTTGGGCGCAAAGGAGCTGAGCGCGTTGCGCGCCGAAGGCATAGTAAAATAGCGATCCCAGCCGTTCCTAATTGATGCGCGGAGGAAAACGATGCTCAATATCAAATGGACGTCGTTTCATTTCTCAGTAGCACAACTTATCGTTCTATTGGTTTGCCTCGCTCTGGCCAGAGACCTTTCGGCGCAGACCAAGCCCCCCAGACATATTTACATCGGCGTTTCTTCGGTCAGCATGGGCAACATTATCATCTACGTGGCCAAAGAGGCCAAACTTTATGAAAAGTATGGCCTCGACGCCGACCCGGTCGCCATGCGCGGATCCGGCGAATCATCCAAAGCGATGATCGGCGGCAGCATTCAGTTTTCCCCGATCGCCACGCCGACGGTAATCAACGCCGATCTTTCCGGCGCCGATCTGGTGATCCTCGGCCACACTTTGCCCGGAGTCGTGCACGCCATGGTCGTCAAACCGGAAATTAAAAGAGCGGAAGATCTCAAGGGCAAGAAGATCGGTGTCACGACGTTTGGCTCTCTCACCGATTTTCTGATTCAGTACGCGCTACGTAAAAAAGGCCTCAATCCAAACCGCGACGTGGCGCTCATCCAGATCGGTGGAGACCCGGAGCGCATCGGCGCTCTCAAGCAAGGTTCGATCGACGCGGCTTCCCTATCGTTCCCCGGTTACGGCATTGCCATGAAAATGGGCTTCCCGATGCTCTGGGATTCGGCGAAGGAAATCGAATATCCATGGATCGAGATCACCACGCGCCGTTCGATCATTCAGAAAGACCGCGAGCTAGTGATGAATTACGTCAAGGCGCATCTCGAAGCCACTGCGCTTTTCAAGCGCGATCGCGAGTTCGGCAAGAAAGTGATCAAGAAAACTCTGCGCCTGGACAATGAGGAACTTCTCAACGAATCTTACGACCTATTCGCGAAAGCGTTTTTGCGCGCTCCTTATCCCAACACCGTGGGGATGAAAACCAGTTTCGAGTACGTGGCCGCGACCCGTCCCGACGTGCTGAATCACAAGCCGGAGGAATTTGTCGACCGGAGCTTTATCGAGGAGCTCGACAAAAGCGGGTTCATTAAAAAACTCTACGAAAAGTGACCGAAACAGCTTTGCCGGGAATCGCGTCCACAATGGGTCTCTATGAGCGTTCGCTCGCCCATAGCAGATGAGTTCCGCAATCTCAGCTCGTCAGCCTCCAACGTTTCAATTTGCGGGTCGAGTTCAAAATCCGCCTGGATTTCCGCTAAAAGCATGCTGGATCGACCAAACTGCGGCCACTCGGCGTTAACGCATCATCTGCTTTCAAAGCAACAGGAGAGCGATGACTCTAAGATGGGTTGTTTGTGTCCTCGGTTTGTTCTTTGCGCTGACGATATTTGTCCCGGAGGCAGAGTCGCAGGACCGCTTGCGCATCGCCTGGGCGGGCGGTGCATCCAACGCTGCGGTCTGGATCGTTCAAGACAAAGCCTTGCTCAAAAAACAGGGCATCAATGCGGAGTTCATTTCGGTCAATGCGAGCCCAATGGCGCTGCAGGCGATGCTCGCGGGAGAACTCGACGTGATCGTGACCGCGGTGACGACCCTGGTCAATTCGCGTCTAACCGGCGCCGACGTGGTCATGATCGCTTCGATAGTGCCGACGTTCCCGGCGCACATCGTGACGGCAAAAGACATCGCCGCCGTGAAACAGCTCAAAGGCAAAACCGGCGGTGTCGGGCGCGCCGGCACGACCACAGAAATCGGCATGCGCCTGGGTCTCAGCCGGCTCGGCATCGATCCTAACAAGTAAAGCTGGGCCGGTGGGAGCGACCGCCGATGCGCTCGCCGCATTATCAAAAGGTCTCGTGCAGTTTGTCATACTGGTCGAACCCTTCGTGCGCGAGGCGGAAAAGCTTGGCTGCAAATCGCCCGTCGACGTGAGCCTGGCTGAACATTCCGTTTCACTGGAACGCCGCGCTTACGCGGGAAGCAACTGCTCGATCCAAGGAGCCGTTGATCGCCAAGTTCGTCCGCGCCCTCGCCGAAGCCATCCATGTCTTCAAACCGACAAGGAGTCGACTCTGAAGATAATCAGCA
>Ga0310810_10011697_pt1 | contig 10264 bp, 7 predicted proteins | sample NCmetagenome_FD_207641 | JGI IMG/M metagenome (GOLD analysis project Ga0310810, IMG submission 207641) | Soil microbial communities from experimental microcosm in Duke University, North Carolina, United States - NC | ecosystem: Engineered > Artificial ecosystem > Soil microcosm > Unclassified ...
GCCGGTCGCATCGGAGCTGCCATAGCTCGTGACCAGCCTTGTGCCGTCCGTGCTGGCGAGCAGGCGTTGTGGACTGGCGGGCAGCGGCAGCGGCGGATGACGCAGGCGCAAGGCCGGCGCGTCGTAAATGCGGAGTTCCGGGCCGGTGGTCACGACCAGGGTACGGCCGCCATCGATGAGTTCCGCGAAGCCGGGCGGCTGCGGCAGTGACAGCCATCGCGTGAGGGCGACGCCGGTGGGCGACACCAGGCGCACGCGGTTCCACGCCACGTCCACCACATGCACGCCGTCGAACTGCAGCTGCTCCGGAAGCTGGTGCGCGGCCCGCGCGGGCAGTTGTGGCGACGCCGGCAGGCGCCACAGCCTGATCTGGCCGTCCACGCCGGCACTCGCCAGCAGGCCCGTGGCCCGCGACCAGCCCACCGGATAGCGGCCCGCATCGTCGTGTCCGGCGGGTGCGATGCCGATGCGCGTCGCGGGACTGGCGCGCGTGCCCGGTTCGGGCAATCGCCACAAGGCGACGTGGTTGCCGCCCGGCCCATAGACCTGACCACCGCCGGAGACCATCAGCAACCGTTGCCGGCGACTCACTTCCACCCGCTGGGGCACGAAATCCTGTTGCATCTGGCCCGCCACCAGCGGGTTGCCGCTGGCCGCGTCGAAGGCATACGCGTAGCCGTCCCAGGTGACCGCGGCAAGCCAGGCATCATCCTCGCTGAAAGCCAGCCACGTGAATTCGCGGCTGCGCGGCGTCGGCAGTTGCCGAACGGCCCTGGTCCGCAGGTCGAGCAGGTACAGCCGGCCTTCGAAATCGCCCAGCGCCAGCCAACGGCCGTTGCGGCTTTCCTGCCATGCGGCGATCCCGGTATTGCCGGGCGGGGTGATCGTGGACGTGATCCGGCCCAGGTCGTGCAGGTCGCGGAACACCAGTTCGCGTGGCGCGGAGGTGGCCGTGAGCACGAACCCGCCTGCGCGCCCGATCTTCCAGGGCTGGTCACGCGCGATCCCCGATGCAGGCGGCGAACACGCACGCCACGGATCGAGCTGCCAGCACTGCGCTCGGCCGGATCGATCGTGCAGCACCGCGTAACGGCCATCCGGGCTGTAGCTGGCACTGGCGAAATCCGCGAACGCAGCGGGCGGTTCGATGATCCGGCCGCGGTCCAGGTCGACCAGCCAGCTGTCATCGTCGTGGGGCGCAGCCTTGTTGGAGATCCAGTCCAGGGTCACCAGCAACCGGTGGGCGTCGACGAAACGCAGCAACAGCGGCACCCGCGGCAGGCCGTCGGAGGTCGGGCCGCCAGCGAGACTGACGCGGCCGCGTTGGCGCAAGGTCGCCGCGTCGTACCAGCGCACGCTCTGGTCGTTGAATCCGATTGCCAGCGTGCTCGCGTCGTCGCTCAGTCCGACCGCCATCGGCTTGGCGTCGGTGATCACGGCCTGGTTGACCAGCACCGCGCCCTGGCCGAGCAACATGCCGATGCGGCGACGTTCGAGCTGCGCCAGGTCCTGGCGGCCGGCGCGTTGTTCCTCGCGGATGTTCGCCAGCAGCTGCGGCAGCGCATCCCAGCCCTTGCCGTCCTGCTGCAGTCGCAATGCCGCCTCGCGCCGGCTTTCCCACAGCAGTGCGCTGGAGGTCGCGGCGCTGGCCTGCGCGCGCCGCCATTGTTCGGTCGTGGCGACCAGGCCGATCACCAGCGCCAGCGCAGCCATTGCACCGGTGATCGCAAGTTTCGGATCGCGCCGCGCCCAGCGCGCGATGCGTTGCATCGCGTTGAGCGGACGCACGCTGACCGCGCGGCCCTCGAGGAAGCGGCCAAGGTCGTCGGCGAGTTCGCGGGCGCTGGCGTAGCGATCGCCTGGCACCTTCGCCAGGCATTTGCGGCAGATCGCTTCCAGGTCTGCCGGCACCGGCGCATGTCGCCCCAGGCTGCGGACCTGGCCTTCCTGCACCAGCCGCAGGGTTTCGCCGGGGGTCGCAGCGGTGAACGGTGGTTTTCCAGTCAGCATCTCGTACAACAGCGCGCCCAGGCCCCAGACGTCGGTCGCTCGGTTGAGCTTGCCGCTGCCGACCTGCGCCTGTTCCGGCGCCATGTAACTGGGGGTGCCGGATACGCGTTCGTTGTCGACATCGCCGGCGATGCCCAGCCGCCGCGCCAGGCCGAAGTCCGCGATCCGCGGCGTGCCGTCCTCGTCGAGCAGCACGTTGCCCGGCTTGAGGTCCAGGTGCAGCACGCCGAGCCGGTGCGCGTAATCGAGCGCCTCGGCGACGCTGCCCAGCAGCTGCGCGGCGGCGCGCGGCGGCAACGGCCCGTCCTGCTGCAACCGCACCGCCAGGCTGTTGCCGCCGAACAGCTGCATCGCGTAGTAGATCAGGCCGTGATGCTCGCCGATCTCGTACACGGTGACGATGTTGGGATGCTGCAGCAGTGCCGCGTGCTGCGCCTCGCGACGCAGCGTGGCGACGTATTCGCCGGACGCCCACAGCCCGGCCGACAGCAGCTTCAGCGCGACTTCGCGATCCAGCGAGCGCTGGTGCGCGCGATAGACCACGCCCATGCCGCCGCGGCCGATCACCTCGCGCAGTTCGTAGTCGCCGAAGTCGCGCTGCGCCGGATCATCGAGGTCGAGCTCGAGCATCTGCGGCAGGTCGAGCGCGAGGTGGCCGTGCTCCGTGGCGCCGGCGCGCGAATGCGAGGCGTTGCTGCCGAACGCCAGCTGCGCCAGCGCCGGGTCCAGCCACCAGCGTGGCGACGACGCGCCGGCGTGCTCGGCCGCGCCGTCCGTGGACGACCCTCGCGCGCCGCCATCGCGCGCTGAACCCGGCGACGTGTTCATGCCGCGCTCTGCAGGGCGGCGTGCAGGCTGCGACGCTCTTCCTCGAGCGCGGTGGCACTGGCGACCGTCTGCGTGAGTTCGTCGTCGACCAGTTCGCGGAAGCGCTCGCGCAGGCGTTTCATGGCCAACGACAGGAACAGCGGCGAGACGTCCAGCCGCTGCGCGAGGTCGGCATAGATGCCCGGCACCGGGTCGCTGGCCAGGTAAGGCTGCAATGCCGTGAACATCGGAAGCCGTCCGGCTTCACGCGCTTCGTCCTCGATCCGCCGCATCGCCTGCGCGATCACCTCGAGTGCGAAGCCACGTCGCAATGCCAATTCCGGCGAGCCGCCGGCATCGCCTTCGCGCTGGCGCCGCGCTTCGAGTTGCGCCAGTGGCGGTACCGGCAGGTCCGGATCGAGCGACACGCTGCCGGTGTCGCCGTGTCCGGCCAGTGCGGCCTCGGCGAGGAAGCGATGCAGTTCGGCCAGCAGGAACGTGCGGAAGCGCCCATCGCTGCCACGGCTGGCGCCGTTGCCGCGTCGTTGCAGCAGGTTGTCGAAAAAACCCGCGGCAAGCGCCTGTGCGGCTTCGGCGGCATGCCCACTGCGGCGCAGGTAGATGTACACCGGATACCAATAGCGCAGGCATAGCTCGAGCAGGCGTTGCCGTGCCGGGGCAGCGGATAGCGCATGCAGGCCCGGCGTGTCCTGCGCGTGGTCGAGCGCGGCCACCAGCGACCAGCGCGTGGTCTGGAAGCCCGGATCGTCATGCAGTCTCCCCGACATCACGTCGACTCCGCAATTGGCATGTCAGGACAACACATGGCCGCCAGCGATCTCGCGCAGCGCATGCAACTCGGCCTCGATGTCGGCGGGATCGCCGACCGTGCGCGCGAGTTCCTCGCGCACGAGCTCGCGCAGGCGCTGGCGCAGGCGATGCACGCACACCGCGACCGTGTTCACGCGCATGCCCAGCTCGGCGGCGACCTGGCTGTAGTCGGCTGCGTCCGGCGGTTCGACCAGGTAATCGGCCAGGCGTCGGAACACGGCTTCCTTGCCCTGCACGCGGGCCTCGTGCTCGAGCCGGCGCATCGCATGCTCGAGCACGGCCAGCATCCAGTTGCGGTTGAACACCTGCTCGGGTGATTCGGCTTCGGCGACCGACGGCGCGACGTCGTCGAGGTCGACCCGTTGCAGGTCGCCGCCGCGCTTGTGCGCTCGCTGGCTGGCCAGTTCATTGGCCAGGAAATGGTGCAGCGCGCTGAGCAGGTAGGAGCGGAAGCGCCCACGCTCCGGATCGGCCTTCTGGTCCCAGCGGCGTTCGACGAAGCGGGCGAAGAATTCCTGGGTGAGGTCGTCGGCGTCGGTCGGCGCGTAGCCGCGGCCGCGCAGGTAGGCGAATACCGGGCGCCGGTAGGTCGTGCAGATCTCCGCCAGTGCCGCACGTCCCTGTTCCGGTCCGCGCCGGCCTTCGAGGATCACACTCCAGTGGGTGGTGTCGAAGTGGGACAAGGCGAAGCTCCGGGGGATGGCTTCTGGTGGCGGCACCTGCAGTCTGCTGGGTACTGTCAATACAACGGTGACGTTCTCCAGGCAACGGCCATCACCGCTCGGCCGTGTGGTGTGGCGTCACGTGATGTGGAACAACGACGCGCGCGGATCGGGCGCGAAGCGGGCGCGCGGCGCATCGCCCCAGGTGCGGTGGCCGAGGTTTGCCTGCTCCAAGGCTTCCTGCCACTGCTCGCGGGTCAAGGCGGTGTCGGCGATGTCGACCCGGGCGAACTCCGCCGCGACCCGACGGAAATGACAGAAGTCCTCATAGTCGGCCAGTTCGCCCTGGAGCGCCTGCAACGCCAGGTCGATCAGCAGCGCATCGTCGATCAGGCCGATGCTGGGCAGGTGGTCGGGCAACAGGTCGTCGGGGTTGTCGAGATAGGCGCGCACGGCGGCGACACGCTCGCGCACGTCGGCATCGGCGCCCCAGCCATCGTCGGCGACCAGTCGCTGCAGCCGTTGCATCGCCTTCATCCGCGAGTCGACGAACGCCGGGCGCGCGCCCATCGGATAGCGTTCCAACACGCGGCGTGCGGCGGTGGCCATCTGGTCGAGGTCCACGCTTGGCGAGTCCGGGCTGACCCGGTGCAGGGCATCGTTGAGCAACGGCAACCTTTCCGGTCGCAACTCGTAACCGCCCGCGTTGCGGCGACGGCTGTCGGTGCTGGCGATCAGGCTGGCGAAGCCGTTGGGAAAAGTGTCGCTGAAGCGTTGCGAGGCGTGCATGGCGATCTCCTGGCGGTCCACCCAGTCATTACGACGTTGCCCAGGGCGATGACAGGCCGCCCTGCGCGCAACCTGCGCCCGGGCCATCGGATGCTGAACGGCACCGCGCATCGCTTCCTGTTCGGCGAGCTGCGCCAACGTATTGGTATTGGGTAAATCCGCGCGGGAATTACATCGCGCAGGGTCGGAGGCGGGTCAGGCGGCGGCCGGCAGTTCCGGGGTGACGCCTGCGATGAGCGCGTCGAAGTAGTCGCGGGTCAAGCGCAGCTGCGCTTCGGCGGTTTCGGCTTGATTGACCACGGCGCGGAAGCTGGCGTTCTCGGGCCGATCCTTGGCATACCAACCCAGGTGCTTGCGCGCGATGCGCACGCCGGCTGGTTCGCCGTAGAACGCGTGCAGGTGCTCGAGGTGGCCGACGAGGATGTCGCGGATGTCCAGTAGCGGGGGCTCCGGCAGCAACTCGCCGCTGGCGAGGAAATGCGCGATCGCACCCAGCAGCCACGGCCGACCCTGCGCGGCGCGGCCGACCATCACCGCGTCGCAACCGGTGTGCTCAAGCACGAACGCGGCGCGTTGCGGCGAGTCGATGTCGCCGTTGGCGATCACCGGGATCGCCAGTTGCGACTTGATCGCCGCGATGGTGTCGTACTCGGCCAGGCCGGTGTATTGCTGGTCGCGGGTGCGGCCATGCACCGCGAGCGCGGCGATGCCGGATTGTTCGGCGATCCTTGCCACGACCGGCGCGTTGCGGTTGTCGGCATTCCAGCCGGTGCGGATCTTCAGCGTGACCGGGACATCGACCGCGCCGACGACCGCTTCGAGGATGCGTGCGACCAGCGCTTCATCGCGCATCAGTGCCGACCCGGCCCAGGCGTTGCACACCTTCTTCGCCGGGCAACCCATGTTGATGTCGATGATCTGCGCGCCATGGTCGACGTTGTGGCGCGCGGCTTCGGCCATCACCGCGGGTTCGGTGCCGGCGATCTGCACGCTCACCGGATCGGGTTCGTCGACGTGGTCCATGCGATGCGTCGACTTCGACGTGTGCCAGAAGCGCGGATCGGAGGTGGTCATTTCCGACACCGCCAGGCCCGCGCCCAGGCGCTTGCACAGCAGCCGAAAGGGTTTGTCGGTCACGCCGGCCATCGGGGCCAGCACGACGCGTGGTTCGATCCGATGGGGCCCGATCTGCATGCCGGCATTCTACTTGCCGGCTGGACTTCATCAGCCCGCCGCCGCGGTTCAGGGCGCGTCGACGTCCAGCGCCGTATGGCCGTGCAGCACCTGCGAACCGGCCCCCGGCGCATGCCGATAGCGGAACAACAGCACGAACAGCACCGCCATCGCCAGCGAATATCCGGCGAAGGCCAGCCAGATCCCATGCCAGTCCTTGGTGCCGTCGGCGGCGGTGTAGAAGCGGTCGATGACGTAACCGGCGATCAGGCTGCCGAACACGGCGCCGACGCCATTGGTCATGAGCATGAACAGTCCCTGCGCGCTGGCGCGGATCTTCGGGTCGCTCTGCTGCTCCACGAACAACGAGCCGGAGATGTTGAAGAAATCGAACGCCATGCCATAAACGACGCACGACAGCACGATCATCCACAGCCCCGGGCCCGGATCGCCATACGCGAACAGGCCGAAGCGCAGGCACCAGGCCAGCATGCTGATCGTCATCACGGTCTTGATGCCGTAGCGGCGCAGGAAGAACGGGATGGCGAGGATGAACAGCGTTTCGGACACCTGCGAGATCGACATGATGATCGCGGGGTACTTCACCGCGAGCGTGTGCGCGTACGCGGCGTTGGTGCTGAACTCGCCGAGGAACGTGCCGCCGTAGGCATTGGTCAGCTGCAGCGCCGCGCCCAGCAGCATCGCGAAGATGAAGAACAACGCCATGTTGCGATCGCGGAACAGGCGGAAGGAAGTCAGGCCGAGGATGTCGACCAGCGAACCAGACGCGGCCTCGAGCTTGGGCTGGCACGGCGGCAGGAAGAACGCATACACGCCCAGCGCGAATGCCGCCGCCGCGGCGACGTAGAACTGGCCCGGCGAGGTTTCCAGGCCGAGCAGGCTGGTCGTCCACAGCGCGGCGATGAAACCGACCGTGCCCCACACGCGGATCGGCGGGAAATCGCGCACCACGTCCAGGCCGTCGCGCTTGAGTGCGTTGTAGGCGACCGCGATCGCAAGCGAGATCGTCGGCATGTAACACACCATCGTCGCCAGGATCAGCCAGAAGAACTGCTGCGGGTTGTCCGCCAGCGGCAGCAGGCACAGGAAGATGCCGCCGACGATGTGGAGGATGCCGTACAGCCGCTCGGCGTTGATCCAGCGGTCGGCGACGATGCCCATGAGCGCGGGCATGAACAGCGAGGCGATGCCCATCGTCGAGAAGATCGCGCCGAAGCTGGTACCCGACCAGTGCCGGGTCTCGAACCAGTAGCGGCCGATCGTGATCAACCAGGTTCCCCAGATGAAGAACTGGAGGAAATTCATCACGACCAGACGCAACTTGAGACTCACCGGTGCCGCTCCCCTGTGTCGACCGCCGGTGGTGGCGCGCCGCTAGCGCTGCAGCCTAGGGCCAAACGCCGGATGAGTGAAGCGCAGGCGCTCACACGTCGCGTGCCATCACCCGGTTGCAGCCATCGTGCTTGGCCAGCTGCAGGCGCCGGTCGGCGCTGCCGAGCAGGGCCGAGACATCGGCGCCATCCTGTGGCCATGCGGCGAGGCCGGCGCTGACGGTGATGCGTTGCGGTTCGGCGCCGCGGCCGGGCAGGAACGGGCGTTCGGCGATTTCGCGGCGGATGCGATCGATGCGTTCCCACGCGCTACCGATCGGGCAATGCAGCAGCAACACGAACTCCTCGCCGCCCAGGCGGATGAGGCGCTCGCGCTCTTCCAGCGACTCGTCCAGCACGGAGGCGATCTGGCGGATCGCGCGGTCGCCGTCGTGATGTCCGATCTCGTCGTTGATGCGGCGGAAACGGTCGATGTCCAGCAATGCCAGCGTCAGCGACCCGCCCTGGGTGCGCACCGCATGGAAGATCCGCGGCATGCGCTGCAGCAGCCACAGGCGGTTGGGCAGGCCGGTCAGGTTGTCGCGCCCGGTCAGTTCCACCAGCCGCTGCATGCGGTGGACGATGGTGACGGTGAGCAGCGTCATCAACAGCAGCAGGATCAACCGTTCGGCCTGGGCCGCGGCCGCGGCGGTGCCGTAATCGACCGACACGAGCTGGTCCGGATTGCTGGCCGACGCGAACACGCCCCACACCAGCAGGCCGTATTGCACGATCGCCAGGCCGCCGACATACAGGGTCAGGCGGCCATCGTTGCGCAGCGCGGTCATCGTGATGCCAATCAGGTAGAAGCACCACACCACCATGCTGTTGAGGCCGGCGACGCGATCGTTGAACGCCAGCAGCACCAGCACCGCGGTGGTGGTGGTGATGTCGTAGGTGCCGGTGGCGTAGGGCAGCCAGCCGTGGCGCTTGTGCTGGCGTGCCAACGCCAGCCAGATCTGGGCCATGACATTGACGAATACCGCCGCGGCCAGGCCGACGATGGTCTCGCTGGCCTTGGCGCCGGCCGCGGCATTCGCCAGTGGCAGCAGCAGGATCAGCGCCGACAGCAGGGCGCGCACGCGCGCCACCAGCAGTTCGCCGCCGGTGCCGATCTCGAGCATCACCTCGTCCGGCTGCGCGAGCACGGTCGCCACCAGGTCGCGGAACCATTGCATCGATCTGCGCATGCCGCCCCCTCGCATCCCGTGCGCAGCATAGCGGTGGCGATGGCGCAGTGGGAGCCGCGCCGCGGCCAGACTCGCCCGCATCCTGTTGAACGCGCCGCAGCGCTTGGAAACTCACCCGCGCGGGCTTTGTCAGAACGCGCCGTACAGCGCCCATATCCCCAACGCGAGGAACACCAGCGCCGCCGCGATCCGCGCCGCACGCAAAGGCAGCCGCGATGCGAAGCGGCTGCCCAGCGCCACCACGGGCACGTTCGCCGCCAGCATGCCGAGCGTCGTGCCGGCCACCACCTGCCACAGCGGCGAATACTTCGCCGCCAGCAGCACGGTCGCGACCTGGGTCTTGTCGCCGATCTCTGCGATGAAGAATGCGATCGTGGTCGCGACGAATGCTCCGCGCGCTGGCAGCGCGCCGTCATCGTCATCGAGCGTGTCCGGCTTCAGCGTCCACAACGCGATCGCGATGAAACTGATCGCCACGATCCAACGCAACACCGGCGGCGTCAGCCACTGCGCCGCGAGCGAGCCGAGCCAGGCGGCGAGCGCATGGTTGAGGAGCGTGGCCAGCAGGATGCCGGCGATGATCGGCCACGGCTTGCGGTAGCGCGCTGCCAGCAGCAATGCGAGCAGCTGCGTCTTGTCGCCGATTTCGGCGAGCGCAACGGTTCCGGTTGAAATCGCCGCGGTCAACAGCGGCATGGTGGAAAGCTGGGAAACATCCATCTCGTAACTCCGGGCCGGACGATCCGTGGACGCGAAAGCAAACGCCACGTCGCCCGGCCCGGGTGCGCGGCGCCTGCCTTCGGTCTTGCCCTGCGCCGTCGTACGACGACCGCCTCGCGCACCATGGCCTGCCGGCCAAGTATGTTGATGCGCGTCCCCGAGCCGCAACGCAACCCGGGCGGGCTACTCCCCGGAGGAGGTAGTGGCGCCGATTGTAACCAGACTGTTGTAGCCGCAGTGGTTCCGGCTTGCCCGGTACACTCGCTGCGATTTCCATCGGGACACGACGATGCAATACCGCCGCCTCGGATCTTCCGGCCTGCAACTGTCGGCGTTGTCGTTCGGTGCCTGGGTCACCCTCGGCAACCAGCTCGGGCGTGGCAAGGCACGCGAACTGATCGCCGCCGCGTGGGACCACGGGGTCAACTTTTTCGACAACGCCGAAACCTACGCCAACGGCGAGGCCGAGCGGGTCATGGGCGATGTGATTGCCGACCTGCGGCTGCCACGCGATGGTTTCTGCGTGTCGAGCAAGGTTTTCTTCGGCGCCACGGACAGCCCGCGGCCAACGCAGAAAGGCCTGTCGCGCAAGCACGTGGTGGATGCCTGCCACGCGGCGTTGAAGCGGCTGCGCGTGGATTACCTCGACCTGTACTTCTGCCATCGCCCCGATCCCGACACGCCGATCGAG
>Ga0310810_10011698_pt1 | contig 10263 bp, 15 predicted proteins | sample NCmetagenome_FD_207641 | JGI IMG/M metagenome (GOLD analysis project Ga0310810, IMG submission 207641) | Soil microbial communities from experimental microcosm in Duke University, North Carolina, United States - NC | ecosystem: Engineered > Artificial ecosystem > Soil microcosm > Unclassified ...
CAGGAGTCCTTCGCGTTTTGGCCGGTTCCGCTGGCCGTCGGGCCGATGTTGGAGCGGTTCGCCGGCGTCGGCCTGGTGATCGTGCTGGTGATCTTTATGCTTTTCCAGCGCGAAGACCTGCGCAACCGCTTGATCCGTCTTGTGGGTTATGGCCGTTTGACGGTTACGACTCGAGCGCTGGAAGAAGCAGGTCAACGCATAAGCCGCTACTTGCTCATGCAGACGCTCATTAACTCCTCTTTCGGGTTGGCGGTGGGTTTCGCGCTCTATCTGATCGGTTTGCCTTATCCTATACTCTGGGGTTTTCTTGCTGCCGTATTGCGGTTCATACCTTATGTCGGCCCTTTTGCCGCGGCGATCATGCCCAGTGCACTCAGCCTGGCGGTTTTCGAAGGTTGGCTCTGGCCGATCGTTATTGTCGGCATTCTTTTCGCGTTGGAACTGCTCAACAATATGGTTTTAGAGCCGCTGCTCTATGGCGAGAGTGCAGGCGTCTCGGGAGTCGGACTTTTAGTTGCAGTCGCGTTCTGGACATGGCTTTGGGGGCCGGTCGGACTTATCCTCGCCACCCCACTTACGGTCTGCGTTGTCGTGCTTGGCAAGCACGTCCCCGGGATGGATTTTATCGGCGTGCTGATAAGCGATCAGCCGGCGATGGAATCGAACATAAGCTACTATCAGAGACTGTTGGCAATGGATCAGGCCGAAGCGGCGGAGATCGTTGAAGAGCATCTCAAGGTCCATCCGCGAGAGCAGATCTTTGATGCGGTGCTGCTGCCGGCGCTGAAATACGCCCGAAGAGATCGGGAGCTTGGCAGGCTGACGGAAGACGGCGAACAATTTGTATTGCGCGCAACACGGGAGATCCTCGAGGACTTTACCAGTTTGATGCCCAGCAGCGAGTCTGAGGCAAGGGACTCTCTGGCCGCGGATGAGGTCCCTGCTCCTCTCCCGAAAGTGAGCATCTTGGGGTGTCCTGCTCGCGACGAAGCGGACGAACTCGCGCTTCTCATGTTAAGGCAGCTATTTGTTGCGACCAGATATGACGTCGAAGTTATGTCGGACGCCGTGCTCACTTCCGAAGTTGTTGGCATGATTGGCGCAAAAAATCCGGCAGTGATCGTTATCGCAAGCCTATCGCCGGGCGGACTGGCGCAGACACGCTATCTCTGCAAGCGGTTGCGGGCGCGGGTTCCCAATCTCAAGATCGCGATCGGGCAATGGGGTATGGAAAGCGAGGACAGAAACAGAACCTTGCTTACGGAAGCCGACAGGGTCGGGACTACCATGATTGAGACACGTGAGCAGATCATTCAGTTGAGCCAAAGCAACCCTCATCCGTCAACTCCGCCCGCTACGCCGATCGTTCCTTTCGCTCCGCACAACCCGACATCTCCGGCTGAGGTCGCCGCCTGATCAAATAGAGTCGCAAAATCACTCCGGAATCAGACGCGATCGTACGCTCCTTTCACCGCACGATTGCGCCCCTGGAGCAGTGCGGGCAGTTAGGATCTTTCCCCCAAGCGCATCTGAGTTTTCCTGTTTGTCCAGCCCCTTGGAACGACTTCCAGATCGAACGGCCGGTTAATCCCGAAGCGCGATAATTCTTTGCAAACTCGTCCAATATTGGACCGCAATTCATTTTTGGACCAGCCTAAAGTTACTTCCAACAACACCATGAAGTTTTCCTCACGGGGCTATCGGCAAATGTTGAAAGCGTCTCGGGTTGAACACGGGTCAGGCAAAAAAGAATGCCATGGTGAAAAAATTAATATTGCTATGGATGCTCGTGGCGGCTTCCGGTCTGGGCGGGGCAAGCGTTAATCAGGCGGCGACCGGGGGCACTCCGGGAGAGCGGCTTGGCGCACGAGCGGCGCGGGAATATGGCGCCGAACATCAGATCCAAGCGCGAGACGAAAAGAATCCTGGCGAGGAAAAAAAATTGCTTCGCGCTGATCCGACTAACGAGGTTGAGATGAAGCGATTAAAGTTGATGCTTCTGATCATGATGAGTCTGGATCAATACCGCACTCCGGTTCATTGAAGAACGGAAAGCGGTTGATGCGAGTCTTGGGTCGGAAATTTCGACGTTTTTGATGCGGCTGCAATGGCCTCTTCTTCACTTCTTAAGGACACTAACTTTTTGAGGAGATTACAAATGAATCAGCTTTCGGAACAGATCCGAGCTACGGCCATTGACCGGACGGAAGCCAACACCCCACGTCAAGTCTTTCTGTTCAGCGGACATATGGTTGACCGCGCAGATCGCTTAGCGCCGCGCTTTCCGCCTCATAGAGAACCGCTTGCGGCCGCCGCCATCGACAAACTGCTCGATGAATTAGGCGCGGGTGCCGCCGATGTGGCGATTTCGAGCGCCGCTTGCGGCGGTGATTTGCTCTTTGCGGAATCCTGTTTGCGGCGCAAACTGCGCCTGGAAATCTACTTGCCGATGATGCAAGAGGAATTCGTCCAGGAATCTATCGACTTCGCCGGCGAATATTGGCGAGAGAAGTTTTTTTGGGTCAAGGAACGCGCCCGGCGTTGGCACATCATGCCGCAAGAACTGGGTCCTACACCTCCGGGTGAAGACGCCTTTGCTTGCGGCAATCTTTGGATGCTCGATAAAGCCCTTGCTTACGGACCAAAAAAAGTCAGCTTTATCTGCCTGTGGGATCGCCAAGCGGGTGAAGGGCCGGGTGGGACTAGGCATTTGCACGACGCCGTTGCCCAGGGTCAAGGCAAGGCTTATGTGCTCGATACAGCGAAGCTTTGGTAAGCCTGCTCGTAATCATCAGACTAAAACTATGACAAAGTAATTTATTCGCGGACCACGAGACATTGCGTTCTGGTGCCGGTGTGAGGATCTCACATTAAGTGAATCGCCTACCACACGCCCTTCCGAAAATCCTAAGCCGACCTTTTGGTCGAAGGTGCCGACGCTTTTAACGAGCCGTTTCTTCGTTTTCCTCGGACAACCTCGAGAAGCTATTGGAAACGCAGTCGTTTCTCTGTGACACGTTGTGGCACAGATAGTGCTCCACATGCTTAATGTCAAAAACAGAATCTGAAAACTGGAGTTCACAATGCGACGAGTAATATTCGCGACCCTAACGATATTGATCCTCTCGGGTACGAACGTGGCTTGCAACACGGTCCACGGTTTCGGCCAAGACGTTGAGAGAGCGGGGGAAAAGACTCAGGACGCCGCGACTGCCGTGAAGAGGAAAATGTAGTGACTGATCAAAGAAATACGCAGTATTCACCGTGTGTATGCGGGCCTGACGACATTTCAAAGTCGTCCAGAATTAGACAGTAGTCTCCGCCTTGCAGGTATACCGTTAAAGACCTTAAGGGCGTGAGGCTGCCTGGCTCTCAGTCAAAGGGGAGGGTTTTATGAATAGATTCGAAATGACCCTTGTGTGGAATTGTCGCGGCCAGCTTCGTGCTGGTTTCGAGTGGATGTCACGAGTGGGATCGGCGGGACGATTACAGTTGGGTATGACCGAGGCGGCTCCTATGACAGGAATGATCGCCGCTGGGATGGAGATGCTCACCGGGACGGGGGTTACTCGCGACCGGATCGGAGAGGCTGGGACTGGGACAGAAGTTAAACGGCGTGAAATCATGATGCGCCCTGCGCAAGAAAACAAACATTCAAAACGAGTGAGGAGATATTTATGATCCGGACGATTAAAAATGTCGCAGGTGCGTTGGTAGTTCTTTTCCTGATGAGCGGTTGCCAGGCGATGACCGGCGAGACCATGGGACAAAATCTCGATGACGGTACTCTGACTTCATACGTCAAGACCAAGCTCGCTTCGGACAAGCTTTCTAGTCTGTCGCGCGTGGGAGTCGAGACCAATAACGGCATTGTTTATCTTACCGGCGAGGTCGAGACCGGCGAGCAGAAATCCCGCAGCGGCTCTCTCGCGTACGAGGTGAAGGGCGTCAAGCAGGTCGTCAACAACCTGCAGGTCATCAAGCGCTAGAGGCTAACTTTATAAAGAATCTTCAATAAGAGGAGAAATCACGATGATAACAAACGGCGATTCGAAAATTTCATACTTATTTATTGGTTTGGGTTTGGGAGCCGTCGGCGGGCTAATGGCCGCGATTCTCGGCCGTAGAGAGACACGCGAGGTGCTTCGTGAACGCGGCGGCAAAAGCCTGGACTACCTGAATCAACAGGCGGGCAAGCTGCGCGAGACTGCGGATGTGATCGTGCAACAGGGAAAGAAGCTCATGGCTTGCAACGAATCAGTTGATCGCTCGACGGAGGCCGAAAAGCAGGCTTATCAGGAAGGCAAGCGAGAAAATCAGGGCGGATGAAACTGCCAGGGGTTATGAGCGCCAAATCGCTGATACACGTTGGTATTGCTCTCATCCTTTTCGGCATCGCTGCGCTTGCCTATCGAGCCGACAAGCCGAGGAGCGATGAAACGCTGGCCGATGCGGCCCAGCCGCGAGCCAGCATGGACGCTCGGAAAACTGTCGATGTGTCGTGGCTCGGCGGAGGATTATTGTTGGTGGGCGGTGTCGTCCTGGTGGTTGTCGGCGCCAGGGTCTCTTCGCCGCGCTAAACCGTTGCATAATTCCGGGATCGGAAGTTCTGAGGGAATGAAACAGGCGGGCGTCCCGCGAGGCTTGCAAGGGATCTAAAGAGCGTGCCGGAGGATTGAATCGATGGCTGAGCAGAATGCAATGGCTGAAGACGTCTTATTGGATGTCAAGATAGCTGACGCATCCAATCTCTACAAGTTTTATCTCAATCAGGAAAAGAAGATCCTGGGATCCGTCGCGGTGATCCTTTTTCTCACCCTATGGGAGTTTATGGGCGGGGCATTGAGCGCTTACAATCCAATCCCGTTTTTGCGCATCAATCCGATGTTCATGAGCGCGCCGTCGCTGATTTGGAAAGCCGCTTGGGATCTCTTCGGCTCGGGAGAGATTTACAACGATCTCTACGTGAGCGGCATCGAATTTTTCTGGGGATACTTTCTGTCGGTGGCGGTGGCGATTCCGTTCGGCATCGGCATGGGCTGGTATAAAAAAATGGCTTATGTCTTCGATCCTTTCGTTAATGCGATGAACGCCACGCCGCGCGTTGCGCTGTTGCCCTTGATCATCATCTGGTTGGGCATTGGCATTCCTTCCAAGGTCGGTATCATCTTTCTCGGCGCCGTATTTCCAATGCTCATCAATGCGCGCGACGGCGTGAAGACCACGCCGCAGAATCTGCTCAACGCCGCGCGAAGCTTCGGCGCATCGGAGTGGCAGATTTTTAAAAGCGTGGTTTTCCCTTCCACGGTGCCGTTCATTCTCACCGGACTGAGGCTCGGCGTGGGTAGAGCGTTGGTCGGTGTTCTGGTCGGCGAACTATACGCTGCCACGGCCGGTATAGGCTTTATGATCACGGTGGCCGGCGCGACCTTTCAGACCGACAAAGTCTTCGTCGGCATCCTGATTTTTGCCGGTTCCGGGGTGATCATGACCATGATACTGGACCGGGCGGAACGTCGCTTCGATAAGTGGCGGCCGAAGGTAGGATCGGCTGCCTAGGCGCAAGATACCCGGGGGGGTAACAATGACAGTGATTTCTAAAGATTTGGAGCCGGTTCATTTTTTAGAGAAAGATTCGCTTGGCCGCATTCCCATGCTACTCACTGAGCTCGTCACAAAAATCGAGTGTCATGAAGACCAGACAAGCTACTGGCAGGCTATCTTTGCGCAGAGCAAGGCAAATGGTAGCGCTTACCGCGGCGAGGATCTTCCGCATTCGAAGTGGCACTGGCCGAAGGATACGTGGTTTCGGGAACAGCTGCGGCGCTCAGCTATGCAATGCGCATAAAAGTAGGGACTGAGGGTATGCGAGCATGATCGCGTCTACATACAAGTCGGAGGAGCTGGTCAATCGGGAATATAAGTACGGGTTCGTGACCGAGATCGAGAGCGACACGGTGCCTCGCGGGCTCAACAAGGACATCGTGCGCTTGATTTCAGCCAAGAAGAACGAGCCGAACTTCATGCTGGACTGGCGCCTGAAGGCCTATCGGCACTGGGAGAAGCTGGAAAAATCGCAGGCAGAACCAAAATGGGCGAATGTTCACTATCCGCCGATCGACTACCAGGACCTTATCTACTACTCGGCGCCAAAGACAAACGCGGGGCTGAAGAGCCTCGACGAGGTAGACCCCAAGCTGCTCGAAACCTATGAGAAGCTCGGGATTCCTCTGTCCGAGCAAAAGTGGCTCACCGGTGTGGCGGTCGATGCGGTCTTTGACAGCGTGTCGGTCGCGACGACGTTCAAGGAAAAGCTCGGAGCGTTGGGGATCATTTTTTGTTCCTTTTCGGAAGCGCTGCAGAAGTATCCCGTGCTCGTGAAAAAATATCTCGGCTCGGTGGTGCCCCACAGCGACAATTTCTTCGCCGCTTTGAACGCGGCTGTCTTCAGTGATGGTTCCTTTGTTTACATACCCAAAGGGGTGCGATGTCCGATGGAGCTATCGACTTACTTTCGCATCAATGCCGCCGAGACGGGCCAGTTTGAGCGCACGTTGATTGTTGCTGATGAGGATAGCTACGTAAGTTATCTCGAAGGCTGCACCGCGCCGATGCGGGACGAGAATCAGTTGCATGCCGCGGTCGTGGAACTTGTCGCTCTCGACAACGCGCAGATCAAGTATTCGACGGTTCAGAACTGGTATCCCGGCGACAAGGACGGCAAGGGCGGGATCTATAATTTTGTCACCAAGCGCGGCAAATGTGCGGGAATCAACTCCAAGATCTCTTGGACGCAGGTAGAGACCGGCTCAGCGATCACCTGGAAATATCCGAGCTGCATCCTGCAGGGTGACAACTCGGTTGGGGAGTTTTACTCGGTGGCCATCACCAACAACTATCAGCAGGCGGATACGGGCACCAAGATGATCCACATCGGGAAAAATACCAAGAGCACGATCATTTCGAAGGGGATCTCAGCCGGGCACGGGCAGAACACCTATCGGGGGCTCGTAAAAGTCCTGAAAGGCGCTACCGGCGCGCGTAATTATTCTCAGTGTGACTCGTTGCTGCTGGGCGATAAGTGCGGCGCGCATACTTTTCCCTACCTTGAAGTCATGAATAATTTGTCGCAGGTGGAGCACGAGGCATCGACATCGAAGATCGGCGAAGATCAACTTTTTTATTGCCGGCAGCGCGGGATTTCGCCGGAGGATGCAGTAACGCTGATCGTCAATGGCTTTTGCAAGCAGGTGTTTCGTGAGCTGCCGATGGAGTTTGCCGTGGAGGCGCAGAAGCTTCTGGGCATCAGCCTCGAAGGCACGGTCGGATGACTTTTTCCCGAGGCCCGAGGTGCTCCATTTTTCGATCGCTGTGGGGGAGGGCGAATTTTTAAGCGGCCTGCGAGCGGGGTGAAGCGCGGCAGATAAAGGAGAAATCTTATGCGTATCGGTCCCATGACGCTGTTTGGAATTGCTCTTATCGTTCTCAGCATTGTGACTTTCGCCTACCGCGGCATTCCCTATACGAGCCGCGAAAAAATCATCGACGGCGATTCCGTAAAAGCGAGCGTTGACACCCAGAAGGTCATCCCGATGTCACCGCTGTTAATCGGGTTGGCGCTCGTAAGCGGCGCGGTGCTGATCGCGGTTGGCTCCAAGGAGTCTTAGCGGCGTTTGGGGCCGGCGAGCACCACAAGCCGTGACGAAATGACCGCGGATCAATTTCTAAAAAGCTGGTTAGGAGGAAATTGATATGGTGAGCTTGTTTTTGATGCTCGGGGTCTTACTCGTCGCGATTTGGCTGGGAATACAGATGATCAGAGGATGAATCTAAATCGCAGGGTTTTTTGGTGGAAAAGCTCATGAACCGCGAACGAATCGCGCGAACAATTCGTCGAATCGCAATCCTCGGCAATCATTTGCCACGCCAATGCGGCATCGCTACTTTCACCACAGATTTAAGCGCCGCGGTCGCCGCGGAGATTCCGAATACCGATTGCTTCGTGGTCGCCATGAACGACGCCGGCAAACGTTATGCGTATCCACGGCGGGTCCGCTTCGAGGTGGCGGAGGGCGATATCGCCTCGTACCACGCCGCAGCGGATTATTTGAACGCCAACAAGATCGACGTCGTGTCCGTGCAGCACGAATACGGCATCTTCGGGGGTAAAGCGGGTAGCTATCTACTCGCGCTTCTGCGCAGATTGCGCATGCCGATCGTGACCACCGTTCACACGGTCCTCGGCGATCCGGATTCCGCGCAGCGTCGAGCGATGAATGAGATCGCCCGACTTTCGAGTCGGTTTGTCGTCATGAGCGCGCACGGCGCGGCTCTCCTCCGTGACGTTAATGGAGTCTCCCAGCACAAGATCGATATCATCCCGCACGGGATTCCGAGCGTACCGGTCACGTCGAGCAGTAAAAAAGATCTCGGGATCGAAGGCAAGTCCGTGATCCTTACATTCGGACTCTTATCGCCGGACAAAGGTGTCGAGCATGTGATCGACGCGCTGCCGGCGATTCTTGCGCGCCACCCGAACACGGTCTACGTCGTGCTCGGAGCTACCCATCCGCATATCAAAGAACAGTACGGCGAGAGCTACCGCGAGAGCCTGGAGCGCCGTGCTCAAGAGCTCGGCGTGGATTCCAGCATGATCTTTCACAATCGTTTCGTGGGCCACGGCGAACTCGTCAAGTTTCTCTCCGCCGCCGACCTCTATGTAACCCCGTACCTAAAACCCGAGCAGAGCACGTCCGGAACATTGGCCTATGCGGTCGGGTCGGGTAAAGCCGTTATTTCCACGCCGTATCTTTATGCGCGCGAACTCCTTGCCGATGGACGTGGCATACTCGTGCCGTGCAGGGACTCTCAGGCCATCGCACGCGCAGTCGTCGATCTCCTCAGCGATGATCCAACGCGACTGGCCCTGTGCGCACGGGCCGCCGCTCACGGGCGTAGCATGCTCTGGCCCGTGGTGGCGCGTCGCTATCTGCAGAGTTTCGAGCAGGCGCGAAATCGAGGGCGAGTTGCGCCAGGTGTCAGACATGCACTGCCCGCGCATGCCCGCCAAGTCTGAATGCTGGGAACGCAGGAGAATTTCCAGCTCACGGCAGGAGCGATACTGTAAAAGGTCTTGGGAGGCAAAATCATGTTAAGTCAACTTATTAGCGGGCATCATAAGCTCCAGAAGCCGACCTTAGAGCTGCCGTTCAAAAAATTCCGTATCGTCCTGATCAAACCCTCCAAGTACGACGACGACGGTTATGTGATTCGTTTTTGGCAAGGCGTGCTCCCGAGCAACACGCTCAACGTCCTGCACGGCCTGACCGAAGAGGTAAAACGCAGCGGCGTATTCGGCGCCCTTAGTATAGATATCATTACCTTCGACGAGACTGCAGAAAAACTCCCGGTAAAAAAAATTATCGGCTGGAGCCGGCACCGTTCTACCAAGCTTGTGGTGGGACTGGTCGGAGTCGGCGAAATGCCGGATTTTCCAAGCCAAGTTCGACGCCTTGAGCAATCGCGCTCTCTACTCCCGCGAGCCGCTGCAAAGTTTTTGGACCAAGACGATAGAACAATCAAAAAGTACCAATATGTGGAAGATCGATCCCGGGAAACTCGCCGTCAACTTGATCAAAGATTTCTTTCTCACCACATCTTTTGTCTTTAGTTACCGAGCCGGATCGCGAAGTGAATAGTCTCCTTACTTTCCGCTTAGTGAATCTGGCTCGGACCTGGATTCTCGAGTGAAACAGACAATCCGAGAGGCTCTTATGGATGTAAAAACTAGACAGCAACTTATACTGGCTAAAGAGGAATGGGACCTGGTAGTCGAATTGGTTGAACGGGAGCAGAAAGAACTGCACGCTGAGATTCATCAAACGGACTCCCGTGATTATCGAACGAGGATATCGCAGCGACTCGATCTGGTGGACCGGCTTCTTAAGGTTCTATGCCCAGACAGAGTGGCATAGCTCTGCTCGACAAGCTTCCGCAAAGTACTTGGCTGCCATTCGGCCCGGTATGGTTTGGCCATAAGGTCATTCTCTGTAACTCGACCTTAGTCGATTGTTTCAACTCTTTCGCCGATTCCTCTCTCTATGTCGTATGGAGATAGGCTCCGACATGCTCGACTTGCTGGAGCACGATCGAACTTGACGAAAAACGGAACGTGGGGAATGCGGATTGCTGCGGCAGTTAGCGAGGTAGCAGTCCGCCTGGTACGGACGAAGAACGCATGATAGCGAAGACGGTTTGCCGTGT
>Ga0310810_10011699_pt1 | contig 10263 bp, 20 predicted proteins | sample NCmetagenome_FD_207641 | JGI IMG/M metagenome (GOLD analysis project Ga0310810, IMG submission 207641) | Soil microbial communities from experimental microcosm in Duke University, North Carolina, United States - NC | ecosystem: Engineered > Artificial ecosystem > Soil microcosm > Unclassified ...
TGGTCGTCGCGGCTACCGACGGTCCCATGCCGCAGACCAGAGAGCATATTTTGCTGGCCCGCCAGGTGGGCGTGCCTTACATGGTCGTCGCGCTCAATAAGGTCGACATGGTGGATGATCCCGAGTTGCTCGAGCTGGTCGAGCTCGAAGTGCGCGAGCTGCTGACCAGCTACGGATTCCCGGGCAACGATCTGCCGGTGGTCAAGGTCAGCGCGCTGGGCGCGCTCAACAAGGAAGAGAAGTGGGAAAAGACGGTGGACGAGCTGATGGAAGCCGTCGACAGCTACATCCCGCAGCCCGTTCGCGAAAAAGACAAGCCGTTCCTGATGCCGATTGAAGACATTTTCTCGATTCAGGGCCGCGGCACTGTAGTCACGGGCAGGATCGAAAAAGGCGTTTGCAAGGTCGGCGAGGAAATGGAGATCGTGGGATTCCGCGACACCCGCAAGACCGTCGTCACCGGCATCGAAATGTTCAAGAAGCTGCTGGATACGGGCGAAGCGGGCGACAACGTCGGATTGCTGCTGCGCGGCATTGAAAAGGACGACGTGGAGCGCGGTCAGGTGATTGCCAAGCCCGGGTCGATCAAGCCGCACAAGAAGTTCAAGGGTGAAGTTTACATTTTGAGCAAGGATGAAGGCGGCCGTCACACGCCGTTCTTCAAGGGCTATCGTCCGCAGTTTTACTTCCGGACGACCGACGTGACGGGCGTGGCGCAGTTGCCGGCGGGGATGGAGATGGTGATGCCGGGCGATAACGTGCAGCTGGAAGTCGAGCTGATCACGCCGGTCGCCATGGATAAAGGATTGCGTTTCGCGATCCGCGAGGGCGGCCGTACCGTGGGCGCCGGAACCGTTTCGGAGATTCTGGAGTAAGCGGTTCAATATGGCTTCTTTAAAAGAACGCATTCGCATTCGCCTCAAGGCGTATGATCACCGGGTTCTGGACCAATCGACGACGGAAATCGTCGATACGGCCAAGCGCACCGGCGCGACGGTGGCGGGTCCCATTCCGCTGCCCACGGTCCGGAATCTGTACACGGTGCTGCGTTCGCCGCACGTGGATAAGAAGAGCCGGGAACAGTTTGAGATCCGGACCCACAAGCGGCTGCTCGATATTTTGGAGCCCACTCAGGACACCGTGGACGCGCTGATGAAGCTCGATCTGCCAGCGGGCGTGGATGTGGAGATCAAGGCATTTGGACGTGGGAAGTAGGGCAGCAGTCCGCGGCCAGCAGCAGTGGCCGAAGGCGAAGCCGGAAGGCCACGAGAGTGAGATGTTATGAGCCCAGGAATTTTAGGTAAGAAAATCGGGATGACACAGGTGTTCCGGCCGGATGGCCAGGTAGTGCCCGTGACGGTGCTCAAGGCGGGTCCGTGCGTGGTCACGCAGCGCAAAACGCCGGCCATCGACGGATACGATGCCGTGCAGTTGGGGCTGATGGAATACGTCAAGAAGTCGCGCATCAACAAGCCCGACGCGGGTCACTTGAAAAAGTCCGGCGCCGAAGGCGTGAAGTTTATGCGCGAGTTTCGCCTGGGCGACGGATCGAACGGCGATTTGAAGCCGGGCGACCGCGTTCTGGCCGACGAATTCAAACCCAAGGAAAAAGTGGACGTGATTGGTGTCAGCAAAGGCCGCGGGTTCGCCGGCGTCGTCAAGCGCCATCATTTCCGCGGTAGCGACGCGACTCACGGATCCATGTTTCACCGTGCTCCCGGATCGATCGGCGCCTCCAGTTTCCCCTCGCGCGTTTTTCCCGGTATGCGCATGGGCGGCCGCATGGGGACCGACAACGTCACCGTGCGGAACCTCGAAATTGTCGAGGTGGATGTCGAGGACAACGTGATCCTGGTGAAGGGCGCGGTGCCTGGACCGAACGGCGGTTACGTCGTGTTACGGAGGTCGAGACAGTAGCATGCCGAGTGTAGACGTCATCGATCTGAGCAATAAAAAAGTCGGCACGCTGGATTTGGCCGATGCCGTATTCGGCGCGCCGGTTAACGAAGCCCTGTTATACGAAGCGGTCCGGCATCATCTGGCCGGCACGCGCCGCGGAACAGCTAAAACAAAGACCCGCCACGAAGTGGCCGGATCCGGCAAGAAGCTGTGGAAGCAGAAAGGCACCGGCCGAGCCCGTATGGGTTCCATCCGCAGTCCTCTATGGCGGCACGGCGGCACGACGCATGGCCCCCAGCCGCGCGACTACTCTTATAAGCTGCCGCGCAAAATGCAGCTTGGCGCGCTGCGCAGCGCCTTGTCGGCCAAGCTTCGCGACGGTGAGCTGCGCGTGGTGCGCGAATTCTCCATCGGCGAGCCCAAGAGTAAGCTGATGCGCCAGACGCTCGAAGCGCTCGCGATCGCCCGGACGGTTCTGGTCGTCGACAACGCTGAAAATCGCAACCTGGAGCTGTCCAGCCGGAACCTCGAAGGCGTCAAGCTGGTGGCCAGCCGCGACGTCAATGTGTACGATCTGCTGGGGCACCAGCAGGTGCTGTTGAGCGAAGCCGCGGCGAAAAAACTGTCGGAGGGCCTGCAATGAATTCGTTGATGGAAGTGATCAAGCGGCCCGTCGTCACCGAAAAGGGCGTCACCAAGAAAGACTCGGAGCGAACGCTTTGTTTTGAAGTCGACGTGAACGCCAATAAGACGCAGATCCGGCAGGCGGTGCAAACGCTGTTCAAGGTGAAAGTCGCCGATGTGCGGACCACCACCACCGCGGGCAAGCTGCGCCGGCGGGGCCGATTCGCCGGATATCGCTCCGACTGGAAGAAAGCCTACGTGAAATTGAAGCCCGGCGAAAAGATGCCGGAGTACGCCGAAATTTAGAAGGAATGTTCTAGCCAGATGCCGGTCAAAACATACAAACCCACCACGTCGACCCGCCGTTTCCAGACGGTGGTCTCGCGCGAGGACATCACCAAGCAGAAGCCCGAAAAGAGCCTGGTCACGGGCAAGAATCGCACCGGCGGGCGGAGCAGCACGGGCCGGATCTCGTCGCGCTTTCGCGGCGGCGGTCATAAAAAGGCCTATCGCGAGATCGATTTCAAGCGCGACAAAGTGGGCATCGCCGCGGTGGTCGCCTCCATTGAGTACGATCCCAACCGCAGCGCGCGCATCGCTTTGCTGCATTACGTCGACGGCGAGAAGCGCTACATCCTGGCGCCCGCCGGTCTCGAAGTCGGACGCAAGATTCTGTCCGGACCCGATGCCGACATTCTGATCGGCAATTCTCTTCCACTCAAAAATATCCCCGCCGGTACGGTGGTGCATAACATCGAGCTCAAGCCCGGCAAGGGCGGGCAGATGGCGCGCTCCGCGGGCGCGCAAGCCCAGTTGGTTTCAAAAGAAGGCGAGTACGCGCTTCTGAAGCTGCCTTCGGGCGAAATCCGCAAGGTCCTGGTGGACTGCGTGGCGACCATCGGACAAGTCGGCAACGTCGAACACGAGAACGTCAGCCTGGGTAAAGCCGGGCGCAAGCGCTGGATGGGCAAGATGCCGCACAATCGCGGCGTCTCGATGAATCCCGTGGATCACCCGCACGGCGGCGGCGAGGGTAAGACCAGCGGCGGCCGTCACCCGGTGACCCCTTGGGGCCAGCCTACGCGCGGCTTCAAAACCCGTAACAACAAGCGCACTAACAAGTTCATCGTGACGCGGAAAGCCAAGAAACGGTAAGGATGACACGGTAATGGGACGCTCACTGCACAAAGGTCCGTTCGTGGACGATCACCTGGCGGTCAAAGTCGCTGCCTTGAACGATAAGAACGAGAAGAAGGTGATCCGCACCTGGTCGCGCCGCTCGACCATCGTGCCGGAGTTCATCGGCCACACCCTGGCGGTCCACAACGGGAAGAAGTTCATCCCCGTCTACATCACCGAGAACATGGTCGGCCACAAGCTGGGCGAGTTTTCACCCACTCGGGTATTTAAAGGCCACGGCGCCAAAGCTGTCGCCGGAGGTCCGGGAGCTCCGGCCGGGGCGCCTGCGGGAGCCGAGAAGACCGCCAAGCCGGCGTAAGGAGAAACGATGCAAGCCAGAGCCGAAGCCCGATACCTCCGAACCTCGCCGCAGAAAGCGCGCCTGGTGATCGACCTGATCCGCGGCCAGAAGGCCGGCGAGGCGATTCACATTCTGCGCGCCGTCAACAAGCGCATCGCGCCCTCCATCGAAAAAGTGCTGCGTTCGGCCATTGCTAACGCCGAGAACCGGAACAACGACGTCGACGTGGACACGCTGATCGTCACCGAAGCATATGTGAATGAGGGGCCGCGCATGAAGCGCATTCGCGCAGCCCCGATGGGCCGTGCCTATCGTTATCAGAGAAGAATGGCGCACATCGTAGTGCAGGTCGGGGACAAGAAACTCGACGCCGCGATGAAGGAGATAGGGTGAGCGCACAGCCTGTTCGTGGCGTTGTGCGCGGTTAAGGAAAATTATGGGGCAGAAAGTACATCCATACGGATTCCGGCTGGGATTCACCAAGACCTGGCGGTCGCGGTGGTTCGCCAAGCAGGATTATGCCAAGCTCCTGCGCGAGGATCTGGAGCTCAAGAATTCGTTGCGCGACCGGCTGAAGGCCGCCGGCGTCAGCTCGATCGAAGTCGATCGTCCCGGCAACAAGCTGCGCATCACCATTCACACCTCGCGTCCGGGCATCATCATCGGGCGTAAGGGCGCGGAAATCGAAAAGCTGAAGCAGGATCTGGCCAAGAAGACCCAGCGCGAAGTCTTCATCGATATTCAGGAAGTTCACAAGCCCGAGCTCGATGCGCAGCTGGTTTCCGAATCGATCGCGCTGCAACTCGAAAAACGCGTGGCTTTTCGCCGCGCCATGCGCAAGGCCGTCGATTCCGCGCTGCGTTTCGGCTGCAAGGGAATTAAGGTGCGCGTTTCCGGACGCCTCAACGGCGCGGAAATTGCCCGCACGGAATGGTATTTGCAGGGTCGCCTGCCCTTGCACACCCTCCGCGCCGACATCGATTTCGGCTTCAGCCAGGCCTACACCACCTACGGCGTGATCGGGGTGAAGTGCTGGGTGTATAAAGGCGAAATTCTGCCGGGATCCCAAGGCAAGGGATTGCGCAATGATCCCGAGCCCAGGCGCGCGCCGCGTCCTGATCGCGACCGCGACCGTGGCGATAGACGCGACCGGCCGCCTCGTCCCGCATTTGTTCCGGAATCGCCGGCAGGTGGCGCACTTCAGCAGGCCCCTGGGGAAATGGCGCGGCCATCGATACTGCCGCCCATGGCCGCTCCCGTGCAGCCGGCGTGGAAACAGGACACTAAGCCCGAGGGCACGGAAGCCCCGGCAGTTCCACCGGCCCCGCCCGAAGGCGAGAAGAGCGAGTAAGACTATGTTGATGCCGAAGAAGGTGAAGTTTCGCAAGCAGCAGCGCGGGCGCATGGCCGGCAAGGCCTGGCGCGGCTCCTCGCTGGCATTCGGCGATTTCGGGTTGAAGGCGCTCGAATGCGGTTGGATTACCGCCCGGCAGATCGAAGCCGCGCGTGTCGCGATGACCCGTTCGATCAAGCGCGGCGGTAAAGTTTGGATCCGGCTGTTCCCGGACAAGCCCATTACCAAGAAACCGGCCGAAACCCGTATGGGTAAAGGCAAGGGCGCTCCCGATCAGTGGGTCTGCGTGATCCGCCCCGGGAAGATTTTGTTCGAGATGGAAGGCGTGGATCTGCCGGTCGCCAAGGAAGCGATGCGTCTGGCGGCGGCGAAAATCGGGATACCGACCAAGCTGGTGACGCGCGAGGGTTTGGACTAGGGACGTAGCGAGGAGCACATGAAGGAGAACGCGGAAAAATTCCGGGCCCTGGACGCGGCCGAGCTCGACAAGCAATTGCGTGAAGGCGCCGAGCAGATGTTCCGGCTGCGGTTCCAGATGTCCATGGGTCAGATGGACGGCGTCAAGAAGGTCCGCTTGCTGCGCAAGCAACGGGCGCGGATTCTGACGGTGCTGCAACAGAAGGGCGTGGCTCCCTCTGCGGCTGCCGCAGCTCCGGTTCCGCTGGTTACTAAAGTCAGCAAGAAGGCGACTCCAAAAGGCACCGCGAAAGCCGCACCAAAAAAGGCCGCCGCGAAGCCGGTTGCTGCGAAAACAACGGCACCCAAGAAGGCCACGAAGAAAGGCGAGTAACAGCCGATGGCGGAAACTACCCCTAACAATAAAAACGAAAAGGTCGGCTCGGTGGTTGAGTCCAAGATGGCCAAGACCATTGTGGTCGAAGTCATCCGGCGCGTGCCGCATCCGCTGTATAAGCGCATCATCAGCAAGCGCCGCAAGTTCTACGCGCACGACGAGCAGAGCGAGGCCAAGGTGGGCGATGTGGTTCGTATCATCGAGTGCCGTCCGCTGAGCAAGTTGAAGCGCTGGCAGTTGAAGGAAATCCTGCGCAAGGCCGTGCAGGTCACCACGGATTTAAGCGCGATCGGTATTCAGACCGGCCCCGAAAAGCGGGCGTCCAAGAAGAAGCGATAGGCGAAGAAGCGATAGGAACGGCGAAGAAGCGGTAAGGCAGTTTTGAGGAGCCAGGAGACAAGATCATGATCGGGATGCGGACCATTCTCGAGGTTGCCGATAACAGCGGCGCCCGCAGGCTTGCCTGCATTTTGCCGCGCGGCGGCGACCTGGGGTTGCGGGCCGGATTGGGCGACGTTGTCACGGCCAGCGTGAAGGAAGCCGCGCCTGATTCGCAGGTCAAAAAGGGCAAGGTGGTGCGCTGCGTGATCGTGCGGATGCGCAAGGAAACCCGTCGCAAGGACGGAACCTACATTCGTTTCGATTCCAACGCCGCCGTCCTCATCAACGAGCTGGGCGAGCCGGTCGGTACGCGCGTGTTTGGGCCGGTGGCGCGCGAGCTGCGCGATAAGCGCTTCATGAAAATCGTGTCGCTTGCCCCGGAGGTGATCTAAGCATGGCCCGTAAAATTGCCCAACGGCATCAGAACAAGCCGCTCATTCCGATCAAGATCAAGATCCGCAAGGAAGACACTGTCAAGATCATCGCCGGAAAAGACAAAGGCAAAACCGGGCGTGTCCTGGACATCGATCGCGTCCGCGGCAAAGTGCTGGTGGAGGGCGTGGGGATGGTGAAACGCCACACCCGGCCGAATCCGCAACGCCAGATTAAGGGCGGGATCGCCGAGCGGGAGAGCCCCATCGCGATCTCCAACGTGATGCTGCTCACCTCTGGCGGCGTGCCGACCCGCGTCGGATACCGCATCGAAGGCACGGGAGCGTCGTTGCGGCGCGTGCGCTTCGCGCGCAAGGGCGGAGAAACGCTCGACAAGAAGGCGTAACACACGAAGGTATAAACCAGGTATAAACCATGGCAGCCAGACTCAAAGAAACCTATCTGAAGAAAGTAATGCCGGCGCTGACCAAGGAATTCGGCTATCAGAACCAGATGGCCGTGCCGAAGCTGCAGAAAATTTCTCTCAACATCGGGCTGGGTGAGGCCACCCAGAACGCCAAGCTGATGGACGGCGCGGTGAACGAGTTGAGCCAGATCGCCGGGCAGAAGCCGGTGATCACGAAGGCGCGCAAGTCCATCGCCGCCTTTAAGCTGCGCGAGGGCATGCCCATCGGCTGCATGGTCACGCTGCGAGGCGACCGGATGTACGAATTCCTCGACCGCCTGGTGAACGTATCGCTGCCGCGCGTGCGCGATTTTCGCGGCGTATCGGCCAAGTCCTTCGACGGCCGCGGCAATTACACGCTGGGCATTCATGACCAGCTCATTTTCCCGGAGATCGACTATAACAAGGTCGATAAAGCCAAGGGAATGAATATCTGTATTACTACCAGCGCCAAGACCGATGCGGAAGGTCTGGCGTTGCTCAAGCATCTCGGGATGCCCTTCCGCGCGCAGTAGGAGACCTCATGGCTACAACCGCCAAAATTGCAAGAGACGAAAAGCTGGCCCTGGCCAAAGCCGCCCATACGCCCAAGCTGCAGTGCCGGCATCGCAACCGCTGCTTCCGCTGCGGGCGCCCGCGCGGATTTTTACGAAAGTTCAAGTTGTGCCGCATCTGCTTCCGCCAATTGGCGCTGGCCGGGGAAGTGCCCGGCGTGATCAAAGCCTCATGGTGATGGGCGTCTTGGTGAGGAGCCTGATGGAGATGCGAAGGAGTGTGAACGAATGACAACAACCGATCCGATCGCCGACATGCTGACGCGCATTCGCAATGGAATAGCCGCGCGTCATCCCAAGGTAGACGTGCCGGCATCGCGGCTGAAGGGCGATATCGCCAAGATCCTCAAGGATGAGGGTTACATCGCCAATTACAAGCTCACCGAGGACGGGAGCAAGAGGTCCATCCGCATCTATCTCAAATACACGCCCGGCAACATGCCGGTGATCTCGCGCATCGAGCGCGTATCGCGGCCCGGCTGCCGTGTGTATGTGGGCTCCAAGAGCGTGCCCCGCGTGCTGGGTGGCCTGGGGATCAACATTTTGACCACGCCGCGCGGCGTGATGACCGGCAGCACTGCCCGCAAGGAAGGCGTCGGCGGTGAAGTGCTGTGTCACGTTTGGTAGCAGGAAGGTTCTAACGGAGTTTTTATATGTCACGAGTCGGAAAAAAGCCCATCCCGGTGCCTAAAGGCGTGAAGCTTACGATCGGCAACGAGCTTACGGTCGAAGGGCCCAAGGGCAAACAGACGGTTCCGGTTCCGGCTGGAATCACGCTGCGCGAGAGCGGCGGGATCCTCGAAATTCTCCGCGACAGCGACGATCATGCCGCACTGCACGGGTTGACGCGGGCGCTGGCGTCGAACGCCGTCGTAGGGGTTTCCACGGGATTTACGCGGGAGCTGCAGTTGTTCGGCGTCGGATACAAGGCCGACGTCAAGGGTCGCATCGCCACGTTCACCCTGGGCTATTCGCATCCCATCGAGTTCTATTTGCCGGATGGCATCGATATGAAGGTCGACAAGCCGGCCAACAACCTCACGCCGCTGATACTGACCGGCGGCGACCGGCAACTGCTGGGCCAGGTCGCGGCTAACATGCGCGCCCTGCGTCCTCCGGATCCCTACAAGAACAAGGGCATCCGTTACGCCAATGAAGTTCTGCGCAAGAAGGCCGGCAAGACCGGCGCGGCAGGAGGCGCGAAGTAACATGGCCCACGAGTCAAAGGGTATTATTCGCCAGCGAGTGCATAAACGCATTCGCCGGAAGGTGTCGGGAAGCACGGAACGGCCGCGGCTGGCGGTCTTCCGGAGCGTCAAACATATTTACGCCCAGGTCATCGACGATACTGTCGGGCACACCCTGGCGGCAGCTTCTTCTAACGAGAAAAAAGAAGTAAAAGACGGCGGCAACGTGGCCGGCGCCAAGGCTGTCGGTAAGCTGCTGGCCGAACGAGCCAAGGACAAGGGCGTGAAGCTGGTAGTGTTTGACCGGGGCGGGTATCTGTATCACGGCCGGGTGAAAGCTCTGGCTGAAGCGGCCCGCGAAGGCGGCCTCGAGTTCTAGTCCGAGAGGATTTTAAAAAGTAATGTCAACAACGCCAGCAAAGCGCATCGAAGCCGGGGGCCTGAACCTCAAGGAACAGGTGGTCTCGATCAATCGCGTCACCAAGGTCGTCAAGGGCGGCAAGAATATGAGCTTCTCGGCCCTGGTGGTCGTCGGCGATCCGGGCGCGCGCATCGTGGGATTCGGAACCGGCAAAGCCAAGGAAGTTCCCGCGGCCATCAAAAAGGGCATCGAAGCGGCCAAGAAGAATCTGCGCAAGGTCAACGTACTCGCGACCACCATCCAGCACACGGTATTGGGTAAGTTCGGCAGCGGCATGGTCCTGCTGAAGCCCGCTCCCGACGGAACCGGTGTCATCGCCGGCGGACCCGTGCGCGCCGTGATCACCGCGGTGGGGATCGCCAACGTATTGACCAAGTCCATCGGCTCGCATAACCCGCACAACGTCGTGAAAGCGACCATCGATGCGCTGGAGCAATTGCGCGACAAGAAGGAAGTGGCCGAGCTGCGGGGCTTGGCGGGGAAGGTGGGATAATCGAATGCCGGGCATGATCAAAATCAAGCTGATTCGCAGCGTAATCTGCACGCCGGAGAAGCACAAGGTTATCGTTCGCGCGCTGGGGCTGAAGAAGATGAACCGCGTGGTGGAACGCCCGGATACCCCGGCCTTTCGGGGCATGGTGAAGAAGATTCCGCATCTCCTGGCAATCGTCGAATAAGGTTAAAGCGATGAATTTAAGTCAACTCAAGCCGCCCAAGGGTCAAAAGCACAAG
>Ga0310810_10011700_pt1 | contig 10263 bp, 3 predicted proteins | sample NCmetagenome_FD_207641 | JGI IMG/M metagenome (GOLD analysis project Ga0310810, IMG submission 207641) | Soil microbial communities from experimental microcosm in Duke University, North Carolina, United States - NC | ecosystem: Engineered > Artificial ecosystem > Soil microcosm > Unclassified ...
CCGCGCAACCCGCTGAACTCGATCAACCCGAACGACATCGAGTCCATCACCGTCCTCAAGGACGCCTCGGCGACGGCGATCTACGGCAGCCGAGGCGCCAACGGCGTCGTACTCGTGCAGACGAAGCGCGGCGCGCGGGGGAACTCGACGCTGGAGTACGACACGTACGTCGCCGCGGCGACGGCGGCCCGGCATCTCGACTTCCTGACGGGCGACCAGTACCGCTCGTTCGTGAACTCCGAGATCCAGAAGGGCGACCTGCCGGCGAACCAGGCCGATCTGAACGGCACGGCGAACACCGACTGGGAGCGGGCGCTCCTCCGTACGGGCTACACGACGAGCCACAACCTCGCCTTCTCGGGCGGCTCGCAGCAGACCAACTACCGCGCGTCGCTGAACTACTTCGACCAGCAGGGCGTCGTGATCGCGAACGGCCTTCGCCGGTACCAGGGTCGCCTGAACGGCCACACCTCGGCGATCGACGGGAAGGTCAACCTCGACGCGAACCTCACCGCGTCGCGGGTGAACAACCGCTTCCTCGCGATGGAGAACGGCGGCGGCTTCACGGGTGGCGTGTTCACGAACATGGCCATCTTCAACCCGACGCTGCCGATCCAGACGACGGACCCGACGACGAACAAGACGGTGTACTACGAGATGGGTGCCGGTGCGCAGTCCGTGCGCAACCCGGTCGCCCTCGCGGAGCAGATCCAGGACCGGGCGCCGGAGAACCGGATCCTCGGCAACGTCACCGGCTCGGTGCTGATCATCGACGGACTCACGGCGCAGACGACCATCGGCGCCGACTACACGAGCTCCGTGCGGCAGACGTACGTGCCGCGCTCCAACCCGCTCGGCGCGGAGTTCGACGGCGTCGCGCGCCAGGCCGAGCGCAGCCTGCAGAACCTGAACTTCCAGCAGCTGCTCACGGCGACGCCGAAGCTCGGCGACAAGCAGGAGTTCGAGATCGTGGGCGGCTACGAGTACAGCCAGTTCACGAACAACGGCTTCGAAGCCACGATGCAGGGATTCGTCACCGATGCGTTCCAGTGGAACAACCTCAGTGGCGGAACGCAGACCGGCTCGCCGGCGCCGATCTCGTACATCCAGGAGAGCAAGCTGGTCTCGTTCTTCTCGCGCGCGAACTACGGCTACGCGGGCAAGTACTACCTGACCGGCGTGATCCGGCGTGACGGCTCGTCGCGCCTGGCGGAGGGGCACAAGTGGTCGACCTTCCCCGCCATCTCGGCGTCGTGGCGGCTCAGCAACGAGGAGTTCATGCGCGACGGCTGGTTCTCGACGCTCGCGCTGCGCGCGGGCTGGGGCCGGCAGGGCAACCAGGCGGTGCGGCCGTACGCCACGCAGCTTCTCCTGCGCACGGATCCGGGCGCGAAGTATCCCTTCGGCGGCACCGTGACGAACGGGCTCCAGGCGGTGCAGGTGGAGAACCCGAACCTCAAGTGGGAGACGTCGGATCAGACCAACGTCGGCCTCGACTGGGGCATCATGAGCGACCGGTTCACCGGCGCGATCGACGTGTACCAGAAGACGACGAAGGACCTCCTGCTCACCGTGCCGGTGCCGCAGCCCGCGGTCGTGGCGACGCAGATCCAGAACATCGGCTCCGTGCGCAACCGCGGTCTCGAGGCGACGGTCGATGCCCGCCTGTTCGACGGCGCCAACAGCTCGCTGACGTCGGGGCTCGTCCTCTCCGTCGATCGGAACAGCGTGCAGAGCCTCGGCGACGCGCCGTACATCATCACGGGCGACGTGTTCGGCCAGGGCCAGTCGGGCCGGCGGTCGCAGCGCCTCATCCCGGGCCAGCCGATCGGCACCTTCTGGGGACCGAAGTTCCTGCGCGTGAACAATGACGGGCAGCAGGTGTTCGCCTGCAAGTCGACGAGCACGGGCTGCACGAACGGCGAGACGATCGCGCCGACGGGCGACGACGAGATGATCATCGGCGACGCCAACCCGTCGTTCACGATGGGGCTGCGCAGCAACGCGACGTGGCACAAGTTCGACGCGAGCTGGCTGTGGCGCGGCGAGTTCGGCCGCGACGTCTTCAACAACACGGCGCTCGTGTACGGCACGAAGGGGAACGCGAAGTCGTCGCGCAACTTCCTCGCGTCGGCGCTGTCCGATCCGACGGGCATCAACGAGCCGGCGATCTTCTCGTCGCGCTGGATCGAGAACGGCCGGTTCATCCGCCTGCAGAACATGACCGTCGGCTACACGTTCCAGCTCCCGCTCATCGGCGGGGAAGGACGGACGGCGCGCGTGTATCTCTCGGGCGACAACCTGCTGCTCTTCACGCCGTACTCGGGATACGACCCGGAGGTGTTCGTCGACGCGAGCGTGGACGGCGCGGCGACGAGAGGCATCGACTACCTGACGTATCCGCGGGCCCGCACCTTCACGGTCGGCGCACACGTCGGTTTCTGATGATCTCCGAACACGCCCTCAGACTTTCCTTTCGCGCATCGAGGCATATGAGGATTCTCTTCTCACGACCGGCCCGCCGGATGACGCTCGGGGCATTCCTGCTCTGCGTGCCCGGGCCGATCATCTTCAGCGCTTGCACCAATCTCACCGAAGTGCCGAAGGACGCGCTGACACCGACCAACGCCTTTCACAGCGACCCGGAGGTGCTCGCCGGCGTCGCGTCGGTGTACGCGAACCTCCGCAGCACGATGGACGACGTCTACAACCTGGACGAGGTGTCGACGGACGAGATCATCGTCCCGACGCGCGGCCAGGACTGGTACGACAACGGCGTCTGGCTCGAGGAATACAAGCAGACCTGGAACGCGAACAGCGGCTCCGCCCTCGGCGCGATGAACGGCGCGTGGAACGCGATGTTCAGCGGCGTCGCCCGGGCGAACCTGATGATCGACGTCATCACGAAGGCGGGCGGCCCGGGCTCCGACGTGACGCTCGCCGAGCTCAGGACGCTCCGCGCCTGGTTCTATTACCAGCTCATGGACATGTTCGGCTCCGTTCCGCTCGTCACGGGGACGAAGAACGAGGCCTCGCCGAACGTCCCGCGCGACTCGGTGTTCCGGTTCATCGAATCGGAGCTGAACGAGGCGCGCGCCGTGCTGCCGGCGTCGCGTCCGTCGGACCAGACGGGACGCGTCACGAGCGGCGTCGCCGACGCGATCCTCGCGAGCCTGTACCTGAACGCCGAGGTCTACACCGGCACGATCACCGCCGCGGGACTGAGCAAGGGAACGCCGCGGTGGCAGGATGCGATCGACGCAGCCGACCGGGTGCTCAACTCCGGCCAGTACTCGCTCGAGGCGAACTGGAGCAAGAACTTCTCCCCCGACAACGACAACTCGACGGAGAACATCTTCTACATCGCCAACACGGACGCGCAGCCGGACATCGGCGAGAACTTCCCGATGCGCACGCTGCACTACAACCAGCTGAGCGTGGGCGGCGGACCCTGGAACGGATTCGCGACGATCGCCGACACGTACAATGCGTTCGATCCGGCGGACCAGCGGCGGAACATCTTCCTCGTCGGCCAGCAGTACAGCTTCGAGACCGGGCTCGCGGTGAACGACCGCGCGGGCAACCCGCTCATCTTCACCACGACGATCGGCAACGAGACGGCGGCGGCGGAGAACGAGGGCGCACGGTACAACAAGTTCGTCCCGAAGGTCGGCGTCCCGACCGGCAGCTCGTTCCCGAACAACTACCCGATCTTCCGGCTCGCCGAGATGTACCTGATCAAGGCGGAAGCGCTGAACGAGCTCGGGCAGACGCCGGCGGCGATCGATCAGGTGAACATCATCCGCCAGCGGCAGTTCAGCCCGCCGAAGCCGCTGTCGACCGCGATGTCGCAGGCGCAGGCGCGGACGGCGATCTTCAACGAGCGGCTGTTCGAGCTCACCGGGGAAGGGAAGCGCCGGACCGACATGGTGCGCGCGGGGACGTACACGGCGTCGCGTGTGTTCAAGAACGCGTCGGAGCCGTACAAGATCGTGTTCCCGATCCCGCAGACGCAGCTCGCCGCGAACCCGATGCTGGTGCAGAACGCCGGCTACTAGCCGCTCTTTCGCCGCGACGCTCGTCCGCCATAGCCTGCCCCGCCCGGGGCAGGCTATGGTGCTCCTGGGCTAGATTTCCCGGCCGCGCCTCGCGTGCGGCCAGCCGGCGGTGGCGCGTCCCCATCCGCGACCGCCGTCTCTCCGCCGTCCCCGCCTCGCCGCATGCTTCTGCCGTCTCGTTCTGCCGTTCGGCCCCGGCGCTCGTCGCGGTTGGTCGCCGCCGCGCTTCTCGCCGTGGCGTGCTCCGGATCGGAGCGCGCCACGGTGATCCAGGCGGGGGATGCCCCCTCGGCGCGCAATCAGCTCTTCACGCGGCTCCCCTCGAGCGCGACGGGCATCCGGTTCGTGAATCAGCTCGAGCAGACGGCGGAGTTCAACGTCTTCAGCTACCGGAACTTCTACAACGGCGGGGGCGTCGCGATCGGGGACCTCACGGGCGACGGACTGCCGGAGGTCGTGCTCACGGCGAACAGCGACGGCGCGCGCCTCTACCTCAATCAGGGCAGCTTCCGCTTCCGCGACGTCACCGACGCCTCGGCGATCGAGCACACGAAGGGATCGTGGACCACCGGCGTGGCGCTCGCCGACGTGAACGGCGACGGCCGGCTCGACGTCTACCTCAGCAGGGCCGGCCGAGGCGAGCCGGCGACGCGCGCCAACGAGCTGTGGCTCAATCAGGGACTCGACCGCGACGGCGTGCCGACGTTCACGGAGGCGGCGAGGCGATACGGTGTCGCCGACGAAGGGTTCACGACGCAGTCGGCATTCCTCGATTACGACGGTGACGGCGACCTCGATCTCTTCGTGGTGAACAATTCGCCCCGCTCGGCGAACAGCTTCAACCTCCGGTCGTCGCGCGACGACCGGAGCGAGTACGGCGGCGAGCGGCTGTACCGCAACGACGGCGACCACTTCACCGACGTGAGCGCGGCGGCGGGGATCCGCGGACCCGAGATGGCGATGGGGCTCGGCGTCGCCGTCGGGGACGTCAACGACGACGGGCGCCCCGACATCTACGTCTCGAACGACTTCTTCGAGCGCGACTACCTGTACGTGAACCGGGGCGACGGCACCTTCTCCGAGGCGCTCGACCGGCAGATGCCGGAGATCAGCTACTTCTCCATGGGGCTCGACATCGCCGACCTGGACAACGACGGCTGGCCCGAGGTCTACACCACGGACATGCTCCCCGAGGACGAGTACCGCCTCAAGACGACGACGCAGTTCGAGAGCTGGGATGCGTACCAGACCCGGGTGCGCGAGGGCTATCACCATCAGGCGATGCGGAACATGCTCCAGCGGAACAACCGCGACGGCACGTTCAGCGACGTCGGCCAGCTCGCCGGCGTGTCGCGCACCGACTGGAGCTGGAGCGCGCTGGCGGCCGATCTCGATCTCGACGGGCGCAAGGACATCCTGGTGACGAACGGGGTCCCGAAGGATCTCACCTCGCAGGACTACGTCGCGTTCCTCGCCGATCCGCGCACGATGCGTGAGGCGACGAACGGCGGGCGCTCGAAGGTGGACGTGCGGAAGCTCATCGATGCGATGACGGAGACGCCGGTGCCCAACTACGCCTTCCACAACGAGGGTGGCCTGCGCTTCTCGAACGTGTCGCGGACCTGGGGGCTGGCGTCGCCGAGCTTCTCGAGCGGTGCGGCGTATGGCGACCTCGATGGCGACGGCGCGCTCGATCTCGTGGTGAACAACACGAACCAGGAAGCGTTCGTCTACCGCAACAACGCGCGCACGCTCCATCCGGACCGTCACTATCTCGTGGTGCGGCTGCAGGGGGAGGGGCGCAACCGCTTCGCGATCGGCGCGCGCGTCACCGCGTACGCGGGCGACGCGCTCGTGATGCAGGAGGAATCGCCGGTGCGCGGCTTCCAGTCGAGCATGGACTACGCGCTCGACCTCGGGCTCGGCGCGCACGCCACCGTGGATTCGCTGCGCGTCGTCTGGCCCGACGGACGGGTGAGCCTGCTGCGCGACGTGGCGACGAATCGCGCCCTGACCGTCGCGCAATCGAGCGCGGTGCAGCGGGCGCCGCCCGCTGCACCCGAGGAGCCGACGCCCCTCCTCGCCGACGTCACCGACGCCGCGGGGCTCGACTTCGTGCACCACGAGAACCGGTTCGTCGACTTCGACCGCGAGACGCTCATCCCGAAGCTGCTCTCCACCGAGGGGCCGACGGCGGCGGTGGGCGACGTGAACGGCGACGGGCTGGACGACCTGTACATCGGCGGCGCGAAGGAGCAGGCGGGGCGGCTGCTCGTGCAGCGCCGCGACGGCACCTTCGAGGCGCGCGACGACAGCGTGTTCGCGCGCGACAGGATCTCCGAGGACGTCGGCGCGACGTTCTTCGACGCGAACGGCGACGGCCGCCCCGACCTGTACGTCGTGAGCGGCGGAAGCGAGTACTCCGACGGGGCGCCGGCGCTGATGGACCGCCTCTACCTGAACGACGGGCGAGGGCACTTCCACAAGGCGGACCAGGCGCTGCCGCCGGAGACGTCGAGCGGATCGCGCGTCGTCGCCGCGGACTACGATGGCGACGGCGCGGTGGACCTCTTCGTCGGCGGGCGCGTGGAGCCCTGGCGGTACGGCATCGCCGCGCGCAGCCTGCTGCTGAAGAACGACGGGCGAGGCCACTTCACCAACGTCACCGCGCGGCTCGCGCCGGCGCTCGAGCGGGTGGGGATGGTGACCGACGCCTGCTGGCGCGACGTGGACGGCGACGGGCGGCTCGATCTCGTCGTGGTGGGCGACTGGATGCCGATCACGGTCTTTCGCAACGCGGGCGGCGGCCGGCTCGTGCCGCTCGACGTGCCCGGGCTGGCGAAGAGCGACGGCTGGTGGAACCGGATCGTCGCGGGGGACTTCACTGGCGACGGGCGCGTCGACTTCGTCGTCGGGAACGTGGGGGAGAACGGACCGCTCCACGCGAGCGAGCGGCAGCCGACGACGATGATCGTGAAGGACTTCGACGGCAACGGCTCGTACGAGCAGATCGTCTCGACGTTCAGCGGCGACACGAGCTGGCCGATCACCTTGCGCGACGACCTGCTGCGCGCGCTGCCGCGTCTCGAGGGGCGCTTCCCGACGTACAAGTCCTACGCCGGGAAGACGGTGCGGCAGATCTTCACCGCCGACGAGCTGGCGGGCGCCGAGGAGCGACGCGCGTACACCTTCGCGTCGGCGCTCGTGCGGAACGACGGGGGCGGACGCTTCACGCTCGTGCCGCTCCCCGACGAGGCCCAGCTCGCGCCGGTGTACGGCATCCTCCCCGCTGACGTGAACGGCGACGGCCACGTCGACCTGCTGCTCGCGGGGAACTTCTACGGCTTTCGTCCGGAGATCGGCCGCATGGCGTCGAGCTTCGGGCTCCTGCTCCGCGGCGACGGCACGGGTGGGTTCACGCCGGTGCGCGCCCCGCAGAGCGGGTTCTTCGTGCCGGGCCAGGCGCGCGACGTCGAGCGCGTGCGCACGGCGGCCGGCGTCGCGTATCTCGTGACGCGGAACGACGACCGGCCGCTGCTCTTCCGCGCGACCGCGCCCGTGCGACGGCTCGCCGCGCGGGAGGGAACGCCGGCGCCCCCCCGCCCGCGCTCAGCGGGCGGCGCGGCTCACTGACGGTACTTCTTGGTCTTGATGACGATGACGCCGTTCGCGCCGCGTACGCCGTACATCGTGATGTCGGCGGCGTCCTTGAGCACGCGAATCGACTCGATGTCGTACGGGTTGATCCCCGAGAGCCCGCCGTCCGACCCGGGCGTGAACGGCACCCCGTCGACGATGTACAGCGGCGCATTGTTCCCGTACAGGGACGAGGAGCCGCCGCGGATGCGGAGCGTGAGGTTCCCCTCCGGCGAGCGGCCGACGACGACGCCGGGCGCGCGTGCCTGGAGCACCTTCTCGATCGGCTGGTCGGGATTCTGCCGGATCTCGTCGGAGCTGATCGAGGTGCCGCGGGGCGCCTGGGCCGGGGTCGGGTCGGTCTTCGGTCCGGAGCTCGAGCAGCCGGCGGCGAGGGCGGCGAGCAGCAACGTCGCACACGACGTGGAGCGGCCGAATGACGAGCGGGGAATGCGACGGGCAGTGGAGGGCATGGTGGGCTCCGTCGTGCGCGTGAGCGTGCTGCTTGGCGGGCTGGCGCTGGCGGCGTGTCGCGGTCCTGCCGATCCGCCGCCGTTGTTCGAGCGCCTCTCGCCCGCGTCGACGGGCGTGACGTTCGAGAACCGGCTGCCCGAGGATACGGCGCTCAACATACTGAACTTCCTCTACTACTACAACGGCGGCGGCGTGGCGGCCGGCGACGTGAACGGCGATGGCCGCCCCGATCTCTACTTCACCGCCAACCGGGGGAAGAACCGGCTCTATCTGAACCGCGGGAACTACGTGTTCGAGGACGTGACCGACCGCGCCGGCGTCGCGGGTCCACCGGGCTGGAACACCGGGGTGACGATGGCCGACGTCGACGGCGACGGGCGGCTCGACATCTACGTGTCCACGGTCAGCGAGGGATCGCTGCGCGGCCGCAACGCGCTCTACGTCAACAACGGCGACGGCACCTTCACCGACCGCGCGCACGAGTACGGCATCGACCAGGAAGGCTACTCGACCCAGGCGGCGTTCTTCGACTACGACGGCGACGGCGACCTCGATCTCTTCGTGCTGAGCCAGTCCACGCACGCCGAGCAGGGGAGGCCGGGCGCGTCGAAGCGCGACGTCCATGCCGCGATCGGCGGCGGACGGCTGTACCGCAACGACGGTGGCCACTTCGTCGACGTGAGCGCCACGGCGGGGATCTACGGCGGCGCCGACGGGTTCGGGCTCGGCCTCGTCGTGAGTGACGTGGACGGGAACGGCTGCCCCGACGTGTACGTCGCCGACGACTTCCAGGAGAACGACTTCCTCTATCTGAACCGCTGCGACGGGACCTTCACGGAATCCATCGCGCGGGCGACGGCGCACACGAGCCGCTTCTCCATGGGCGTCGACGCCGCCGACGTGAACGACGACGGCCGCCCCGACCTGATCGTCGCCGACATGCTTCCCGAGCGGCAGCGCATCCTCACGACGTCGGCGAGCTCCGAGGATGCCGCCCTGTTCGCGATGCGACTTCGCGCGGGCTATCACCCGCAGTTCGCGCGCAACACGCTCCAGCTCAACCGCGGCGACGCGCGGTTCAGCGACATCGGCTTCCTCGCGGGCGTGCACGCCACCGACTGGAGCTGGGCGCCGCTGTTCGCCGATCTCGACGACGACGGCCGGAAGGACCTCTTCGTGACGAGCGGGATCTGGCGCCGCCCGAACGATCTCGACTACATCGACTTCGTCGGCGACCGCGCGGTGCAGGCCACCCTCGGCGACACGATCACCTCGCGCAACATGGCGCTGCTCACCCGGATGCCGCACGTGGCCGCGCCGAACCACGCGTACCGGAATCTCGGCGGGTTGCGCTTCGCCGACGCCTCGCACGCGTGGGGGCTCGACCGGCCGGGCTTCTCCAACGGGGCCGTCTACGTCGACCTGAACGGCAGCGGCGCGCTCGACCTCGTGGTGAACGAGCTGAACGCCCCGGCGTCCATCTACCGGAATCACGCGCGGGAGCGCACGGGAAACGGCTCGCTCACCGTCGCGCTGCGCGGGGCAGGGCAGAACACGGACGGGATCGGCGCGAAGCTGTACGTGCGCGCGGGCGCCGCGAGGCAGATGGTCGAGCAGATGCCGACGCGCGGCTTCCAATCGTCCGTCGAGCCGCGCCTCCACGTCGGGCTCGGTCGCGCGACGCACGCCGATTCGGTGATCGTCGTCTGGCCCGACCGGCGCATGCAGGTGCTCGTGAACGTGCCGGCGAATCAGGTGCTCACCCTCTCGCAGTCGGCTGCGCACGACCGCTGGGTGCCGGCTCCGGCGCCGGCGCCCCTCTTCCGCGACGTGACGGACGAGCTGCACGTCGACGTGCGGCACGTGGAGAACGCGTACTCCGAGCTCGCGCGCGAGCCGCTGCTGCCACGGCTGCTCTCCACCGAAGGTCCCGCGCTCGCCGTCGCCGACGTGAACGGCGACGGGCTGGACGATCTCTTCCTCGGCGGTGCGATGTGGCAGGCGGGCACGCTGCTGATCCAGCAGCGCGACGGCGGCTTCCGCGCGAGCGCGCAGCCGGCGTTCGCCGCGGACAGCGTCGCCGAGGACGTGGACG
>Ga0310810_10011701_pt1 | contig 10263 bp, 12 predicted proteins | sample NCmetagenome_FD_207641 | JGI IMG/M metagenome (GOLD analysis project Ga0310810, IMG submission 207641) | Soil microbial communities from experimental microcosm in Duke University, North Carolina, United States - NC | ecosystem: Engineered > Artificial ecosystem > Soil microcosm > Unclassified ...
TCGGCCGCGCTTAAGCGCAATAGGCCACGAACGAAGGTTACGAATGAATCTGATCGAATCGGCAACATTGGTACTGCACGTGCTCGCGGCGATGGCCGTCTGCGGATTCGTGCTGCTGCAGCATGGCAAGGGCGCGGACATGGGCGCGGCATTCGGCAGCGGATCGTCCGGGAGCCTGTTCGGCGCCGCCGGATCGGCCAACTTCCTGTCGCGGACGACGGCGGTCCTCGCGACGGTGTTTTTCGTCACGAGCATCGCGCTGACGTATTTCGGCTCGAAGCACGGCGTTCCGCAGGGCGTGATGGAAAAGGGCGTCATGGAGCGCGTCGTTCCGGTGAAGCCGGGGGATGTGCCGCAGCCCGCGCCCGCCGCGGGTGGCGCCGTGCCTGCGCCGGCCGCCGGCGGCACTTCGGCGCCGGCTCCGGCAGCTCCGCCTGCGGACGTTCCGAAATAGGAAACGAAGCAATGAAGTAACGGTCAAGTCATTGGCGGCGGATAGTCGATAATGCTGTAGGGCGCGATGCCGCCGATGAATTACGCCGACGTGGTGAAATTGGTAGACACGCTGTCTTGAGGGGGCAGTGGCGAAAGCCGTGGGAGTTCGAGTCTCCCCGTCGGCACCATAATCGAGCATGCGTCGGTCAGAACGCCGGCGCGTGGCAGTGGAAGTGGCCGGGTCGGACGTTTTCGCAAGCACTCCGTGTCAACGCCAGGCGATGCTAGACCAATACTTTCCCATCCTGTTGTTCATCCTGTTTGGCCTCGGCCTTGGCACACTGATGCTGTCGGTGGGCCGTTTTGTTTCGCCTAACCGGCCGGACGCCGAAAAGCTTTCGCCGTACGAGTGCGGATTCGAGGCGTTCGAGGATGCCCGGATGAAGTTCGATGTCCGTTACTACCTCGTCGCGATCCTGTTCATCCTGTTCGATCTCGAGATTGCGTTCCTGTTTCCGTGGGCGGTCGTGCTGCAGGACATCGGGATCTTCGGTTTCTCGGCGATGATGCTGTTCTTGCTGATTCTCGTCGTCGGCTTCATATATGAGTGGAAGAAGGGCGCACTCGAATGGGAGTGAGTGCAGCGGGCGCGGCATCGGCCTTGGGCGGGTCAGCGGTATGAACGGAAACATCTGACATGGCGATCGAAGGCGTACTCGAAAAAGGCTTCGTGACGACGTCGCTCGACAGCGTCATCAACTGGGCGCGAAACGGCTCGATGTGGCCGATGACGTTCGGCCTTGCGTGCTGCGCCGTCGAGATGATGCACGCCGGCGCTGCGCGTTATGACCTCGACCGGTTCGGTATCGTGTTCCGGCCGAGCCCGCGCCAGTCCGACGTGATGATCGTCGCCGGCACGCTGTGCAACAAGATGGCGCCTGCGCTGCGCAAGGTCTACGACCAGATGGCGGAGCCGCGCTGGGTGATCTCGATGGGCTCGTGTGCCAACGGCGGTGGCTACTACCACTACTCGTATTCGGTCGTACGAGGTTGCGACCGCATCGTGCCCGTCGACATCTACGTGCCGGGATGCCCACCGACGTCGGAGGCGTTGCTGTACGGCATCCTGCAACTGCAGAACAAGATCTGGCGCACGAACACGATCGCCCGCTGATGGCCGAACGGATCGAACAATTGACGGCTGCGCTCGCCGTCCTCGGCGAAGACGCGCTGAAGAGCACCACAACGGCGCTCGGCGAAGTCACCGTCGTCGTTGCAAACGATCGCTACATCGACGTGATGCGCGCATTGCGTGATCGTCGCGAGCTTCGGTTCGAGACGCTGATCGATCTCTGCGGCGTCGACTATTCGAGCCATGGCGCCGGCGGACGCGATGGTCCCCGTTTCGCCGTCGTTTGCCACTTGCTGTCCCTCGCCAACAACTGGCGGCTGCGCTTGCGTACGTTTGCTGCCGATGACGATTTTCCCGTGGTCCCGAGTGTCGTCGACGTATGGCCGTCGGCGAACTGGTTCGAGCGCGAGGCGTTCGACCTCTTCGGCATCATGTTTCCCGGCCATCCCGATTTGCGTCGCCTCTTGACTGACTATGGGTTCGTCGGTCATCCATTCCGCAAGGATTTCCCGATTTCCGGCGACGTCGAGATGCGCTACGACCCTGATCAGGGTCGTGTCATCTATCAGCCGGTGACGATCGAGCCCCGCGAAGTGACGCCGCGCGTGATCCGTGAAGAGAACTACGCGGAAAACGAATAGTGGCTGAAATCCGTAACTACACCATGAACTTTGGGCCGCAGCATCCTGCGGCGCACGGCGTTCTTCGGCTGGTGCTCGAGCTCGACGGCGAAGTGATCGAGCGCGCCGATCCCCATATCGGGCTCCTGCATCGCGCAACCGAGAAGCTTGCCGAGCAGAAGACCTGGATCCAGTCGCTGCCCTACATGGACCGGCTGGACTACGTGTCGATGATGTGCAACGAGCACGCGTATTGCCTCGCGATCGAGCGGCTGCTCGGCATCGACGTGCCTACGCGCGCGCTGTACATCCGCACGATGTTCGACGAGATCACGCGGATCCTGAACCATTTGATGTGGCTTGGAACGCACGCGCTCGACGTCGGCGCGATGACGATGTTCCTGTACTGCTTCCGCGAGCGCGAAGACCTGTTCGATATGTACGAGGCCGCGTCGGGCGCCCGTATGCACGCCGCGTATTACCGGCCCGGTGGCGTCTATCGCGATCTGCCCGAGCGGATGCCGCAGTACGCCGCGATGAAATCGCGCAATGACCGACAGATGAAGTCGATGAACGAGAACCGGCAAGGGTCGTTGCTCGATTTCATCGACGATTTCGCCCGGCGCTTCCCAGGCTATATCGACGAGTACGAGACGCTCCTGACGGATAACCGGATCTGGAAGCAGCGAACCGTCGGGATCGGCGTCGTTTCAGCCGAGCGCGCGCTGGCATTGGGCTTCACGGGACCGATGCTCCGCGGTTCCGGTGTTCCGTGGGATTTGCGGCGCAAGCAACCGTACGCGATGTACGACCAACTGGAGTTCGAGATCCCGGTCGGCATGAACGGCGACTGCTACGACCGCTACCTCGTTCGCGTCGAGGAGATGCGCCAGTCGAACCGCATCATTCGCCAGTGCGTCGATTGGCTGCGCGCGAATCCGGGTCCGGTGATTACGGACAACCATAAGGTTGCGCCGCCCTCGCGCGAAGCGATGAAAGGCAACATGGAAGAGCTGATTCATCATTTCAAGCTCTTCACCGAAGGCATTCACGTTCCCGCGGGCGAGGTGTACGCCGCCGTCGAGCATCCGAAAGGCGAATTCGGCGTGTATGCGATTTCGGATGGCGCGAACAAGCCGTACCGGATCAAGCTGCGGCCGCCGGATTACGTTCATCTGTCGGCGCTCGATGAAATGTCGCGTGGCCACATGATCGCCGACGTCGTCGCGATCATCGGCACGCAAGACATCGTGTTCGGATCGATCGACCGATGAGCGCAGCAGGCGACGCCACGATGCTTTCTCCCGAGTCGATCCGCCGGATCGAGCGCGAGGTCGCGAAATATCCGGCGGAACAGAAGCAGTCGGCCGTGATGTCTGCGCTCGCGATCGCGCAGGACCAGCACGGCTGGCTGTCGCCTGAAGTGATGGACGCCGTCGCCAAACAACTTGGCATGCCGGCGGTCGCGGTGTACGAAGTCGCGTCGTTCTACGCGATGTACAACCTGAAACCGACGGGCCGCTACAAGCTGACGATTTGCACGAACCTGCCGTGCGCGCTGCAGGGTGCCGAAAAGGCGGCCAAGCATTTGAAGGATCGACTCGGCATCGGTTTCGGCGAGACCACCGGTGATGGTCTCTTCACGTTGAAGGAAGGCGAGTGCATGGGCGCGTGCGGTGACGCACCCGTCGTGCTCGTGAACAACAAGCGGATGGTGAGCTTTCTGAATCCGCCGCAAATGGATGCGCTGCTCGACGAATTGTCGACGGCGCAACAGGACGGGCACTCGTCGTCGCAGGTTGCACCCCGATGAACGCACCGTCCGAATTTCTCGACTACGGCGCGGACGCTGTGCTGATGGCGGGCCTGACGGGTCGCAATTGGCGCCTCGATGATTACGTGAAGCGCGGCGGCTACGATGCGCTCAAAAAAATCCTCGCTGAGAAAATTCCGCCCGACCAGGTCGTTGCCGAAGTGAAGAAGTCCGCGCTGCGCGGACGTGGCGGCGCGGGATTTCCGACGGGTCTCAAATGGAGCTTCATGCCCAAGCAGTACAAGGGCGACAAGTACCTTGTCTGCAACTCCGACGAAGGCGAGCCCGGCACGTTCAAGGATCGCGACATCATGCGGTACAACCCGCATGCGCTGTTCGAAGGCATGGCGATCGCCGCCTACGCGATGGGCTGCTCGCGCGGCTACAACTACATCCACGGCGAGATCTGGGATGTCTATGAGCGCTGCGAGGAAGCGATCGAGGAAGCGTACGCCGCGGGCTTGCTTGGCAACAACATCCTCGGCAGCGACTTCAGCTTTCACTTGTACAACCACCACGGCTACGGCGCGTACATCTGCGGCGAGGAAACGGCGCTGCTCGAGTCGCTCGAAGGCAAGAAGGGACAGCCGCGGTTCAAGCCACCGTTTCCGGCGAGCTTCGGCCTGTACGGCAAGCCCACGACGATCAACAACACCGAAACCTTCGCGGCGGTTCCGTGGATCATCCGGAACGGCGGTGAATGGTTCCTCAATCTCGGACTGCCGAACAACGGCGGAACGAAAATCTTCTCGGTGTCGGGCGACGTCGCGCGTCCGGGTAACTACGAAATCAAGCTCGGCACGCCGTTTCCGACGCTGCTCGAGATGGCCGGTGGCATGCGCGGCGGGCGCGCGCTGAAAGCGGTGATCCCGGGCGGTTCGTCAGCACCCGTTCTTCCCGCGGACATCATGATGTCGCTGACGATGGACTACGACGCGATCGCCAAGGCCGGCTCGATGCTGGGCTCCGGCGCCGTCATCGTCATCGACGATACGCGCTGCATGGTGAAAAGCCTGTTGCGTCTCTCCTATTTCTACTTCGAAGAATCGTGTGGCCAATGCACGCCGTGTCGCGAAGGCACTGGCTGGCTGTGGCGGATGGTCGATCGGATCGAGCACGGCGAGGGTCGAATGGAAGACATCGACGTGCTCACATCGGTCGCGGACAACATCCAGGGCCGGACGATCTGCGCGCTCGGCGACGCGGCGGCTTTGCCGGTGAAAAGTTTCATCAAGCATTTCCGCAGCGAATTCGAGCACCACGTCGAGCATAAGCGCTGCATCGTGGAGCCGTATCTATGACACCGGCGCCGCTCAATATGGAGATCGACGGCCGCGCCGTGCAGGTGCCGCACGGCAGTACGGTGATGGATGCCGCGAACAAGCTCGGCATCTACGTGCCGCATTTCTGCTATCACAAGAAGCTGTCGATCGCGGCGAACTGCCGGATGTGCCTCGTGCAGGTGGAGAAGGCGCCAAAGCCGCTGCCGGCGTGCGCGACACCGGTGACCGAGGGGATGAAGGCGTGGTCGCACTCGGAGCAGGCGATCAAGGCGCAGCAGGGCGTGATGGAATTCCTGCTGATCAACCATCCCCTGGACTGTCCCATCTGCGATCAGGGCGGCGAATGCCAGCTGCAGGATCTCGCGGTCGGGTACGGCGGCTCGGCGTCGCGATACCGCGAGAAGAAGCGCGTCGTGTTCCACAAGTACATGGGACCGCTGATTTCCGCCGAGGAGATGACGCGTTGCATTCACTGCACGCGCTGTGTTCGCTTCGGCGTGGAGATCGCCGGCGTCATGGAGCTCGGTATGTCGGGCCGCGGCGAGCACTCCGAGATCGAGACATTCGTCGGTCGTACCGTCGACTCCGAATTGTCCGGCAACATGATTGACCTCTGTCCCGTCGGCGCACTGACGTCGAAGCCGTTTCGCTATGCGGCGCGGACGTGGGAGTTGTCGCGGCGCAAGAGCGTTTCGCCGCACGACGGTCACGGCAGCAATCTCGTCGTCCAAGTCAAGGGCGACCGTGTGATGCGCGTGTTGCCGCTCGAGAACGAGGCGGTCAACGAATGCTGGCTCTCGGACAAGGACCGGTTCTCATATGAGGCGCTCAACAGTGAGGATCGGCTGACGACGCCGCTCGTCAAGCACGGCGGCGAATGGAAAGCCGTCGACTGGCCGACGGCGCTCGAATATGTCGCGAATGGACTTCGCGATGTCGTCGCGCACCATGGTCCCGCGTCGGTCGGCGCGCTCGTGTCGCCGCATTCCACACTCGAGGAAATGACGCTCGCCGCGCGGCTGATGCGCGGGCTTGGCAGCGACAACATCGATTTTCGACTGCGTCAGTTCGATTTTCGCGATGATGGCGCGCGGGCTGGCATTCCGTATCTCGGCATGCCCATCGCCGATGTCAACGCGCTGGATCGCGCACTCGTCGTCGGCAGCTTCCTGCGCAAGGATCATCCGCTGCTCGCGCATCGGCTGCGGCAGGCCGCGAAAAAACGTGCGCAGGTCTCGTCGCTGCATTCGGTCGACGACGACTGGTTGATGCCCATTGCGCATCGCGCGATCGTTGCGCCGTCGCAGTTGCCATCGATGCTCGCGCAGATCGTCGTCGCGGCGGCGCAGGGCGCTGGCAAGGACGCGCCGGCCGCGTTGCAGGGACTCGAGACGTCGGCGGCCGCCGACGTGATTGCTGCAAGTCTTTTATCGGGCGAGCGGCGCGCGATTCTGCTCGGCAACTACGCGATGCAGCATCGCGACGCATCGCAGATCGTCGCACTTGCCCAGGCGCTCGCCACGATCACGGGCGCGACATTCGGTGTGTGTACCGAAGCCGCCAATAGCGTAGGAGGTTACGTCGCAGGTGCATTGCCGCAACGCGATGGAATGAATGCGCAGGCGATGCTCGGGGCCGATGGCAACGAGTCGCGCCGCGCGTACGTGCTGCTGCATGCGGAGCCCGAGTTCGATTGTGCGAACCCGGTGGCCGCGCGCGCTGCGCTCGAGAAGGCGGATCTCGTCGTCGTGCTGAGCGAATTCCGCACGGCAATGAGATACGCCGACGTGCTGCTGCCGATCGCGCCGTTCACCGAGACCTCCGGGACGTTCATCAATTGCGAAGGCCGTGTGCAGCGCTTCCACGGCGTCGTGCAGCCAGCCGGTCAGGCGCGCCCGGGGTGGAAGGTGTTGCGCGTGCTCGGAACCATGCTCGGGTTGCAGGGATTCGAGTTCGACAGCGCCGACGAGGTTCGCGATGCGATCCTCGGGCCTTCCGGCTCGCTCGACGGAAGGCTATCGAACGAGACGAGCGTTGCGATTGTCGCGCCCCCGAAGCCGGGCGGCGGCGTCGAGCGTGTCGCCGATGTGCCGATTCATTTCGCCGATCCGCTCGCGCGCCGGTCACCACCGTTGCAGGCGACGGCCGATGCGAAGCCGCCGAAGGCGCGGCTGCATCAGACGCTGCTCGATCAGCTCGGACTCACCGAAGGCGCGCAGATCAAGGTGCGCCAGGGACGGGGCGAAGCCGTGCTCGCGACGCAGGTCGATTCCGCGGTGCCGCCGGGTGTCGTTCGCATTGCGGCCGCGCATTCCTCGACGTGTGGCCTCGAGGGCTTGTCCGGTCCCGTAACGGTCGAGCGCGCGTGAGTCGATGACGGATCTTTTGCAACCGGTGCAGGACGCGATGGGCGTGTGGTGGCTGCCGATCTGGACGCTCGTCAAGGTCGTCGTCATCTCGATCCCGCTGATCCTCGCCGTCGCGTACCTGACGTACGCCGAACGAAAAGTCATCGGCTGGATGCAGGTGCGCATCGGGCCCAATCGGGTCGGACCGCTCGGCTTGCTGCAGCCGTTCGCCGACGTGCTGAAGATGCTGTTCAAGGAAATCGTCGTGCCGACGGGTGCGAGTCGTGCGCTGTTTTTCATCGCGCCGATCCTGTCGCTCGCGCCGGCACTCGCCGCGTGGGCCGTGATTCCGTTCACCGGAACGTGGGTGCTGTCGGATATCAACGCCGGATTGCTCTACATCCTCGCGATGACGTCGATGGGTGTGTACGGGATCATCCTCGCCGGCTGGGCGTCGAACTCCAAATATGCGTTTCTCGGTTGCCTGCGCTCGGCTGCGCAGATCGTCAGCTACGAAATTGCAATGGGATTTGCGCTCGTCGGCGTGTTGATGGCCGCGAACAGCCTGAACTTGAGCGACATCGTCGCGGGTCAGCAGGGCGGCGCTGCGTATTGGTACATCTGGCCGTTGCTGCCGCTTTTCGTCGTCTATCTCGTGTCGGGCATCGCCGAGACGAACCGGCATCCGTTCGACGTCGCCGAGGGCGAATCGGAGATCGTCGCCGGCTTCCACGTCGAGTACTCGGGCATCACGTTCGCGCTGTTCTTCCTCGCCGAGTACATGAACATGATCCTGATCGCCGCGCTGACGTCGATCATGTTCCTCGGCGGGTGGCTGTCGCCGCTGCCCATCCTGAACGACGTCGACATTCTCGGCTTCCATCCGTTCGGCGATGGCATCGCGTGGTTCTTCCTGAAAATGTCGTTCGTGCTGTTGATCTTCCTGTGGATCCGGGCGACGTTTCCGCGCTATCGCTACGATCAGATCATGCGGCTCGGCTGGAAGGTCTTCATACCAGTGACGTTGATCTGGATCGTGTTCATCGGCGGGATGATGCAGACGCGCTTCGCGGGACTTTTCCACTGACATGAAAATCGCCGAGCGCGTCCGTGGATTCTTCAGCACGTGGTTTTTGCTCGAGCTGATGCAGGGGCTCGCGTTGACGGGCCGTTACCTGTTCGCGCGGAAAATCACCATACAGTTCCCTGAAGAAAAGACGCCGATGAGCCCGCGCTTTCGCGGGCTGCATGCGCTGCGGCGCTACCCGAACGGCGAGGAGCGCTGCATCGCGTGCAAGCTCTGCGAGGCCGTTTGTCCGGCGCTCGCCATCACGATCGAGTCGGAGCAGCGCGAGGACGGCACGCGGCGGACGACGCGCTACGACATCGATCTCACCAAATGCATCTTCTGCGGATTCTGCGAGGAGAGTTGCCCGGTCGACTCGATCGTCGAAACGCGCATCCTCGAATATCACGGCGAGCGTCGCGGCGACCTGTATTACACGAAGGAAATGCTGCTGGCGGTCGGCGATCGCTACGAGTCGCAGATCGCCGCCGATCGCGCCGAGGACGCTAAATATAGATGAACACGTCCCGACGCACGAGCGGCTCCGCCGCCGTGCGGGGGCCGACTTTGTGATTCCATGAGCTTCCAGACATTTACTTTCTACGCGTTCGCCGCGATCCTGATCTTCGCGGCGCTGCGCGTAATCACGACGCGCAATCCGGTGCATGCAGCGCTCTGGCTCGTGTTGTCATTCTTCACCGCGGCGGCAGTGTGGCTGCTGTTGCGCGCCGAGTTTCTTGCGATCGCACTCGTGCTCGTTTACGTCGGCGCCGTCATGGTCCTGTTCCTGTTCGTCGTGATGATGCTCGACGTCAACTTCGACACGATGCGCCAGCACTTCCGCAGCTACCTGCCGATCGGCGCAGCGGTTGGCGCGCTGGTGCTGTTCGAGATGACGCTCGTCATCGTTGAAAGCGCGATCGGGCGTGGGGCAGCTGCGCCGGAGCCGCCCGTCGGCAGCAACACGCGCGCGCTCGGCCAGCTGCTGTACGTCGACTACGTCTATCCGTTTGAAATCGCTGCCGTCGTGCTGCTGGTGGCGATCGTTGCTGCGATCGCGCTGACGCATCGCGAGCGCAAGGAACGCAAACACGAGGACCGCGTGCGGCTCATCAACCTGTCATCGGAAAAGCCGCCGGCCTGACGTCCGGCTAATCAGTCGCGGGTTGCGCGCAACGGCTTTCTACAAAAAGCCAGCGCGAAGCCCGTGTTACAGGGAGTGTCTTCTGTCCGTGTTGAGCGAACCGACGCTTGCGCATTACCTCGTGCTCGGCGCGATTCTGTTCGCCATCAGCATGGCGGGCATTTTCCTCAACCGGCGCAACGTGATCATGATGCTGATGGCGATCGAGCTGATGCTGCTCGCCGTCAACCTGAACTTCATCGCCTTCTCACGCTATCTCGGCGACATGGCGGGCCAGGTGTTCGTGTTCTTCATCCTGACGGTGGCCGCAGCGGAGTCCGCGATAGGCCTCGCGATTCTCGTCCTGTTGTTCCGTAACACGGGCTCGATCGACGTCGAAGCCCAGGGCCGGCTGCGCGGATAGGTCAAAGATGCGCTCGCTC
>Ga0310810_10011704_pt1 | contig 10261 bp, 10 predicted proteins | sample NCmetagenome_FD_207641 | JGI IMG/M metagenome (GOLD analysis project Ga0310810, IMG submission 207641) | Soil microbial communities from experimental microcosm in Duke University, North Carolina, United States - NC | ecosystem: Engineered > Artificial ecosystem > Soil microcosm > Unclassified ...
GAATCGAATCGCCTGGATCGTCGCCGCCACCCTTTTCGCCAGCTCCGTCTTCGCGCAGGAGCCGCCGATGATCCGCTTCGGCCGCGGCTTCGCCGCCGAGGAGCAGATGTGGCTGATGAGCGTGCGCAAGGACCTCACGCCGAACCAGGACAAGAAGTACCGCCTGAACCAGATCCTCTTCCAGGCGAACCCGCAGCGCTTCCAGGCCTACCTCGCCGGCGAGCTCGACGCGGGAACCGCGCCCGGCCTCTCGGTGATCTTCGCGCGCGCGCAGGGCATCGACATGAAGGTGGTGGCGAGCATCTGCCAGGAAGCCGCCGGCCACTTCAGCACCACCTACATGGTGAAGGACGACAGCCCGATCAAGACGGCGAAGGATTTGAAGGGCGGCACGATCGGCGTGGTCGAGTACAAGACGGCGACCGACCTGTGGGCGCGCGCCGGCATCATCAACGCCGGTCTCGCGCCGGATACGGACGTCAAGGTTTTCGCGCTGCCCTTCCCGGCGATGGGCGAGGCCGTGCGCTCTGGCAAGATCAGCGCCGGAACGTTCGTCGAGCCGTTCTACTCCCAGCAGATGGCGCAGGGCGGGCTGCGCAAGCTCTTTACCGCGCGCGAAGCGGTGGGCTACGACCACGAGCTCCTCGACATCTGGTTCGGCGAGAAATTCCTGAAGCAGCACCCCGACGTCGTGCGGGCGTTCCTCGCCGACTACGTCGCGGTCACCAAGTACTACCTCGCCAACACCGACCAGGCGAAGCGCGACCTTTCAAAGGCCGGCTTCGTGCGCACGCCGGTCGAGATCTACGTCAAGAACGCCGACTGGAAGCGCGACCCGAACGGCCGCGTCGACGTCGAGAGCCTGCGCAAGCTCTCGACGCTGATGCTCGACAAGCTGAAGTGGCTGGAGAAGCCGGTCAGCGCCGACGAGATGGCCGACCTGTCGTACCTGCCCAAGTAATTACTCGGGCAGGGCCGCGCCCGACCCGCCCATTTCCTTGGGCAGGTCCTTGAGCTTCGGCAGGCCGTCGTGGACGGGAAGCTTCGTCTCCTGGTAATTCACGTGCACGCCCGGCTTGTATTCGAAGCCGGGAATCACGGCCGCGTAAACGTCGACAAGGTTCCAGTGCGGATGATCGGTGAAGAGATGGCCGCCGCACGCCTTGCACCACTTGCGTTGGCTCTTCGGCGTCTTGGCATAGCTGCCGATCGAGTCCGCGCCCTTGGTGATCTTCAGCGACTCGGGCTTCCATAGCGTGAACGCGTTGACCGGTCCTGCCGACCACGTGCGGCAGGACTCGCAGTGGCAATAGCCCATCGCCGCCGGCTCGCCGCTGACGGTGAATTGCACGTTGCCGCAGAAACAGCTTCCCTTGTACGACTTGTCCATATGAGTCTCCCAGGTTGGCTGCTAGTATCTGCACCCCCTGCGCGGCTGGCTTCGCCGGGAGTCCGCGCTTCTTGATCAAGACGCCATGGATGCGCTCTCCGATGTCCTGAAATCGGTGCACCTCGAGGGCGCCGTGTACCTGAACGCCGAGTTCACCGCGCCGTGGTGCGTTCGCGGTGAACTGGGCTTTGCCAGCGTCCGCAAGCGCCTCGCTGGCGCCGAGCATGTCGCCTTCTTCCACTTCCTCACCGAAGGCGAGTGCAAGGTACGCCTCGTCGACAGCAAGGAGATGCTCGAGGCGAAGGCCGGTGACCTGATCCTCCTCCCGCAGGAAGGCAAGCACCTGCTGGGCACCGATCTGCATCTCGCGCCGATGGAGGGCGATGCGCTGATCACGCCGCCGCCCTCCGCCGACGCGGACCTCTTCCACATGCGTCATGGCGGCGGCGGTGCGGCCACGCGCTTCGTCTGCGGCTACCTCGCGCTCTCCCGCACGGTGTTTCGTCCGGTCTTCGAGGTGCTGCCGCCGGCGATGGTGATCCACCTCGGCGACGGGCCGGCGGCGGCACTCCTGCGCGAGCTGTTTCGCGCCGGCGTGCGCGAATCCGCCGTCGATCGGCCCGGCGCCGCGTCGACGCTCGCCAAGCTCGCCGATCTCCTGTTCGTCGAGGCGCTGCGCCGCTACATGGAAGGCCTGCCGCCACAGGGCAAGGGCTGGCTCGCGGGCGTGCGCGATGCGCACGTCGGCAAAGCGCTCGGGCTGTTGCACGGCGCCCCGGAAAAATCCTGGACGGTCGACGAGCTGGCGAAGGAAGTCGCCCTCTCGCGCTCCGCGCTCGCCGAGCGCTTCGCGTCGCTCGTCGGTGAGCCGCCGATGCAGTACCTCACGCGCTGGCGGCTCGCATTGGCGGCGCAGATGCTCCGTGCCGGGCGCGAGCCGGTGATCCGCGTCGCCGAGCGCGCCGGCTACGAGTCGGAGGCCGCGTTCGGCCGCGCCTTCAAGCGCGAGTTCGGCGTGCCGCCCGCGAGCTGGCGGAAAAGCTAAGTCAGCTAGGAAGCTATTCCGGTCTTGCGGCCATCGCCCGGATCAGGGTCTCGAGCTGCGGGCTCATCGGCAGGTTGACGGCCTGCCCCGACGGCAGGCGCTGCAGGAACCAGCGCGTGTACTGGCGCTCGATCTCGCCGTCCTCGGAGAGGTCATGGAATGCCCGCTGCACCAGCTCGGCAAGTTGCGGGTCGCCTTTGCGGAACATGATTCCGTAGGGGTCGTAGGAAAGGAATTCGCCGACGACCTGGAATTGCGCCTGCGCCTTGCGCTCGGCCACAAGGCCGTAGAGCAGGACGTCGTCAGAAGCAAATGCGTCGGCCTTGCCCGCCTGGAGCTCGGCATACGATTCCGCGTGATCGCGCGCGCTCGTCAGGCGGAAATCGATCTTGAAGCGCCGCTGGATCTCCTGCATCGCCTGCGCGTTGGTCGTGCCGGCGGTGGCGACGACCGTTTTGCCGCGCAGGTCGCGGTACGAGCGGATCGGCGAGCCGCGCTTCACCAGAAGCTTGGTGCCGGCGACGAAGATGACCGGCGAGAAAGCCACCTGCTTCTGGCGCTCGAGGTTGCTCGTGGTCGAGCCGCATTCGAGGTCCGCCCTGCCGGAAACGATGGCATCGATGCGCGACTCGGAAGTCACCGGGAGCCATTTGAGCGCTAGCTCGCGGCCGACCGAATCGCCAATCGCCTCGGCGAGCTTTCGGCAGAGCTCGATCGAGTAGCCGATCGGCTCGCCACGAGCCGAGAGATACGAAAAGGGCACCGAGGATTCGCGATAGGCGATGGTCAGCGCACCGGCCGCTCGCGCTTTCGCCAGCGTGCCGATCAGCTCGACCGGATCCTCGGCAGACTGTGCGAAGACACGCCCTGCAAGGAGTGCCGCGAATAGCAGCTTCATGCGCGCTAGGCCGGCGCGACAGCGCCCGCCTCGATACGCCGCTCCAGCGCCTCGGCCTCCTTCGGTGGGAGCAGCTCCCCTTCCCACTTCGCGACCGCGGCAGTTGCGATCGAGTTGCCCACCGCATTAGTCGCCGATCGGCCCATATCGAGGAAAACGTCGACGCCAAGGATCAGGAGCAGGCCCGCCTCGGGGATGCCGAACTGGTTGAGTGTCGCCGCAATCACCACGAGCGATGCACGCGGCACGCCGGCCATTCCCTTGGAAGTGAGCATCAGGATGAGGAGCATGGTGATCTGCGTGCCGAACGACAGGTGGATGTCGTAGGCCTGCGCGATGAAGAGCGTGGCGAAGGTGCAATACATCATCGAGCCGTCGAGGTTGAAGGAGTAGCCCATCGGCATGACGAAGCTCGTGATCTTGCGCTTCACGCCGAAGCGGTCGAGCGCATCGATGATCTTCGGATACGCCGCCTCGGAGCTCGCGGTGGCAAACGAGATCATGAACGGTTCCTTGATCAGCTTGAGCAGCTTCGCGATGCGCGACCCGAGCACCACGTATCCGGCGAAGATGAGGAGGCCCCACAGGACGATCAGCCCGAAGTAGAAATCCGCCATGAACACGGCGAAACGCAGCAGGATCTCGAGGCCGTTCACGGCCACGGTGGCCGCCATTGCCGCGAACACCGCGACCGGCGCGAGCTTCATGACATAGCCGGTGATGACGAGCATCACCTGCGCCAGCTCGTCGATCGCCGCCACCAGCGTGCGGCCCTTCTCGCCGAGCGCGCCAAGCGCCACGCCGAAGAACATCGAGAACACCACGATCTGCAGGATCTCGTTGTTGGCCATCGCCTCGGCGAAGGACTTGGGCACCAGATGGCTGACGAAGTCCTTGAGCGTGAACTTTGCGGTGGCGAGATTGGCCGAGGCGCCGATGTCCGGAAGCGGCAGACCGATGTTGTGTCCCGGCTGCAGCAGGTTCGCGAGGAGCATGCCGAGGAGGAGCGAAACCAGCGACGCAGTGATGAACCATGCGATCGCCTTGACGAAGACGCGTCCGACGGAAGCGGCATCTCCCATGTGCGCGATGCCGACGACGAGCGTCGAGAAGACGAGCGGCCCGATCAGCATCTTGATGAGCCGCAGGAACACGTCGGCGAGAATCGAGACGTAGCCCGCGATCTGCGCCGCGGTCTTCTTGTCGGGATAAGAGACGAAGATCATGTACCCGACGATGATCCCCAGCACCAGCGCAACCAGAATCGCCGTCGCCCCGGACAGTTTCATCTTCATCGGTCCCTCCCCTGAAGCAATCGACTCTAGGGCACCGCCCTACCCGGCACTATCGGACCAAAGTCCTATCCGGCTCGAACGAGGTCCCAGATGTGGTTACGGTACTCGTGGCATTGCATCGACTTCTTCACTTCGAGGCCGCGCGGCCGCGGCAGGTCGATTTTCACTTCTTCCTTGATGCGGCCCGGCCGGGCTGACAGGACGATGACGCGGTCGCCGAGATAGACCGCTTCCTCGATGTCGTGGGTGACGAACACGATCGTCTTCTTCGTCCGCTCCCAGATGTGCATCACCTCCGCCTGCATCGTCTCGCGCGTTTGCGCATCGAGCGCGCCGAAGGGCTCGTCCATCAGCAGGACTTTCGGATCGAAGGCCAGCACTCTCGCCAGCGCCACGCGCTGCTTCATACCGCCGGAAAGCTCGGCGGGATAGTGGTTGCGGAATTCGGCAAGCCCGGTCAAATCGAGGTACTTGGCGACCACCTCCTCGGTTTGGGCGCGGGGGGCGCCCTGCGCCTCGAGTCCCCAGGCGACGTTGCCCGCCACCGTCTTCCAGGGAAAGAGCGCGAACTCCTGGAACATCATGCCGCGGTCGGGGCCAGGCTTCGTCACCTCGTTGCCATAGACGCGGATCGCGCCGGCGTCGGCGCCGATGAAGCCGCCCATGATGTGCAGGAACGTGCTCTTGCCGCAACCGCTCGGCCCGATGATGGTGATGAACTCGCCCTCGTGCGCGGCGAAGCGCTCGACGTCGAGGATGTCGAGCCGCTGCTCGTTCTTGTGGTAGCTCTTTCGCAGACCGAGGACTTCGAGCGCCGGCGTCGCCATGCGCTACGTTTACCATAGATGCCAGTGGAGAAGCCCAATGCTCGTTGAGCGCAGCCGCTTATGCGCCGAATTGTTTTAGCGCTCGGCGCTTGCGCCGTCACGGCGCTCGCCGCGGCGCAAGGCTTTCCTTCCAAGCCGATCCGCGTCCTCGTGCCGACGACCGCCGGCGGTGTGCCCGATGTCCTCGCGCGCGCCATCGGCCAGCGCATGGCCGAATCCATGGGACAGCCGGTCGTGGTAGAGAACCGCGCCGGCGCCGGCGGCATCCTCGCCGCTGAAGCGGTGCTGAAGTCGCCGGCCGATGGATACACCCTCTTCCTCGGCGATACCGGTAACTACGCCGTCAGCGCCGCGCTCTACGCCAAGTTTCCCTATGACGTGCAGCGCGACTTCGTTCCCATCGTGCTGGCAGCGGCGCCGCCGGTGTATCTCGTCGCCAATGCGGCGTCGCCCTACACCAGCGTGGAGGACGTCGTGCGCGCAGCGAAAAGCGGCACGGTGACCTATGGCTCGACCGGCAACGGCAACGTTACGCACCTTGCGATGGAACTCTTCCGCTCGCTGACGGGAGCCAAGCTTTCACCTGTGCCCTACAAAGGCGCGGCCGGGCTTGCTCCCGCGCTCCTCTCGGGCGAAGTCCCCCTCGCCTTCATCGGCTACTCCATCGTCGCGCCCCATGTGAGGACGGGGAAGCTGCGCGTTCTCGCGGTCTCGACCTCACGGCGCTCGTCGCTGACGCCGGATATCCCGACGATGGCTGAAGCCGGCGTGCCGGGCTATGGCTTCGACATTTCGGTCGGCTACCTCGCGCCGGCCGGCACGCCATGGGCCGTCGTCCAGCGGCTCAACGCCGAGATCAACGCGGCGCTGAAGGTGCCCGAAGTGCGCAAGGTGCTCGACACCGCCGGCATTCCTGCGGTCGGCGGAACACCCGAGGCATTCGCCGATGCGATTCGCGGCGAGGTCGCGCTGATGGCGAAGGTCGTAAAGACTGCCGGGGTGAAGGTCGAGTAGCTAGAACGACTGCGACCAGGGCCGCAGGTCGAGCTCGAACGTCCACGCGTTGCGCGGCTGGTTATGCAGCTGCCAGTAGGCATCGGCGAGCGCATCCGGAGCGAGCGCTCCATCCGTACCGAGCTTCTCCATGCGGCCGCGGTAATCGCGCCACATCATCTTGCTGTCGATCGCGCCGTTGAGGAGCACCGTGGCGACATGAATGCCTTTCGGTCCGAGCTCGCGCGCCATGCTCTGCGCCATGAAGCGCAGGCCGCCTTTCGCCGCGGCGAACGCAGCGAAGCCCGGCTCGCCACGGATGCTGCCGGAGGCGCCGGTGAAGATCACCGTTCCCCGTCCGCGCGGCAGCATGCGCCGCGCTGCCTCGCGCGCGACGAGAAAGCCGCTGGCACAGCTTTGCCGCCAGCTGCGCTCGAAATCCGCGAGGGTGGTCTCCGCGAAGGGCGCCTGCACTCGCGTGGCGGCGACGAATGCCACCACATCGATTGCTCCCACCTTCTTCTCCACTTCGTTGTAGAGCGCTACGACCTGCCCCTCATCCGATAGATCCGCAGGAAACGCGCGCGCCTCGACCTCTTTCGCAAGCGCAGCCAGCTTGCCCTTGTCGCGCGCAGCAAGCGCGACCGAATAGCGCTCGCGCGCGAAGCGCAAGGCGATCGAACGTCCGAGTCCCTCCCCCGCTCCCGCGACCAGCAATACGCTCACCTTGCACCTGTCATTCGCAGCACCTCAGTCGTCATAGCATAGTGCGTGACACGCCCCCGGTAGGGCGGAAAGCCGGCAAAGTCGGCGCGCATCTCGCGGCGTACCGGTGAATCGAGCGCCACGGCAAGCGCCGCCGCATCGTCGAACGCCACCTTGTTCCGCTGCATGTGGCGCACGCGCTTGAGCGGCGCCGGGCAGCGCCACTCGACCGGCGTGTAGATCTCGAGCTCGCGGATATGCGGAAGCTTGCGCATGATCGGCGGATGGTGCTTAAGGTAGTGGGCAAGCCACGCCGCCTCGTTCTCCGCCGGTCCCTCGTACGCCACGAGATAGGTGCAATAGCGCGCCGGCACTTGCGCCCAGGGTTCCGGCACCGAAAAGCGATGCACCTGCATCGCCTCCGCGTCGGCTTGCGCCACTTGAGCAGCGGCCGCTTCCAGCTCGGCGAGCGAAGCGAAATAGAGCTGAGCGACGTGCGCGGGCGGCGCGCCATCGTCGAGGTATGGGTCGCGCACGCGATCGGGCTGGTAGCGCAGTGCCCGGCCGGCGGCCGGAAGATCCAGCGCGCTGCCCGAGGAGAGGAAGAGGGTGAACACGCGGTCGCTAGAATACTCAATGATGCAGACCGTCTCCGTCGGCCCGTCGCCGCGCATCGCGCTTTCCGTGGCAGGCGAAGGCGAGTTGGTGCTCTTCCTGCACGGCATCGGCGGCCGGCGGCAGAACTGGGATGCGCAGCTCGCGTTTTTCTCCAGACACTACAAAGCAGCCGCCTGGGACGCACGCGGCTACGGCGACTCGGAGGACTACGAAGGGCCGCTCGACTTCACGGTGTTCACCGCGGATGTGCTGCGCGTGCTGGATCACTTCGGCGCACGCAAGGCGCATCTCGTCGGTCTCTCGATGGGCGGACGCATCGCGCGCAACTTCGCGTTGCGCCATCCCGAGCGCCTGCATTCCCTGACGCTTGCCAATACGAGCCCCGGGTTCGGCGTGATGGGGCCGGAGAAGGCGCGCGAGTTCGTTGAGCAGCGGCGCCGCCTGGACCCGCCGGCGCAGGCGAAGCGCCTGATGGGTCCCGACGCGCCGCCGACAGCCTATGAGACGCTTGTCGCGAGCCTTTCCGCGGTTCACCGCGACTCGTACCTGAAAACGATCGAGGCCTCGGTGGCACAGGACCTCGCGGCACCGATCGAGAAGATCGCCGTGCGCACGCTCGTCATCACCTCGACGCACGACAGCCTCTATCCCCGCACGGTCGGTGAGGACATGGCACGTCGCATCCCGCACGCGCGCCTCGCCGTGATCGAACGCGCGGGCCATTTGTCGAACCTGGAGAAACCCGACGAGTTCAACCGCATCGTGCTCGATTTCCTGCGCCTAAAATAATTCATGGCGGCGAACGAACAACTCGCGATGCTGGTGCAGCCCGACCGCGTGCATCGCGCCGTGTACGCCGACCCGGCGATCTTCGAGCTCGAGATGGAGCGCATCTTCGGCCGCGCCTGGCTCGTGCTCGGCCACGAGAGCCAGGTGCCGAAGGTCGGCGACTACTTCACCACCCGCATGGGCCGCGAGCCGGTGATCGTCGTGCGCCACGAGGACGGCGTCCATGTGCTCATCAATCGCTGCGCGCACCGTGGCTCCATGGTTTGCGCCGAAGGCCGGGGTAATACCGAGCGCTTCGTCTGCCCTTATCACGGCTGGAGCTACGACCGCGTCGGCGAGCTGAAGGCCGTGCCGTTCGCGAGCGGCTATCAAACCCTCGAAGGGCTGCGCCTCAAGGCCGTGCCTCGGGTGGCGACGTATCGCGGCTTCATCTTCGCGTCGCTCGCGCCCAAGGGCCCAAGCCTCGAGGAATTCCTCGGACCGGCGAAGGCATCGTTCGACGACCTGGTCGATCGCGCGCCGGGCGGCGAGCTCGAGATCGCCGGCGGCGTGTTCAAGCACACCTACAACGGCAACTGGAAGCTGATGCTCGAGAACCATCTCGACGGCGCGCATCCGGCGTGGGTGCATGCATCGTCGGTCGCCGTTGCGCGCAACGCGCCGGAGCCAGGCAAGCCGGGACAGGAGCACTACTACGACATCGCCGTGCGCCAGATGCGGCAGAACGGCGCGCCCGATGCCGTCTGGGAAGGCACCGGCATGTGGACCACGCCGCTCGGCCACGGGTATATGGGCGACTACCACGACGACGATCGCCTCGTGACCGGCCTCGGCAATCCGGTGTTCGACGACTATCGCAAGCGCCTCGCTGCCGACGTGGGCGAGAAGCGCGCCGACCAGATCCTGCGGGTCACGCTCTGGAACACGATCGTCTATCCGAACTGCTCGTTCATGAGCCAGTTCCGGCAGCTGCGCATCATCCATCCGCTCGCCGTCGATCGCTCGGTGGTCTACACCTACTCGTTCCGCATGAAGCACGCGCCGGCGCGGATGTTCCACGACACGGTGGCCTTCGCCAACGTCGTGAACGGCACCGCGTCATGGGTCCTGACCGACGACCTCGAGATCTACGAGCGCCTCCAGCACGGCCTTACCTCCGGGGCCGTCGACTGGGTCTACATCGGCCGCGGTTTCGGCAGCGACGTGCAGGAAGAGGACACGCTGAGAGGCAAGACCGGCACGAGCGAGGTCTTCGTCCGCGCGCAGATGCGCGCGTGGTTGGATTACATGACCCGTGACGCCTGAGCAATTCCTGTATCACGAGGCGCGGCTGCTGGACGCGCAGCGCTATGAGGAATGGCTCGCGCTCTTTACCGACGACGCAACCTACTGGGTGCCGCTCGAGCAGGGACAGAAGGATCCATACGAGACGTCGTCCATCATCCACGACGACCGTACGCTGCTCGAACTGCGGGTGAAACAGATCCGTCATCCGCGCGCGCACGCGCGGCAGCCACTCGCCCGCACCGTGCATCAGGTCGGCAATGTCGCGGTCCAGAGCGAGACGGCCCAGGAGGTTCGCGTGGCGTCCACGCTGACGGTGGTGGAATTCCGCAACGAGAAACAGCGCCTCTATGGGGCGCTGGTCGAGCACCAGCTGCGCAAGAGCGGCGATACATTCCGCATCGCCCATAAGCGCGT
>Ga0310810_10011705_pt1 | contig 10261 bp, 5 predicted proteins | sample NCmetagenome_FD_207641 | JGI IMG/M metagenome (GOLD analysis project Ga0310810, IMG submission 207641) | Soil microbial communities from experimental microcosm in Duke University, North Carolina, United States - NC | ecosystem: Engineered > Artificial ecosystem > Soil microcosm > Unclassified ...
GCGCTCAGGACCTGCACATCACCGAGTCCCGCCATGCGCGCCCACAGCGGCCGCAGGATGATCGAGTCCCGCACGCGCCGAAGCTCGAGATCCTCCGTCCTCGTCGAGAGCACGCCGGTGGTGACTCGCAAGCGCTCCGTCGTGAGGACGTACTTCGTCGTGCTCACCTTGAGATAAGTGACCAACGCGCCAATGCCGCACAGCACCCAGATCGCCAGGATGATCCACGGGTACACCGAGCGCATGTTGACGTCGGTCGTCGCGCTCGGCGCCGTTCCATTGCGGAGGAACAGCAACCCGACCGTCGCGACGATCACGCCGATCCCCAGCAGCAGGTAGACGGGCAGGTTGACCGCCTGTGACGGCGATCCTTGCCAGACCGGTCGCTCTCCGGTCGGTTGCGTCGATGATTGCTCGGACACACGCTCCTCGTCGGCGATGGTGAGTCGTCGCGCCAATGCTATCGAGACGACTCACCAGCGACAAGGCAGCGTAAACGTCAGCGGTCCCGCTCGATAACGAGATCCTCCGCCACCTGTCCCCAGCCGAGACAATCGAACGGACGCGGAGGTTAGCCCGAAGGGCTCACCTCTTCAGCCGGAATGCCACGATCGCATCCGACCATCCAAAGATTTCTCCATCGCCGCCCGCGGCGACCACCACGTACTGGCGCCCGTCGCGCGGCCCTCGGAACGTCATGGGTGTCGCCTTCGCCCCCGCGGGAAGCGATCCTCGCCAGAGCTCTCGGCCGGTCTCGATGTCGAACGCGTGCAGCGAATGATCCAGCGCGGCGCCGATGAAGACGATCCCGCCGGCGGTCGTGATGGCCCCACCAAGGTTGACCGACCCGAGCGCCGCGGCCTGCGCGGAATCGACGTCCGGCGGCAGCATGGCGCCTAACGACCCGAGCGGCACGTCCCACTTCTTCGTGCCGGTGTTGAGGTCGATCGCGACCAGCGACCCGAACGGTGGCGGGGAGCACGGCACGCCGCCCGGCCCGAACATGAACTGGCGTCGCATGACGTACGGGGTGCCCCTCATATCGGTGTATTGCGCCCCCGGGCCTCGCGTCTCCGCGGCGTCGGTGACCGCGCTCCGGTCGAACGATGCGCGGGGGATGAGCTTCACCTCGATCGGAATACGGTTCACCGGGACTACCACGATCTGTCGCGCGGGATCGTACGTCACGCCGCCCCAATGCGCGCCGCCAATGCTCGACGGATACACCAGCGTTCCGCGATCGCTCGGGGGCGTGAACGGCCCCTCGTTTCGAAGCGCCTCGATCCGGGTCCGGCACGCCGCGCGATCACTGTCGGTCGCGCCGAACGCCTCGGCCGGCGTTAGGCGCTGCGGGCTGAGGGGCGGCAGGACAGTGTTGAACGGCTGCGTCGGGCTGGCGCGCTCGCCCGTCACGTCGCTCGCCGGAACTGGTCGCTCCACCACCGGGAACACCGGAACGCCCGTATCCCGGTCGAGAACGAACAGCTGGCCGGTCTTGGTCGACTGCAAGACGACGGGGATGCTCCTGCCGTCCTTACGCAGCGTCACCAGTGCGGGCGGAGACGCCACGTCGTAGTCCCAGAGGTCGTGATGAACGGCCTGAAAGTGCCACACCACTCGGCCCGTCGATGCCCGCAGGGCGACGACCGAGTTAGCATAACGATTGTCGCCGAGTCGCTCGCCGCCGAAATAGTCCGGGCTCGCGCTGCCGGTGGGCACGAACACGAGGTCTCGTGCGGGGTCGGCGGCAATTACGCTCCACGCGTTGGCCGCACCAGTGGCATGTGCCCGCGGACCAAGCCACGTACGCCAGGCAGCGTCCGCGGAATCCTGCGGAACCGGGTCCCACGTCCAGCGAAGCTCGCCGGTGCGGGCATCGAACGCCCGCACCTCGCCACTCGCCGCGTCCGTACGGCTGTTGTCGGCAATGGCACTGCCCACGACGATGATGTCATTGATGATGGCGGGCGGGGACGTCACTTCGTACTCCGACGTTTCGAAGGGCTTGTTGCGGAGCGACGCGCGCAGGTCGATCGTACCCCGCGTTCCAAACGCCGAGCACGGCGTTCCGCGGGCAGCATCGAGGGCGATGAGACGACCGTCGATCGTCGCGACGATCACGCGCCTGACGCACGTCGCGTTAGGCTCCGCTGGTCGCCGCGAGTCGACCCAGTACGACACACCACGGCTCGTGAAATCCCCGAACGTGACGGCGCGGTCGACCTTGGGATCGAACTTCCAGACCTCGCGCCCGGTCTCGGGATCGAGTGCCATCACGCGCCCGAGCGGCGTGCTGATGAACATCTGCCCATCCGCGACGAGTGGCGTTACTTCCAGTGAACGCTGTCGCCTTCGACCCGCGAACTCCGGCGCAGTCTCGCCGGTGTGATACGTCCACGCCCGCTCGAGTCGGGAAACATTCTCACGCGTGATCTCCGCGAGCGGCGACCAGCGGCTCCCAAGTGCGTCACGGCCGTATGCGCGCCATTCGCCGTCGGACGAGGGTTGTGCGCGGCCCGCCTGTCCGCTTGCCGGCGAGGCCGTCGATGCCACGCCGGTCATCACGCTGATGACCCACGTGATCCCCCACAGAACGATCGAGATGTTTCGCATGACACAACCCCGAGAATCGAAGTAAGGACCCCGGAGACCAATCTTGGGTCAGGGCCGCTCAGGCTCCAACATCTTCGGGACTTCCGGGACCGGCGCGGTACGAGCGGGCAGCTTTGCCTCGTCCGATGGGTGCGCGCACTTCGGCGCGGACTGCTCCACCATGCGAACCACGGACGGCCGCACGAGCCGAGCGCGTTTCAGCCAACCCGATGGCCGGGTGAGGTAGCGAGAATTCGTAATTCCGTGCAGGGCGCCAAGAATGGCGAACGGGGTGCGCCCGACGACGGTCCGTTTGTCGTAATCGCGTCGCTCGACGCATCGTGACTCTAGACGTGGAGAACTTATCAAATGACGCACCGCTTGATGGGCGCGCGCGCCCTCAAACGCATCATCGGCTCACTTCCATGGATCGTCGCGGCCGCGTGTGCGGAGCCGCCAACGCCAAGCGCTCCGCGCACCGCGAGGATTCCTGAGACCGCTGCGCCGATCGCATCGGTTGGCGACGACCTTGGCCACCTGCGAGCGGCAGTCGCACGGTTTGAGAACATCGACGCCGCTCGCCAGGCAGGCTACTCCGAGCTCACCGGCTGCATGGTAGACCCCGGAGGCACTGGTGGAATGGGCTTTCACTACGCCAAATCGAACGCGTTCGATGGCGTGATCGACCCGGTCGAGCCGAAGGCGTTACTCTACGAGCCCGAATCCAATGGCCGACTTAGACTGGTCGCAGTCGAGTTCATTGTGCCGTACGGCATCGCCCCGCGCGAGGGACCCGCACCGCGGCTGTTCGGCCAGGACTTCCTTCACAATGACGACTTCCAGATCTGGATGCTCCACGCGTGGATCTGGAAGAACAACCCATCAGGTATGTTCGCGAGCTGGAACCCGACCGTGAATTGCGATGCGGTCCCCGCGTCCCAGCGCATGTCGCACGCTCATTGAGCAGCTGGTCGTTCAGCTCTCCCGCATCGCTTCCATTGGTGAGACGTTCGCCGCTCGTTGCGCCGGCAGGAACGACGCAACGAGCGCGACGGCGAGAAAGACACCCGTCGCGGCGGCGAGCGTCCGCGGGTCGGCACCACTCACGCCGAAGAGCACCGCCTCGAGCCGCTGCCTGACGATGAACGACACGACCAGCCCGATTAGCGCGCCCGGAATCGTATAGGCCATCCCCCGACCGATTACCATCGCGATGACGCCACCACGACTCGCGCCGAGCGCCACGCGCACGCCAATCTCGCGACGTCGGGCGGCGACGAGATAAGACAGCATCCCGAAGATGCCGATCGCGGCGAGTGACAGTGCCACCGTGGCGAAGCCTCCGAGGAGCGTGGCCCAATGCCGCTGCGGAGCGACGGAGGAGTAAACACGCTCCTCGAGCCGTCCGGCATCGTCCAGCGCGAGTCCCGGATCCATCCCGCGCAACACATCGCGCGCGCGATCGACAACGTTGTCGCCCGGGGCCGCGGTTCGAACGAACAGGTAGTAGCTGGCTGACATGTTCTGCGCGGCCGGCACGTACATCGCCTCGCCATTGCCGCCGAGTCCCTGATACTTCACGTCGCCCACGACCCCGATGATGGTGAACGGTGGGCATGTGGTACACCCGCCTCCCTGGAGCTGGCGGCCGATGGCCGGCCGATCGGCGGAATAGTGTCGCACCCACGAGCGGCTAACGATCAACACTGGGGGCCCGGTGCCGGTATCCGTTTCCGCGAAGGTCCGCCCCTCGAGGACGGGAACGCCTACCGCCGCAAAGAACGTCGGGTTGACGGACATGTACGGCGCCGTCGGCTGTGCGTCACCCGGCTGAACGGGTCGGTCCACGAGATCGAAGTTGTTGATGTCGGCTGGCTCGTCGGGCGGCATCGACTCGTTGACGCCGGCGGCGATGACGCCAGGCTGCTCCGCCAGCCGGGCAAGGGCTCGCCGCCAGAAGGCGTCTGCCTCGTTAGGCGACGGGTACCGCGCCAGTGGCAGCGACACGCGCACGTAGGTCACCGTGCGAGGGTCGAACCCGACATCCACACGCTGCAGGCGGACGAAGCTGTTGATCAACAGCGCGGCCGTCGCCAGCAGGGGCAGCGCAAACGCAAACTGCGCCGTCACGAGCGCCCCGCGGAGCACCTGCGTCGATCGGCCGACGCCGACTTCGCGATCGCCGCTGCGAACGGCCGTCGAGAAGTCACGCCGCAAGAGCGCGAGCGCCGGATACAGCCCGACCACCACGCCGGCAACGAGCGCCACCGCAGCGGCAAACGCAACCGCCCGCACGTCAATGCCTGCCTCGCTCAGCCGGGGCACCGGCGGTCCGACCGCGACGAGCCCCCGGAGCAGTAGCGGTGCCACCAGCGCGCCCGCGGTCGCGCCTAACGCCGAAAGCACGAGACTCTCCGTCACGAGCATCCGCGCCACACGGCCGGATGACGCGCCGAGCACCGTGCGGAGCACGGCCTCGCGCGACCGCCCGGCTACCCGAACGAGTGTCAGGCTCGCGACGTTCGCGACCGCGATGAGCAGGACGAGCGCGACCGCGGCGGCGAAAAGCCCGAGCGTCTGACCGGCGTTCCCGAGCATGGTCTCGCGCAGCGAGTACGGGGTCATCCGCGCGGTTCGATCCTGGAAGCTCGAGGCCCACTGCGGGAAGACGCGCTCGCTGATCACCGCCAGATCCCTGGCCGCCGATTCCAGCGTGACGCCGTCCTCGAGTCGTGCGATGACGAACATGTTGAACGGACCACGGCGCTCGGGCGTCGGAACCCTCAGAGTCGTCCACAGCTCAGCGCGAACACCGGCAAGGTCACGCGTGCTCGCATCCAAGATGCCGACGATCGAGTACGCGACACCGTCGACCATGACGGTCTTGCCGACGGCACTCGACCCGTCGCCGCCAAACTCGCGCACGGCGAAGGCGTGGGTCGCGACGGCAACCAGCGCGTTGGACGTGATATCCGTTGCAGTGACGAGTCGCCCGCGTGCCGCCCGGACACCGAGAGCCGAGAAGAATCCGGCGTCTGCAGCCGCGGTCTTGGAGCGCCTGACGCGCCCGTCTACCACGAGTGTGACTTCTCGGCCGCGTTGCGCACCCACCGCGCTGAAGCTTCGCTGCTGAGCGACCACTGCGAAATAGTCGGCCGCGGAGAGCCCGAACCGATTCGTCGGCGAATTTTGTTGGTAGATGCGAACGAGGCGATCGTCTCTGGGATACGGCAGTCGCGACACGAGTACGGCGTCGACCGCACTGAACATCGCGGTGCTCGCGCCGATACCGAGCGCGAGAACGAGCGTCGCGGTCAGCGTAAAACCCGGACTGCGCCTGAGCGCTCGTACCGCGTATCGGACGTCGCGCGCCAGCTCCTCCACCAACCGCACGCCACGGGCATCCCGGTGCTCCTCCGCGAACCGGTCCACTCCGCCGAATACGACGGCCGCTCTGCGCCGTGCCTCGTCGGCGGAAATGCCATGGACGCGCGCGAGCTCGTTCGCCTCCATCTCGAGGTGCAGCCGCATCTCGTCATCGATGTCGCGGTCGAGCGAGTCGCGGTGTGTGAGTGCGCGAAGCCTCCTGAGGAGGCGGCGCTGAAAGGGTTGACTGTCAATCAGGTCTCGCCGAACTCTCCGGCCGTTTGTGCGCGGAACCTGCGGCTCCACATCAAGGTCGTACCGTCACGCATCACGACACGGTAGTCACCGTGGAACCAGGGCTGCAGCTCTTTCACAGCATCGAGCCGTACGATCTCCGATCGGTTGATTCGGAGGAATTTTTCTGGATCCAGTCGCTCCGCTAGCGATGTCAGGCTCCCACGAAGCATGAACGCCGTGCCGCCGCTGTGAAGGCGAACGTAGTTGCGGTCCGCTTCCACCCGATCGATCCGCTCGACCGGAAGCAGGAGCGCTTTGTTCGTGTGATGCACGAGGATCCGTTGCAGGTAGCGTGGCCGACCAGTCGCAACCGCGCTGAGCAGCGCTTCCAGCTTGCCCCGAAGCACCACGCTGTCGTCGCCGGACGCGCGCGCGATCTGCCCGCGCGCGCGATCGATCACTGCCGCGAACCGTTCCGGAGTGAACGGCTTGAGCAGATAGTCCAGCGCGCGGACCTCGAACGCCTTGAGCGCATACTCGTCGAACGCCGTGACGAACACGACGTGGGGCATGAACTCGACGCCGACTGCGTCGATCACCCCGAAGCCGTCGAGCTCGGGCATCTGTACGTCCAGAAACACGAGCTCGGGTTGAAGCTCGGCGATGCGCTCGGCGGCTTCGACACCGGACTCCGCCTCGCCGACGATCTCGATGTCAGGATACTCGGCGACGTACCGCCGGATCTTCGCCCGCGCCGGTGCTTCGTCGTCGACGATCAGAACTCGCACGAGACTCGACCTAACGAGCGACCACGACGCCGGCGACGTGATGCATGTCGGCCAGCTCCGATGACCCCACGGCGGTCACCGCCGCGCGTCGGTACGGCAGCGTGACATCGACGGCAAACCCCGGCCCGCGATTCCCTGCCGAGAACCGGTGGCCATTTCCGTAAAGCAGCCGGAGCCTGTCGCGAGTCGCCGACAGTCCGATACCCGCGGCAAATATGTCGGTATTGGCTGGCGCTCCCGGTCCGTCGTCCACGACGCTCAGGTGAACCGACGCGCCCAGGCGCTCGACGCGCACCTCGATCGCGCCGCCGGTCGCCCGCGACGCATTGCCGTGACGGATCGCGTTCTCGACCAGCGGCTGCAGCAGGAGCGACGGGACCAGCGCGTCCGATACATCCGGCGGGGTCGCAACGGTCACCCGAAGCCGGCTGCCGAACCTCGCTGTCATCAAGCCGAGGTAGCAGCTCAATACGTCGAGCTCCTCTCGGAGCGGGACTTCCTGCGCATGCGATGTGCGAAGCGACAGTCGCAACAGCTGTGACAGCTGGCCGATCAGGCGATCCGCGCTCCGCGGATCATCGTACATTGTGGACGAGATGGTGTTCAGCGCGTTGAACAGGAAATGGGGTTGGAGCTGGAGTCGAAGGTTCCTCAGCTCGGCCTGTGCAAGTCCTCGCTCGAGTTGGGCCGTTCGTACCTCCCGCTGCCGTGTCACCCGGTAGTATCGATACAGCGTGATGATGGCGACGAACGACGCGTAGCTGATGGCGTCCTCACCGAATTCCATCACGTAGCGCGCTGGCATGTAACCGTAGTCGTAGGCTCCCATCCCCATGAGCCGGAAGATCACAGTCCGGGTCATGAACATGAGCGTCGTGTGCGCGAGCGAGTACGCGAAGAGCGCGGCAAGGTGAGCTGGGATGCGCGCGCGCCAACCGGGACGATCAAGTGGATGCCGCCACACGAATGCGACCACGGCGACGAACAGCACCGCGGCAGTATACGCGCCGGTAGACTCCTCGATTGCTCGGTGCAGAATGGTTCCGGTCTCGCGACGAGCCACGTCATCGAAGTACTTGTACGCGAAACGAAGCGATCCTGTCACCGTGAACAGCGAAAGCGCGACCGTCCACACACGACGGCGAGAGGGCGGCTCGACTTGATCGATGCCTGCCGCGGTTCCCGTTTCGCCAGCGCGCGCGACGATAGTCATGGTTCGAGCTTAGAGCCGGCCCGCGGCGCTCGCAACACACCCGGTCCGAGCGGGACCAAATCGGGACGACCGGACAAACGGCTGTCAGTCCGCCCGGAGGACGGTGACCGGGTCGACCCGTGATGCGCGGCGTGCCGGTATGGCTGCCGCGAGCACCGCAACCGCCGTCACCACCAGTGGAACGATGATGAAGGTCAACGGATCGGCGGCGCTCATGCCGTACACGAGCCCACCGAGCACCCGGACGCCAGCGACCGCACCGGCGACACCAACAGTGACCCCAACCGCTACCGTGCGAAGGGTCTCGCCAATGACAAGCCGCTTCACATCACTGCTGCGCGCTCCAAGCGCCATGCGAACGCCAAGCTCGCGGGTCCGCCGCGCAGTTGCGAACGACACGACGCCGAATATCCCGACGGCGCCCAGCAGCAGCGCGAGCCCCGCGAACGCGCCGACCAGCGTCATCTGAAATCGAGGTTGTCGCAGCGCGACCGCCGCGAGATCCCCCACGGTCGCCACCTGGACCGCCCGCGCCTCCGGATCCAACTCGGCGAGCGCTGATCGCAGGGACGCGGTGAGCGCGCGAGGATCACCTGCCGCGCGCACCACGAGGTGGTTGAGCTTCCATGGGCTCTGCGTATACGGCACGTAGACGTCGAGTGATTCGACGCGCGGGTCGCGATAGCGCGCCGCGCCGACGACGCCGACAACTTCGACCCAGGGTTCTCGGGAACCGGGCGGTCCCCATTTGAGTCGTTTGCCAATTGGTGATGCGCCAGGCCAGAACCATTGCGCCGTGGCGGCGCTGACGACGACCACCTTTGGTGCGGTCTCGTCGTCACTTGTCGAAACGTCCCTACCTTGTAGAAGGGGGATGCCGGTCGCCTCGAAATAGCCTGGAGTTATCGCCTCGTAGTTGACGAGCGGCTGCCGGCGTTGTGTGTCGGCATCCGTTCCCTCGAGCGACAGCGGGTAGTCGAATCCATCGGGTCCCGCGAGCGGGCGTAGCAGAACGGCGCCGGCCGCTCGCACACCCGGAAGTTCGGCGACACGCGTTACCGCATCCCGAAAGAAGGCACGCGCTTTGGCCGGGTCGGCGTATTTCGCGTCGGGCAAATAGAGCTCCGACGTGAGCGTGTGAACCTGGTCGAATCCAAGCGGCGCGGAATTCAGCCGTACGTAGCTCCGTACCAACACACCGCCCGCGATCGCCAACACGACGGCCAGCGCGACCTCGGTCGCGACGAGCGCTCGTTGAGTCCTCCGCGATGCCCAACTGCCCGTCGTACGGCCAGTCGACGCGCGAAGCGCCGCGCCTGGATCGAGGCGAGTTCCGCGCACCGCCGGAAAAACGCCGAATAGCAACGTCGTTGCGACCATGAGCGCGGCGCTGAACGCCGCGATGCGACCATCGATCTCGACGGACCCTGCCCCGTATAAATCGGCCGGGATCATCGCCACGATCGCGCCATGACCCGCGACGCATGCGAACAGTCCTACCACCGCTCCCAGGCCCCCCAGCACGGCTGACTCGACCACCAACTGACCCACGAGCCGCCCTCGGCTCGCGCCTAACGCAATCCGTAGTGAGAGCTCACCGCGGCGCGTCGCTGCCCGAGCCAGCAGCAGGTTCGCTATGTTCGCGCACGCGACGAGCAACACGAGCACGGCTGCCGCGAGGAGCACGAGCATGCCGCGACGCGCGTCGCCGCGGAGCTCGGCGTCGACCGATGTCAGCTGTACAACGTCGGTTACCGCGTTCGACAGGCCGGCCGCCGCGGCGGACCGAGCGAGCAGACGCTCTGCGTCGTGGCGAGCGCCCTCGATCGACACGCCGGGCCTGATGCGGCCGACAATGTTCAGGAACGCGATCCGAGGATCGTCAACGAGCGTGTCGATCGCCGGCACAAGGGCGATCCATGCCTCGGAGCCGCGCGGGTATTCGAACCCTCGTGGCATCACGCCAACAACGGTGAAACGCGTGCCGTTCAATTCCAGACGTAGTCCGAGGACCGATCGCTCGCCGCCGAACTGACGCTCCCACAGCCCGTACCCGAGCACGATG
>Ga0310810_10011706_pt1 | contig 10260 bp, 8 predicted proteins | sample NCmetagenome_FD_207641 | JGI IMG/M metagenome (GOLD analysis project Ga0310810, IMG submission 207641) | Soil microbial communities from experimental microcosm in Duke University, North Carolina, United States - NC | ecosystem: Engineered > Artificial ecosystem > Soil microcosm > Unclassified ...
CATCGGAAATATCAATCAATATGTCAGGCTCATGATACCAGTCCTGCATATAATGCAAAACATATTTGGGACGCCATCTCTGTTGCAGATTACCATTTTCATCACGTGAGATGATCTTAGTGAGCCCCGACAAAAAACTGCAGTCGCTGATCATTTGGCCAGCCCGGCCGTGATCAGGATGACGATCGTGCAAAATGTTCCCGATTACAACCTCAGGCTGATATTTGCGAATCGTCTGAATCAATCTTAACTGGTGTTCTTCATCGTTCTTAAAAAATCCATCCCGCATCTTCAAATTTTCCCGTACGTGCACTCCCATGACAGCGGCAGCCTTTGACGATTCGCGATAGCGGGCTTCAACGCTTCCCCTGGTGCCCAACTCGCCTTGCGTAAGATCGACAACACCTACTTTTTTCCCTCTTTGAATTTCATTGATAATAACACCGGAACAACCAAGTTCCACATCATCGGGGTGGACACCTATTGCAAGAAGGTCTAGTTTCATACTTGTTAATTGTTTTCCGAAAGGATCCTTCGGGCTAATTATTGGTAGCTTTTCTTTTGACTGAATGATAAAAATAAGGAAGAAATTTTGCACTAAAGAAGGCGCGAGATATCCTTCACAATTTATTTGGAGGCAGGGAGTCCTGGCTTATACGGGTTATTGTACCATATGCCATCAATTTCCCTGACGATACTTTCAATTTGCCGGTCGGTCTTCTCTTTCATGTCCCAGTCTTGCTTTAAACTGCTTCCAAAAAAGAATGCCACGGTCTGATATAGTCTTGCCGTAACACCATTTTTGTAGTCCTTAATGATATCGTAGCAATTATTTCCTGTTTGACGATTGATGAGTTTCATCAGAATCTTCCCCTGGTAAACGGAAAGATTTTCCATTGGTTCTGTAAACTGTGCCCTGAGTTCTTTTTCCCTTGATTTAATATATTCTTTCCTTTTCTTTTTTGAATTCACATTCGCAAGCTGGACATTCATATCGTTGATCGTGGCGCCGGCTATTCTTGCGTAAGGATAAGTGACATAAACAGCATTCCTCAACCGGCTCCATTCTTCAATGAATTTGGCCAGTTTATCGGGAGGCAGATTTGAAACCCAAACCATTTCCATCTCTTTATAAGGTAAACTTTCGCCCTCATAAATGATTGCCGGTACTATTAACGTGTCATTTGGCCCCCACTTACTTTCTTTGGGATCGGTTTGAGCTTTGGAACAGAAACTGAAAAGCAAGAGCAGTATCGCAATGACTGGAAATCTGCAATATTTTCTGCAAAAAATCATTCCTTAAATTTACAAAATATGCGCAGTAATTTATACTCACAGACAAAGAAAGTAACCCCGCCGCTGCTGTTTTACAAAGTTAAATTTTCGATCTCTCTTTCGGACCGGTTTAACTGAATCCGCCTGACAATACTGATAATGATACCGGCAACCATAATAATTACACCTGCCCACAAAAGATTAATAAAGGGAAATTTATACGCCTTGAGAGTAATGTATTGCATGATAGAATTCGATTCCTTAACTCCCAACTCTGCCACACCTTCATTTGTTTTGTTCAATTGAAAAATGAGATTTTCTGAAGTGACCGTGTCCTGGATCGGGTAGAGTCTACCTCCTTTATCGATGAGGAACGGCTTCGATGTGTACGACGTATTATTCTTTGAAAATACTTTGATGGTTGCCGTGAACACTTTATCATCCGGGGCCAGGCCACCGGCAGGAATATTTGTTTGTGTGGTAACATCTTCCAGTATGTAATAGCCATTTGAATAAAAAGCGGTATCGCCTTTCCTCAAATTCTGTGGCTTGAATGAAGCCGTGTCTTTATTTTTTTCAGGATCGGGTAGGGAAGTGATGTAAGTAAAAATATCATGATCCCAGTAATGCCTTGCTGCCGGATTTGCCATCAGCCCCTGGTTCCCTTTATAGTTTACAAATGCATTCGGCATTAAAGTAAATTGCTCATTCCCTGTTTTATTTTGAAAATGAATTTTATAATACCACAACGATTTTTTGGGATGCACGGAATCGCTTTCATAGGTTACATTATAATTACCCATGGTGGTCGGTAACCCTTTTACCAGCGTTAAATTTTCACCTGGTTCGCCTGTGATCTTATTCTTTTCTCCGAGTTGAACAAAAATTCCACTTGTATTCCATGACATCACTTCTTTTCTTGAAGAAGAAATCAAAATACCCACCAGCATCAATCCAAAACCGAGATGTGAAACGGATCCTCCTGAAAGTTTTAATTTGCCTTTCATTCCAATCCAGACATAAGCTGTGTTTGCTATGATTGCATAGATGCTGCACATCATCGCAAACCAGATAGCCCCTAAAAACCCCAGGCCATGTTCCCGGTAATTGATATTACCAAATGCAAGCACTGATGTTGAAATGATCAAAGAGACGATCGTAGGTGCGAGGATTTTTTTCCGGAAAGATTTTGGATCTGTTTGTTTGTATTTCAAGTATTGAATGATGGCAGTGAGGATTCCAATAATGATCGCTACGAAAATGATGACGCGGTTATAAGAGAACACGGCGTCTTCACCCATGGTGAAATTGCTTCCAAAAATTTTGTTGATCACAGGTAAAGATGTCGCAATCGTAATAAACAATGCGCTCAGTAAAAATATTAACGAGCCGATGAACATCCAGAATTCACGTGATGAAGTTTGTTCTTCTTTTACAATATGCGGAATCGATTTGTATCGAAGGGCGTAAAATGCAAATGAAGGGATCAAAAACACAAACAAAAATGCAAGCAATTGAAAATTCATTCCCAGGTCTGTGAATGCATGCACAGAGGTATCGCCTAATATTCCGCTGCGTGTAAGAAAGGTAGAATAAAGAACAAGATTGAATGTGATCAGAAATAAAAAATGTGTCGCTCTTAATGAATGGCCGGTATGTTTATAAATTAGTAAGGTGTGTATTCCGCCTATCAATGTCAGCCATGGTACAAGTGAGGCATTTTCTACGGGGTCCCATGCCCAGTAACCACCAAAATTGAGTGACTCATAGGCCCAACGCCCACCCATCATGATACCTGTACCGAGTACAGCCGCAGAAAACAAGGCCCATGGCAGGGCAGGTTTTGTCCAATCGCCAAATTTTTTTGTCCATAAACCAGCTATCGCAAAGGCAAAGGGAACAATGGTCGATGCGAAGCCGAGAAACAGCACAGGAGGATGGATCACCATCCAATAATTTTGCAATAACGGATTGAGATCATTGCCGTCCTTGATAAAGGAAAGATAATTAGGTTGTGAAAAAATGGGGGCATCCATTTCATTCCTCAACAGCACAAAAGGATTTGACCCCATACGCCAATTGAAGAAAAAAATCCCGGCGATCATCGTTGCCAAACAGACCTGTGCAAAACTGACAACGGTCATCACAGGCGCTTCCCAATTTCTTGCCTTGCGAATCAGGATCAATCCCAGCACGCAATGCCAGATGCTCCATAAAAGAAAACTTCCTTCCTGGCCTTCCCAAAAACAACTCAGTAAATATTTTACTTCCAATGCCCGGCTGCTATGTTGCCAGGCATATTTGTATTCAAAAAGATGATTGTAAATGATGTAAAAAAGAATCCCGAAGATGGCAAACACAGAAAGAATTTCGACAAAAAATGCCCCACGTGCCATCGTTTTCCATGAGACCGTTTCACTTTCATTCTTGGACTGCGTGGTTTTAAAATAAGCAAAGGTAGCAACCAGTGATGCGACAATGGAAAGTGTGATAAAAAAATGTCCTAATATCCCCGGTAATAAATGCTCACCTGTATAGTCCATCAAATTTTGGGTTTTTGTGCCGATAGCTATCGGGGTTTTAGGTTTTTATTGCGAATCCTATTGCGTTGAGGTAGTTTCCAGATTTTTCTTTGCGGCATTCATATCGTCCTTGTATTTCGATGGACACTTCATTAATATTTCGGAGCATTCAAAATGATCGTCATTCATTTTGCCTTTTAATACCAGCCTCTCGCTATGCTCTAAATTTGTCGGCTTTTCTTTTCGGTAGATCACTTTCATATTGCCCCCAAGGGAATCATAGGCTACAAAACTCAAAAAGTTCGGATTTTTTACGGCGTCGTATTCGATGGGCTGTGTACGATCAAGTTTGGCGATGATGCTTACCGTTTTTCCTTTCTTTTTCATGGCCGATTGTACCGAGTCGTAAGTACTCAACGTTCCCATAAAACTGATAAGAACGGCAATGGTAACAGCAATTAAAACCAGCAGAGCAATATGTATTTTTTTCATAATTCTTTTCGACAATGCGAGAAGGCAAAGGTAACGCAGAAATCGCTGATAACCTCACCCTCTTATCGCTCTCTCCGGGAAGAGGGAGGCCAAACAAATGAATTTTCACTAAGCTTTAGAGTGCCAAATCATTAATCAGGTTACAGGGAACTGATAATGTATGCAGTGACGCCCGAATTGTCAGGAGGGTCGATATTGGCGCATCAGGATATTATTGTAATAGGAATTGTAATGGGATTTAGAATATCTCGATATCCAATAAACGCCATACCAAGGTTTGCCGAATAGACCTATCAAACGTACAAGAGTGCGACGCAACGGCTGTCTGTTAGGAGTACTGGTGTCGGGTACATAATTTTCCACCTACCTGGTAATCTACCAAGATCGCATAATCGCGGTCCTATTTCTTATTCTTCACAACCGCTTTAGTGGAAGACGAGGAATATTTGTGATGTGAGCTTTTCTTAGCAACCGATCGTTTATGGTGATGAACGACTGGCGGAGGCTCGTGATAAGTGAGCTCACCATCTTCATCAATAGTTGGTCCGCCCTGCAGGTAATCCCCAAATATGTCATAGGCTTTGCGGGCGGTGTTATAGATATTGGAATTATACCGGTTGCCAATGATAATAATGGTTATGTTTTCGTCAGGCAGTTTCGCAAAGGCGGCATTCGTACCATGCCACCGGCCATTGTGATAAATCACTTTCTTACCATTTTTCAGCATCAATAAACGCCAGCCCAGGCCGTAATTATGGACACCCGGCCGTTCAAAACTGTAGGGAGTGAACGCAGCTTCGAGCAATGCAGAATCGACCACCTTTCCCTGCGTCCAGGCGAGCGACCATTTCAATAGGTCCCTGGGTGTTGTGTAAATGTTTTTGTCACCGTATGTGTTCTCAAGGAAATCCCATTCCCAGACCCCTCCATAAGGTTTGTATGATTTTATTGCGGTGATACTATCGGCAAGAGAAAAAACGTAAGTGTCATTCATTTGAAGCGGCTCGAAAAAATTCCTTTTTAAATAGTCGGGGTAAGTCATGCCCGTGAGTTTTTCAACGAGCATGGCAAGCAAAACAAAATTGGTATTGGAATAACTAAACCTTGTGCCTGCCTTGAATTCCGGTCTTGGATGCATGGTGTATAAGGAGTTGAGCACATCCTGGTTAGTGGCATATTGATTCTTGTTCCATCCCATTTTTTCAAGATAATGTACGTAGTTGGGCAGACCGCTGCGATGATTCATCAGCATCTTAACTGTTACACCGCTATATGGAAAATTTGGGAAAAAAGCGGACAAGGAATCATCCATCTTTATTCTTCCATCCTGGATCAGTTTCAAAACGGCGGCGGCTGCAAAATTTTTGGACGCCGAAGCAATATGCATCGGACTGCTTGCATCCAAAGGTTCTTTGGTTTGCATGTCTTTATAGCCCTTGTATTCCTCGTAAATAATGGATTCGCCCTTTGCCACCAATATGCCGCCATTGAAATTTCGATTACTGACCAATGACTTTTCAAAAAAGCTTTTTACGGCGTTGTAATAACGAATGGAGTCTTCCTTTGCAAGGGGCTGAAAAACAATGGGGGGAGCAGTGGTTGCCGTCTCGGCTTGCGAACTAACTGAATTATCTGCTGTGACGTGACACCCAATGACTAGCGTAAATCCGATGCTAAATAATGTATTTTTCAAGGGGTATTGTTTTATAAGGTAACAGTTTGCAATATAACGCAAAATTCATTGATATCGTATGATTTGGAAAAATAGTGAATCATGAATTAGGCCTTTCTGTTTATTTATCAACTTATGTGCATATTTGCAAATATGGAGCCAACAAGAACGAGCTATCCCAAAGAAAAAATACGCATTCTCTTCCTCGAAAACATCAGCGACATGGCTGTGAAAAACTTCAGTAAGCACGGGTACGTACAAGTGGAAAAGATTACTAAAGCACTAAGCGAAGACGACCTTATCAGGGAAATAAAGGACGTGCACATTCTTGGTATAAGATCAAAAACACACGTTACCCAAAAAGTGCTGGATGCGGCAAGAAAATTACAGGCAATCGGTTGTTTTTGTATCGGGGTCAACCAGGTTGATCTTCATTCAGCAACAGAACATGGCATAGCTGTTTTTAATGCTCCTTACTCCAACACAAGATCTGTTGCTGAATTGGTCATTGCAGCGTCGATTATGCTGATCCGCCGCATACCCGACAAGAATAAGTCGGCGCACGAAGGGGTTTGGATGAAGGAATCCAAGGGAAGTTATGAACTGCGTGGAAAAACTCTAGGCATCATTGGCTATGGAAATATCGGCACACAAGTAAGCGTACTGGCAGAAGCGCTGGGAATGAAAGTAATGTTTTATGATGTGGAGACAAAACTGCCGATGGGAAATGCAGTGGATGCAAAATCTTTAAAGGAATTAGTGAAAAGGTCAGATGTGATCACTCTGCATGTTCCAGAAACGCCGCACACAAAAAATCTGATCAATAAAACCAATCTGAAGTACTTTAAGAAAGGTTCGATACTTATCAATTATGCAAGGGGAGAGGTGGTTGACCTGGATGCTCTTCAAATGGCGCTGAAAGATGGACAGTTGAGTGGTGCCGCCATTGATGTGTTTCCATGGGAGCCTGAGAAGAATGGCGATAAATTTCAAACTCCATTACAAAATATTCCCAATGTTATTCTAACCCCACATATTGGTGGCTCAACGGAGGAGGCTCAGCAAAACATCGGGGAAGATGTAAGCATGAAACTTTTTCATTTCCTTGAAAAAGGAATCACCAATGGTTCGCATACTGTGCCGGCCTTATCATTACCGCCACAGGAGGGTGCGCATCGTATTCTACATATACATAATAACGTGCCGGGTGTTCTTTCAGAAATCAATACCCAGTTATCAAAGCATAACATCAATATTCTTGCGCAGTATTTAAAAACCAACGATGAGATCGGTTATGTGGTGCTGGATGTTGATAAAAAGATCTCCGGTCAGGCTTTCCAATTATTAAAAGAAGTCAAGCACACAATTAAGGTAAGATTATTGTATTAAGAGCTTCGCGCTGTTCGTTTTACACTGCTGGAAAACTCATTTTTCGTATTTTCAAAAATTATTGAAAATAATGTAAATTTGTATCAGCAAAAATCAATTGTATGAAAGTAGTAATCATCGGAGCCGGGTTTGGAGGTATGAGATTGGCAAGAAAACTTAATAATACAAAGGGGATTGAAGTGATTCTTATTGATAAGGTGAACTACCACCAGTTTCAACCCTTATTTTACCAGGTGGCCACCGCTGGCCTTGATGCCAGCAATATTTCCTTTCCACTTAGAAAAGTTTTTCAGAAAAGCAAAAATGTAAGAATTCGAATGGCCGAGGTAAAGGAAATCATTCCTTCTGAGCACAAGGTCATCACCAACAACGAAGAAATTGATTACGATATATTGGTATTGGCAACAGGAACCGAAACAAATTTCTTCGGCAATCAGCAATTGTCGGAAAATACTTTTGCGATGAAATCAACTGTAGAGGCACTGCAGTTACGCCATAAACTCATTCGCAATTTCGAGCAAGCTCTTCTTGTAAAAAATCCGGATGAAATGCAACGGTTGATGAATATCGTGGTAGTGGGAGGCGGCCCTACCGGCGTTGAACTTTCCGGGGCATTGGCTGAAATGAAGCACTATGTATTGCCTAAGGATTATCCTGAGCTCGATTTCAGTAAAATGAATATCTATTTACTGGAAGGTGGCTCTAAAACGCTCGGGTCAATGAGTGAACGGTCCTCGGAAGACTCTTATAAATATTTAACAAGACTTGGCGTGAAAGTGATGACCAGTACGATAGTAAACAGTTTCGATGGAAAGGACGTGTACCTTAAAAATGGCTCGTCTATACCCGCAAAAACTGTTATCTGGGCAGCGGGTGTCACCGGGGCTTTGCCGCCGGGTCTTGACAAAACGTTAATCGTGAAAGGAAACCGGTTAATTGTAGACCGGTATTCGAAAATCAAAGGTTCAACCAATATCTATGCGATCGGGGATATTGCCTACATGGAAACACCAAAATATCCCAAAGGACATCCGCAACTGGCTGCCACAGCTATTCAGCAGGCGACTGTTTTAGCAAAGAATTTAAAGATGCTGCTGCGAAAAGAACCAAGATTAACTGAATTTGAATATTTCGATAAAGGAACAATGGCGACTGTTGGGCGCAATCTTGCCGTTTGTGATTTCCCAAAACCAAAATTGCACTTTGGTGGATTTATCGCCTGGATCATTTGGATGAGCTTGCACCTGTTCCTGATATTAGGCGTAAAAAATCGCTTTTTTGTTTTTTGCAATTGGATTTACAATTATTTCACCTATGATCAAAGCTTGAGGCTAATTTTCCCAGAGTTTTATAAAACGAAAGAGAAAAATTTAACCCCAAGCTCGACATAGTATTATTTGACCTGGCCCAACATATTTTGTATCCAGCCGGTTGCAAAGCCAACGGCGATCAACACTACTATTAGTATGATGAAAACTAACCAGGCTGTTGTAGTGCCATTTCTTCTTCGATGAATTGCAGGAGCATAACGCTGTGTTTCGACTGGCCTAACTTCCCTCGTCTTAATAAGGCGTCCTGCGTACAGCGACATAAACTTATCAGCTTCCGTTTGGGTATTTACAACTTGCTCTGCCACGAAATCTTCATGATCACCCCGAACTTCGTAAGCCTGCAATGCGACCGGAAATTCTTCTTTTCTCAGTTCCATAATCTTTTTTATGGATGTATTTAAAAATTCATGCCGTGAATTATTCAGATTATGATCAATCGTCAAGTCTTCATGAATTTTTTTGCCCTGCTGTGAAAAGCTGCTGTTTCATAAGGCCATCTTTCCTCGATAATGAGTTTCACTTCATTTTTGATCTCTGGATATTGTTGTGACAGGTTGTGAAGAATAGAAAGGGAAAAGGCTTTTATTGCCGCAGGTTCCCCAGGAGAGGAGATGTGACGCAGGCAAATGTCCATGATCTCACCATGAAATTTTTTGGGGATATCTATGTATTGAAGAAGACGAACCGTATTTCTTTTTACGGAATCCTGAATGTCGTGTTTGTGTAAATTCTTGAACAGTTTTGCCAGATGTGGGGAAATCAATTCGGGATGATCGATCACGCAGTAACTCAGCGGCCAGGCGGCACGCTGATTGACCCTGTACTCAGAATTAAGAAATAAATTGAAGAGTTCAGCAAATCGCTTTTGAGAATTGCCAACCCACTTTACGATCTTGTTACAATTAGCTTTGGAATGTTCAGCCAGTATCGTTTGTCGCAGATCCATACTCTAATTTATTTAATACTTTTATTGGTATGAACAAATTGATACCCGTTATCTTGATCGGTATCCTGCAAACTTTTTTTCTAAATGCGCAGAATAACAGGTATCAATATCCCGGAGTGTTATCCAATTCTTTTGCGGGTGTCAGCGTCGGCTATATCAATTATCCTTTTTCAAATTCGCAACTGGAGCGGGGATTCCATGCTGCGTCTGTGAAGGTTCCGCACACGGCAGTAAGGGTAATCCTTTTTGGGCATGAATTCAATCAATATTTATCTGCGCAACTTACATACATGCGTCCTGTGGATTGGGTGGAATACAGAAATATCAATGGAGACGAAACTTCTCATTCGGTGTGGATGAATGTGGCAGGCATTTCGGCAAAAGCGCAAACACCCCGATGGAAAAGATTTTCAGTTAATGGAGAGCTGGGCTTTTCAGTGATCACCCGTCGTGGTTTTGATATCAACAATGAAATAGTGATGAGTGACGCTTGTTATGGCAGCTTGTCGGCTGGCGGGGGTTTGCAATACCATTTAAATAATAAATGGGCGCTGATGCTGAATGCTGTTTACTCACCGCAAAATACGGGTCAAAAACAACCACATACTGTTTTTTATTCGGCTGCATTTACTT
>Ga0310810_10011707_pt1 | contig 10260 bp, 11 predicted proteins | sample NCmetagenome_FD_207641 | JGI IMG/M metagenome (GOLD analysis project Ga0310810, IMG submission 207641) | Soil microbial communities from experimental microcosm in Duke University, North Carolina, United States - NC | ecosystem: Engineered > Artificial ecosystem > Soil microcosm > Unclassified ...
CGACCACGATCCGCGCGACTACGACGTCGACTACTACGTCCGCCTCCTGCGCGACACCTTCGCCACGCGCCTCGCGCGCGCGCTCGCGCCCGAGGACTTCGCCGCGGTCTTCGCCGATCCCGATCAACCGTCGCTGTTCGCGCCGTCGCTCGCCGACGCGAAGCCGATCCTCACAGTGCTACCCTGACGCATGGCCGAGTCCCTGTACGACGTCCTCGGCGTCGCGAAGACCGCGACCGCCGACGAGATCCGGAAGAAGTATCGCAAGCTCGCGCGCAAGCACCACCCCGACGTGAACCCGGGGGACAAGTCCGCGGAGGAGAAGTTCAAGAAGGTCTCCGCCGCGTACGACGTGCTGTCCGACGAGAAGAAGCGCGCCGCGTACGACGAGTTCGGGGACGACGCGCTGTCGGGCGGCTTCGATCCGGAGAAGGCGCGCGCGTACGCCGCCGAGCAGGAGCGCCGCGCCCGCGCGCGCACGTATCGCCGCAATGATTTCGAAGAAGGCCCGGTCGAGTTCGACTTCGGCGATCTGTTCGGCCGCGCCGGGCGCGCGCGCGGCCCCGCCCGCGGCCCCGACATCCACGCCTCGCTGGAGATGGATCTGCGCCAGGCGATCGAGGGCACCGAGATCGGGGTCGAGGTGCCGGCGCAGGGCACCGTGCGCGTGCGCATCCCGCCCGGCGCCGACAACGGCTCGGTGATCCGCCTCGCGGGCAAGGGCGCGCCCGGCGTCGGCGGCGGCCCGCCCGGCGATCTCGTGATCGAGACGATCGTGCGCGCGCACCCGCACGTCCGCCGCGACGCGCTCGATCTCTACATGACCTTGCCGATCACGATCGAGGAGGCCTACAACGGCGCGTCGATCGAGGTCCCGACCTTCGAGGGCCCGATCGTCGTCAAGGTGCCTCCCCGCGCGCAGAACCGCGCGAAGCTGCGGCTCAAGGGCAAGGGCATCCCGCGCAAGGACGTGCGCGGCGACTTCTACGTCGAGCTCGATGTCCGAATGCCGGACAAACCCGACGACGCGCTCGCCGAGGCGCTGCGCAATGCCTCGTCCGCCTACTCCAAGCCCGTCCGCGCGGAGGTGTCGCTATGACCCGCTTCACGTACCAAGAGCTGGTCGCGCTCGTCGAAGGCGACGCCGAGTTGATCACGCTGCTCGTCGAGGAAGGCGAGATCCAGCGGCGCGGCGACGACGTCGCGCTGGTCGATCTCGATCGCGTGCTGGTCGCGCGCACGCTGCTCCGCGATCTCGACGTCACCTGGCCCGGCGCCGAGGTGATCCTCTCGCTGCGCGCGTCGCTGATCGCGGCCAAGCGCCGCATCGCCGAGCTCGAGGCCGAGCTGTCCGAAAAACGGTAGAAGCGCGCTCACTCCTGCGAGGACATGCAAGCGGACGAATCGCCCCCACCGCCCGCGTTCCTGGGAGACCATCGCGCCATGAAGACGACGCTCGTTGCCTTGTTGCTCCTGGTGCCCGCGCTCGCGCACGCCGACGACGATCGCAAGGGGCTCGTCGGCGCCGACTTCGAGCTCTTGCCGTCGGGCACCTTCGACGGCTCGTTCCTCGGCTTCAGCGGCAGCCAGAGCCTCGACACCGCGTACGGCGTCGGGCTCTTCTTCGACGACTCGATCGACAAGTACGTCACGGTCGGCTTCGCGCCGCGCTTCTTGTTCAACGTGATCACCAAGAACTCGAACGGCGACGCGTCGACGCAGCTCGATCTGCGCGCGCGCGTCACCGCGGGCCCGACGATCGCGCCGCACCTGCGCGTCTACGCCCTCGCCGAGCCCGGCTACTCGATCATCTTCCCGCCCAAGGATTCGAACGGGAACTCGGTCCACCCGAACGGCTTCGTGATCAACGCGGGCGGCGGCCTCGCGTACGCGCTGTCGCCGTCGCTGCACGGCTACTTCGAGGTCGCGTATCAGTGGGGCTTCCAGACCTACAGCTACGAGAGCAACGGCTTCAGCACGAGCGGCGACTTCAACACGAGCTACCTGCAGCTCGGCTTCGGCCTCGCCGCCACGATCGATTGAATCCGCCAGCTTGCGACGGGTGCTGGCACACCCACATCGAGATGCCCTAACGTGAGGGCAATGTCCGGACGACGACCTGTCGATAGGGCCCCGAGCCCGGACACGCTGGTCGTCGATCTCGACGAGCTCGAGGAGTTCGACTTCGACGAGAGCGTCGTCCCGCCGGCGGCCCCGCCGGCCGCGGTCGACTTCGCGCAGGGCAGCGAGGCGCGACCGCGCCGCGTCGCCGCGAGCGACCTCGACACGCTGTCCAAGGTCGAGCTCGAGGCGCTCCTGCTGGCGTACCTGCTCGATCGCGACGAAGAGCCGGGCTGAGCGCTATCATCTCTATCGATGGGGGAAGGGGACGCCGGCCACGACCCGACCGTCGAGTCGACGCCGAAGCCCGCGAAGATCACCGGCGACGAGCCGACGATCGCGCCGTCGCCGGCCGCGACCGATCCCGACGCGCTGCCGGTCGTCGAGCGCGGCCACTACGCGGTCGCCGACGAGGTCGGGCGCGGCGGCCTCGGCCGGATCCTGCGCGCGCACGATCAGCGGCTGCACCGCACCGTCGCGGTGAAGGAGATGCTGTCGCGGGATCCCGCGGCGGCCGCGCGGTTCGTGCGCGAGGCGATGGTGACGGCGCGGCTCCAGCATCCGTCGATCGTCGCGATCTACGAGGCGGGGCGCTGGCCCACCGGCGAGCCGTTCTACGCGATGAAGCTCGTCACCGGCCGCCCGCTCGACGCGCGGATCCGCGAGGCGAAGGACGCGCGCGCGCGGCTCGCGCTCTTGCCGCACGTGCTCGCGGTCGCCGAGGCGATGGCGTACGCGCACGGCGAGCGCGTGATCCACCGCGACCTCAAGCCGCAGAACGTCCTGGTCGGCGCGTTCGGCGAGACGGTCGTGATCGATTGGGGCCTCGCCAAGGATCTCGCCGACACCAGCGTCGAGGCGGCGGGCCCGTACCGCGGCGGCGCCACCGGCGAGACGATCGCCGGCGCCGTGATGGGCACGCCCGCGTACATGCCGCCCGAGCAGGCGCGCGGCGAGCGCGCCGACGAGCGCTCCGACGTCTACGCGCTCGGCGCGATCCTCTATCACACGCTCGCCGGGCGGCCGCCGTTCACCGGCGCGACCGTCGACGCGATCCTCGAGGCGGTCCTGCGCGACCCGCCGCCGCCGCTCGACGCGGCGGTGCCGCCCGATCTCGCCGCGATCGTCACCAAGGCGATGGCGAAGGCGCCCGCCGATCGCTATCCGACCGCGAACGAGATGGCGGACGAGCTGCGCCGCTTCCAGACCGGCCAGCTGGTCGGCGCGCACCGCTACTCGACGTGGACCTTGATCCGGCGATGGATGCGGCGGCACCGCGGCGCGCTCGCGGTCGCCGCCGCCGCGCTGGTCGTGATCGCGGCGCTCTCGACGATCGGCGTCGCGCGCATCATGACCGAGCGCGATCGCGCACGCGCCGGCGAGAGCGCCGCGGCGACCGCGCGCGACGACGTGAAGGAGAAGCTGTCGCGCTTGTACGAGGAGCAAGGGCGGCAAGAGCTGCTCGGCGGTCGGCCCCAGCGTGCCCTGCTCTACCTCGGCGAGGCGTACGCGCTCGGCGATCGTCCGTCGCTGCGGTTCCTGCTCGCGCGCGCGCTGCCGTACCTCGAGCCCGAGATCGCGCGGACGATCGACGCCGGTTCTTGGGTGATCGGCGCGTGGTTCTCGGCCGACGGGAAATCGATCGTCACCCAGTCGATGGAGCGCAAGGACGTCGGCCACGATCGCGAGCTGATCACGATCTGGGACGCGGCGACCGGCGCGCCCCGCGTACACATCCCGCCGTTCGAGACCTTCCCGAGCGACGTCGCGATCTCGCCCGACGGTCGCGAGGTGCTCGCGCTGCACCCGATCTCCAACGACCTCAGGACGGAGTCCCCGGACGGCAGCGTGTCGTACACGCCGCGCGATCGCGGCGAGGTGATCATCTTCGACGCGGCGACCGGCGCGGAGAAGCGCCGGATCGCGCTGCGCGGCAATCCGCGCGCGAGCGCGTGGGCGAACGGTGGCAAGTCGCTCGTGACGCTCGATGCCACCGACGGCATGATCGTCTGGGATGGAAGCGGCGCGCGCCTCGGGGGCGCGTCCTTCGCGCGGGTCGCGGCGGTCTCGCGCGACGGCACGCGCATCTACGCGGGCGACGGCAAGCGGGGCGCCGTCTACGACGCGGCGACGCTCGCCGAGATCACCTCGTGGAAGCAGACCGAGCTGCCGAACCGGGCGTGGTTCTCTCGCGACGACGAAAACGTCTACCTCGCGCTCCAGAGCGGCTTCGACCAGCGCTCGGCGATCACCGGCACGTCGTGGACGATGCACGCGTACCCGCCGGTCGATGACGAGCGCGTGCCGGGCGAGATCCACGGCGTCGCGAGCGGCGAAGCGGTCGCGGTCGCGCGCGGCTCGCGCGCGATCGTCTACTACGGCTACGAGCCCGGCGTCGTGATCGCCGGTCACGAGCGCGACATCACCGCGATCGACATCAGCGCCGACAGCACGCGCGTCCTGACCGCGAGCGAGGACGGCACCGCGCGCGTGTGGGACGCGAAGACCGGCCGCCTGCTCGCGTGGCTCGACGGCACGTCGTGGATCGACACCGCGCGGTTCGCCGCCGACGGCGCGCACGTCTTGACCAGCGACCGCGACGGCAAGGTGCGCCTGTGGGACGTGCCGGTCACGCGCGCGTACGCCGACACCAGCACGGAGAGCACGCAGGCGGCCGCGTCGTTCGCGTGGAGCCCCGACGGCGCGCGGCTCGCGATGGCATCGGACGACGGATCGATCGGGATCTGGGACGCCGCGACCGGCGCGCGCACCGGCACGCTCGCCAGCGACGAGAAGCCCAGCGGCGGGCTCGCCTGGAGCCCCGACGGCGCGCAGCTCCTCGGCGCCGGCGAGACGATCCGCATCTGGGATACGAAGACCGGCGCGCAGCGGTCGGAGCTGAACGGCCTGCGCGGCGCGCCCACGTACGTCACGTGGACGCGCGTGATGATGGAGACGCGCGATGGCGACACGGACGTCTGGGACGTCGCGCGCGGCGCGAAGACGACCCTGCACGGACGCGCGCTCGCGGTCGATGGCGAGCTGACGCGCGCGCTGATGATCGTCGGGGCGCAGCTCACGGTGATCGATCTCGTCGGCGGCAAATCGATCGCGACGATCACCGGCGTGAAGGATCCGCAGGCCGCGGCGATCTCGCCCGACGGCGCGCGCGCGCTCGTCGTCGACGCCGCCGGCGACGCGCGGATCTACGACGCGCGCACCGGGCGCGCGGGCGCGATGCTCGCCGACGCGCGCGGCTGGACCAAGGATCCGGCGTTCTCACCCGACGGCAGCGCGGTCGCCGCCGACGACGGCACCAAGGGCGCGCGCATCTGGGACGCCGCGACCGGCGCGCTGCGCGTCTCGGCGGAGGGCCACCGCGACGGCGTCACGTCGTGCGTGTGGAGCCCGGACGGCGCGCTGCTCGCGACGACCAGCATGGATCGCAGCGTGAAGATCTGGGACGCGAACAACGGCTCGCTGCTCGCGTCGCTCGACGGCCACGAGCACTGGGTGCTCGGCGCGGTGTGGAGCCCCGACGGCGCGCACCTCGCGACCGACGTGGCGCGCGCGTGGGTCGTGCGCATGTGGGACGTGCACGTCGATCGGCGATCGCGCGACGAGATCGCGCGCGTGATCCGGTGCGGCGTGCCGCTGCGCCTGGTCGAGGGCCGCCCGCTGCCGGCGCCGACGGGGCCGATCGATCCGTCGTGCGCGCGACCCTAGCTACGCGACCACGAGGTACTTCTCGCCGGTCGCGACCGCGGCGCACGCGCGCAGCGTCTCGATGTCGAGGAGCTTCGCGAGCGGGATGCGCGCCTTGTAGTGGCTCGCGAACGTGGTCGTGAGCTCGCTCATCACGCGGGCCGACATGCGCCCGAACGCGTCGGCGCCGAGCTTGCGGAGCGCGTTCGAGACGAGATAGCCGCCGACGCTCCACGTGAGCCCGAACGTACGCGTGAGCTGGGTCGGGCTGCGATCGAGGCTGCCGTAGATGTAGAGCTGCTTCGGCGTCGACGACCCGTAGTGGCTGAACGTCTTCATCGAGCGGACCGCGACGCGCTCCATCGCCTGCAGGATCTGCGAGCCCTGCGCGCCGCCGCCGATCGCATCGAACGCGATCGTCGCGCCGGTCGCGCCGATCGCCTCGACCAGATCCTCGGTGAACGACGGCGCCGAGCTGTCGACGACGTGCTGCGCGCCGATCGCGCGGAGCTGCTCGACCTGCGCCGCGCGCCGCACGATGTTGACGAGCGGGACCTGATCGGCCGCGCAGATCTTCACGAGCATCTGGCCGAGGTTCGACGCCGCCGCGGTGTGCACGATCGCGGTGTGCCCCTCCGCGCGCATCGTCTCGACGAAGGACAGCGCGGTCATCGGGTTGACGAACGACGACGCGCCTTCCTCGGCGGTGCGCCCCGCGGGGAGCGCGCGGACCGCGGGCGCCGGCAGCTTCCGGTGGGTCGCGAACATGCCGCCGAGCGCGCCGACGACGATCTTGCCGAGCAACGCCTGCGCCGCCGCGCCCGAGCCCGCGGCGACGACCGTGCCCGCGCCCTCGGATCCGACCGGCAGCGGTTGATCGACGCGGCCCGCGAACGCGGCGACCACGCCCGCGGGCACCGGCGCGACCACCGCGCCCTGCTCCATCGACGCGCGCGACAGATCCGCCATCGACAGCATCAGGTACGTGTCGGTCGGGTTCACCGGCGCGGCGTCGACCCGCACGATCACCTCGTCGGGGCCGGGCTCGCCGAGGTCGACCTCCTCGAGCGTGAGTCGGATGTTGCCTTCCTTGGTGAGCGTCGACCGCAGCGCGCGAGCTTGCATGCCCGGACTCTACGCCGCTCGGACCTCGAACGGCGCGTTCAGATCGACGTCCTCGCCCATCGGATCGATCGATCCGGGCGGGAGCACGCGCGCCAAGGCCGCGCGCGCCGCCTCGAGCTCGCGCGTCGTCGCGTCGAGCACCGCGGCGGCCGCCTCGAGCGCGGGGATCGACGCCGCGATCGCGCGCTCCAGGAGCGCCTCGAAGTCGCCCCACGCGCCGTGCAGATAGATCGGCCGCGCGCGCTCCTTGTCGCGCTCCGACGCGATCCGCCCGCCGACGAACGATCCGAGCAGCCGCGCGTGCGCGTGATAGCCGCGCCCGAAGCCGACCAGCTCGCGCGCACCGGGCGCGCGCCCGAACGCGAGCTCGAACGCCTCGCGGATCGCGCCGCCGAGCGCGGGCTCGTCGAGATGTCTCACCGCGTGGATCGCGAGGTAGTGGCGGATGCCGTCGGTGCCCATCAGATCGCGCCCGTGATAGCGCTCGTGGAAGCAGATCGACTGGAACTTCTCGACCTCGCGGTGCGCCGACCCGTGATCCTTGCCGACCGGGTGCCTGCGCGCGAGCGCGTTGATCAGCGGATGGAGCGCGCGATCGATCGCGAGGTGCGACGCCAAGCCGATCGCGGTCGCCGCGATCGTGTCGTCGCGCCGCCGCCGCGCGACCTCGAGCACGCCGCCGAGCAGCGCGATCGCGCCGCCGTCGTGCAGCTCGGTGCCCCACGCCGACGGCCGCGCCGCCGCCCCGATCGCGTAGCGCACGACCTCCTCGACGTAGCGATGGAAGTACGGCAGATCGACGAGCACCGCGCCGAGCTTCGCGGCGTCCTCGCGCCGCACCGCCCGCCGCCGCACGCCCGCGTCGATCCGCGGCGAGGCGAGCGCCTCGCGCAGCGCGGTCAGGTGGACCATCTCGGCGGGCATCGGCCCGCAGCATACCTCTAACGCAGCGGCTCGCCGCCGGCATCGTAGGCGGGCGGCACGTAGAGGTTGAGCGTGACCAGCCGCGACCGCGCCGACGCGCGGATCTGGTGACGCTCGCGCCTTTCGATCACGAGCAGCACGCCGGGCCGCAGCGCGACGCGGCGGCGGCCGACGGTCGCGCTGCCGCGGCCGTCGATCACGTACAGCCACTGCTCCGCCCACGCGTGCTCGTTCGCCGAGTCCTCGCCCGACGTCGCGCCCGGCGCGAGCGTCATCGTCGCCGCCTGCGCGCCGCGCGTGCGGCCGAGGACCGCGAACGATCGGCGCGACGCCGGCCCGACGCGGAAGAGCTTCATCGCATCACGATCTTCATGACGTCGTCGCGCTCGACGTGCGTTCCCATCGCCCTCTCCTCACGTTGTTGGGTGCGTGACGTCGCGACGTCGCGACGAGGCGCACCGGCGCACACGCGTGCGAATCCGCTCGATCAACCGGGAAGCGGCGCCGCTTCCTCCGTCTCGTTCGGAACGTTGCGCCGCGGCTCTTGCTTCATCAGCGCCTCGAACATCGCCAGCACCTCGTTGCCGAGCGCGGCGCGGGTCTCGGCGTTCATCGACTTGCGCAGCTTCGGGAAGAGCTTGCCCTCTTCCTCTTCGCGCGCGTGGTGCGTGACCTGTTCCTTGAGCACCGACAGCTTGGCTTCGAACTCGTCGCTGTCGCAGTCGAGCTCGAGCATGTCGGCGAGCGTCCGCTTCATGACGAGGTGCTCTTCGACCGCCTCGTGCAGCATCTCCGACGTGCTCTCCTGGAACGCGGCGGGATAGAAGATCTTCTCTTCGACGCTGGCGTGGGCCGCGAGCTTGTCGGCGAGCTCGGCGAAGCGCGCGTCGCGGTCGTCGTCGCCCTTCTCGATCTTCGCGATCAAGGCGTCGACTTCGTCGTGTTGGCTGCTCAGGAGATCGAGGACATCGAGGGTCTCGGCGTTCTTCATGGCGGTCCGTTTTGCAGCATGGATGCCAGCGCGAGCGCGTCCTGGCGCGCCCACGACGACGCGAGCGCGCCCTCGGCCACCGCATCGAGCAGATACACGCGCGAGATCTTCCCGCCGAGCGTGAAGACCACGTCCGCGGCGCCGAGCGCGAGCGCGCTCGCGAACCCGAGCACGCGACTCGGACGCGCGACGACGCGCTCTCGGCTCGCCGCGAGGAGCGCGACCCCGACGGCGCCGATCAGGAGCCCCGTGGTGCGCACCAGCCATCGGTCGCGCTTCGGCCCCGTCACCGCCTCGAAGCTCCGCTCGTGGATGACGGGCCAGAGCCCGCTCGTCACGTAGAAGAGACCGTGCACCAGCGCCAGCGTTCGAGCGCGCATGCTCGGACGCGTTGCAACCGACACGCCATCAGCGCCGCTCGAGGAACCCTCGCCCCTCGAAGATCGCAGGCATCGCTCGCTCGATCCGCGCGATCCGCGTCGCGGACTGCTTCGCGTCGCTGAAGTGATAGAGGTACCCGCGACGGCGCCCCGGCGTCAGCGCCTCGAACGCGCGCGCGAACCGCGGATCGGCGCGCAGCTTCGCGCTCAGCTCTTCCGGCACCGGCACCTCGCGCGGCTTCGTCTCGACCCTCGCGCCGGCCTTCTCGGCCGCGATCGCCTCGCGCACGTACGCCTTGATGGTCGCCGCCTTCGCCGCGATCTCCTTCGCGTCGGTGAACTTCATCACCCGCGCCGCCCGCACCCGCCCGAGCTGCACCAAGACCTTCTTCCGATCCTCGAGCAACGCGCCCTGGAAGAACCCCAGCGCGCAGTACTCCTTGAAGCCCTGGATGATGACGACGTTCTTCCCGTCGCTCGTGTAGCAAGGCTTCCCCCACTTGCGCTCCTCGCGCAGCTCGAGCCCCGCCAAGATCTTCTTCAGCGCCGCGATCTCCCTTCGCCACCGCTCTCGATACGCCATCTCCATGCTCGTGATCCCAGCAGGAATCGAACCTGCGGCCTACGCCTTGGATGTCGAAACCGTCGCTCGTGATCCCAGCAGGAATCGAACCTGCGGCCTACGGTTTAGGAAACCCGAGGACACGAGCCTCAAGCATCTAAGCCGACACGCGATCGCATCATTCCTCGACGGAGACCTCAGGCAAGTCGTTGACTAGAGCCCCCGGCCGGTGTGCACTGTGTTGACTAAATGTTGACTAGTCCGGCACGGTGCCATGTACGCCAAGATCACTGATCGCACTCTCGATCAATTGGACATCCCGTCGGGCAAGGCGCAGCTCCCGGTCTGGGACGTCGAGCTGCGCGGCTTCGGCGTCATCATCGGCCGCACGTCGCAGTCGTTCGTCGTCAACTATCGCGCCGGCGGACCGCTACGCCGTCAGGTGATCGGTC
>Ga0310810_10011708_pt1 | contig 10260 bp, 9 predicted proteins | sample NCmetagenome_FD_207641 | JGI IMG/M metagenome (GOLD analysis project Ga0310810, IMG submission 207641) | Soil microbial communities from experimental microcosm in Duke University, North Carolina, United States - NC | ecosystem: Engineered > Artificial ecosystem > Soil microcosm > Unclassified ...
CCTGAGTTTCATGGCGAACATTTCAAGGCCAAGATCAATGGCCGCTGGATGCTGACGCCGCTCGCTCTGGCGCTCATCGTTATCGACGTAATGGACCTTGTTTTTGCGTTTGATTCTATTCCGGCCGTGTTCGCAATCACGCGCGATACTTTCATCATTTACACGTCGAATATCTGCGCCATTCTCGGATTGCGGTCACTTTACTTCTTGCTGGTCAAATTGATCGACCGCTTCATTTACCTCAAAGCCGGACTGGCGATTGTCCTCGCTTTTGTCGGGACTAAAATGATCCTGCGCGATATCGTCACGATCCCGACGCCGATTTCGCTCGCTGTTGTCGTCGCTGTCCTCACCACTACCATGGCCGTTTCGGCGATTGCGACTGGACGCGAAAATCACAAAACGAACTCTCTGGATCAAACGTGACCAGAAGCGCGTTCTCGGAAGCGAATCTCGCGCGGCGTCTCGGATTGTTCGACACCACCATGCTCGTGATGGGCGGAATCATCGGTTCCGGGATCTTCATCAACCCCTATGTCGTCGCTCAACAAGTGCCATCGACCATATTAATTCTGGCCGCGTGGGCGTTCGGCGGATTGATCGCACTCGCCGGCGCCTTTATTTACGCGGAGCTGTCGTCACAAACGGCCGCCAGCGGCGGCCAGTACGTTTATTTGCGCGATGCGTTTCATCCCGCGCTGGCATTCGTCTACGGCTGGGCACTGCTGCTCGTCACCCAAAGCGGTGGAATGGCCGCAGTCGCGGTCACTTTCGCCAAATACATTTGCGCGCTCGGCCATTTCGAAGCGAACGACAACATCGCTTCTATTCTCGCCACGATCGCGCTTGCGCTCTTAACCTTCATCAACTGTCTCGGTGTCCGCGCCGGCAGCACGACGCAGAATCTCTTTATGATCTTGAAACTGCTGGCCATCGCAGTGTTGGTCGTGTTCGGACTTACCATCACCAATCGGCTTCATGACAATGCGCCAGCGCTGCCCTCTTCGCCACCGACGCTCTGGAATTCGCTGACCGCCTTCGGCGCGGCGTTGATTCCGGTGCAATTTGCTTACGGCGGCTGGCAAACCTCCTGTTTTGTCGCCGGCGAAGTACGTGATCCCGGAAAGAACCTGCCGCGAGGTTTGCTGCTCGGAGTTCTGGGCGTAATCGCGGTTTATCTCTCGGTTAACTTTGTTTATGTCCGAGTACTCAGTCCACACGGTCTTGCCCAAACCCGGACGCCGGCTTCGGCCATAATGCAATTGGCGCTCGGCGAAAACGGCGCGCGCATCATCGCCGCCGGCATCGCTGTTTCCACCGTTGGCTTTCTCAGTCAAAGCATGCTGACCGCTCCTCGCGTCTATTTCGCGATGGCCGAGGATGGAATATTTTTTTCCAGTCTCGCCAAATTGAATCGCGCGCGGGTGCCTGCGTTCGCAATCGCGTTACAAGGCGCATTCGCAATCGTGATCACGTTCTCCGGCCGCTATGAACAAATCTTGAACTACGTAATTTCCGTGGACGTGATTTTCTTCGCGCTGACCGCGGCAGCGGTGTTCGTCTTTCGAAAACGGAGTCTGGCGGAACAGACAAACATCTTCAGAGTGCCTGGTCACCCGTTTACAACTTTATTTTTCATCGGCGCTTGCTGCGGAGTCGCGTTCAGCACGCTTTACCGGTATCCCCAAAATAGTGCAATCGGATTGGGAATTATGCTGACCGGAGTTCCAGCCTATTTGCTTTGGAGAGGAGGCAAGTGAATCGAGGCAAGCAATCAGCATTCATGAATTGGGCGAAGAGTCGCCCGCCGGTGAAGTACGACCTCGCGCTAAGCGGTATTCTGAATCTTCCAATTGCGGAACTCGAGTTCGACCCAAAGCAATTGGAGCTGCATGGTCAGAATGCCTACGGTTATACTCCACTGGTTGAGGCACTCGCTTCGCATCGTCACGTCTCATCCGAAAATGTTGTCACCGTTTCTGGCGGTACCTCGATGGCGAACCATCTCGCAATGGCTGGGTTGATTGAAGACGGCGACGAAATCTTAATTGAACAACCGGCTTACGATCCGCTGCTCGCGGTCGGTCACTATCTCGGCGCCACGATCAAACGATTCCCGCGCACCTTCGAAGACGGATTCAGGATCGACCTGGCCGCGTTGAAAAAACAAATCTCAAACAACACGCGGTTGATCGTGCTGACCAACTTGCACAACCCGAGCAGCGCATTGGTCGAGGAGGAAACCCTGCGAAACATCGGCGACCTCGCGCGAAATGTGGGCGCACGCGTCCTGGTCGACGAAGTTTATCTCGAAGCAATGTTTGAAGAGGCGCCGCTACCAGCAGTTTTGCTCGGCCCCGAGTTCGTCGTCACCAGCAGCCTGACCAAGGGATATGGTTTGAGCGGGCTTCGGTGCGGCTGGATTTTCGCCGAACCCGCGCTGGCAAATAAAATCCGCCGACTGGACGACATCTTTGGCGCCAGCGCGGCGTTGGTGATGGAACAACTCAGCGTAATAGCGATCAGCCAGCTGCAGAAGTTTGCGGCGCGGGCCAAACTAATCTTGGACACAAACCGCCGCACCCTAAACAGCTTTTTGCAAACGCGCGACGATATTGACGCTGTCCCAACAAAACTGGGAACGACCTTGTTCCCACGACTGTCAGGCATCGACGTGGAATCTTTCTGCGCGTTGCTCGTTGAAAAGTATGAGACGTCAGTCGTTCCCGGTCGATTTTTTGAATCACCGCAGCACGTTCGAATTGGACTGTGTTGCGAACCGGAGAATTTCCACGCCGGAATTGAGCGGTTTGGCCAAGCTCTAGACGAGTTTAAGCAAGAGAAAATCGAGCGCTAGGAGTCAACGTCGGTTGGAACAAAATGGGCGCAGCGTTTCCGCCGCGCCCATTCGCTGTTCCTATGTTGTTTTTTTAACTAAAAGCTAAACGTCATCAGGACGTTGCCGGCGCTGTCCTTGAGTGTAATCGAGGTGATTTGAAACAGTGTAGTAGCCGCCGCAACGGTCGAAGTCTTTCCTTTTGGACCGAAATTAAAATTGAAGGCACCGTTGTTGTCGGTTCTCGCTTTCTTGCTCACGATGACGTTGTTCACAAACGTTGTCAGGGAAGTGCGAATCGGAAACCCAGTTCCGATTAGTTGAACCTGACCTTTCGGACCGCGCTTCGAGCTGCTTGCGGTAAGCGTCGCTGTTCCGCTCGCGTTGGGAATGCTCGGACCAGGCTGACCATTCACCGTCGCATTTAAGGTCATCCCGGCCGCGGTCTTCACGTTCGTGAGATCAGCGGTGAACAAAACTACGCCGCTGCCGTTCGCGACTGAAACGGTTGCAATATCCAAGGGATTGAAATTCGCCGGAAAAGGAACTTCATCGGAGTCTTCGGGTGTCGTAACGAATTCGATTTCCCCTTCGCCTTGCGAATTCACGTTGAAGGATCCGAGCGATACGGTACTGCCGCCCGATTTTAACGTGACGCTAACGGAGTATATGCCGGCCGTTAGACCACGCGCGTCCAATTTTAGTTCGGCGTCAGTTGCGCCGTCTTCGTCTTCGGCTTTCAACGAAAGTTCAATGGAAGATCCAGCCGGCGCCGATGCGGTTGGCGTCATCATCAAATCCACATCGAGATTTTCCGTGCCATCGATATCGCCGCCGTGTTTTCCATCATCGGCTCGAGCAACATTGAAGTTAAGCGACGCGCAACAAGCGGCCGCAAGGAGAGTGGTTGTAACAAGTTTCAGAATCATTCTCATGTCCGCTTTATCGAGCAGGCTTTGCACGACCGCGAATCGGCAATGGTAACGGCTTTGTTACCTGTCGGCGCGGCGCGGATACTTTCGCTATCCGCGCAGCCTGCTAGGTTTTTAGCCAATGTTCTTCCAGCGCGCCAGCGTTACCGGATGGATTTTGTTGATACTGGTTAGGTCGATTCAAAGCGCCTCTGTTGCAGAGGGTCAGGTTGACTTGCCGAAAAGCCGTTCCGCTCCGGTGGTGGCCAAACGTTATGAAATCGTCACTAATGGCGGCATCTTATCAACAAATCCTCCGCTCGCGATTGTGTATCTGGATGAGAAATCCGGGAATTCCTCATTTACTGCTGTAAAACAAGTCGCGCAAAAAAATCTGGCTTTCGTTCCGTCGCTTCTGCCGGTGCAAGTGGGAACCCGGGTCGAATTTCCCAATCTCGACGACACTTATCACAACATATTTTCCTACTCTCCCGCGAAGCGGTTCGATCTTGGCCGGTATCGGCGCGACGAGAAACCGGTGCCGTCGCAACTATTCGACAAACCGGGGTTGGTCACTTTGCGCTGTGATATTCATGACCATATGCGAGGCCTAATCCTAGTTCTTGAAACTTCCCATTTCGTCGTGACTGACGATCAAGGACACTTCCGCCTGACGGGCTTGCCGTCAGGCCATCATGTGATCAAGGCGTGGGTGGACAGCAAGACCACCTACGAAAAACCGGTTGAATTGCGGGAGGGCGCAACCGCGCAAATTAATTTTCCGTGAATTCGGGGCGCCACGCGCAGCGAAGCAGCGTTGCCAGTTTTCGAGTTCGCCTGCTCCTCTCGATCATGGTGATAGTTTTTGCCCTGGTCGGGCTCGCGTTCTATTTGGCGCAGCTTCACGTCTCCTCCGAAGCGCGGCGCGCTCTGCAATCCGATTTCCAAGCCGAACTCGAGTCACTTCATCAACTTGAGGATCTCCACAACGCCGCTTTGAACGAACGGTGCCGAACTTTGGTAACAAATCCACGAATCCATGCCGCGCTTGAAGACAATGCGCTCGACTTGCTCTATCCGAGCGCAAAGGACGAACTGCGAGATTTAATGCAAATAGATCCCGTCGGACCGGAAAGTAAACGGGTGCTGCGCGCGAGGTTTTATCGTTTTCTTGGCAGCGGCGGAGAGGTCTTGTCTCCACCGAATAAAAATGAGGTCGGCAATCTGGATCCAGCCGACGAAAGGGCGATCGCGCTGAAAAAGTTACCAGTCATGCAACAAGTCGGTTATCTGCCAGGTAACAATTCGAGCCGACAAGGTACCGACCAGATCCTAGCGATTCCCATTTTCTCGACGGAAACCGGCGAAGTGATTTCAGCGCTGGTGATTGGATTCAAAGCCGTCGAGCTGCCTGGCGACCGGAACGAGCGTAGCCTAACGAGCGGAATTTGGGTGGGTGGAAACCTCGACCTGCCATCGCTGCCAAAACTAGCCCAGAATGTCACCGCACGAAAAATCAGCGACGCGGTTTCCAGAATCAGCCGCATCGAAGGTAATTTTATGCTGACGATCGACAACGGACCGCATTTACTTTTTTACAAATGGATTAATCAAGATTCACTTTATCCCGCGGCTTACGAAGTTTGCATTTACCCCCTGACCTTTTATGCAACTTGGGAACGACGATTGCGCTGGAAAATCGTGATTGGCGGATTGCTTGTTCTGGTATTTGCATTTGCGGCGAGCGACCTGATCGCGCGGGGCTTTGCACGGCCGGTGAAAGAGCTGGCGCTGGTTTCCGAACAAGAACATCGCGAACGCCAGCGTGCCGAGGCGGCCCTCGAGACAACTAATGAAGAGTTGGAACGCACCGCACGGTATTCGGCCGACGCATCCCATCAACTGAAGAGCCCGGTCACTGTTCTGCGTACTGGACTGGAATCCCTGCTACATCGTGACGACTTTAAGCCGGAAGTTTACGAAGAGCTTTCAATTTTATTGCACCAAACCTACCGGCTTACCGGCGTCATTGACGACTTGCTTCTGTTAGCACGAATGGACGCCGGAAAGCTCGAACTCCAGTCGGTGCCGGTGAATTTGAGCGCGGTAGTAAACGAATGGCTTGACGACCTGAGCGCGATGCCCGATGGAGCGGACCTCAAAATTGACAACCAGCTTTCGACCGAGTTGCAGGTAATCGGCGAAAAACACTACACCAGTCTGATCGTTCAGAACCTGTTGGAAAATGCGCGCAAATACAACCGTTCCGCGGGCAAAATCGTTATCAAAGCTCGCGCCCAAAACGGATTTGTGATTCTGTCAGTTGGTAACACCGGCCGCGCAATCCCTGAGAGTATGCAATCGCATCTGTTCGAGCGTTTCCGGCGCGGAACCAACAGCGAAAAGGTGTCCGGCCACGGTTTGGGATTGAATCTCGCGCGAGAATTAGCCCAATTGCACGGTGGGGACTTACGATTAGTGGGATCGGAAAGCGATTGGACCGAGTTCGAAGTGCGCCTCCGAGCAGCAAAAGACAAGATTCGGCGCGCTGCGACATGAAGCATGTCCTGATTTCACTTCTTATTTCGGTTTCGACCGCGCAGGCCCAGGATTTCCTCGATCAAGTCGAGGATGCACTGCATTTCAACGCGATGAATGATCAGGTGCGGGCGCGACTCAGTGGCAGAGTCGACCTCGAGGCTTATCACTTCGATCAGCCGCCCCTAGGATTAATCAACAGCAGCGCCGATAATCTATTCAATCCGCGGCTAAGCCTCTTTGTCGACGCTCAGGCCGGTTCGGAGCTCTATTTTTTCGCTCAAGCCCGTTTTGATCGAGGCTTTGATCCATCGAATCGCGGCGCGCATGCGCGGATGGATGAATATGCGTTGCGAGTAACGCCATGGAACGACGGCAGGCTAAACATTCAAATTGGAAAGTTCTCCACCGTTGTCGGCAGTTTCACCGCACGACATCTCTCATGGGAGAACCCGTTCATTGATGCGCCATTACCCTACGAAAATGTCACCGCTTTGGAAGATAAGAGCGGCCAGTTGGTCGCGAACTTTGAGCATGCATTGCGAACCGAGAAGTATGAATTCATTCCAATCATTTGGGGGCCAAACTATAGTAGCGGTGCTTCGGTTTCCGGCACGGTAGACAAATTCGATTACGCCGTCGAAGTGAAGAATACGGCTCTTTCTTCGCGGCCGGAGGTTTGGGACCTGACACAAACCGATCTTAGCAACCCCACAGTCAGCGGCCGGCTTGGATTCCGGCCAACCCAAATGTGGAATTTCGGATTCTCGGCCAGTGACGGAACCTATCTTCAATCCCAGGCTGACAGATTCTTGCCCGCCGGCCGCGACATAGATGATTATCGCGAACAGTTACTTGGTCAGGACGCCAGCTTTGCCTGGCATCACCTTCAAATCTGGACCGAATTTTACGAAGCCCGTTTCGATATCCCTCGGCTCGGCGACGCGGACACACTGGCCTGGTATGTTGAAGCGAAATACAAATTCACGCCGCAGTTGTTCGGAGCGCTGCGCTGGAACCAGCAATGGTTCGACGACATCGATGCTCCGCGGGCGCAAAATGTTTCGTTAGGCCAGGATATATGGCGGATTGATGCCGCAATCGCTTATCGATTTACTCCCCATTTACAATTGAAGTTCCAGTACAGCTTTCAACAAGAGACCAGCGGTGCTGAAAACAGCAATAACCTGGTGGGAGCACAACTCACGCTTCGCTTTTGATCACCGATGAAAGTAACGAACTTGTTACCTTTTCCGCTTCGTGCGGCAGGCGAAATTTTAGATTGTCTGCCTACCAGTCTCTGCTGCATTCCATGCGTATTTTGATTGTCGACGACGAAACGCGCCTTGCGCGCCATGTCTTTTCCGCCCTTACTGAAGCAGGCCACGACCCGCTCATCGTGCACGACGGCGAAACCGCGATCGGAAAAGCGCAGGAAACGCAATTTGATTTGATCATTCTGGACGTTGGATTGCCGGGGATGAACGGGTTCGAAGTTCTCAGGCGTCTGCGCACACTCCATATATCGAGTCGCGTATTGATGCTTACGGCCCGTGGAGAGGTTACGGATCGCGTTATCGGACTCGAATTGGGAGCGGACGACTATCTGGCCAAACCATTTGCCATGCAGGAATTGCTCGCTCGCGTTCGCGCGCTGAGCCGTCGCTTTTCCGAAGAACCGGCGGTCGAACTTCGAGTAGGCAATCTCACCCTTAATTTAGTCAACCACACATTGCGTCGCGGTCGACAAGGTATCGAGCTGTCCGCCCGCGAATTGACCTTACTCCGTGTCTTAATGCGCGAACCAGGACGAACATTTACCCGCACCGAGCTGTGCGAGCGCGTTTGGGAACGCGAGCACGAATACGACATGAAGCTGGTGGAAGTTTTCATCGGCCGGTTGCGCAAAAAGATCGGCGATCCGCCGCTGATCCGGACCGTACGCCACGTCGGCTACAGCATTGAAACAGAGACATGAAACAATGGCCCCTCAAATGGAAGATCGCGATTTACGCCGCCATTCTCGGAGTGATCGCGACGATTGCCGGTGCCGGCACGACCTGGTTCTTGATGCGGCGTTCGGAAATTCGCACCTTTGATCGACGGCTCACTCTCGACGCTCAGGAATTATTCCGCGATATCGAAAATTTTGGAAACGGGTGGGCCAGCAATGAGCGGGCCATTAAGGAGATCTTTGTTCCGCTGGCGCTGCAGAACCGTTTCATTGAAATCCGCGCGGCCAACGGCGAGCTGCTTTATGCTTCCCCTAACCTTCACGGAGCGTTGCTCGAAGATGGCATTGCCGAAATTCATAGCCGCAAGATCGAAAATCATCCGATTCGCGTCGGCACGTTTTACGAAAGAGGACTGACGCTCTTCGTCGGTGCTGATTTGAAAGAAACCAATCAAATTGGTCGCGACATTCTCTTCGGAATGTTGGGCGCGCTCCCGACAGTGCTGCTGGTCGTTATAATCGGTGGCCATTGGGTGGCGGGGAGGGCGGTTGCGCCGGTGGATAATATTCGCGAAGCCGCTGAGCGGATCACCGCCCAAAATTTGGATCAACGTTTACCGGTGCCGCCGACACACGACGAGATCGCAGGCTTGATCCGAGTTTTGAATGCTACGTTCGATCGCCTACAACGCAGTTTCGAGCAATCGGTTCGTTTTTCCGCGGAGGCATCGCATCATTTGAAGACGCCGTTGGCCGTTCTCCGCGCGGGCATCGAAGAAATGTTGATTGATTCCACAACAACCGCGCAACAACAAGATCGTCTCGCAGCCCTGCTCCATCAGCTTCATCAGTTGACTTCGATTTCGGAAAACCTCCTTCTGCTTGCGCGGGCCGATGCGGGACGGCTCCAATTATCATGTGAGCAATTCGATTTGCGTGAAGTACTGGATGGAGTCTGCGATGACGCCCGCGCCTTGGCAGAGCCAAACGGTTTGACCGTTCAAGCCGCGCTACCTAACCAGTTGCTCTTTGTCGGTGATCGCAGCTCGGTCGCTCTAATTCTGCAAAATCTTGTCGAGAACGGTATAAAATACAACGAAAGTGGCGGATTGATCTGTATTGATGTCCAAAGGAAAGATGGCAGCGTGGAGGTCACTGTCCGAAACAATGGTGTTCCCATTCCTGCGGATCGAGCCCAGCACATTTTTGATCGTTTCTACCGCGCGCGACCGGACGCGCGTATTCCGGGCTCCGGTCTTGGACTAAGTATCGCTCGCGAACTGGCGCGAGCCCAGGGTGGAGAATTAGAATTAAAACGTTCCGATATGAAATGGACCGAATTTTCACTCCGGCTTCCACTCCGACCTAACAAGAACTGACTCGTTAGGCGATTCAAGCGGGTAACAGTTGAGTTACCTTTGGCTTCTCGCATCCGCGTTTGTCCCAATACAACGTCCTGGTCATGATAATTAAATCATTCCGCAATTCGGCGGCGGCGCTTTGCGTCTCTGCATTCACCCTCGTTCTGGCAACTTCAAACAGCCAGGCCGGCAGCCTTGCCTTCAAGAATATCTTTGGACTCGAGAGCGCAAGTAGGGCTGCTCGCTCTACCAGACCAACAATGTCCCGGTCCGGCCGCGGTGGACTCGATGATCCAGCCAACCACGACGCGAATGACCGTCGTGGCGAACATCAACCAGGAGATGATCGCGGGCGTCATCATGGTCGCGGCAGATAATTGGGTTAGTGCGACAAGCACATAGGAGGACGACGCGGCTTCGGTTTGATCCGGAGCCGCGTTTTCGTTTTACACCGTAGTCAACTTTTCGCGGCCGTGCGGTTTCGTTAGATCAATGACTGGCCCCAGCGGCACAATGCGGGTCGGATTAATTTCTTCGTGGGTCATGTAATAATGACGTTTGATATGATCGATGCTCACCGTTTCAGCGACGCCGGGTTGTTGATACAAGTCGAGCATATAGCCGTGCAGATTTGGGTAATCGCTGATCCGTCGAAGATTG
>Ga0310810_10011709_pt1 | contig 10260 bp, 13 predicted proteins | sample NCmetagenome_FD_207641 | JGI IMG/M metagenome (GOLD analysis project Ga0310810, IMG submission 207641) | Soil microbial communities from experimental microcosm in Duke University, North Carolina, United States - NC | ecosystem: Engineered > Artificial ecosystem > Soil microcosm > Unclassified ...
CGTTGAGCCGGCAGTGTCATCCCGACTACTTCCACAACGCGCCGCCCGCCGAGCGGCGCGCCAGCCTCGAGCGGTCGTCGTACCTCAACGACGCGTATCGCACGCTCAAGAATCCGATCAGCCGGATCGAATACCTGCTGAAGCTGGAAGGCGTCGCGAATGCATCGGTCGGCGACAATCGCGTCGCGCCGCCGCCGTCGCTTCTGGAGGAAGTATTCGCGCTCAACGAGGAGCTCGAGGAGATCCGCGCCGATCGGGCCGGCGGTGCAGCGCCGGACCAGTGGAAAGCGCGGCTCGAGCTGGCGCGGGCGCCGATCGAGCAGAAGCGCAGCGAGCACGAAACCGCGCTCGACCAGTTGTCGGAACGGTGGGACGCGCTGGCCGACGCGGCCGGCAGCGATGCGGATCGACGCCAGGTGCTCGATGAACTGCGGGATCGATTTCTGGAACGCAACTACATCAGCAATCTGTTGGCGGGCATCGAACGCGAATTGGCTGAATGAACCGGTGTTTGTGACATGAGCAACGTCGTCGGCATCGATCTCGGCACCACCAACTCGCTCGTCGCCTACGTGAAGGACGGCGTTCCGCTCGTGATCCGCGACGCGTCGGGCGACGGGCTGGTGCCGTCGGTGGTGTCGGTCGCCGACGATGGAACGGTGGTGGTCGGCCGCGAGGCGCAGCAACGCCTGTTGACCGACGCACAGCGGACGGCGTACTCGGTGAAGCGCTTCATGGGCCAGGGGCGCGAGGACATCGCCGACGAGGCGCGGCGTTTCCCCTTCCGCATCTCCGGTGACGCCGGCGACGTGGTGCGGATCGGCCTCGGCAGCCGCGAGTTCACGCCGCCGGAGGTGTCGGCGTTCGTGCTGCGCGAGCTGAAGCAGCGCGCCGAGGCGTGGTTCGCGGCGCAGGGCGTGGTCGACAACGAAGTGAGCGGCGCCGTGATCACGGTGCCGGCGTACTTCAACGACGCCCAACGGACCGCGACCCGCGATGCCGGGCGCATCGCCGGCCTCGAAGTGCTGCGGATTGTGAACGAGCCGACGGCGGCGTCGCTGGCCTACGGCCTCGACAAGCGGCACACCGGCGTCATCGCTGTCTACGATCTCGGCGGCGGCACGTTCGACATCTCGATTCTGCGCGTCGAAGACGGCGTGTTCCAGGTGCTCTCCACCAACGGCGACACCCATTTGGGCGGCGACGACATCGACGTCCTGCTGGTCGACCTCGTGCTGAGCGATCCGGCCGCGGCATCCAGCGTCGGCCGAACTCCGGAGTCGATGCAGGAGATTCGCAAGGCCGTCATCCAGGCCAAGTGGGATCTATCCGAGCGCGACGAAACTCGGATTGTGACGCCCGGATCCGCGGAGGGTGGTAGTCCACCGATCAGCCGGCGCATCACCCGCACCGAATTCGACACGCTCATTCGCCCGATCGTCGATCGCACACTCGCGCCGTGCCGTCAGGCGCTGGCCGACGCCGGCCTGCAGCCCTCCGACATCGACGACGTCGTCCTCGTCGGTGGATCGACGCGAATCCCGCTGGTGCGCACGGCGGTTGCCGAACTGTTCGGCAGAACGCCGCACAGCGAGCTGAACCCCGACGAGGTCGTCGCGCTCGGCGCCGCGGTGCAGGCCGACATACTGGTCACCGGCAATCGCGACCTGCTGCTCCTCGACGTCACGCCGCTCTCGCTCGGCATCGAGACGATGGGCGGAGTCGTCTCGAAGATCATTCTGCGCAACTCCACCATTCCCGCGACCGGCGGCGAGATGTTCACCACCGCCGTCGACAACCAGACGGCGGTCGACATCCACGTGCTGCAGGGCGAGCGGGAGCTCGTCGCCGACAACCGGTCGCTGGCGCGTTTCAAGCTGCGCGGCATTCCGCCGATGCCGGCCGGCCTGCCGCGCGTGCAGGTGCAGTTCCAGATCGACGCCAACGGCATTCTCAGCGTCACGGCGCGCGAGCAGCGGACCGAGGTGGAACAGACGGTCGACGTGAAGCCGTCCTACGGCCTCACCGACGAGGAGGTCGAGCGGATGCTGCTCGATTCGTTCGAGCATGCCGAGACCGACATCGCCGCGCGGCTGCTGATCGAGGCGCGGAACGAGGCCGAGTCTGTGATCCAGGCGACCGAGAAGTCGCTGCGCTCGCCCGACATGGCCGCCATCGAGCGCGACGAGTTGAAGGCGGGCGAACGCCAGCGCATCGAATCGATTCTGGCGGCCCTGAAGATGGTGATCGGCTCGACCGATCGCGAGACGATTCAGAAGTGGACGCAGGCGCTCAACGACGCGACGCAGCACCTGGCCGAGGTGATGATGAACCGCTCGGTCAAAGCCGCGCTCGCGGGCAAAACCGTGGATCAGGTTCAGCAATAGATGGAGCGCGAGGCGTTCAGCCGAGCGAACATGCCCAAAGTCACTTTCATCATCGACGGGGAGCCGACCGTGGTCGAGTTCGAGACCGGCCAGCTCCCGTATTCGCACCACGGCAAGCCCGAGTCGTTTCTCGACGTGGCGAAAACCCTGGGCGTGCCGCTCGAGCACGCGTGCGGCGGCAGTTGTGCATGCACGACCTGCCACGTGATCATTCGCGAGGGCGACCGCTACCTGAGCGAGATGCAAGACGACGAGGCAGACCGCCTCGACACGGCGTGGGACTTGACGCCGCAGTCGCGGCTCGGCTGTCAAGCCGTCATCAGCGGCGACGTCGTCTGCGAGCTGCCGATGTACACGCGCAACTACGTGCAGGAAGGCGGCGGTATACAGTTGGGCAAATCAGAACGGCTCGCCAGCCACAAAGCGCTCGACGCACACAAAGCGGAGGTGACGCCGTGAAGTGGACCGATTCCGAAGACATCGGGATCGCGCTGTCCGAGAAGTTCCCCGGCGTCGACCCGCTCACCGTGCGCTTCACCGATCTGCGCGATCGCGTGCTGGCGCTCGACGGCTTCTCCGACGATCCGAAGGCGTCGAACGAGCCGAAGCTCGAAGCGATTCAGATGGCCTGGTACGAGGAATTCAAGGACGCACGATGACCGCCGGCGGGATCTTCCGACCGGGAATGCGCGCGTATTTCATTCCACTGACCGCCGGCGTCGTGCTCGCGGCCAGCGCGTTTCTGCCGTGGGTGATCGTCGCCGACATCCCGATGCGCGGCGTCCCCGACGTCGCCGGCCTGTGGATCGCCGGGCTGGGCGCGGCGGCGGCGCTCCTCGCCCTCGCCAGTCTGATCACCCGCAAGAACTCGCGCCACCCGCTGCTCCTCGTCGGGCTGATCGCGCTGGGCATCATGTTTCTGTCGTGGCGGATCCTGCCGCGCATGGCGGGCGAGCAGGCGATGACCATCGCGCAGGCGTTCGCGATCGTCGAGAACACCCCGATGACCGGACCGCCCACCTCGGTCGTCGGCTATGGCATCTACATCGGGCTCGCGGCCTCTGTGGTGCTCGTCGGCTTCGGGCTGACCATCGTCGTGAAGCGGGTGGCGACGCCGTACGTCGTGCCCGATCCCGACGACGACGTCGAGTAGATTCTCCAATCTGCCGTGCGAATCCTCCTCGTGTGCGCGACGGCTCTCGAGATCGCGCCGCTCGCCTCGACGCTCACCCCGCGCGCGGCGAAGGACGAGCGCCAGGCCGTCTATTCCCACAACGCGCACGACCTCAGTCTCCTGATCACCGGCGTCGGCATGGTCGCAACCGCGGCGCGGACGTCGCGAGCGCTCGCCGAATCGCGCTACGATCTCGCGCTGAACTTCGGCGTCTGCGGCAGCTTCGACTCGGCGCTCCCGCCCGGCGCTGTCGTGCACGTAACCGCCGATTGTCTGCCGGAGCTCGGCGCAGAGGATGGTGAGGCGTTCGTGCCGGTTCAGCGGCTGGGATTGCTCGGCGACGATGAGCCGCCGTTCACCGGCGGGCGGCTCGTCAACGCGGCGCCTCCAGACAACGCGGCGCTGCGGAGGCTGCCGTCGGTGCGCGGCATCACGGTGAACACCGTGCACGGCGGCGAGCGCTCGATCGCCGACGTCGTGGCTCGCGTCGCACCGCAGGTCGAGAGCATGGAGGGCGCAGCGTTCATGTACGCCTGTCTGATTCACGAGGTGCGGTTCGCGCAGGTGCGCGCTGTGTCCAACCGCGTCGAGCGGCGCAATCGCGACGCGTGGCAGATCGGCGACGCGGTCGACGCACTGTGTCGGACGGCGCGCGAGCTGCTCGATCACGTATGAAGCTGTCGCTTGGCTTCTCGCCGTGCCCGAACGACTGTTTCATGTTCGATGCGATCGTCAACCGGCGCATCGATCTGGAAGGCCTCGAGTTTTCCCCCGCCCTCGAGGACGTCGAAACGCTGAACCGCGCCGCGTTCGCGCAGACCATCGACGTGACGAAGCTGAGTTATCACGCGTTCGCGTATTGCGCCGGGGACTACGTCCTCCTCGACGCCGGCAGCGCGCTCGGCAGGAACTGTGGCCCGCTGCTCATCTCGAAGCGCCCCATCGCCGTCGAAGAGGTGGCCGCGGGCGGGCTGCGGATCGCCATCCCCGGGCAATACACGACCGCGAATTTCCTGTTGGGCCTCGCGTTTCCGGATGCGCGCGACAAGACGGAAATGGTCTTCTCCGCGATCGAGTCGGCGCTGCAGAACGAGAAGTACGACGCCGGCGTGATCATCCACGAAAACCGCTTCACCTACGAGGCGAACGGCCTCCGGAAGATCATCGATCTCGGCGAGTTCTGGGAGCGGACCACCAGCGCGCCCATCCCGCTCGGCGGCATCGTCGTCAAGCGCTCGCTGCCGCACGACGTCCAACAGACCGTGAACCGCGTGATGAGGCGGAGCGTCGAGTACGCCGTCGCGCATCGCGACGCGAGCCTGCCGTTCGTGCGGCAACACGCGCAGGAGATGAGCGAAGAGGTCATGTACAAACACATTGACCTCTACGTGAACAACTATTCGGTCGATTTGGGATCAGAAGGCCGCCGCGCGATTGCGCTGTTGTTCGACGAGGGCGCCGAGGCCGGCGTGATTGCGCGTATCAAAAAAGACTTGTTTCTGCCGATGTGACGCGGTTGGTGTATAAATTCGCGTGTATGGCTCATCGTGTCGTTCGCTTCGATCGTCGGTGGCTGGGGTTGATGATGGCGTGCGTGCTGACGGCCAGTTGCGTCAAGGGCGCGGGCGTCGGCCCGTCGTCTGAAGCGGCGTCGACCGCGGGGTTGTTCCTGCTCCAGGATGTGAACGGGACGAGGCTGCCGTCGACCACCGCGCCCAGGCCGCCGAACGCGTGTGCTGGGTTCACGAACTTTGGCACGCTGCTGCTCACCGTGGATCCACAGGTCTACGAAGCGCGCATCAACACCAATTTCGACTGCCTCAACGGCAGCGGCCCGACCTTCAGCGACACCGAGAGCGGAACGTGGGCGTTCACCGGCGATTCGGCGGCGCCGCCAACCGCCTCGTTCAACATCGCCTTCACGCCGACGACCGCGAAGGTGTTCAATCTCGGCACCGCCACCGTGTCGGGCGTCACGCTGGCCGTGCGATTCGACGCGCCGCATCAGGACGCCGGCAACCCGGTCGTGGGCGCTAATTCGACCTGGCGGAAACAGTAGCCGCCAGCAAAGCGTGCATCTGGCGGACGCCGTCGGTCAGGCTCGCCGGGCCGGGCTGAAGGATGTACGTCGACTTGATTTCGAAGATGTGGTCATCACGAACGGCGCTCACCCGATCCCAGCCCGGGCGCGACTGAATCGTCGCCTTCTTCATTTTCTTCCCGCACCACGACGCGAAGATCACCTCTGGATCGCGCCGCGCGACTTCTGCCGGGTCGACGATGCGATCCTTGGCGAGACCTGCATGCGCGAGCTCCGGAAAAATCGGCGCGCCGCCAGCGATGTCGACGAGCTCCTCGACCCAGCGGATGCCCGAGATGAGCGGATCGTCCCACTCCTCGAAGAAGACGCGCGGCCGCGTCGGGAAGCGACCCGCGGCTTCGCGGATGTCGGCCAGTCCAGACTCGAACGTGCGCGCGAGCGCTTCCGCCTCTGCCTGACAGCCGACGAGCCCGCCCACCATGCAGATCATTTGCAGGATCTCCGCGACAGATCGCTGATTGAAGGTGACGACCGCAATGCCGCGTCGCACCAGCTCGGCGGCGAGGTCGGCCTGCAGATCTGAAAATGCCAGCACGAGATCGGGTTGGAGCGCCTGGATCTTGTCGAAGCGCGCGTTGATGAACGCCGACACTTTCGGCTTCTGCCGCGCTTCGATCGGCCGGACGGTGTAGCCCGACACGCCGACGATGCGGTCGCCCTGGCCAAGGAGATACAGCGTCTCAGTGGTTTCCTCGGTCAGGCAGACGATGCGAGATGGGTAACGCATGGTGGAGAAGACCTGTAAGTCAACAGCCAGAAGTACGAAGTCAGAAGTCAGGGTCGGGTGTCGATTGAACGCTGCGGATTTCTGACTCCGACTTCAGACGTAGATCCGTGTACACAAAACGGTCGCGCGCGACCGTGGCGCCGGTCTCGATCGGAATCTCCCGGCTGAACATCGGGCCCTGGTAAGCGAACGAGTGGAATTCGCCGCGTTCGCCGCAGGGATCGACCGTCGGCGGCAGCTCGGCGAGGAGTGCCGCGTCGAAGTCGCGTCCGGCGAATTGGCGATCGAGCCGACGCGAGTCGACGCACGTGATGCGCGCCCGAAGGCCGGCGGCGATCATCTCGCGCGCGAGCCTCGGCGTGGCGCTGTGGTCCGGATCGAACAACGGAAAGAGCGGCGTCAGTCCGGTGCTCGCCAGATGCTTCTGGCGATATTGCCGGATGTCCTCGAGGAAGAGATCGGCGAACGCGATGTGCGTGAAGGCGTCGGCGACCGCCCGCGCCGCCGCGGCCGCCATCGCCGCTTCGTAGACGTCGTTCGGACAGGGCGACGGGATGGCGACGAACCACACCGGCATGCCGAGCGCCTCCGCCTGCGCGCGCACGAGATCGACGCGCACGGCGTGTGTCGCCACACGCTGAGCCGATTCGTCGATCGTGGTCAGCAAGCCGCCCACCTCCACGCCCCGCTGCCGGAGGAGGTGCACCATCCACGCGCTGTCCTTGCCTGACGACCACGACACGAGGGTTTTCACTTGAACGTCTCGGGATGGAGCGTCTTCGCGAGCTCGCGCGTGCCCTCGACGACGCGCGGGCCGGGGACGACGAATTCGTCGCCGACCAGCACATGGAGCAGGTGGTTTCTGACCGCAGGGATCGACGCGAGGGCATTCCACACGGCCAGATCCTTTTCGGCGTCCGCGGCCTTCGCCTTGTCGCCGTAGTGCAGCTCGATGACGACCTCCGGGCGGCGCGCAATCAACATCTCTGTGGTCGCCTGCACCGACTGACGCCCGACGTCGGCGAACACATTCGTGCCGCCGGCGATTTCGAGCATGTCGTGGAGGAACCCGTAGCCGCCGCTGACGTACATGCTGCGCAGCGTCCCTGGGTCGCGGCCGAACACGAGCAGTGTCGTCGGATGCGGCAGCGCCGCCGTCGCGGCTCGAATCTCGGCGAGCGATTGCTCCATGCTCGACGCGAGGGCGTTGGCGCGATCGGCCGACCCGATGCGGACGCCAATCGCGCGGATCGTCTGCGTGATGTCGGGCAGCGCGCGGTGCTCGTACGAAAAGTAGGGCAGATGGGCGCGATCGAGCCGCTCCAGCAGCTCGCGCTGCGTCGCATAGACGATCACCAGGTCGGGTCGCAGATCGATGATGCGCTCGACGTTCGGATCGAGCAGCCCGCCGACTTTGGGAAGCTTCGTAGCGTCCGCCGGAAAGCGGTCGTAGTTGCTGACACCGACGATCCGATTGCCGTCGCCCATCGCGAAGATCATTTCGGTTGCGGCCGGGATGAGCGAGATGATCCGCTGCGGTCGCGGCGCCGAGGCGCCGGCCGCTCGTTCGCGCGAGGGTGTCGCGCTGCATCCGAGCAGCAAAACCGACGGGATGATGACTGCTGGTAGCCATCGCAGGGCTAAAGCCCTGCGCCACAAAAAAAACACGAAAGCCTTGCGCCACACAGACAACACGAAAGCCTTGCGCCACACAGAAAACATGAACGCTCTGCGCCACGCCGGAAGAGTGCGTGTCATCGCGCCGCCCTCAGCAACAACCACAGGAAGAACGGCCCGCCGATCAGCGCCGTGACGATCCCCACTGGCAGTTCGAGCGGCGAAAACGCCGTTCTTGCGACCAGATCGCAGGCAATGAGGAACGCCGCCCCGAACAGCGCCGACGCCGGCAACACCAATCGGTGATCCGAACCGACGACGAGACGCACGAGATGCGGCACGACCAGCCCGATGAATCCGACCGGACCCGCGAGCGCCACTGCCGCCGCGGTGCACAGCGACGCGCTGATCAGCGCGAGCCTCTCCGAGCGCAACACGTCGACGCCGCGCGCCGCGGCCGCGTCGGCGCCGAGGCTGATGAGGTCGAGCGGCCGGGAGAGGGTTGACACGATCCCGAACGCGACGACCACAACCGGCAGGACCGCCACGATTGGCGCGTAGCTGCCGACATCCAGCGTGCCCATCAGCCAGCGCAGCGTGCGTCCCGTCTCCGTGAAGTCGGCGAGGTATTGCAGGAACAGAATCACCGCCGAGAAAAACGACTGCATGGTGACGCCGCCGAGCAGCAGCACCATGGTCGACAACCCTCGGCGCCGCGCCGACGACAGCGCGTACACCACGCTCAGCGCCAGGATCGATCCAAGAAAGCTCGCCAACGGAATCGACGACACGCCGGCGACCGAGACGTCGAGATGGAACGTAATCGCAATCATCGCGCCGAGCGCCGCGCCGCTCGATACGCCGAGCGTGTCGGGCGTGGCCAGCGGATTGCGGAGCAGTGCCTGCAGCACGACGCCAGCGACGGCGAGCAGCGAGCCGACCAGCGCCGCGGCGAGGACGCGCGGCAGCCGCGCGACGAAGAAGATCTGTGCGTCCGGGTTGTCGGCGAACGGCGTCGAGCGGTCGAACGCACGCGCCAGCGAAATCGACGTCGACCCGACGACGGGGGCGATGACGAGGGCGGCGAGCAGCAGCACGCCGAAGCCGCAGATCGTCGCGACGAGGCGCGCGCGGATCGACCGCATCAGCGTACGCGGGCAATCGGCGTCACCGTCAGGTGGCCGGCGCGCGGATGCGGCCGGATGTCGGCCTCGACGCCGTAAAGCATCCGTACGGTGTCGGGCCGCAGCACGTCGGCCGTCGGCCCCTGCGCGATGATGCGTCCGTTCTGCAGCAGGATCAGATCGCGGCAAAGCGCTGCGGCGAAATTCAAATCGTGCGTCGACAGCACCATCGTCACGGCGTGGTCGCGATTGAGCCGGCGCAGCAGCTCCTGAATTTCGAGCTGATGGCCGATGTCGAGCGACCCGGTCGGCTCGTCGAGCAGCAGCCACTGCGGACTCTGCGCGAGCGCGCCGGCGATCACCACTCGCTGGCGTTCCCCGCCGCTCAGCGTCGTGAACGGCCGCGACTCGAATGCCGACGTGCCGGTCGAAGCGAGCGCCTGTCGCGCGATGGCGAGGTCGGCTGGACCTTCGAGCGCGAACGTGCCGAGATGCGGATACCGTCCCATCAGGACGATTTCGAGCACGCTGAAGTCGAACGGCGGATGCGTGTCCTGCGGCACGAAGGCAACGCGCCGAGCGATCTCGCGGCGCGGCCATTCGCTCAGCCGCCGCCCGTCGATCCGGACGGTGCCGGTCGACGGCGCGATCGCGCCGGCGAGCACCTTCAGCAGCGTGGTCTTGCCGGATCCGTTCGGGCCGAGGATTCCGACCAGCGAACCCGGTTCGACGGCGAACGTGACGTCTCCGAGGACCGGGCGATCGGCGCGATAGCCGAAGGAGACGCTATCGACCTGCAGCAAGCCGCGCTCCCACGCTCGCGCCGGCGTTGACGACCGCATAGCCGGGTGAGAAGAACAGTCCGCCGGACTGGCCGAAGTTGGGCGCGATGTCGAGCGTGCGGCCGCGCGACGTGACCTGCCCGCGGGGAACGAGCATCGAATCCTCCCGGCGTCTCACGCGCCGAAAAAGGACGCTCCCGGCGCCAGGTTTCCTGACTCGCGGATCGCTGCGGCGCGTCGTCTTCCCGGTTGATCTCGCTCGCCTGAAAGGCTCGCGCTACGAGCACGAGCCGCCTGAACGACTCGCGCTACGAGGACGAGCCGGGCTCGGCCAACGTAGCGCGAGTC
>Ga0310810_10011710_pt1 | contig 10259 bp, 7 predicted proteins | sample NCmetagenome_FD_207641 | JGI IMG/M metagenome (GOLD analysis project Ga0310810, IMG submission 207641) | Soil microbial communities from experimental microcosm in Duke University, North Carolina, United States - NC | ecosystem: Engineered > Artificial ecosystem > Soil microcosm > Unclassified ...
GTCCTCACATTCATTCTCGGTGGGGGGCGGGGAGAACGTCTTTACCCCCTTACGAAGCACCGCGCCAAGCCGGCGCTGCCTCTTGCCGGGAAGTATCGTCTCATCGATATACCTGTCAGCAACGCGATCAATTCCGGGCTGCTGAAGATATTTGTCCTCACGCAGTTCAATTCGGCGTCGCTCAACAGGCATATCGCCGACACGTATCGCTTCTCGCCGTTTATCCGTGGATTTGTCGATATACTGGCCGCTCAACAAACTCAAGAGAGCCCCGACTGGTTCGAGGGTACGGCGGATGCGGTTCGTAAAACTCTGTGGGTAACGGAACCCTGGACGGTCGACGAATACCTGATTCTTTCCGGCGATCATCTCTACCGGATGGATTACCGCCAGTTCCTCAAACACCATCGCGATACGGACGCCGATGTGACGTTGTCGGTCCTGCCGGTTGAAGAATCACAGGCATCGGACTTTGGGCTTATGAAGATCGACGACAAAGGCCGGATCGTGGACTTCAAGGAAAAACCGAAGGGCGCAGCGCTGCAGGAGATGCAGGTCGACACCCAGCGCCTCGGGCTCGACGCATCTGCCGCAAAGCGGATGCCATATGCCGCATCGATGGGAATCTATGTCTTCAAACAAAAGGCGTTGAAAGAGCTGCTGAAGAATCCTTCGTTGAACGATTTCGGCCATAACGTTATCCCCGAGGCAATCAAGAAACACAAAGTCCAGGCATATTTGTTCAAGGGGTATTGGGAGGACATAGGATCCATTGAGTCGTTCTACAAAGCAAATCTCGGGCTCGTGAAGCAGCCGAATCCTTCGTTCAGTTTCTTCGATCTGGACTTTCCGATCTATACCCACGCGCGATTTCTTCCCCCCACAAAACTCCTGAAGTCGAAAATTGAAGAAACGATGCTCTGCGACGGCTGTATCGTTAAGAAGTCTGAAATTAAGAACTCGATCGTCGGCATCCGGTCAAGAATCGACGACGGCGCGAGCATAGAACATACGCTTGTCATGGGGGCCGATATTTACCAGTCGGACGCGGAACGGGCGCTCGATCTTAAGGAGGGAAAACCACCGATCGGGATTGGGACAAACGCGGTCATCCGGAATGCAATTATCGACAAGAACGCACGCATCGGAAAAAATGTTCAGATTATCAATAAGGATGGCATGCGAAAGGCCGAGCATGAAAAGAAAGGATACTGGATCCGCAACGGTATCGTGGTCGTCCTGAAGAACGCCCTGATTCCGGACGGTACGGTCATATAGACGGGCGGTTTCATCAAAACGCGCCGTGAATAAATCTATTATAATGATTGCGTCGGAGAACGACGCGTTGATCGGAGGAAAAGTGGGAGGAGTAGGCGACGTTGTCCGGAGCCTTCCCCGCGCCTTAACCTTACTCGGTTGGAACTGCACCGTTATCATCCCCTCGTACGGCTTCCTTCATGAGCGCAATCCTTCATCTCTTCTTACGGAAGTCGCCTTTCCTTTTTACGGACAGCAATCGAAGGCCGGCATCTGGCGTGTAGAAGGAAAAGAGCCGAACGACGGCGTCACGAACTATGTCATTGAGCACGCGGGCATCCGAGGCGAACCCATGTACTTCGACGATCCCCCTGAATCGCCGTTTATGCGGGACGCGACAAAGTACGCGATGTTCTGTTCCGCGGTCGGCCAGTTTCTTCCGATGCTGGACCCGCCCGATATCATTCATCTCCACGACTGGCATGCCGCAACGTACCTGCTGCTGCGCGATCTTCATCCCCGATTTTCAGAGCTTGCCCGATTTCGTACCGTCTTTACGATTCATAATATCGCAATCCAGGGTACCCGCCCTATGATGGGGCATGGATCTTCGGTGGAGGCATGGTTTCCCGAACTTTTCAAAAAGCCAGAGTGGATTGCCAAATGGAGCGATCCGCGCTACGAGGAGCCGTGTTACTCTCCCATGCTCGCGGGCATCAGGTATTCCGATGCAGTCAACACTGTTTCTCCGACCTATGCTGAGGAGATCCTGCAGCCAAGTAATCCGCCGCGCGGGTACTACGGCGGAGAAGGACTGGAACAATCTCTGCAGGAAGCGAAGAAGAGCAATCGTCTCTTCGGCATTCTTAACGGATGTGATTACCCACCCCAACCGCCTGCAGACCTGATGTCATTTAATGAACTCCTCAATTTGTTCGCGGAGGAAGTATCTGCGTGGCAATCCAAACGGCAGGACGATCCTGTTCACAAGACATCTCTGAAGCGTATTGATGAAATGAAGGGGCTTGCTCCGTCATTTATCATGACATCCGTAGGCCGCATCGTAGATCAGAAAATGAGATTGCTCTTCGAGAAGTCTGATCAGGGGCACGTCATCGACGGGATTCTGGAGATTCTGAATACGCACAACGGAGCCTGCATTATTCTCGGAAGCGGAGATGCAGCGTACGAGAAAGCTCTGGCAGAGCGGACGGACCGGTATCCGAGATTATTGTTTTTGAAAGGGTATTCCGACAAGATCGCCCGGTCTCTCTACGCCTCAGGGACGATGTTTCTCATGCCGAGCTCCTTCGAGCCCTGCGGCATCAGCCAGATGATCGCAATGCGGGAAGGCCAGCCCTGCATCGTCCATGCCGTAGGGGGGTTAAAGGATACCGTCCGGCATCGCGTAAACGGGTTCACGTTCTCGGGTGAAACACCCTCGGAGCAGGCAAATGGGTTCATTCAGGCTGTCGGGGAGGCAGTAACGACCTGCGTCGGGCATCGCGACGAATGGGAGAGGGTCGCCGCCTCCGCAAAGCAGGCAAGGTTCACGTGGGAAGCCAGCGCGGCGCAGTATGCGAAAATCTATTCCAAAAATATTCCTTGACATTTCGCAACAAATTTCGTTATTTGGCGTATCCTACAGTGTAGTTCACTCGGGGGTTAACAATGGTGAAGGGGATGAAGTACACTATGGCTCCAGGACGTTCTCGTGCATCCAGAATTGTCGATGACCTGACGCATCTCGAGATTTCGCGTCAGCGAAAATACCAGATCCGCAACATGCGTTCAGGATTGTGCATAGAGTGCGGTGAAAAAGCTTTTCGCAATACGCTCTTCTGCCTCGGCCACAATGCCAAGAAAGGGATCAAGAGCGCGGGACGCAACAAACACAATCCTCGCAAGTGGGACGGAACTCCGTGTTGATACTTTCCTCTAGATTTTAGCAGCACTCCCTGGTCGTTCACATTCATTGCCGCAGGCGACGGTCCGAAAGACCGGCCGGCATCGTGTCTTGACTTTCGACCGACCTTTTCCAATATTGACGCATGCATGATGATGAAGGGCTGCAAATATGCAGAAATTTCATCGTTGTGAATATCCTATCGAACGTAACATTCATTCTCAAACAAGGAACATTCAATGTCAAAGAAAGTAATAATCATTCTCGCCGTCATTCTCGCACTCCTGTTTATCGGATATCGGATGATCTCAGGAACGTACAACACTCTGGTGTCTCTCGACGAAGGAGTGAAAAGCGCATGGGCCCAGGTGCAGAATCAATATCAACGCAGGATGGATCTCATTCCGAACCTCGTTGAGGTCGTGAAGGGATATGCGACGCATGAGAAAGAAGTCTTCGAAAAGGTCGCCGAAGCGCGGTCGAGCGTAGGCAAGATCCAGGTCACGGCTGATGTCCTGAAGGATCCGCAGCTCTTTCAAAAGTTACAGGAGGCGCAGGCAGGCCTCACCTCTGCTCTCTCCAGGCTCCTTGCCGTGGCGGAAAACTATCCTCAGCTCAAGGCGAACGAGAACTTTCTCCAGCTCCAATCGCAACTGGAGGGAACTGAGAACCGCATCGCCGTGGAGCGGCAGAGGTTCAACCAGGTCGTCCAGGACTATAACACAAAAGTACGCATCTTCCCGACCTCGTTGTTTGCCGGCATGTTTGGATTCGGGCAAAAGCCATACTTCCAGGCTGATGCAGGGGCAGAAAAGGCGCCGCAGGTTAAGTTCTGACCCGGTCTCACATGAGACGTTTTCTTTTTTTCATACTCCTTCTCTGGAGTGCCGTTCCGGTTTTTTCCCAATTGCCGGAGCTTCCTGAGTTTCATCAGCGCGTGATCGATCAGACCGGTACGCTTTCCCGGGACGAAGTTCAAGCCCTGGAATCAAAGCTTGCGTCGTTCGAACAGGAGACTTCGAACCAGGTTGTCGTCCTCATGATCTCCTCCCTGCAGGGGGAGAGCATCGAAGACTACTCGCTTCGCGTCGCGGAAAAGAACAAGTTCGGGAAGAAGGAACGGAACAACGGTATACTGTTCATCGTCGCGAAGGATGACCGCAAGCTCCGCATCGAGGTAGGATACGGGCTGGAAGGCGCTCTTACCGACGCACTCTCGAGCCAGATCATCCGGCATGAGATCACTCCCCAATTCCGCTCCGGCGATTACTACGCGGGAATCACTGCAGGCGTCGACGCCATCATTGCTGCGACCAAAGGAGAATATAAAGGGGACGGGAAAGACGGGAATGGCCGCGGATTTCCCATCGCGCCGTTGTTCGTGATGATTTTTGTTGTGATGTTTCTCCTGAGAGCGTTTATCGGAAGCCGTCGTCATTACATTGGGCGCCGCGGCTCTTTCGGAAGCCCATGGTTCTGGGGTGGTTTCGGCGGTGGCGGCTTTGGAGGCGGCGGCTTTGGCGGCGGTGGTGGGGGCGGATTCAGCGGCGGAGGTGGAAGTTTCGGCGGCGGCGGAGCGAGTGGGAGCTGGTGATATGATATCCGATGTTAGACATTCGTGGACGTACTCCTGTGAACTTGAATTATGCTGGGATTTGGATTGAAAAAATATCTCTCTGAAGCAGGCATCAAACTTGTTACTGCCAAGATTGCTGAGGCCGAAAAACAGACCACGGGCGAGATCCGCATCGCGATTCGCCACCGGCGGCAACTGGGCGAGGGTAAGCTGGGGCTGCATGAGCTCGCGTTGAAGGAATTTGCCCGGCTCGGCATGCAAAAGACGAACGAGCGGACGGGCGTTTTGATTTTCCTCCTCCTCTCCGAACGAAAATTTCAGATCATTGCCGATGAAGGTATCCATGCCAAGGTTGCCGACGGCACATGGGACCGTATTGCGGCATCCATGGGTGAGTATTTCAAAGCAGGTGACTTTGCGAGAGGCCTTTGCGACGCCGTAGATGCAGTCGGAGGCGAGTTGAAGCAGTATTTCCCCGGCCGTCCGGACGATACTGACGAGCTCTCAAACGACATTATCGAAACCTAAGTGCATCATGATCGTTGACGCATAAGCCTGTTGGTGAGCTTGAGCCCACTACACGTGGTAGACGCACACCGAAATTCCCAAACTTCCATCGTTTCTCTCCATTATAATTTCGTATTATGCTAGATCGTATTCACCGGCTTGAATCCCTCGCGCGCCAGATCGAACCTTCAACTTCCGAGCGACAACAGCTGAACTCCAGCGTCATCCATTACGCCGATAACTTCCTCGAGAACATTTACAGGCTGCCGGCCTACGTTGTCACCGAGGATAAAGGGATTGGCCTGTACGATTCACCCATTTCCGAAAATCCCTCCGATATTCAAACGCTTCTCGGGCTCCTGAAGCACAACGTCGACCGCCCGGGGCTGAATCCTGCTTCCGGCGGACACCTCGGCTACATCCCTGGCGGAGGAATCTATACTTCGGCTCTTGGCGATTATCTCGCCGATGTTACGAACCGGTATGCGGGGGTTTTCTTCGGCTCGCCGGGGGCGGTTCGCATGGAAAACATGCTCATCGACTGGATGGCGTCGGTTGTAGGTTATCCTGCAACAACGGCAGGCAATCTCACCTCCGGCGGCAGTATCGCCAATCTCATCGGCATCGTTACAGCCCGCGAAGCCCGGGGCGTAAAATCAAAAGACATTGAGCGGTCGGCCATTTATCTTACTGAGCACGTGCACCACAGTGTCGATAAGGCGATCCGTATCGCCGGACTGCAGGAAAGCGTTTTGCGCCACGTCCCGATGGATAGTCTCTTCCGGATGGATGCGGATGCTTTGGAGCGATTGATTGTCGCCGACAAAAAGGCCGGCGTGCGTCCCTGGCTTGTGATCGCGTCCGCGGGCACGACCGATGTGGGCGCCGTCGATCCGATGGACACCATCGCCGCAATTGCGAGGAACCATGGAATGTGGTTTCACGTTGACGGAGCGTATGGAGGTTTTTTCATTCTTTGTGAAGAGGGGAAGAAGATCTTGAAGGGCATGGAAGCTTCCGACTCGCTGGTCGTTGACCCGCACAAAGGTCTCTTCCTTCCGTACGGTTCGGGTGCCGTTCTGGTTAAGGATAAAGCGCCGCTCGCACAAGCGCATCATTACACGGCGAACTATATGCAGGACGCCCAATCCTCGCGCGAAGAACTTTCACCTGCCGATCTCTCTCCTGAGCTGACAAAGCACTTTAGAGGACTGCGTCTCTGGCTGCCTCTTAAACTGCATGGGGTCGCACCCTTTCGCGCAGGCGTGGAGGAGAAGCTCATGCTCGCCCGCTACTTCCACGAACAGATTCAGAAGATCGAAGGGTTCGAAGCCGGACCGGCTCCCGCTCTTTCCATCGTGACGTATCGTTACATCCCGAAGCGTGGCGGCGCGAATGAATTCAACAAGCGGTTGGTCGACGAGGTTCACCGCGACGGCCGTGTATTTATTTCGTCGACGATGATCGGCGGAAATTTTACCTTGCGGCTAGCAGTGCTTGCATTCCGGACCCACCTTGAGACGATCGACCTGACGCTGAAGATACTCAGAGAAAAAGCTCAATACCTTGCTGAAACGATGTAACATGCGTGCGGGGACAAGGAGAGTTTTCTCCTTCCTCATTGTTGCACTTGTATTTGCCGTCTCCGGATATTCCCGCTCCCTCCCTGATTCGTCATCCTTTGCCGAAGCCCGTGTCGCAATCATGTGGGACCGTGCCGCCACCGGCGCCGCAAGCAATGATCAGGCGAGCTTCGCCTCGGCATTTCAATCTCTCAACATCCAGGCCGATACAATTAGTCCGGGCCAGCTGACTAATTCGAAGACCAACTTAATGGAATACAATCTCCTTATCGTCCCCAATCCCAAACTTCTGAAATCGAAGGCAACACAAGATGTCATAAGTTTTGTTCAGCAGGGGGGAAATCTCATTCTCGACGGGCAGAGCAGCCTTGCAGCGTCCTTCGGATTTTCGGGCAAAATCGGCGGCCTCGCGGCAGATTCAGGCTTCACGGTGAAGCGCATGGTCGACCGGTACTATCCCGAGGACACGCTCCGGCTGGCGGTTTCCGATAAGATGAACAAACTCACCGAAAAGGAAGACGACGAAGTCCTTTGCCGCGAAGCAACGACGGGAAATGCAGTCACAGTCGTGCGACAATATGGGTCCGGCAAAGTGCTCTACTTCGGCATCCTCTTCGACCCCGTTTCAAGCGGCGGCTACTCGCGTTTTCCTTTCCTCATGCAATATGTGTGGGACTTTTTTTCGTTGCGGCCCATTCTCAGACGGGAATACCTCGAAATGTACTTCGATCCCGGTTTCCGGCACAACGAGAATGTAGACAGCCTCGCAAGAACCTGGAAGAGCGCCGGCATTCAGGTCATTCATGCAGCCGCATGGCATCAGCACGCCACATGGACGTACAATTATACACGTCTTGTCTCTGCCTGCCACGCGCAAGGCATGCGCATTTACGCCTGGCTCGAGCCGCCTCACGTATCGGAAAAATTCTGGAGGCAGTATCCTGCCTGGAAGGAAGTAAATTACCGGGGTGAAACGATTCTTCCGCAATGGCGGTATCTTGAAGCGCTCACCGATTCGAACTGCCTGCAAAAAGTGAAGGAAGATTATTCGAATTTGCTCAATGCCTATGAATGGGACGGGGTGAATCTCGCGGAATTGTATTTCGAATCGGACCGGGGGACATCCAACCCGTCGAAATATACGCCGATGCATCCTTCGGCGCGCGCGGAGTTTTCGAAACTTCACGGATTCGATCCGGCGCTTCTATTTGTCGACACGTCGAAAGTGTTTTGGAAGAGAAACCATAAAGCGTTGAATCTCTTCGAGCGCTACCGGTCAGAGAAGGTTGTCCGGCTTCACGAAGAGCTGCTCAAAACACTTGAGGACGCGCGCAAAGATAAGGGTTCATTCGACGTGATCGTAACGGCGTTCGACGACATGTCGAATCCGAAGCTGCGTTCGTACCTCGGTGCCGACATCCGGGGCCTCATCAAGCTGCAAAAGAAGTACTCGTTCACGCTGCAAGTCGAAGATCCGCAATCCCGCTGGTCCAATGACCCCCGGCGATATATCGCGCTCGGCGAAAGGTACCGTTCATTGCTTGGACGCCGCCAGAATCTCATGTTGGACCTGAATATTTTGAACTACAGAGATCGTTACGGAAACAATCCCTTCCCGACGGAGATACAGACCGGGATCGAGTCTTACCAGATGGTGTACTCGGCAGCTTCCGCAAGCGACAGAATGACCATGTATTCGGAGTCGAGCGTTCGTCCGGATGATCTTCGCTTTTTCCCTTACGCCGCCTCGGCACCCGCTTCGGTCCGACGCGTGCAAAACGGATGGTCCGTGAAAACACCCTTCCCGGTCACCCTTGAACTTCCGGAACAATTTGCGTTTCTTAGGTTGTCGACAGGAGAAGAGTTGCGGTCTGATCACGGCCGGTTTATGCTTCCTGAAGGCGAATACACACTCTTAATAAAATAATAATAGATGAAATTCCTTTTCCCGCGCGCCGTTTCCTTCATCGTCACCGCTCTCTGTGCCCTTCATTCAATGACCTCCGCCCAACGCCATATCGTTATCCCCAGGCCGGTGGAAGAAAAGTATAGTACGGGTTCGTTTATATTAGACCGCAAGACAGAAATAGCTACTATTTCTTCCAATCAGGAGCTTGCTCCGGTCGCGGAATACCTGGGAAATTTCCTGGAGAAAGGGACGGGCTTCGTTTTACCCTCTCTCGCGAACGGCAACCCCCCAAAATCGAATTACATCCTCCTTGAACAGGATGCGTCGTTGGGTAACGAGGGTTATGAACTGACTGTACAAAAGGGATCAGTTCGGTTACGGGGAGGTGATCAGGCAGGTGTGTTCTACGCCGTTCAAAGCCTCCTGCAGATCATGCCGCCCGAGATTTTCAGACGCGATGGACTGAACAAGGTCGCATGGAAAATCCCCTGCGCCACGATCATCGACAAGCCGAGGTTTCCGTGGCGCGGAATGCATTTGGATGTCTGCCGCCATTTTTTCCCAATAGAGTTCGTCAAGAGGTACATTGACTTTCTTGCGATATACAAAATGAATACGTTCCACTGGCATCTCACCGATGATCAGGGCTGGCGTATTGAAATCAAACGATATCCGAAGTTGACGGAAGTGGGGGGCTGGCGCAACGGCTCGATGGTTGGCCCCTACTACAATATGAAATTCGATACCATCAGGTACGGAGGTTTTTTCACTCAGGCGCAAATCCGGGAAGTCGTAGCATATGCTGCTTCGCGATACATAACGGTGGTCCCCGAAATTGAGATGCCGGGTCACGCCCTCGCCGCTCTCGCTTCATACCCTGAGCTGTCGTGCACCGGAGGCCCGTTCGAGGTGGGGAAGGCATGGGGAGTCTTTGACGATGTCTTTTGTCCCAAGGAAACAACCTTCACGTTCCTGGAAAACGTCCTGAGCGAAGTGTGCGAGCTCTTCCCGGGCAAGTACATCCATGTGGGCGGCGACGAATGTCCGAAGGTCCGATGGAAGGAATGTTCTTCCTGCCAGGATCTTATGAAGAAAGAGGGCCTGAAAGATGAAGAGCAGCTCCAGAGCTATTTTGTCTCGAGGATTGAGAAATTTCTCAATACCAAGGGGAAGAACATCATCGGTTGGGATGAAATTCTCCAGGGTGGGCTTGCGCCGAATGCCTCGGTGATGAGCTGGAGGGGAACCGAAGGAGGAATCGCGGCGGCAAAGCAGCATCACAACGTCGTCATGACGCCGGGTGATTACTGCTATTTCGATCATTACCAGGGTAATCCGAAGTATCAGCCGCTTGCAATCGGGGGTTACACAACAGTCGAGAAAGTCTATTGGTATGACCCGGTCCCATCACAGCTGAAACCGGCCGAGCGAAAATATATCCTCGGCGCGCAAGGGAACCTCTGGGCGGAATACATTACGACTCCGCAGCAAATGGAGTATATGGCGTTGCCCCGCATGGCC
>Ga0310810_10011712_pt1 | contig 10259 bp, 10 predicted proteins | sample NCmetagenome_FD_207641 | JGI IMG/M metagenome (GOLD analysis project Ga0310810, IMG submission 207641) | Soil microbial communities from experimental microcosm in Duke University, North Carolina, United States - NC | ecosystem: Engineered > Artificial ecosystem > Soil microcosm > Unclassified ...
CTTCGGACAGTTGCGCTGCTGGCTGGCTTTGCCGCTCATGACGGCCGCCTTTTGGATCAAGCTCAAGCAGGAGGAGAAGCTTCTGGTGCGGCATTTTCCTGAGGAGTATCCGGTTTACAGGAGACACGTGAAAGCGCTCGTCCCATTTCTCATTTGAAAATGCTTATGGCCAAGACTGTTCGGATGCGCACATGGATCGTGCTCTTCGCGTGGCATAGCTGATCCCGGCGCTACGGCTTGTAGACGGCCCAGTGGATTCTGCTTGCAGCGCAAAATACTGTGGGCTTCTACTGCAGTTAATGAAACGAAGGCTCGAAGCCAGTTGCGCTCTGGTTGCCATCACAGTCAACCTAAGCGGTTTCTCCGCACTGCCCCCGGATTATGCCGGTAAGCCGTTCGGTGATTCGACTCACCCCGCTGCAGCCCAGGCAATACCGGGCAAGATCGAGTGCGCATATTATGATTTAGGAGGAGAGGGTGTCGCGTATCGCGACACCGATGCGATCAATCATGGCAGCGGCGAACTCAACCTTAAACCTGAGCACCATCGACCCCACGCCACACCTTATTTCTGGAATTTCCGAGCCAATGAAGGCGTCGATATCTCCTACACGAAGGATTTCGCTGATTTCAATCACACCAATTTGGTGGTCCCAGCGACCAATCAGCTTTACATCGGCTGGACGGCCGATGGTGAATGGTGCAACTACACGGTGGACGTCAAGAAGGCCGGCACCTACCGCATCCTGGCTCTGTATGGAAATGCGGCAAACACGGTGCGTTTTTCGATTAACCACCAGGCTGCCAGTGAGTGCAAGTTGCCCTTTGACACCGGTAGCATGCACAAATGGAACAAGGCCGAGATCGGGACGATCACTTTCTCCGAGGCCGGCGTGCAGTTGCTGACCTTTCATTATGGCAAAGGGAACAACTTCGCTTATTTCGAGTTCGTGCCAGTGGACGGGCAATGACCCGAATACGCTATCACGAGCAATAGTCTTCGTGCTCCTGTGAGATTGCTGTCCGATTGTCAGGTCCTGCAGATCCATATTGGCGTAGTCGTCTGGATCACTGCCTGACTGGTCGCCGCTGCTGTCAACAGCACTGCGATGGTTGCAGGGTGCGACAGCTCGCTTTGGAGAACGCTCGTGCGGGGCCGCTGACAAATATGGTGAAGCTGTTGGTCGCTTTTTGAGCCGGCACGCCTCGCGACTGTGACAAAGAGGTTGGTGCTTGGGCTCTGTGCGAGCCGGTTTGACTTTAAGCCGGCACACAAGTCGCACGAATTATTTCAGGGTAGAAATGTCCAGAAATTGATCACACCCTTTACTGCGGATTCGGGTTTTGACCTTGGTCCACCGCACCTGAACCCGTCAAAAACTCCGATACAGGCTTCCTTTGGTAGGGACGGCTCGCCGAGCCGTCCGCTTTCCCAACACAAAACCGGGCTTGGCCTGCTCGGCGAGCGGGCGCTACCAACATCGCCAGTTCTCATTGTGTCATGGGGGGTTCGCCCCAGTTTACCCCGGGGGCTTTTGTGTAAAGATTGTTTCACTGTTTTTCCACGAGAAGGCTCCGTTGGCGCGATGCGCGGGTGGTCGGTACTGAGCCTGGCCAAAGGAAACGAGCCAAAGGAGAAATGGAGAGGCGCCTCAATTATACCTTGGGAGCATTCTTTCAACAAAGGCAATGGCGCAAATTTTTGGCAAGAGCAGCAATAGCATAGCTCGAGTATCGCTGCTGGGCGGATTTTTTGGCTTCTTTGCCTTTTGGGGGCTGGTTTATCTTATTTACTGGTCTCCCTATACCACGAACGCACTGGTCGCTGTGCAGCAGGAGGTCCCTTTTAGCCATCAACACCATGTTGCCGGTTTGGGTCTGGATTGTCGCTATTGCCACACTTCCGTCGAAACCTCCTCATTCGCGGGTATTCCTCCAACTGAGACTTGCATGAGCTGCCATTCGAAGGTGTGGACGGACGCGCCGATGCTGGCGCCGGAGCGCAACAGCCTCGCAAGACGACAGCCTGTCCATTGGAAACGAGTCAATGACCTGCCGGACTTTGTCTTTTTTAACCATTCCGTTCACGTCCAGAAGGGAATCGGATGCTCGACCTGCCATGGTCGCGTGGATCAAATGCCCCTTACTTGGAAAGCCCACTCGCTTTACATGCGCTGGTGTTTGGATTGTCACGAAGCACCAGAAAAACAACTCCGCCCAAAAGACCAAATCTACAACATGGAATGGGAGCCGCCGGGCGACCAGGCACAACGGGGCGCTCAATTGTTGAACGAATACCACATCAGTCGTCTTCGCCTGAGCCAGTTGCGAGATTGCAGCATGTGCCATCGATGAAAGACAAAGGATCGAAAACACCGATACCGAAAGTAGATCTCGCCGCAGTGCGCCACAAACTGGACGGCGTGCGCGGCCAGGATTACTGGCGGAGTCTGGAGGAGCTTGCTGAAACTGAAGAGTTCAAACAGCTGGTTCAACGAGAGTTTCCCGCCGGCGCTTCCGAGTGGTGGGATGGGGTGAGTCGCCGGAGTTTTTTGAAGATGGCGGCGGCGACGATGGCATTGGCCGGGTTGAGCGCCTGCACCAAGCAGCCGGTTCGGGAAATTTTTCCGTACGTAAAACAGCCCGAAGAATTGGTGCCTGGGCAGCCGCTCTACTATGCGACATCCATGTTGTGGCGCGGGTTTGCGACGGGTGTGCTGGCAAAAAGCCGCGAAGGCCATCCGATCAAAGTCGACGGCAACCCGCAGCATCCGTCGACTCCAAGCGGCTCGAACGTATGGCTTCAGGCATCGATTCTCGACCTGTACGACCCAGACCGGTCGCAGACCGTAAACTACGCCGGAGACATCAGCACGTGGGCTTTGTTCCTGTCCGATCTCGTCGAGCTCGTGAAAGAACAGGAAGCAAAGAAAGGAGCTGGTCTGAATTTCCTCACGGAAACCGTGACCTCGCCGACGCTCACTTCTCAATTGGATGACTTACAGCGCAGGTTTCCGGAAGCGCATTGGTGTCAGTACGATCCAATCACACGCGACAACATCCGCGCGGGCGCTGAAATGGCATTTGGGGAGTTCGTCGAGACCCATTATCGATTCGACAAGGCTGCGGTCATTCTTTCGCTCGATTCGGATTTCCTCTACACGCACCCGGAACACTTGCTTTATAGCCGCCAGTTTATTAACGGGCGGCGTGTCAGCGCTGGGAACAAGGAAATGAGCCGGTTGTACGTGGTCGAAAGTTCGCCGACAGTAACCGGTTCAATGGCCGACCACCGGCTCCCATTAGAAAGCGCATCGATTGAAGATTTCACTCGCACGTTAGCAAAACAACTTGGCGCATCAATTGCAGACACGGGAACGGTCTTGTCCTCAGCCCAGGCCCAGTGGCTAGGCGCGTTGGTTAAGGAGCTGCAGCAACATCGAGGGCGAAGCATCGTGATTGCAGGCGAGTGGCAGCCGCCAATAGTCCACGCGCTGGCTCATTGGCTCAACCAGGCTCTTGGGAATACGGGTAATACCGTTTTTTATCGCGACACCGCCGAAGCGAGCCCGATTAACCAACTGCAATCGCTCCATCAGCTAATCGAACGCATGCGGTCGGGAGCCGTCGAGACGCTATTCATTCTGGGAGGCAATCCGGTGTATACGGCTCCGGTAGACCTTGGCTTTGGAGAGCTGCTTAGGAAAGTGAAGCGAAGCATTCACCTGGGAATGGATCTGGATGAGACGGCAACACAGTGCACCTGGCACATTCCTCAGACCCACTACCTCGAGTCCTGGGGAGACGCTCGCGCCTTTGACGGGACGGTCTCGCTGATGCAGCCACTCATCGCCCCTTTGTACGATGGCAAATCTGTTTATGAGTTGCTTGGCGCGATGTTTCAGCAGCAGCCAATTCGCACTGATTACGAAATCGTTCACGAGTACTGGCGGAAACAGAACCCTTGGCCGGATTTTGAGGACGGTTGGCGTCGTGCGCTGCATGACGGATTCCTTGCGGGGTCGCAGGCGCCTGTCAAAACGGTCCGTGTGAAGAGCGGATTTGAAAAACTTAGCCCGCGCAGACAACCACCCGCCAAAGCCTCCATCGTTGTTCAAAGTTTGTCGTCAGCGGAAGAATCTGGTGATGGAATCGCCCTTTTTGGTTCCCCGGCTCTACGCCGGGTGAGGGTCGAGAATCTCGAAATCTGTTTTCGGCCTGATCCCAATTTGTGGGATGGCCGTTTTGCCAATAATGGCTGGCTGCAAGAGTGTCCGAAGCCGTTGAATAAACTGACCTGGGATAATGCCGTACTGATTAGTCCGCTCGTGGCAGAGCGCGCCGGCCTGCAGACAGGCAATGTGGTGGAGTTGCAGTTGCAGGGGCGAAAGGTACGCGGCCCAATTTGGGTGATGCCCGGTCAGGCGGAAGAATCCGTCACCGTGCACTTAGGGTATGGGCGGTGGCGTGTGGGCCGAGTGGGTCAAAACGTCGGCTTCAACGCCTATGGTCTGCGCTCAGCCGACGCACCCTGGATTGGGTCTGGCGCGACGCTGATTTCCACTAATCAAAACCATGTGCTGGTGGCCACCCAGACGCACCACGCGTTGCATAGTCCGGAACGACAAATTTACAGAGCCACAACCCTGCAGCAGCTGCGCACGCAGCCGGATCTCGTCAAGAATTCCGTCGAAGTTCCGGAGCCGGACGAAACGCTGTACGACGAAGAGGAGCACAAATACGAAGGTTACCAATGGGGCATGTCGATCGACCTGACTGCCTGCATTGGCTGCAACGCGTGTGTGGTGGCCTGCGAAGTGGAAAACAATGTTCCGGTGGTCGGCAAGGAACAAGTCCATAAGAACCGGGAGATGCTCTGGCTTCGTATCGACACTTACTATAAGGGCACACTCGAGAGTCCGGAGTTCAATCATGCCCCCGTGCTCTGCATGCATTGTGAGCACGCTCCTTGTGAATTGGTCTGTCCTGTCGAAGCCGCGGTCCACGACCGTGAGGGATTGAACCTGCAGATTTACCAGCGCTGCGTCGGCACTCGATTTTGTTCGAATAACTGTCCTTACAAGGTTCGCCGATTCAATTTTCTACGGTACACCGATTATCAGACGCCGAGCTTAAAGCCCATGTACAACCCGGAGGTGACGGTTCGCTGGCGTGGCGTGATGGAAAAATGCACGTATTGCGTGCAGCGCATAGCTGCCGCCCGCATCTCCGCAGAGAAGGAGAACCGCCGGATCCGCGACGGAGAAGTTCAGACAGCGTGCCAGCAGGCCTGTCCCACTGACGCGATTGTTTTCGGCGATCTCACGAATCCAGCCAGTAAAATCGTGCGGCTCAAGCGCGATCCGCTGGATTACCCAATGCTCGGGCAATTGAACACCCGCCCGCGGACGACGTACCTGACCAAGGTGCAAAACCCGAATGCTGACCTGGAGCCTGCGAAAGGAAGGGTGAAGTATGAAAAGGAAATTGGTAGCCGAGAATTTGAGGGCCGAACGAGGGCCGAAGGTTTGAAAGCGTAAAAGTGAAACGCCTTTCTACAATTGGAGCTTCGACCTTCGGAACCCGGACTTGAACCACCATGGAGACGATTCAAGGTTCAGAACCGCAGTTGCTTGTGCCTGGCAAGCCGTATCCCGTGACGCTGCTGGGGTATCCGGCGGAGCTACTCAGTCCGCGTGAGACTTATCAGAGCGTCAGCGATCAAATCGCCGAAGAACCGCTTCATCATCGGCATCAAAAGGTGTGGTTCCTGGGATTTGCGATTGCCTCGACAATGCTGATGGTTTTCGGAATTGCCATTGGCTATTTGCTTTTCCGAGGGCCTGGCATTTGGGGCATAAACATCCCGGTCGCCTGGGGATTCGCGATCGTCAATTTTGTTTGGTGGATCGGGATCGGGCACGCCGGGACTTTCATTTCAGCGATTCTGTTGCTTCTGCTGCAAAAGTGGCGCACAACGATCAACCGTTTCACCGAGGCTATGACACTCTTTGCGGTAATCTGCGCCGGCATGTTCCCACTGCTGCACCTCGGCCGGCCTTGGGTGTTCTATTTTATTATCCCCTATCCGGACACGATGGCGCTGTGGCCGCAATTTCGCAGTCCCCTGGTATGGGACCTCTTCGCCGTCAGCACCTACTTCACCGTGTCCCTTATTTTCTGGTACATCGGTGTGGTGCCGGACCTGGCGACGGTACGTGACAAGGCGCGCACGAAATGGAAGCGGATTCTCTATGGCATGGGGGCGCTAGGTTGGCGTGGGTCAGCTAAACACTGGACGCACCATCAATCGGCGTATCTGCTGCTGGCCGGACTGGCAACGCCACTGGTGCTTTCGGTTCATAGCGTCGTCAGTTTCGATTTCGCTGTCGCTCAGCTTCCCGGTTGGCATTCCACCATTTTTCCTCCTTATTTCGTCGCAGGGGCGATCTATTCGGGGTTCGCGATGGTGCTCAACCTGATCCTTCCGATCCGGCGGATCTTCGGATTTCAGAATCTCATCACGGTTCGCACGTTGAACAATATGGCGTGTGTGATGCTCGCCACTGGTTGGATGGTCGCGTATGGCTACATCATGGAGGCCTTTATGGCGTGGTACAGCGGTGAGGCATTCGAGCGATACATCATGTGGGACCGTGCTTTCGGCGATTATGGTTGGGTCTTTTGGCTGCTGATGGCGGTGAATGTTTTCGTGCCGCAGTTGCTCTGGTCTCGCTGGGTGCGCACGCACACCGTCCCATTATTCCTGGTTGCCCTCTCCGTCAATATCGGCATGTGGCTGGAACGGTTCGTGATCGTCGTCCAAAGCCTCCATAGGGATTTCATGCCAGCCAATTGGGCCATGTTCTATCCGACGATCTGGGATTGGCTGACGCTATTGGGCAGCATTGGTCTGTTCTTAACCTTGATGTGTTTGTTCATCCGTTACATTCCCATGATCTCGATTTCTGAGTCGCGGGAGCTGATCGCGCAGCGTAAGGAGGGCAGACTATGAATGCAGAGGAGCGCGCAGCAGTTCTCGGATTTCCATCCCAGGTCCCAATCGCAACCGAGGAGAAGGCCCTTTACGGTCTGATTGCCGAATTTGAGGAGCACGATCGATTGCTGTCGGCGGCCAGGCGAGCCTATGCGGCGGGGTATCGCGAGATGGATGCTTACTCGCCCTTTCCGATCGAGGGATTGGCCGAGGCCCTCGGACACGAGGGCAGCTCGGTTCCGTTTTTCACATTGGTTGGAGGCATGGCTGGTGGGTTAGGGGGGTACTTTATGGAATGGTATTCGATGGCCCGTCTCTATCCGCTCAATGTCGGAGGGCGGCCCTATAATAGTTGGCCCAATTTCATTCCCGTCATGTTCGAATTAACCGTGCTGATCGCGTCACTTTCAGCGCTGGTCGCTATGCTCGTGCTGAACCGGCTTCCCCAACCCCATCATCCGATTTTCAATGCGCCTGAGTTCGAGCGCGCCTCCATCGATCGATTCTTTCTATGCATTGAAACCGAAGACCCCAAGTTCGAGCGGGGAGGCACATGGAATTTTCTTGAAGGATTGGAACCGCTCAAGATCTCGGAGGTGTGGGATGAGTGAGAAATCCGAAGGTCAAAGATGGAAGATGGAAAAAAGGCGGAAGCTCGCAACAAGGGCTTCACGCTTCGGGTTTGTCTCGACTTTCGGCCTTCGAGCTTCGGATTTCGGCCGACGCTTCGCCTGGCTGTTGACTGGACTGGTGCTGGCTGCCGCGGCGGCCGGCTGTCGCCGCGACATGTTTCAGCAGCCTTTTAGCAAGCCGCTCGCCCCGAGCGATTTTTTTCAGGACAACCAGATGGCGTCGCGGCCCCTGGTGGCGCACACCGTTGCGCGAGGTCACCTCAATGCGGATGAGGCCTTTTTTACGGGCAAAATTGGCACAAACCTGGTCACGACCTTTCCATTCATTGTTACGCGGGAGGTGTTGGAGCGGGGCAGGGAACGTTTTGATATATACTGTTCGCCCTGTCACGGGCGAACCGGTGCGGGCAACGGCATGATCGTCCAACGAGGTTTTCCCGCACCTCCATCCTACCACATCGACCGCTTAAGACAGGCGCCAGTCGGTCATTTCTTCGATGTCATCACGCAAGGGTACGGTGTTATGTACTCTTACGCGGGCCGCGTGGAGCCGGCTGACCGCTGGGCGATCGCTGCCTATATCCGCGTATTGCAGAAAAGCCGGGACACGACGCTTACCCAATTGACGCTCGAGGAACGCGCGAAGCTGGAGGGCAACAAATGAGAAAATCGAGGGCCGAAATCCGAATACCGAACTCGGCAGATTCGCTCGCCAATCTCAAATCATCGTTTGGCTTCCACATTCCTACCGGCGCGCCGTTTCGGGTGTGGATCGAGATTCGGACTTTCCGCTCTTTTCGGATGCCAGGTTTCAGTTTTCAGAGTCTTGTATGAACGACACACTCAAATCGCTGCTCACTCGCATCCAGGTGATAGCATTGATTGTCGGGCTTGTAGCTCTAGCACTCACCGTCTGCGGGGCTTTTGTCGAGCGAAGTCAATTCTTTTTTTCGTATCTGTTCGGTTATCTCTTCTGGCTTGGCTTGTCGCTCGGCTGCTTTCTCGTGGCAATGATTCATACATTGACCGGTGGACGCTGGGGTTTCCCAACGCGGCGGTTCCTCGAGGCAGGCTATCTGGTGCTTCCGCTGATGCTGGTGCTCTTTATCCCGATATGTTTTGGGTTACACGAACTTTATCCATGGGCGCGTCCGGAAGAGGTGGCTGCGGAAAAGGCAAGCGTACGAGAATCCGTGGGCCTATATTATGCGTGCCTTCATTTTTCTAGGGATTTGGATTTGGATCAGCCAACGACTGCGGCGATGCTCGCTCGAGCAGGATACTCGGGCCGATGCCGAGCCCACGCGCAAAGCACGGATGCTCAGCGGGCCGGGGATTGTGCTCTACGGCCTGCTGGGCACCTTTGCCTTCGTTGATTGGGTCATGTCGCTGGAGAAGCACTGGTATTCGACCATGTTCGCGGTGATCGTGATCATCGGGCAAATACTCGTCGCCTACGCCTTTTCAGTCGTTCTGCTCACTTTGTTTCGCAAACAGGAACCTTTGGCAGAGGTGGTCACGAAGAATCAATATCATCAATTAGGCAATCTCTTGCTGGCCTTTGTCATGTTTTGGACCTACGTCCAGTTTGGGCAGCTGTTGGTGGTGTATTCCGGGGATAAGCCGCACGAAGTTGATTGGTATTTGCATCGCATCGCCGGCAATTGGAAATTGGTCGTCGCTGGGCTGGGATTATTTCACTTTTTCCTGCCTTTTTACCTGTTGCTCTTTCGCGCCATCAAAAGACATATCGTACCGTTGACGGTGCTCGCGACCGTTCTTTTCCTGGTTCACATCCTTGCCGTGTATTGGCTGGTGATGCCGGCATTCCATCAGAGCGGTCTGCAGATCAGCTGGCTTGATTTCACCGCGCCGCTAGGGATCGGCGGACTCTGGGTCGCTTTTTTTCTGTCGCGTTTGAAGGCCGCTCCTTTGCTGCCGCAGCACGATCCGGGACTGCAATTTGCTTTCCGCTATGGCCACTAATCGGAATGCGAACGCTGGTATGTCGCATAATGGCGAGCAGCAGAGTCGCGCCAGGGCGAAGTGGCTCGTCGCCGGGGCCGGTTTCATCTGGCTCCTCACCCGCGCCTGGCGGCGCAAGCGACGCCGGCCCTTGCGGGACCCTGAGTTCGAACCGAGGCCCAGGCCCGTTTCAATAAGCTCGCCGCGCAAAGGGTATGAGACGCGCGATGCGAATCCTGTTTGGATTTTCGCGTTCGTCATAGTCTTGTTTATCTGCGGCTTATTCATTCATTTAGTGCTGGCAGGCTGGTTGAGCTGGCTGAAGCGCTCCACCCCACCGACCGATCGCTGGCACCCTTCCCAACAAGCGGCACGTTCGGTACCCTCGCCGGGTTCCTATCCGCGCCTGCAAATCGCTCCGCCCGTTGATCTCGAGAAGTTTCGGGCGCGTGAGGAGAGCGAGCTGAGCAGTTACGGCTGGATCAACCGAACTGCCGGGATAGTGAAGATACCGATTGAGCGCGCGATGGAGTTGGTGCTGAAGGAGGGGCTGCCGACAAGGACCAGGACAAACCAGAATCAAACAGGGCCTTCCGAGTACCAGTTGATCCAGCAACGCCTTGAACATCGGGAGCGCGAATTTCCAGAAGAGAAATGATTATAAA
>Ga0310810_10011714_pt1 | contig 10258 bp, 6 predicted proteins | sample NCmetagenome_FD_207641 | JGI IMG/M metagenome (GOLD analysis project Ga0310810, IMG submission 207641) | Soil microbial communities from experimental microcosm in Duke University, North Carolina, United States - NC | ecosystem: Engineered > Artificial ecosystem > Soil microcosm > Unclassified ...
GATGCCGAGGAATGGCCAGGACCAACGGCCTGCCGGAGAAATACCCAGCGGCTGCGACGCCAGGCTGCCAATCCCCGCCCCGAGGAGCAGCGTGAACAGGACCAGCGCGTAAGTGTAGACGGGGTAACCGATCAATTTCATGAAGATCTGAATGAACACGAGCTCGATCAGGATGAATCCCATCCCGAGGCACGCGAAGTACACCATCGAGAGGTATCTCGCCGCGGGAGGTGTCTGACGTCGTTCGGCTCTCGACAGCGGGACCAGAATGAAGACGGCAGCAAAGAACAACGAGATGACGCCGGTCACGATCAGGTGGATCAGGTCCATCGGCACGCGATCCTTGCGGAGCTGTGAATTGAGCATGCCGGCGGTGGCCGCATCGACGAACGTGGCCTGGTCCGCTCGCAGCGGCCTTGCCGTCTTCCGGAGAAAGTTGAAAAACGGCTGGTCGTCCACGGCGGGACGGACTCGCACGCCCGCCCGGGCCCGCAGCTCAGATGGGATCTCGCCGGAGAAGAACTCGGGCGGGAGAAAACTCTTTGCCGCGTCGGTCGGATTCTGCAGCAACTCGAACGTGTACTCGTCGTCGCCGACCGTGGCGAAGAAGCCCCAGAGATCGTCGAGTTCCGCCTGCGTCCACGGTTGCATCTTGATCAGCAGCGTCGGCAGGGTGTCGCCCGACGTGTTCATCCCAAGGACGACGACGTGCCGTTGGAAGTCGGTGCGTCCGAGCTGCTTCCACGCCAGCGCGGCGGTCGTGATCATTCGCGCAAAGCCGAAGTGATTGATGTGCAGGATGCCGTCTTTGGTCAGATGCGTGAAGTATTCGCGGTAGGCCTCGGCCGTCTGCAGGTAGTTGGGCGACATCGCCCCGGTCCCGGCGGCCACGCTCGAGCTCGTGTGGTTGCTGTGAATCTGGATGATGTCGTAGGTCGACGTCGTGGCCCGGAGGAAGCTGCGACCCTCCATGGCGAAAGGATGCACGCGCGGGTCCTTGAAAATCCCGCCTGAGTACTCCGCGTAGCGGCCGGTCATCAACTGGACGACGGTGCGAACCATTTCGACGGCGTCGACCGACGACGCGCCGTACATCAGCGCCGCTTTGGTCTCCTGTCCGCCGGCGCTGCCAATGACCAGCACTCGTTGGTTCGAGTCGCGTTTGACGCGGTGCGAGGCGAGCACGCCGCGATGCCAGAAATGGAGATGGATCGGGGCGGCGCCGCTCTCGATGGCAGACCGCAATCCCGCATAGTTGCCGTCGAAGGGAAAAATGTGGCTGCTTTGCGTGCCGCCGTCGTAGGCGATGTGCTTGCGGCGTGCCGCCGGGTCGGGGCGATCGGTCTTCGGATCATTCGGAATCTGATCGATGACGTCAATCTTCGAGATCGGGTCCCACCGGCTGAATTCAATGGCGCCGGCAAGGCGGGCTTCTTTCACGCCGCGCTTCGCGAGATGCTCGACGAAGTCGAAGGCGGCCGGTCCGCTGACCGCCGGAATCGCGGTGGCCAGCACGGCGGCGACTGACGCCGCCACACGAATCGCCGGCCTCGACGCCAGCAGCGCCGCAGCGAGCAGACCGAATGATCCGGCCACGAACAGAATGCCGCCCGGCCCGATCGGCGCCAGCAGCGGAATGATCAGCACGCAGCCGACGCCCGCACCGACCAGATCCCAGAAATAGAGCGCCTGAATCGAGCGTGCGCCGGACGAGAACAGCAGCGTGAACACCAAGCCGGACAGAAAGAACGGCACGACCAGCGCGACATACATCGCGGAGAACGCGAAGATCTGCTGCAGCGGATGGTCCGAGACGGCTTCGTAGTCGAACGGCAGTGCGTTCAACACCGGGCGCAACGCGAGCGTGCTGACCGTGAACAGGATGGCCAGTATCGGCAGCCACCGCGGACTCGAGTGCCAGAATCGATCGGGCTGCAAGGTGACGTAGACGCCGGCCAGCCCGAACGAAAACAGGGCGCATGCGATGACCATGTAGGCCATGTTCGGATTCAGAATGACGTCGAACACACGCGTCAGCACGAGCTCGAGCATCAGCGTTGCCGCTGCCATGAAGAAGAGCGCCAGGCGTGTCGTCATCTGATGGGATCGTTTCCGGGATTGATGGTCAGGCGTGGGCGGGTGCGCGCAGCCGGCTTCTGACCCGGTCGCACACCGCATCGATGTCGAAGTGTTTCAGGCACAAGTTGTCGTTGCATGGCGTCAGACGCTGGTTGAACGGGCTGACGCACGGACTGCACGAAAAGCCGGCGTAGATCACGTCCACACTCTTCGCCAGCGGCCGATAGCGGTCGGGAATTTCCGGGCCGAAAAAGACCACGACGTGGACGCCAGTGAGACACGCGAAGTGCGCCGGCCCGGAGTCGTTCGTGATCAGCACCTGCGCCAGATTGAACAGGTGCAGCAGCTCCATCATCGTCGTCAGGCCGGTGAGATCCAGAATGCGCGGCGAGGTGACGCGCTCGCAAATCGCCGCGGCATCGGGTTTTTCCTCGGCGAGCCCGGTGATCAGCACGTAGACCTCGGGATCCTCGAGCAGGCGATCGGCGAGGCGAGCGTAGTCCTCGAGCGGCAGCCGCCGCATCGGAAATCGCTTGCTGGCGTTGGGATTCAAAACCACCAGTTTGTGCGATCGATCGATCGACGGACTGAGTCGCCGCAACGTCGTCCAGACGCGGGCTTCCGTCTCGCGGTCGATCGTCATCTGCGGAATGGTCAGCCGATCCGCTCCCAGCGGCCGCTTGACGCGCGGCACCTGACCCTCGGGCGCTGCCAGCGCGTGCACCAGGTCGAGAAACGTATGGCCGGCATGAATGTGCGGGTTGTAGATGACTGAATGGGTCAGCAGATTGCCGGTGTAGAGGCCTTCCTGATTGAAGCGGTGGAAGCCGACCCGGGTCGTGGCACCGCTAACGTAACTGAGCAGGCTGCTGTAGCGGACGAATGTCTCGAGATTGACGACGGTGTCGATCTTCCGGCGCCGGGCGACGAACGGAAACAGCAGCGTGTCCTTGACCAGGCCGACCATCGACTTGTTGTTGATGGTGAGAATGTTGTCCGGATCGATGAGGTCGAGCATGTCGACGCTCGAGCGCGTTTGCCCGAAACAGAGGAAATGCAGCGTCGCCTCGGGAAACAACTCCTGGCATTTCTTCAGGGCGGGATAGGCGACCACCATCGTGCCCATCTCGGCCAGCTGGATGAAGAGGATCCGTTTCGGCCGGGCGTTCGGCTGGGCGCGATTGAGGCCGAGCAGCCCCTGGATTCGGTAGAGGAGCGTCGCGGCAAAGCACAGTGGAATACCGACCCAGAAGTCGATCCACCGCATCGTGTTTGGTTCCATGCGTATCAGGGAGCGAGGAAAAACAGGCCAGACGACAATCGCTGGCCTGGTGGCGACGGCGGTCGATCGAACGTGACCGCGCGCAGCAGCGTGCCGCCGCCCTGGCCGTCACGGAAAATGCTGATGCCGTCGATCAATGAACCAGGCAGCAGCTCGCCAAAATCGGAAAGCGCCGGGGGCTCGTCGGGCTTGTATGACGGCGCGCTGTGGAAGTGCGGAGTGAACCACTGGAGTTCCGGATCGTGATCCGGCCAGAGGAACGTCAGGCCGATCGCCGGCGCCGGCGACAGATACGTTTCGACCAGGGCGCGGCCACCATTGCTATCGGTGAAATGCGCGTCCTTCGTCGAGCTGCCCCCGCTGACCGTCACATCCCAGTAGGCGGCTTGAAATCGTCCCGCCTGCAAGCGGCCTTCGATGTCACGGCTCCCGTAGACGATGTATCCGGTAAAGGTGCCACCGTCAGCGAGCGAACCGCGCAGCGTCAACAACGTCGGGTGCCCGCCCGCGACGTTTTCGACGACGGTGCTCGGACCTGCCGGCGACACCGTCAAGCCGCCGCAGGCCGAGGCCAGCAGTGCGCTCGCCACGGCAAGCCATCGTTTCATGAGGGAAAACGTTGGGGCGTCAATACGCATTGCTGTCGCGCCACAGATGACGGAGTGTCATCAGAATGATTTTGAGATCGAGCAGCACCGACCAGTTGCGGATGTACCAGAGGTCATGTTCGACCCGCATTTCCATCTTCTCGATGGTCTCGGTCTCTCCGCGCCATCCGCTGGCCTGTGCCCATCCGCTGATCCCGGGCCTCACCTTGTGCCGCACCATGTAGTGACGGACCGATCGCCGGTAGTACTCGTTATGGGCGCTGGCGTGCGGCCGCGGACCGATCACCGACATCGTCCCGCTCAACACATTGAAAAACTGCGGAAGCTCGTCCAGCGATGTGCGCCTCAGAAACGCGCCCACGCGGGTCACTCGTGAATCGTTTCGCGTCGCCTGCGGGATCTCGTGGCCATCCTGGGATTCGGTCATGGTCCGGAATTTCCACATCCGGAACTCGCGGCCGTCGAGGCCATATCGCCGCTGACGAAAGAAGACCGGGCCAGGCGAGGTGAGCCGGAGCACGGCGGCGATGATCAGCATCGGTACCGCCATGACGAGCAAGACCATCGACGCGACGATCAGATCCTCCATGCGTTTGATCCAGCCGCCGACGCCGTAGAACGGCGTCTCGAAGACGCTGACCGCGGGCAGCTCGCCGATGCGCACCCAGCGTCCGTTGAACATGCTGAACAGAAACATGTCGGGGACGAAGTAGACCGACGTCGTCGTGTCGGAAAATGCGTCGAGGAGCTTGCCGATCCGTTCCGTATTGTTGATGGGAAGGGTCACGTAGATCATGTCTACCCGGCCTTCCTTGGCTTCTTCCAGGAGGTCGCTGGTCTTGCCGAGGAGCGGGCTCGGCAGATCGACGGGGACGCGCCCCGGCAGCGGCTCGCGGTCGTCGAAGATGCCAATCAGCTTCAGACCCATCCATGGTGCGCTGGTCACCGATCGCGCGACCTGGATGCCTTGCGGGCCGGTGCCGATGATGGCGACGCGGCGCATGTTGTAGCCGAGCGTCCGAGCCTTGGTCAGCCCGGTGCGGACGATGGCCTGCCAGGTGCCGAGCACGGCCGGGGTGATGAGAAACCACATCGTCACCGCCGCCCGCGAATACATCTCACTGACCTTGAAGAGATAACCCAGGAACAGCACGATGACCGCTGTCGCCGTCCACGTCGCCACCAGGTTTCGCAGGTCGAAGCGCAAGGCATGGCTGCGGCGGTCGTCGTAGAGGTGGAGGGCCTCCGCCGAGAGATAGAAAATGATGGCGGAGAAGGCGCCGAGCAGCGTGTAGCGGATGTCCCAATCCCATCCCGAGACCGCCAGGCTGACGCGGAGCGACGCGATTACCCAGAACAGATCGACCGCGCGGCCCAGGACGCCGAGCTGTCGCTGGTAGGGGCGGATGAAGCCGCCCGCAGGGTGGTGGATTTTCAGACGGGAGAGTGGCGTGGTCTCGCTTCGACCGATGCCGCCCGTCGCAGTGCCGTCCATCAATGTCCTCAGCTGACCGACGCGAGCAGGAGTTGCCGCATGTACGACGCGACGAGATGATTGACGACCATGTGAAGGTCTTCGACGTGTCCGTAGTCGTGAGAATCGACGACCACCGCGATGTCGACCGCCTGGCGGAGCCGTCCGCCGTCGAAGCCGAGCAGCGCCGCCGTGCGGGCTCCCCGCTGCCGCGCCAGTTCAACGGCGTGGATGATATTCGGCGAATTGCCTGAAGCGGAGATCGCGATGAGCAGGTCGTCCTTCTGCAGCACGTTCCTCAACTGCTCGGAGAAGATCCGCTCGTATCCGCAGTCGTTGGCGAGCGCGGTGATGAGCGAGACGTTGTCGGTGAGCGAGGTCACGCGGAAACGGCGCACGTCGGTCATCGGCGCCGGCGGATAGACATTCTTGGCGAGGTCGCACGCCATGTGCGATGCGGTCGCGGCGCTGCCGCCGTTGCCGATGATGTAGACCTGCCGGTCCTCCTGGTAGGCGCGCTCGAGGCAGGAGACGAACCGCGCCACATCGACCGCCGGCAGGGCATCGACGCACCGCCGTACCTCGTTGATGTAGGTGAGGGTGAAATCGTTTCGGTCGCTGGACGAATCAATCACTGTCGATCTCCTCGATGAAGATGATCCGCGTGCCTTGCGGTTCGAATCGAAGCGGCACCGGCCGCAGTCCGGGGAGGGCCTGGCAGATGCGCGGATGGTCTTCCTGGGGCGCATAGAGCAGCAGGAATCCGCCGCCGCCGGCGCCGGTGATCTTTCCACCCACCGCGCCATTGGCGCGGGCGCACTCATACCATTCGTCGATCTGGGTGGTGGTGGTGCCCTCGGCCATGGATTTCTTGATGATCCAGCCTTCGTGCAGGATCTCGCCGAACGCCGCGAGATCGTTGGCTCTCAGCGCATCCTTGAGGCTGCCGGCCAGGCGCACCGCCGCGCGAAGCGCCTCGCGATAACGGACGCTGGCGAGGTTCTTCTTCTGTTCGGCCAGGATCGGATTCGCCGATCGTGTGATGCCGGTATAGAGAAGCAGCAGATCGGATTCGAGCCGTTGCCGTGTCGCCACCGAGCAGATGATCGGCTCGACAAACGTCGTCCCATCCGTGTTGAACTGGATGTACTGCAGTCCCCCGTAGGCGGCGATGTACTGGTCCTGTTTGCCAATCGGCTTGCCACAGTGATCGATTTCGATCTCGCACGCTTCGCGGGCCAGCCGCTCGGCTCCGACGTGGCGGCTGCGGTAGGCATAGAGCGCCTTGAGCAGTCCGACGGTATAGCTGCTGGACGATCCGAGACCGGTCCCCTGTGAGGGAATATCCGAAATCGACGTGATCTCAATCGCGCCATCGATTCGCAGCTTCCTGAGGCACTCCCGAATCAGCTCGTGACGCACGTCGTCGACGCTCTCGACCATTTCGGTGATCGAGTAACTGGCACGGATCTGCGAGTCGAACTTGTGGTTGACCGTGATGTAGATGTACTTCCGAATGGCGGTGGAGACGACCGCGCCCGGCTCGTGCCGATAGAAGTCTGCGATGTCGCTGCCGCCGCCGACGAAGCTGACCCGCAGCGGTGTTCGTGAAATGATCATGAGTGTCCTGTCGAAACGGCCGCGTGCCGGAGGTGCCAGCGCCAGGCGGTCGCGATCATAGTGTCGAGATCGGAAATCGCCGGTCGCCAGCCCAGCCGCGCGTGGATGCGATCACTGCTGGCGACCAGGCGAGCCGGATCGCCTGGTCGGCGCGGGGAAGGGAGCACGGCGATTGGCCGTCCGGTCACGCGCGCCACGGCGTCGATGACCTGGCGATTCGAATAGCCGTTTCCGTGACCGAGGTTGAACGCCTCCGCGCCGAGTTCGTCCATCGCGGCCAGGCATCGCACGTGCGCTTCAGCCACATCGCTGACGTGCACGTAGTCGCGGATGCACGTGCCATCCGGCGTGTCGTAATCGGTGCCAAACAGGTGAATGGACGGCCGGATACCGAGCGCGACGTCCAACAGAATCGGAATCAAATGAGTTTCGGGTTCGTGTCGCTCGCCGCAGCGTGCGGTGGCGCCGCAGGCATTGAAGTAGCGGAGCGAGACGTGCGACAAGCCGTGGGCGCGCCGGTACCAAGGCAGCGCGCGCTCGAAGGCGAGCTTCGATTCGCCGTAGGCGTTCACCGGACGATGTGGCGCCTCTTCGCGAATCGGCAGTTCGTCAGGTTCACCGTAGACGGCCGCCGTCGACGAGAACACCAGCCGTCTCGTGCCGGACGCCGCCATGGCATCGAGCAGATTCAGCCCGCCGGCCATGTTCACCTGAAAAAAGAGACCCGGGTTCCGTACCGACTCGTCGATGAGAGCTTCGGCGGCGAGGTGAATGACGGCGTCGTAGCGGCCTGCCGCCAGGTGCGCATGCAGGCCGTCGCGATCCAGCAGGTCGCCGACGATCAACGTCGCGGTCTCGGGCACGGCCTCCCGGTGGCCATGACGGAGGCTGTCATAAGCCGTCACGGAATGCCCGTCGGCAAGCAGGCGCTCGGTGACGACGCTGCCGATGTATCCCGCAGCGCCGGTGACGAATATCTTCATAGGTTCATGGAAGCGAAGACGCGGTGCGGCACTGCCACCACGACGACCAGCGCGACCAGCGAAAGCCACAGCAGCCGCTCTTGAAGCGGCGGAATCACGCCGTGAATCCTGACGACGTGCTCCCCGGCTGGCGTGCCGACGATGATCTGATTCATGGCCGATCGATAGAAACTGACCGGTAAGCCGTCGAGCGTGACCTGAAGATACGGGAAGTAGTTGTACGGCAGCTGGCCGAACGCCTCTTCACTTGACCGGTACCGCACCACCACGTCTTTCAGATCGGTTGAAAAACTCAGCACGCTCGCGGTCAGCGGGCCGCTCCAGGCGACGTGCTGACGGACATCGCCGTCGCGTGTGATCAGCGTGGCGGCGGTGCCATGGGCGGAATCGACCTGCATCGCGTTGATCAACGGCACGACCAGCTCGCGAAAATGGCGGCCGCTGTAGTCGAAGGTTTCTGGTTCGAGGTACCGCCGATTGCGAATCACATCGGTCGACGGGTAACCGGCGACGTCGGCGATGCCGATGACGCGGCCGGAGAAGAGCAGCGGAGTGGCCGACGTCAGCTGCAGCAGCCCGTCATTCAGCGAGTAGCGCGGCGACGGATCGAGACGCGGTGTGTACCACTGGTAGCGATCGCGAAACATCACGTACTTCACGCCGAAGAGATACAGGCCGGTCGCGGATAACTCCGAGAACTGGCCGGCATTGAGGTCGCGATGGAGGTTCTTGACGATTTCCGTCGCATAGCCGAACGTGCGCCCGGCGCCTTCGTGAAAAAATCCCAGCGGCGACTGCATCGGCCCGTACACGGACGGAATGCCGAGTTTGTTCGGGTCGAACACCTCTGGCGGGGTGCGTGCGGGGTCGTACTGAAGCACCTGCCGTTCGATGACCTTGTAGGGCTCCCCAAGCGAAAGGACCCGCGCATACATCGGATCCTTGAACTCGTAGTGCTCCCGGAACACGCTTTGAAACGTCGTCGGGCCGAGATCGACCAACATGAGCGCAATGAACACGACGACAGTGCGGGCCGGAAACGCCGCGGCCGATCGCATCCGGCTACGCTCGATGACGGCAAAGCGCGTTGTCGTCTCGACCAGAGCGGGCACCGCCCAGGCGCTGAGCGCGCAGATGAAGATCAGGAAAAAATCGACATTCTTGACGTTGTAGGAGGAGTGATTGCGCACCATCAGCAGCGATGCGAGCGCGCCGGTCGCCAGCCCCACGACCGGTGGGATGCGACGTTTCAGCCCGTAAATCAGGCCAAGGACCGCCAGCACTCCGATCGACAGACCGACGTATCCAAGGCTCGTCCCGTCGCTGACCAGCGCCCATCGAAACAGTTTGACGAGCATGATCGGGCCGAGTGGATTCGGGATCAGGATGGGGAAAGCGGAGTTGCCCATCCCACGGTGCTCTTCCATCGCGAAGAGAAACGGCGCCCACAAAAACGAGGTCATGGCCAGCGATGCGACCTCGACGCATCCAAACATCACGAGAATCTTGAAGCGTTCCTGAAAGCTGCCGGCAGTGACCGCCAACCGGGCGACCAGGTAAATCGCCAGGAAGACCAGCGCGAAGAACGCGTAGCCATGATGGACCAGGGTCAGTACCGCCAGCGTGACGCTGGTGACGATGAACGTCACGCGGGCGCTGCTGCGGCGAGCCAGGTAGCGCTCGACGTACAGCAGGACGACCGGAAACAACGCGAACAGGACCGCTACCTGCAGGTCGCCCTGGTAAAGCAGGACATGCAGGCGAAAGAACGAGAGCGCGTAGGCCATCGCGCCCACCAGCGCCGCCAGATTCCGGCGGGTCACTTCTCGCAGGAACCAGAACATCGTGAAGACCGACGCGACGTGGCAGCTCCACAGCAACAATTTCGTGGCGAGGTGAATGTCCCCGACGGCGATCGTCAACAGGGCGGTCGCGATGAAATACAAAGGTCCGTAGTGCTCGAGCAGTGGAAATCCGCCGTACCACACATTCGACCAGACCGGCGTCTCCAGGCGCCGGAAGTGCTCGACGAACATCCAGCTCCGGAGCATGTGCGTTTCCGAATCGCCCATGAACACCTGGCCCGGCGTCAGGTAGCAGCGCGTGATGACCACGGTCGCAAGGGCCAGAAAGCTCAACATCACCCGGTTCGAACGATCCGCCTGCTGCAGCAGCGCGGTGAACGTGCCGTGCTTCACTTCAGTCCATGCCA
>Ga0310810_10011715_pt1 | contig 10258 bp, 7 predicted proteins | sample NCmetagenome_FD_207641 | JGI IMG/M metagenome (GOLD analysis project Ga0310810, IMG submission 207641) | Soil microbial communities from experimental microcosm in Duke University, North Carolina, United States - NC | ecosystem: Engineered > Artificial ecosystem > Soil microcosm > Unclassified ...
CTCCCACGTTCGAGCCCCTTCCACGGTCACCCCACAATGGCGAAGTACGGCTTGCAGGCGTCCTACGGTGATGCCGAAAATGGCATGATCGAAAGCGACATGAGAGCATCGCTCAGCGTTGCCAACAGCCTCGATGAGGTGATCATCTTCCGATCTACCGGGCCGTGGTCGCAGCGGTGGATCAAGCAGTCCTATCCCACCAAAAACTTCCACGTCAAAGGCAAGAGCTCCGACTGGGGACCGCAGGCCGGCTTCGTGCCCTACCTCGGCAAGTACAGCAAGGTTGGGCACGACCAGGGAAAGGCCAATGACGGCACGGCCGCCAATGACGACGGAATCAAGCACAGGTTCGCTGCGAAGGTCGTGCTCACGCTGTCCATGGACGAGCTCAAGATCCAGAACACGCTGCCGTGCGAAGTGCCTCCGCGCCTGGCCGTGCACACCATGGAGCCCGTTCCCGACAGCAAGGACTTCTTCCTGTTCGCGCGACGGAGCGGTGACCAGAAGGAGTTTGCGTTTCGCGCCGTGGCCAATGGCCCGCTCTACTACATCCACGTCTACGACGAGACCGTCGGGACGAAGAAGCAACGCCTGATGTTCGAGAAGCCCGTGCCGCTGGAGGTGATGACGTCATCCGAAGCCGGTGCGGGCAATCGCCCGATGACCGGCGACTACGACCTGATGGCGGTGTGCCCCAAGTGGGGCGACTACGGCAGCACAACACTCAAGGAAATCTCCAAGACGGGACTCGATTTCACCGGTAAGGGACGGCAGAAGGGTCTCACCTTCGGGCCCGATACCAACATGGACAAGGTGCTCGACATGCGCACCAACACGGGTGCCAGGCCGTCGGGCGGCGCCTTGAACAAGACGTTCCAGGGTCTCACCAAGCGTGACGGTGGCCGACTCGACGAGCATGGCGACATGGGCAACCTGACACCGCGCATCCTGCGGTGCATCAACATGCTCAACGTGCAGATGGGGGCGACGGGAGCGAAGAGCGCGCTGCGACGCGTGCATCACAACGCCGAGTCGCACCGCAATCACATCTTCGGCGCGCTGACCGCATCGCAGATGGACGGCGGCGACGGGTTCCCGCTGACGGTGTTCCAACCGAGGGCGGTGCTGGGGCCTGATTCGCCGGTCCGCGTGTACGAGGACGTGTGCACGCTCGAGACGATGCCGGAGTTCAGGCAGTACGCGACGCTGCTCAACATGGCCGGCTACTACGTGCCGAGGAACTGGACGTGGGGGATGTCCATTCGTGATCGCTTCAGGTAGGCGGACACCATGAAAACAGCGGCGGTCACCACCGCGAGCTTCCTGCTCGCCTTCGCCTCGAACAGCGCGCCTGCGCAGCTTCAGTCGCGGCCGGTCCCGCATGGCGCCGTCGAGTCGTTCACGTTCCAATCGCCATCGATGGGCGTCCGCTTTTCTCTCAACGTTGGCTTGCCACCGGACTACAAGGCGGGAGATGGCAAGAAGTATCCGGCGCTGATCGTCACGGACGGTGATTTCACCTTCGGCAACGTTTACGAGTCGGCGTCGACGCTCGCGGGCGTGATCACGCCGCTGTTCATCATCAGCGTCGGGACATCGCTCGAAGAGGGTGAAGCCGAGCACACCAAGCGGCGTATCTACGAGTTCTCGCCACCGGGCTGGGATCGGCAAGACAAGTTCGGCCAGGCCGTCGAGGGCTTCTGCAAGCAGCTCAAGTCGCCGGAGGATCGATGCACCGGCGGATCGGGGAAGTTTCTCACCGCGATCGCGACGGAGATGATTCCGCTGCTGGCCGCCAAGTTCCCGATCGACACCACTCAGCTCGGTCTCTTCGGTCTCTCGGCTGGAGGGTTCTTCGCGTCGTGGGCGATCTTCCAGCCGAACACGCCCTTCAAGAAGTACATCATCTCGAGTCCCGCGATGGCGTACGGTCGCGGCGAGATCTTCCGTCAGGAAGCTGCGTACGCGAAGAGCCACAAGGATCTTGCGGTCGGCATTTATCTCGCGTCAGGCGGCCTCGAGGCCGCGGATCCGATGCTCGAGGGGACGGGCGAGATCGTCAGCGGGATGTCGCATCTGGCCGGAGTACTTGCCAGCCGGCAGTACCCGGGGCTCCGGATGACGGTGGAGTTCCACCCCGGGATGGGACACGAGGACGTGATGGGAACGTCGGTGGTGCGAGGGCTGCGCACGCTCTACGCGAAGTAGACGCACTTCGGGGCGGGCACGGGGATCGTCGGAATCCGCAGATCACCCGTCAGGTTCAACCATCGTTAGGCTGCGTTCGGGAACGATCAAGTGCCGATTGAAGCCGTCGGTTCGGCGCGGGCGTGCCACGCTCGAAGATTGAGCGCACACCAAATCGCCATGACAACGTGAAGCCCAACGGCGGGCCAAAGCGCGACACCGCCCATTCGTAACATCGATCCAGAAATGGCCAGCACAGCGAATGCCCCGACATTGTAAAGGAGCAGCGCCCACAGCACACCGTGCTGTGAGCCACTGCCGGCATCGACGCGCCCGAGCCAGCAGGCAACCGCAATGGCGAGCAGGGCTGCGCCACAAATTCGGCTCACCATGAGCGCCTCAGGTGAAGGCTCTCGGACGCCAAGCAGGAGCCAAATTGCGAATGCCGGGAAACTCACCAGAGGTAGACCAGCGGCAGCCTCGATGAGTGCACTCGCCGTGAACAGCTTCTCTTGTGGACGCATTCGAAGGCCCTCTGGCCTCAGGTCTCGGGTCCACCGAGGCCGAACGCTAGAAGTTCACCTGCAAGGGCATCTCATAAAATGCGGCGCCGGAGGCGACGCCACCACGGTGTCCTTGTCAGGTGCAAGGTCCGTTCGGCGGCATGTGAGACGAGGCTGCGAGCCTCGCCTCATCGAGGCGCGCGACTACGGGCCAGTTGCGCCACGAGTGCTTCTGAACCGGTGAATGCGAACGCTGCCTTCTGCCGGCTCGTTCCTTCGCCAAATTCCGCGTTGTAATGCGGCCCTTTCGCTGGGTCGTAGTCGAGACGCAGGCGCCAGAAAGGCTTGCGGGAGGACGCAACGCCTGTCTCGCTGCCGGCGAGGACGCCAAGGCGCCCGATTTGAATCGTCCGGTGCGGTCCGAACTCCACGCCCCGCTCCTCGAGCCACGCGATCGCGGCATTGCGAGCCTGTTCGACAGTTCGGTGGTGGAAGATCGGTTCCATCAATCCCTCGACCGATGACCGTTGTCGCCGAACGCTGTTGGGGTTGTGCCGATATCCCGAGGCCAGCGAGAATCCTGCAAGCCCCCGCGAGACGTCACGCCTCCGCCTTCGCCCGCGAGCCGAACCAGTGCTGCGACATGCGATGGAGAAGGGCACCTCTGCAAGATACCGCGATATGCTGCGAGAGGTTGCGTGAATAACCACAGACACCGAGCTTCGCGCGCCCAGCATCCTCGATCGGGCCGTGTGCCCGACGACGCTGCGCTGGCAGTACCGCGGGTGGATCTCCAGGATCTGGCCGGCGGTGCCGCGGTCGGAGCGCGGTCTTCGTTTGCCCCGCTCAGCTCACGCTTACCCGATGTGGAACCGCTGGATGTACACGGCGAGCCCGAACAACGCCTGCGCCACGCCGACAACGAGCAGCGTGATGTCCGGACGATGCTTCCAGAAGCGCCACCCCAGCCCTGCCGCCACCGCACCGAACACCACGAGACCCAGGAAAAATCCGAACACGTGGTGCGTGTACGCGATCCTGCTCCCGCCGATCGCCTGCGCCGCGAACACGTGGCCGAGTAGGCCGAGCACGAGAAAGAGCGCGCCGAACCAGGCCCACGTCTGACTCGAGCGCCGAGGCTCGCTCATACCGCCCCCAATGTGCTGGCCGGCGCCGTGGCGCCAGCTCCGCGCGTGGCACGAACACGCCGCAGCCGCGGCCACACCCGAACCCGAATCAGCGAATAGAGCAGCGCCAGCACCACCAGCACGACGGGTACCGGCAAGAGCCCACTGTGCCGCACCGCCATCGGGAACACCTTCGGCTGGCCGAGGAACAGCGACGCGGTCGCCATGAACATCGCGAGACACATCCGCAACAGGTGCCGCGTCAGGCGCGCGGCGCCCGCCACGCCGCCGCGCGCGATCATCCGCACGTCGAACACCACGAGCACCAGCGCCACACTGCCGAAGATGAAGTAGAGTGGCGGAGGATACTTGTCGAGCGTGTTGGTCGGCGAGATCGCCGCCATGGTCCCGAACGTGTACCCCGCGGCCGCCACGGCCAACCCGAGCAGCGCCAGCACGATCTCCCGGCGTCCTGTCTCTCCCGGCCTGCGCCGGACGGTTGCCCACGCCGTCGCAACCATGTAGAACGTCAGGCCACCGCCCATGACGTTGCCCCGGTTCGGCGAATACGTCATCGCGAGCGTCGCACCCATCGACGCCATGATCAGCATCGACACGAAGAACACGTGACCCACCATCCCGTGCGGCCGCGAGCCTTTCCGAACCGTCAGCGCGGCGGCCCCGGACAGGATCCCGACGAGGCCCATCGAGATGTGGGCCCACCGCAGCACCATGTGCACGAGCGTCATCGTCTCCCCTCGGCAGCGTCTTCAGACGGAGCGCATCGTGATCGCCGGGTCGATCCGCGCCGCCCGCACCGCCGGCAGCCAGCACGCCACGATCCCCACCGCGGCCATGAGCACCGCCACGCCGACGAACGTCGTCGGGTCGTTAGGCGCCACGCCGAACAGCAGGCCGCGAATGAACCGCGTGGCGAAGAACGCGCCCACCACGCCCACCACGAGGCCGAGCATCAGCAGCACGCCGCCTTCGCCGAGGATCATTCGCTGGACGCGACCGCTGTCGGCGCCGAGGCTCATGCGAATCCCGATCTCGTTCGTGCGTGCGCTCACGGAGAACGCCAGCACACCCGCGATCCCGACGGCGGCGATCAGCACCGCCAGGATGCCGAACGACGACACCAGTGCGGCGTTGAGCCGCCGCGGCGCGAGGCTCTGAGCCTTGATCTGCTTCACGGTCATCACGTTCTCGATCGGCGCCGCGGGCGCGACGCGATGGATGATCTTGGTCACCGTCGGGGCGACGCTCGCGGCGTCTCCGTCGGTACGGATCACGATCACGCCACTCATGGCGAGCTCCTGCACGAATGGCATGAACACGACAGGTCGCAGTGGCGCATCCATCCCGCCGTCTTGCGTATTGCCAACGACGCCGACGATCGTGCGCCACTCCGGGCTGATCGGGCTGAACTTCAGAACTTCGCCGGTCCAGGCGATGCGCTTGCCCGTAGGGTCCTCGCCAGGGAAAAACTTGTCGGCGAGCGTCTGGTTGATGACCACGACCTTGCCGGCGCCAATGCCGTCGGTCGCCGCGAACCCGCGGCCCTTGATCAGCGGAATCCCCGCGGCGCTGAAGTACTCGGGGGCGGCAGTGCGAAAGTCCGCGCGCGGAGTCGCTTCACCGACCTTGATCGACTTTCCCTCTGCCTTCACCTCGAACGAGGTCACGGACGCCCGAAGCGGAGTGCTGGAGCCCACGCCGACCTCGAGGACGCCCGGCAGCCCGACGATCTCACGACGCATCTGATCGTAGCGCACCTTCGCGGCGGCGTCGGACTGCAGGACGGCCTTGAAGACCTCACGCGGATCGGATCCCGTGCCGGCCACTCCGCTCATCTGGAGGAGCGGGACCTGGACAGTCAGCACCTCTTCGGACTTGAGACCGGTGTTCACCTGCGAGAGCTGCACCATGGTGCGCGTGAGGAGGCCGGCGCCCGCGAGCAGGACGACCGACACCGCGACCTGCGCGACGACGAGCCCGCGCTGCAGGCGCTGCTTTCTCGTGTCGCCCGTTAGGCGGCGAACCCCCGCGGCGATGCGTTCGGCGAAGCTGCCCTCCCTCGGGAGGGACGCGAGGAACGACAGAAGCATGGCCAGCGCCACCGCCATGACGAATGTGAACGCGAGCACCTGCGCGTCGAGGCGGATCTCGTTCGCCCGGGCGGAATAGCGCTCCGCGAGCGCCGTCAGCAGCCTGACGCCGGCCACGGCGATCCCGAGTCCGGCGAGTGCCCCGGTCAGCGTGAGCAGCAGGTTCTCGACGAGCAGCAGCCGTCTGAGCCGCCCCACACCGGCGCCGAGCGCGGCACGCACGACCATCTCGTGCTCCCGCCGCACGCCGCGCATGAGCGTCAGATTGGCCACGTTCGCTGCCGAGATGATCATGACGAACGCCGCGGCCGCCATGAGGATCCATAACGTCAATCGGGCACGCTCGCCGAGCGCTTCCTTGAAGGGGATGACCGCGACGCGGTAGTGGGAGCCCGGGTCGTACGCGTCCTTGTGATCGCGCTGCATCCGCTCGTACACCGACGCCACTTCGCTTCTCGCCTCGGCCACGCTGGCGCGCGGCGCGAGGCGCGCGATCATCGCCGTCATGCGGTGCGTGCGGCCCTGGACCATCAGGGCACTCAGATGGTGCGGGCTGATCACCATGTTCGCGAGGGCGTCCATGCGGTCGGGGAACCAGGGCGCCGGCTGCAGGACACCGATCACGGTGAGCGAGTTGCCATCGAGCCGGACCTGCTTGCCGACGATGGCCGAGTCGCCGCCGAAGCGCTTCATCCAGAAGTCGTGGGTCAGCACCATCACCGGGGGGACGCCCGGGCCGTCGTCGCTGGGCCGCGTCACTCGGCCGAGGATCGGGGAGAGGCCCATGACCTCGAAGAAGTTGCCGGTGACGAGGCCGACGTCGATGCGGATGGCGTCATCCTTGCCGGTCAGGGTGCCGAACCACGGCGAGTATTCGGCGATGCTGCCTAACGCCGGTGCCCCGTTCCGGAAGTCCCGGATCTCCGGAACGGAGAAGTCGATGTCGGCCCCACCCGGGCCGTCCATGGATTGGCGCAGGTAGACGAGGCGATCGCCGTCGCGGTGGGGCAGGGGCTTGAGCAGGACGGCGCGGACGACGCTGAAGATGGCCGTGTTGGCGCCGATGCCTAACGCCAGCGTGACGACGACCACGGCGGTGAACGCCGGGCTGTGGCGCAGCGCCCGGACGGCGTAGCGGAGATCGGCGGCGGTGCTGTCGAGCCAGGGCAATCCGCGCTGGTCCCGTACGGCATCGGCGGCGGCGGTGAGGCCACCGGATGCGAGGAGGGCGCGGCGACGCGCCTCCGTGGGGCTCATGCCACGCCGGACGTTCTCGGCGATCTCCATGTCGAGGTGAGCCTGCATCTCCTCGCGGAGTTCGTCGTCCGCGGTGTCCTTGCTGAAGACGCCGGCGATGCGCGCGAGCGCGGCGCGGATGAACCTCATGGGACCTCTCGTTTCGGCGCGAGGAAGGCGGCGATGAGGTCCGCGGTCTCGTGCCATTCTCGGGTTTCTCGCGCGAGCTGTTTTCGCCCGGCGGCCGTGAGCGCATAGAACTTCGCGCGGCGATTGTTCTCGGATTGCCGCCACTCGGCCTTGATGAACCCTTCCTGTTCGAGCTTGAGGAGGGCGGGGTAGAGCGTGCCGTAGTTGAGGGCCAGGCGGTTCTTGCTCGTTTCCTCGATGCGGCGGGCGATGCCGTAGCCGTGGAGGGGGCCGAGGCCTTCGAGGGTCTTGAGGATCATCAGGGCGAGCGTGCCCTGTTTGACGTCCAGTTTGTCGGCCATGTCGCGTCCTATGGGGAACCCATACGAGGCTACGGTCGGACGCGGAACTCCGCAAGAGGGAATTCGTTGTCCTATGGGTTTCCCATACGGGGGGCGGTCCTGGACGGTTTCAAACGGGGTCAGAGTCGAATGTCATCGGTCGAACGCGCGGCGGGGCAACCGATTGCCCGCGCAATGAAGAGCCGAGTGGTGCGGTCAAGGATGAAATTCGACTCTGACCCCGTTTCGATCGCGAGACGGAGCCACTCGCGTTGCTCGGTCGTGAGGGCAGGCAGCGCCATGCGAAAGTCAGCCCGTCCGTTGGGCGTGGCGCCTTGGACTCTTAGAGCAGCACCATCTCCGGTGCGAGAAACGGGATGGTGTCGCGCACGAGTATCGCGCGATCCAGGTCGCGTCTGATCCGTGGATTGCGCGGGTAGATCCACGCTGTGTCGTCGCGCTCGTTGAGCAGGAGCGCCAGCGCGGGATGGTTACCGCTCAGCGGATCGCGGCGGCGTCACCCCCGCATGATCGTGCGCGCCGGATCGACCTGCGTCGCGCGGCACACCGGCACCAGCGCGGCAGCCATACCGGCGAGGAACAGCACCGCCGCCGCGCCTGCGATAGCCGTCGGGTCGTCGAGGCTCACGCCATAGACCGCAGTGCGCAGCAGCCGCGTCGTGACGAACGCCAAGCCCGTGCCCACGGCGATCCCCAACAGAATCGGTCGAGCGCCCTGAAGGGCGAGCAGCCGGACCACGTTGCCCGGTGACGCGCCTAACGCCAGGCGGATGCCGACTTCCATCGTGCGCTGAACGACGACGTAGGCGACCACGCCGTAGATGCCGACCATGGCGAGCACGAGACCGACTGCGCCGAGCAGGCCAAGGAGCAGCGTGTTGAATCGGGCCTCCGCCGTAGCGCCGCGCACCAGATCGCGCATCGGCCGCATGCGGTACACGGGAATTCCGGGGTCCAGTGAGCGTACCGCCGCGCGGATTGCCGCCAACGCGGCTGCCTCACGCGTGTCATTCTCGCGGCCCACGCGCGCGATGACCGTCATCGAACGACCCGTCCAGTCCCATGCCTCCGCCGGCATCTGATCGAGCGGGATGTAAAACTCTGGCTGGAGTCCTGCCGTGGGCCCATCCGAACGCACGTCGCCGGCAACGCCGACCACCGTCTTCCACCTCGGGTCGTCCGCGCGGGCGTCGCAGCACGTGAACCGCCTGCCGATCGGATCCGTGTTCGGCCACGCGCGCCTGGCGAACGCCTCGCTCACGATCGCCACGCGCTGCGCGCCCGGTACGTCCGCCGGGCTGAAGTCGCGTCCGCGCACGAGTGGGATGCGCACAGTCGTTAGGTAGCCCGCCATGACGAAGCGGGACGCAGCCTGGATGGTGTGCTCCAGGTCCGCCGGAGGCTGTCCTTCCACGGTGATACCGTGGGTGAAGTCGAAGCCAACGAGTGGCGCCGTCGACGCGAGCGACGCGGCCTCCACGCCCGGGAGCGTTGCGAGTCGCTCGCTCAGCGCATGGAACGCCTGGAGGGCCCGCATGGGGTCTTTGTACTGCCCCTCCGGCAGCGCCACGCGAGCGGTCACCACGCCACGCGGGTCGAAGCCAGGCTTCACCTGCTGGAGGTATAGGGCGCTGCGCACGAGCAGGCCCGCGCCGGCGAGCAGCGTACACGCGAGCGCCACTTCGGCCACCACGAGTGCCTGGCGTACTCTGTCGCGTCCGCCTCCGGCGCCGCGTCCACCCTCGCGTAACGTGGATTGCACGTCGTGCTTCGAAGCGCGAAGCGACGGCACGAGGCCGAACAGCGCGGAGCTCACGAGCGCCACCGTCACGGCGAATGCGAGCACCGGAAAATCGATGCGAGTGTCGCCGAGCCTCGGGATGCCTGCGGGCGCAGCAGCAATGAGCACGTTCATCCCGCCGTACGCGAAGGCCAGGCCGACCACGGCGCTCCCGAGGCCGAGCACGGCGCTCTCGGTGAGGAGCTGGCGCACGATGCGGGCACGGCTCGCGCCCAACGCAGTACGCACCGCCAGCTCCCTGGCGCGTACCGAGCCCCGCGCGAGCAGCAGGTTTGCCACGTTGGCACAGGCGATGAGCAGCACGAACCCGACGGCGCCTAACGTCACGAACAGCCGTTCCCGGTAGTCGCCGACGATGACCTCGCCGAACGGCCGCACGGTGACGGTGCGCGTGCCGTTCTTGTTCGGGTAGCGGGCGTTGAGCTCCCGCTGCACGACGTTCAGCTCATCCCGTGCTCGCGCGAGCGACGCGCCGGGTTTCAGGAGGCCGAACACGCGGTTGTGGTGCTCGTCGTGCTGCGCCTTGCGCTCCGGCGTGAACGCCGCCGGCACCCAGAGCTGCTCGCCTGATGTGGTCGGGTCGAACCACGGCGGCATCACGCCGATGACGGTGCGGGTTCTCCCGTTGAGCCGTACATCCTGTCCGACGACGCGCGGGTCGCCACCGAAGCGCGTCCGCCACAGCGCATCGCATAGGACGACGACGCCGTCGGCACCAGGCTCGTCCTCCTCCTGGCGGAACGTGCGCCCCAGCGCTGGCAACACTCCGAACACGGCGAAGAAGTCCCTGGTCACGAGGGCG
>Ga0310810_10011716_pt1 | contig 10258 bp, 8 predicted proteins | sample NCmetagenome_FD_207641 | JGI IMG/M metagenome (GOLD analysis project Ga0310810, IMG submission 207641) | Soil microbial communities from experimental microcosm in Duke University, North Carolina, United States - NC | ecosystem: Engineered > Artificial ecosystem > Soil microcosm > Unclassified ...
GCCCGCTGACGGTTATACCATATCATTGCATCCATTGCGTGTGAAGCTTCCATTTCCTCGCGCTCCTGAGGAAGTTGAAGTTCTTTCTCGGGAAGCGGCTGGTGGGGTGTTCTCTTGCCAACCTGCCAGAAGAGGAGAAGAAGAATGGTGGCTAATGTGCTAAGTGCAAATATTCGATTCATAATGTTGTAGTCAATTCGTTAACGGTCTTCAACTTCCAGCAGTCTCCACAATCCCTTTTGATCGATGGAGATTTTGCCGCGGAATGATTCCCCCACGTTCGCGGTACGCAGGGCAAGTAATTTCTGATTCTTCACGTTGGCTGTATCGACGACAGCGCCGTTGTCGATGAGCGTGAACTGCGCATACACCGTCACCCGCTGTTCAGGTTCAATGAGGCTGAATTTGCCTGTCACCGGTTCGGACTTCAGGACAAAAATCTTCAGGCTATATTGAGCCTTGTCGATAAGGTTGATCGCCTCGATGACTGCGTCAACACGGGAAACGTTTTGGACGATGGCCTGGCGCGGAGCCGGGGTGGGAACAGCCGCCTTGGTCGTATCAGTCGATGCCTCACCACTTTTCTGAACGGTTTTTGAGCTGCAACATCCTGACACAGCGAGCGCAATGCAGAGAAGAAGGAACGAGAAGATACCATTCATACTAAAAGTAAATATGCGGAGTATTAGGATGAAATGCAATACGAATAATCACCGTGTGCCGCAGAAATCACGCAAATTCGTTTGCACAACTCGCAAATAAAGCCTATCTTGGTGATGCAGAATTCAGCAATTATGATGTTAAAACCCTCCCCGACATTCTTTCTCACGCGACGTTTCCTTTCGAGAGCACTGAGCGTATCGGTGTTCGTTGTTGCCATCGCTCATTGCGTGGCGTTGGCTCAGGACACGAAGGAAAATTCCGAATTCAAGCTTGCCGTCGGTTTATACAACGACGGAATGTACGACCTTGCCGCGGAGCAGCTGAAGAATTTCGTTACAGCCTACCCTTCGACGAATCAGGGCGTTGACGCGCGGTATTATCTCGGCCTCGCGCAGATGAAGCTTAAACGGTACGATGAGGCCAGAGTAACCTTTCAGGACTTCGCGCTGACGTACACCGACAACGCGAAGGCGGCGGATGCGTGGCTGCGTGTCGGAGATGCCTATGCCGCATCCGGCAATGACCGGGAAGCCGCCTCTGCATATGAGCGCGTGAAGGTGTTTCATCCGAAAAGCAATCTGGTTCCGGTCGCGCTGACGAATGCAGCCGGGATCTACAGAAAACTTGGCGAGCTTGAACACGCAAAGACAGTGTACCGTTCGATCCTGCAGGACTATTCCGGAGACAAGAATTCAATCAGCGCACGCCTGGCACTCGCGCAACTGTATTCCGATGAAGGGAATGTTGACCTCGCCCTACGCGAATCAAAAAATGCGATCGATGCGGGCGGAAACGCTGAGGCGCGCGCGGAGGCGTTGTTGATACGCGGCAGAATTCAGGCCTCTGCATGCCTGTTTGACGAGGCGGAAAAGACGTACACGACGCTTATCGGTGGCGCGCAAAAGAGCTCCAACGCCTCTCTTCGCGCGGCGTATGAACTGGGGATGCTCGATCTGAGCTCGAACAGCTTCGCTTCGGCTATCGAACATTTTCGTTCCGTCACGAAATCGAAAGAAGCGGATGACTCCCTTCGCGCAGCCGCCCTATTTCACATTGGAGAGTGCGCAAAGAGCCAAAGCAATTACCCCGAGGCGCGCCATAATTTCGAAGAGCTTATCAGTTCGTACCCGGAAAGTTCTCTTTACGAGCAATCTCTCCTGAATGCGGGACGGTCTGCGCTCTTGGAAGGAAAAAGCGACGTCGTCGGCATGGGGGGCAAGCCGGACGTTGCGCTCAAACACGCTCGAGCGATGTTCGCCCTTCCTCATCCTCAGTTACGGCGACAGGCAATCCTCCTTGCATCGAGGTCCTACCGGGAACTCAACGACAATCCGGCGGCAATCAGGTATCTCCAAACCTATCTTGATTCGTTCCCCAACGATCCTGTGGTACCGCGTCTCCTCTACAACCTCGGAGCGGAAACCGGCGGCGCCACCGGCATACGTATACTCGAGCAAATGCTGCAGCGTTTTCCCGGATCGAATTTCGCCGACGATGCTCTCGTCGCGATGGCAGAGAATTATGAGGCATCCGGAAATTACCGGGAAGCGCTGCGGACCCGCGAAGAACTTCAACGCCGGTTTCCGATATGCACGTGGCAACGGGCAAACGACGTTCGGATTGACCTCTTGAAGAAGTACAAGATAAAAGATTACGACGGCGGCATGAAGAAGCTTGCCGATATTACGGCCGATGTCATCGCAGGAAAATCGAAAGCCGGTCTCGCCTTCCGCCTCGGCGAAGTATATTTCAATGAATTGCATGAGTACGGTTCCTCGGCGGATCAATTCTCTTCCGCAATTGATCTGGGTTTGAGCGGCGACTCGCTGCAGCGCGCATATTATTTGCGGGCAAGATCATACCACTTACAGTCTGCTATCGATACAAGCGCACGGTTCAAAGCAGCAACCTCCTATGCGGAATTAAACAAACTTTATCCTGCGAATCCCTGGGCGGATGAAGCCGCCTATGCCATGTATTCGCTTGATGGTTCAAGGAAGAAAGCGGAGTTTCTCACCGATTACCCTTCTTCACCGTATCGCGGAAGAGTTCTCCTCGAGTCCGCAACTGAGGCAGAGAGGAAAAATGATTTGGCTGCCGAGGTCAAATACTATAGCGATGCGATATCCGCTGATACATCGCTCCGCGTACATCTCGAAGCCGAATTATGGAAAGGCGTTGCATATCAAAAACTCCGCATGCCGGACTCGGCCGCCGCCTGCTTGAAAAGGGCTGTCAAGATTAATTTCCCCGGAGATTTCACACTCATGGCGGTCAAGCAGCTGGCGGAAGTATACTCAGGCCAGAAGAAGTTCGATCTGGCGGAGCCTCTCTGGAAGCGGTATGTGACGGAATTCGCGATTGACAATGATGATGTTTCGGGCCTCGGTGAAGCGTATCTCGAAAACGGCAAGTATGACGAAGCAATTGCACTCTACCAGCAGGAGTTGAACAACAAACTCCTCGATCCGTTTAATGAGGATTTGCCGGCCAATGAATACTTCTATCTCGGAGCTGCGTACGCGGGGAAAGGTGACAAAACTCGTGCGGCGGCATACTATCGCCAGTACTTGTACACTTCCCGAAAAGGCCGGTTCGCGGGGAATGCGATGTACGGCCTCGGAGCGCTTGCCCGCGCACAGGGAAAGAACGATTTAGCAGCCGCATACTTCAAGCAATCCGCTGTGCTGGGATCCGCTTCCGGATCAGTCACATCCGACGTCGCAGAACTCCTTTTCCAGACCGAGCAATATCCCGAAGCGGCACGGCAATACCAGCTGCTTGCCCAGCAGTCTGACAGCCTTGACCAAAAAAAATATTACCAGTCACGCGCCATCATCGCATCGCTGCGTTCGGATAAGCTTACGGAAGCTCAGCCGTTACTGGCCTCGTTCGAGAAATCCTACGGCACCGATAAATCCGCTCGCGCCGAGCTCCAGTACGAAAACGCGCTCTACTACTTCCGCAAGCAGGATTACACGACAGCGAAGAAGCTTTTTGAAAACGTCGCCGGCGATTATGCGAATACCCGCTTCGGCCCGTACGGCCAGTTTTATCTCGGGAAGATTTTGGAAGTCACCAACCGGCTCGATGACGCCGCAAAAAAATATACCGAGATCATCAAAAAGTTTCCCTCATCGGACGTTCTTCCCCGCGTCTCATTGTCGCTCGGAAATATGCACTTCAATGCCGAACGCTATGAAGACGCCATACGGCATTACCAGCATATCCTCGCCGACTCCCAGAAAGCGGGGGACGTGCTTCCCTTCGCGATGAATAATCTTATTCAGGCGTACGAACTGACGAAGCTCTACGACGACGCGATTCGGGTGACACGGATCTTCATCGGCCGCTACCCGAACGACGAAAGTATCCTCGACAAAAAGATCAAGCTCGGGACGCTATTTACACAGGCGGGATATTACGATCAATCGATTTTGCATCTCCAAAGCATTATGGCGGAAGCCGGAAGCCTGAACGAAGCGGAATTGCGCTATGATATCGGCGAAGCATACTATGATAAGGGCGATTATCAACAGGCTGTCCTGGAATTTCTCAAGGTACCCTACCTTGTCGCGAAACAGGGAAAAGTGAATTGGACAGCCACTGCGCTGTACATGGCAGGACAATCGTACGAGAAGATGTCGAAGTTTGAGGAAGCGATCGGGATGTACCAACAGATTATTGACCGTCCCGGGATAGACGCCACGTTCAAAGGAGGAGCACGCAAAGAGATCGACCGGGTAAAGGCCCTTATCAGGAAATAATACCCGACCCTCCCCGTCTCAATTGATTATTCCCCACATAGGTACTGAACAATGTTCATTGATCACGCAACCATAACTGTAAAGGCCGGACGCGGCGGCAACGGGATTGTCAGCTTTCGCCGCGAGAAATTTATTCCCAAAGGCGGGCCTGACGGTGGAAACGGCGGCCGGGGAGGCAGTATCATTCTTCGCGCAGACAGGCAACTCACGACGCTCATGGATTTTCGCTACAGACGGACATACACCGCAAAGAATGGTGCGCACGGCGAGGGGTCAAACAGAACGGGAAGCTCGGCGGACGATGTAGTCGTGAGAGTTCCGGCCGGGACCGTAATTTCCGACGTCAAGACCAGGGAAGTATATGCCGATCTTGTTGAAGACCGGGATGAGATTATTATCGCGCAGGGGGGCAGAGGCGGAAAAGGAAACTCCGAATTTGCAACGTCGACCGACCAGGCCCCGCGCCGTTCCACACAGGGTGAAGAAGGTGAAGAAAAAGCCATTCAACTGGAACTCAAGCTCCTCGCCGATGTCGGCCTTGTCGGTTTCCCGAATGCCGGAAAATCCACACTCATATCGCGCGTCTCGGCCGCCAAGCCAAAAATTGCAGACTATCCTTTTACGACACTGATTCCCAATCTTGGCATTGTTCGGTACGGCGAGTACAAGAGCTTCGTCCTCGCTGACATGCCCGGCCTTATCGAGGGGGCGCATAAAGGAAAAGGACTCGGCATACAATTTCTTCGTCACATAGAACGGACTCGCGTGCTTGTTTTTCTCATCGAATGCACAGATGAGTCTCCGAAGGAACAGTACAACATCCTCGCCAATGAGCTGAAGTCCTACAACCCGACGTTGGCCAAAAAACCCCAGATCGTCGCGTTGACAAAAATGGATATCGCGGACGAGGCAACAAAAAAGAAGATATCCAAAATGAAGTTTGGGCGGGCACCGGTCATTCCCATTTCCTCGGTGTCCGGGGAAGGCTTGAAGGATCTTATCGATGCGATCTGGAAAAAATTGAAGCGATAATTAATTATCACAATAAGAACAGAGAATCTGCAGTATGGGAAGAGCATTTGAATTCAGAAGGGCGCGAAAAGAAAAGCGATGGGGAAAAATGGCCGTCGCTTTTACAAAATTCAGCAAGGAAATCACGTTGGCCGCAAAAAAAGGAAGCCCCGATCCCTCGATGAACACCAGCCTTCGCGTTGCAATCGAAAACGCGAAAGAGGCGAATATGCCGAAAGATAAAATCGACGCGGCAATCAAGCGTGCAACGTCGAAGGACACCGTGATCGAGGAAGTTGTGTACGAAGGGTATGGCCCGCACGGCATCGCCATTGTCGTCGAGACCGCCACCGACAATCCTACGCGCACGGTCGGCAACATCCGGAGTTACTTTTCACACGCCGGCGGCACGCTCGGCACTACCGGCTCTCTCGATTTCATGTTTGAGCGGAAAGGAGTGTTTCAGTTTCCCTCCACAGGCCTCAACCTTGAAGACCTGGAGCTTGAACTTATCGATGCCGGCGCGGAAGAGTTCGCGGCGGAGGAAGGAACGGTGTATATCTATACAAACTTTAGCGACTTCGCCAATATGCAGAAAGCTCTTGACGCGAAGAAGATTCAGGTCAGCGTTGCAGAAGTACAGCGGATCCCGACTACCACAAACGAATTACCGGAACCGAAAATTAAAGAGGTTCAGGATCTCATTGACCGGCTCGAAGAGGACGAGGATGTGCAGTCGGTGTGGCATACGATGAAAGAAACCTCGTAATGAACTGGCGCCTCGATGGCAAAGTAGCGCTCATCACCGGTGGGACCCGGGGAATCGGGTATGCAACCGCGGACGAGTTCTTGCGGCTGGGCGCGACCACCTGTATTGTCGCCCGCAATTCCGGAGAGGTTGAGCGCTGCGTAGCCGCGTGGAAAAAGTCTAACCTTCCGGCGCACGGAATTGTCGCCGATGTTTCAACGGGAGAAGGTCGAAAAAGGATCATGGAAGAGCTCGGCAAATCCGGGTCAAAAGTCAACATTCTCGTGAATAATGTCGGCACAAACATCCGGAAGAAGACAGCGGATTTTTCGGGCGATGATTACCACCGCATCGTGGAAACAAACATGACGTCTTCGTTTGAGCTCTGCCGGCTGATCTACCCGACGCTGAAGTCCTCCGCACCCAGCTCAATTGTGAATGTCACTTCGGTTGCAGGCCTTACGCATATTCGCTCAGGTCCTCCATATGCGATGACGAAAGCCGCTCTAATTCAAATGACCCGCAACCTCGCGGTTGAGTGGGCGGCAGACAAGATTCGCGTTAATGCCATCGCTCCGTGGTATATCGATACACCCCTCGTGGAATCGGTTCTCAGCAATAAAGAGTATTTTGACGATGTGATCAGCCGTACACCAATGAGAAGGATAGGCAAGCCGGAAGAAGTTGCGGCTGTCATCGCTTTTCTCTGCATGGAAGGATCGTCCTATGTAACCGGCCAATGCCTCGCCGTTGACGGTGGATTCACAGTATTCGGTTTCTAGAAACCATTCATTCCACTCGAATTTCCTGACTTGATGTTCCAATTTGGAACTTCAAGATAAGATACAAGGGCCGGCTTATAATTGGAGCCCAGGTTCCGGGAACATTCCCACCCACCGCCGAGTACAACTGGTAAATCACCAGTGCTCACCATCTCGGAAGGAGGTCCCCATGAAGTCGTTGTTTTTCACCATTTCTGCGATCGCGCTCCTCAGCGCGGTTCAGATAGCTCCGGCAATGTCGCGATATTCGAACATGCCGGGTGATCTCATCCTCAGCGGTAATCTTAACCAAACATGCATTCCTCATCGCGGCGGAACGGTATTCCTGCAGATGCAGCTTGATGCGCGGAATTTTCCCACGCCCGAACAATGCGCCCGCCCGATGAATCTCGCCGTCGTGCTCGATCGCAGCGGCTCGATGGCGGACGAGCATAAGATTGTTTACGCAAAACAATCGATCGACGCGCTTATCGACCGCCTCACGTCCAACGACTACCTTTCAATCACCATCTACGACGACCGTGTCGAAACGCTTCTCCCCACGCAACGCGTCACCGACCGGGGACGCATTAAGCGGCTTGTGGACGGAATCTACCCCCGCGGATCCACAAATCTCGGCGGCGGCATGCAGGAAGGGTTCCGGCAAATTGAACGAAATTTCAAAGAGGAATATGTCAACAGGGTCATCCTTCTTTCCGACGGCCTGGCGAATCAGGGGGTCACCGACCCGCGGAAACTCAGCAGCATCGCCTCCGAGTATCGCAACCGAGGTATCTCGCTTTCCACAATCGGTGTGGGACTCGACTACAATGAAAACCTCATGCTGGGGCTTGCCGAAGGCGGAGGAGGGAATTACTATTTCGTGGAAAGCCCGTCTCAGCTTGCATCGATATTCGAAAAGGAGCTTAACGGGCTCGCGTACATCGTCGTGCAGAACGCGCGGATCGAGCTGGCTCTCGGAAGAGGAGTGAGCGTCAACGATGTCATCGGCTGCGAGCATCGCAGAGAGGGCAACAGGTGGATCATTCCCGTCGGCGACATCTCCGCGACAGAACACCGCGAATTCACCGTCGAGCTGAATATCCCCGAAGGCTCCGGCACACTTAACGCGGTTTCAGGTACACTGCGATATGACGGCAAGAACTCAATCCGCAGCCGGGGGTTCTCTGCCGGCATCCGCTATTCGGACATCACGGCTGAGCTTGAGAAGAGCAAGGATCTGGATACTCAGGGAAAGGTAGATATAGCGGTATCCACCAGGCAGGTTGAAAAGGCAATGGAGGCAATCGATGAGGGTCGCGGAGAGGATGCGCAGAAGCAGGTGGGCGAGGCGCTTCTGATGCTCGAATCTTCGGTTTCCATGAACAGCGCGGTTGCCGCGCCGGCAGTTCAAAGTCAGATCCTTCAGCTTAAGGAATATTCCGACACGTTGAAAGACGGCTCAAACATGGCGAGAGCCAAGAAATCGATCCAGTACAAAAACTACCGGACACAGAAGAAAAAAGAATGATTCGCGTTACCGCGGAGACCCGGCCTGCCCGGCCGTGTCTCTGCGGGCTGTTGCCCTCCTTGAATTCCTCTCAAATTTTACATACATTGTTACGATTTTTGATCCTCCCACTTCACCACAACATCGACGTTTGGCGCTATGAGCACATTCAAAGAGATTGAGCGTAACGACCATGAGCAGGTTATCTATTGCTCCGATAAAGCATCAAGCCTCCGTGCGATCATCGCAATTCACAACACCACCCTCGGCCCTTCTCTGGGGGGAACAAGAATGTGGACCTATGATTCCGACGAGGATGCGCTCCGCGATGCGCTGCGCCTCTCCCGGGGGATGACCTACAAAGCTGCCATCGCCGGGTTGAATCTCGGCGGCGGCAAAGCCGTCATCCTCGGAGATCCCAACAAAGATAAGAACGAAGCGCTCTTCCGGGCGTACGGCCGGTTTGTCGAAGGGCTTGCGGGACGCTACATCACCGCCGAAGATGTCGGCACCAGCGTGCGCGACATGGAGTGGGTCCGCATGGAAACGAAATACGTCACCGGCATCGACCGTGCTCTGGGCGGAAGCGGAGATCCCTCTCCCGTCACCGCATTCGGTGTGTACCAGGGAATGAAAGCAGCTATCAATGTCCTTACGGGAAGCGATTCACTCAAGGGTAAAACGGTCGCCGTGCAGGGGGCCGGACACGTGGCAAGTTTCGTTTGTGACCACCTGGCAAAAGAAGGAGCTAAAGTAGTTGTCACAGATATTTACGAAGAGAAAGCAAAAGCGATCGTCGAACGGACCAAGGCAAAGTATATCGAGCCGGACAAAATTTATGATGTCGAGGCCGATATCTTCTGCCCCTGCGCACTCGGCGCGATCCTCAATGACCAGACCATTCCGAAACTCAAAGTGAAGATTGTCGCAGGCGGAGCCAATAACCAGCTCGCCGACGAGAATAAGCACGGCCAGATGCTCATTAAGCGGGGCATCATTTATGCGCCTGACTACGCGATCAATGCCGGCGGGCTCATCAGCGTGGCAAATGAGCTTGAAGGATACTCGCACGAACGTGCAATGAAACAGGCGGAGGGAATTTACGATTCAATCCGCAAGATCTTTGAGATCGCGAAACAGGAAAACATTCCGACCTATGAAGCCTCCAACAAGCTTGCGGAGAAACGCATTCATCACGTCGGCCATATCCGGAACGTGTATGCCGGCAAGTCGGAGTTTGTCGGGCGGCTGAGCGAAGTCAACCACCACTAAGGACACAATGACGACGTACAACCGCCGGATGGTGAGAGAGAAAGTACTGCAGGCGCTGTACGCGTACGAGCTTTCTAAAGAACCGATCGCCAACATCGTCGAATCCGTGCTCGCGGACCTCCGGGAGCATAAGAACGATTTTGAGTTCGCGAAGAAACTCATCAACGAAGTCATCACGCACGAGGAAGACCTCGAGCGGCAGATTAAGGCGACCGTCGACCACTGGGAATTCGAGCGCATTGCCGTTATCGACCGCATGCTCCTCCGCATGGGAATCTGCGAGATGCTCTACTTCGAAGATATCCCTCCTAAAGTTACCATCAATGAGTCTATTGAAGTTGCGAAGGCGTTCAGCACCGAGAAAAGCGGCAGGTTCATCAACGGCGTGCTCGACGCGATACTGGAAGACCTCCGCGCAAACAACAAGCTCGTGAAAAAAGGGCGCGGACTTATTAACGACAATATTCACTCCGAGCAAACCAAACCCCGCAAGCGTCCGAAAACCAAATAATGCCGGACAGCGGAC
>Ga0310810_10011718_pt1 | contig 10257 bp, 11 predicted proteins | sample NCmetagenome_FD_207641 | JGI IMG/M metagenome (GOLD analysis project Ga0310810, IMG submission 207641) | Soil microbial communities from experimental microcosm in Duke University, North Carolina, United States - NC | ecosystem: Engineered > Artificial ecosystem > Soil microcosm > Unclassified ...
AGGCGCGAGGCCAGCCTGCAGCAGCCGGCCGAACGTCTCGTCGCAGGAACCACGCTGCGGCAGGCTGTCCGGGGTCTGCTGATAGGCGCGGCGCCGGCGAATGCGGTGGTGCTGCTCGGCGATGTTCGCGAGATTCAGGAAGTGCGAGAAGGCCCTCGCGACGGGCAGCGCGTCGTCGACCGGCATGCCGCTCAGCACCTGCGCGAGCTGCTCGAAGTCGTCGCGACCGCCTGCCCGCGCGCCTTTCGCCAGCGCGCGGACGCGTTCCACCAGTTCGAAACGCGCGTGGCCTTCACGAGCGCGCAGCGTTTCGCCGAGCAGCTCGCCGAGCAGGCGGACATCGTCGCGCAGCGGTCGATCCGTCGACCGGTCCGCCGGTTCTGCCGTGGTGCGATGGCGGGGCTCCCCGGCGCGTGCGTGCTCGCTCACGACACGCCAGTGTACTGCGAGGGCCTTACCCGCGGACGAAGCTCCGGATCTGCTGCACGATCGCGTACCGCTCTGGCCCGGCCTGTGCGCCGCGCAGCAGCGGCGCCAGTTCGCCGAGCCGTGCCGAGATGCGCTGTCCGACGTCGGCAATCATCCGCGTCGCTTCATCGAGCGTGCGGTCCTCGGTCGCGAGCGCCGCCTGCCGCAGCGCCTGCTCGAGGCGCGGCACGGCGCTGTCGGCCGGCTTCCTCGCCGTGATGAGCGTCGTGCAGTAGTCGGTCCAGGCCGACTCGACCCGCAGGCCGAATTGCGCGTACATGCGGTCCAGCATGTCGCGGCTGAAGTAGTAGTACTGGCCGACGCTGTGCGGCCGCTCGCGGTACCACTCGTTGTGCGACTCGATCCGATCCCAGGCCGGCCGTACGTCGCTGATCGCGTGATGAAGGATGGCGACGCCGCCGTCGCGAAGCACGCGCGCGATCTCCGCGACGTAGGCCAGCGTGTCTTCGAGGGCGATGTGGACGAAGACGTCGTAGCTGAAGACCAGATCGAAACTGTCCGACGTCAGCGGCGCCAGGTCGCGGCCGTTGCCGAGCTGAAACGAGACGTGTGTCGTATCCGAGGATGCGACGCGGCGCTTCGTCCGCTCGAGCATCTCCTCGGCGACGTCGAAGACGACCAGATCATGCACCAGTGGCGCGAGGCGGCTCGTCCATTTGCCGCCGCCGGGCCCGATCTCGAGCGCGCGCGTGCCCGGCGTCAGCCAGGGCGCCACCGAATGCGCGAACAGACGTTCTTCCCAGCGCCGATCCGCAGTGCCGTCGTCGCACCACTCGTCCCCGAGGTGTTCGTACCGCGTCCCGTACCGGCGCTCCCACTCGGCGCTGTACCCATTCCAGTCAGTGGCGTAACGGTTGGCGGACGTAGCCATGTGCGGTCCTTTCACGCGGCGGGCACGATGCCGGGAGCGCGTACCGAGGCGGTGCGCGAGCGGTCGTATACACGCAGGTAGCCCGCCACCATGGCGGGCGCGTTGAAGCGCTCGGTGTACAGGAGATGCGCGCGCTCCTGGATGGCGCGTCGCGTTTGCGGCGCGAGTTGGGCGATTGCCGTCAGCCGATCCGCCAGCGACGCGGCGTCGTCGGCGCGAAACTGGAAACCCGTGACGCCGTGCTCGACCAGTTCGGCCAGCTCGGGAATGTCGCTGACGAGCGCCAACGGTCCATCGCAGAACGCCTCCAGCACCGCGAGCGGCTGCCCTTCGCTCCGAGAGGGAAGAACCAACACGTCGGCGCCGGCGGCGAGCCGCCGCGCGGCACGGCTGTAACCATGAACGAGCGCGCGATCCTGCAAGCCAGCGTCCGCGATCGCGGCCTCGAGCGCCGCGGTCTCGCCGTCGCCGATGAACACGCAGAAAATCGGCAGTCCCGGCGAGGCGCGCCGGATCGCCTCCACCAGCAACGTCTGGTTCTTTCGGGGACCGATCGTGCCGACACAGGCGATCACCAGCCGACCATCCGCGCGGGCCCGCAGCATCGCGTGATAGACGTCCAGACCGCGGCGGTCGAGCGGTTCGCCGATCGGCGTGACGCCATACGGCACGATCTCGATCCGATCGGGCGCGACGCCCCGCGACGCGATCGCCGCGGCCGAATGTCGGGACGGCACGACGACACGGTCCACCAGATTCATCAGCGCCACATCCGCCGCCGCCTGATCGGCCGTCTTCATCACGCCCCAGCCGTGCATCGTCTGCACGATCGGTGTGCCCGCGCGTCGCGCGCCCGAGAAGAACAGCGCGACGGCGCTCGGCGTGGCGGCGTGCGCATGGATGACGTCCGGCTCGCTGGCAGGGGGGAACAATGCCGACAATAGAGTGACCGCGGCGAGCGTGGCGCGCTGGTCACGCAGGAACATCGAGTCGACCAGCTGCACCCGCACGTCGCCGGTCATCAGTTCGTCCAGATATCCTTCGTAGTTTCCGTACCCGGGCACGCCAGTTTTCGAGCTGAGCACGGTGACCGAATGGCCGAGCCGCCGCTGCGCGACGGCCAGATCGACGATCGCGCGGCCCGCGCCGCCCTGGACGAAGGAGGCGAGGTGCAGGATTCTCATCGGCGCGGCGGCTCGATGGCAGCCGCCTCCGAATCGAGCACGACGATGTCGACGCGCCGGTTGCGCGCGCGTCCGTCGATCGAATCATTCGCCACGCGCGGCCGATATTCCGCGTAGCCCGCCGCCGAGAGGCGCGCCGGGTCGAATCCGCAGGCCTCGATGAGAAACTGCACGACGTCGGTCGCGCGTGCCGTCGAGAGTTCCCAGTTGGATGCGAACGCGCCACCGTGGATGGGCGTGTCGTCGGTATGTCCTTCGACGCGGACCTGATTCGGCAAGCCGCTCAAGGTCGAAGCGAGTTCCGCGATGACGCGTCGGCCATCGGCCGACAGTTCGGCGCGCCCTGGCGAAAACGAGCCGGCCTCGGGAAGCGAGATCACGAGGCCCCGCGTCGTGTCGCTGATTTCGATGCCGGCAAGCGTGCCTTCCCGGCCGACGACCTGGGCCAGTTGCGCCTCGAGGTCGAACGCTTTGTGCTCGATGACGGCTGGAGTCTCAGGTTGAACCGGTGCGATCGGTGCCTGCGCCGGAGGGGCAGGCGCGGCGGCGACCGGCGCGAGGCGGGTGGCGTACAGTGCGGCGAAACACGCGAACAGCAGCGTGACGATGTCGGCGTAGCCGAACAGCCAGCGATCGCCCGAGGCGCGCAGCGTCCTCGCTCGCAGCACGGGACGCTTCACGCGACCTCCATGGCCTGCGCCGCGCGATTGAGGGTCAGGTATCCGGCGAGCCGCTCTTCGAGCACGCCGGGCGACGTGCCGTCGCGCAGGGCGAGCACGCCATCGATCATCAGATCGCGCCTGAGGGCGTCCAACCGTGCGCGCTCGCGCAGCCGTGTCGCCAGCGGCAGGAAGACGAGGTTCGCCGTGCCGACGCCGAAGATGGTGGCGACGAACGCGGCCGCGATGCCCGCGCCGACATTCGAAGACGCCGAGAAGTGCTGCATCACCCGCATCAGCCCGAGAACCGCGCCGACGATGCCGAGCGTGGGCGCGTAGCCGGCCGCCGCCTCGAGCACCTGCGCCCGCTGCTCTTCGCGCTCCGCGCAAACACGCGCGTCGATGTCGAGCGCCTCGCGAACCACCTGCGGCGGCAGTCCGCTCATCGACAACGTCAGCGCGCGCACGAGAAACTCGTCGCGCGTCTGCTCGAGTTCGCGCTCGACCGCGACCAGGCCCTGCCGGCGTGCGACCTTCGCGTACGCGATGAACGTGGGCACGAGCGTCTCGAGCGGCACCGGCCGTTTGACGACCAGATGAGCGACGCTGGCGATCGCGCCGCGGATCGTCCGCGCCGGGAAGCTGACCAGCAGCGCCGCGGTCGTTCCGCCAAACACGACGGCCAGCGCTTCCGGCTGAATGAAGATACCCAGGTCGCCGCCCATGGACAGATGCGCCCACGAGACCACCACGGCCCCGAGCGCGAGCCCGCCGATCCCCAGCAGTCCACTACCGAATCGCATACGCCCCCTGCGGATTTCTCTGCGCCGCCAGAATCGCTGACGCCGCGCGGATGATCTCGCGCGTCGACGGCAGATGGCCGTCCGATTCGACACGCTCCTGAATCCGACGCGCGAACTCGAGATCGGCCGGCGTGTCCACGGTCAGCCGGATCGCCGGCCGGCGAAGGTCGCCGGGGGCCATGATCCAGAACACCCGGAACCGGCGGTCGCGCCGGATGAACGACGTCACGTGTTCGCGGTCGTACGCGTCGGTGATCTGCCGCCGTGCGCGTTTGAGTGCATCGACCGACACCGCCTCGACGGCGGCTCCGATCGGGAGCCCCTGTTCGGTGACGTGATCGGCCTCGAGACGACGGCGGAACTCGACGACGCGCAGCGGGCCCCCGGGATCGACGAAGGGATTGTCCGCGGTGGCGCGGACGATCTCTCTCAGGCCAAATGTCTCTGCTGCCTCGAGGAATCGACCCAGCACATCCTGGGGATCACCGCGAAAGACCTCGACGCCGTGCGCGCGCGCTTCCTGTTCGATCGCGTCGTCTTCGCTCAACGTCGTCGTCGCGACGATCACCGGCAGACGGCTGAGGACGAGCCGCCTGAGACACTGCCCCAGAATCGAGTGTGAGCCGAGCCGCAGGAGCGCCTTGCGGGGCAGGCGCGACGATCCGAGACGCGCCTGCAGCACGATCGCGGTGGCGGACATCACGCCACCTCCGCGTCCGAGCGCAGCGCGGGTCCGGGCAGGAAGCCGATGGTCGACTCGGCCAGAAACACCGAACTCTCGTAGCTCGTCATCCACAATCCGTCCTGAAAATGGCCGAGTGACGCGCCGACCCGCCGCCCACGCGCGAGCTGGACGAGCATGTGCGGGAAGTCCGCGCCGGCCGCAATCGTCAGCGGAATGCCCCCCGAGAAACGCGGATTGATCTCGAACACGACGGGCTGTCCGTCGACAATCCGGCATTGGATGTTGATGGCGCCCGCAAACCGCAGCGCGCGCGCGCAGGCGACACCGAGGTCGATCAGGCGCGTATCACGCGTCGTGCGCCCGCGATCGACCACGCCGGCGCGGATGACCACGCGCTCGCGCGGCACGACCGCCAGCGGCTCCCCAGATTCGAGATCGCACAGCACATCGATCGTGAATTCGCGTCCGTCGAGAAACGGCTGGACGACCGGTTCGGGTACGTAGTCGAGAAAGAAGTCGAGTTCGCGCTGGTTGCGTGCCGCGAATGCGCCGACGCCGCCGCGGCCGTGACGAGGTTTGACGAACAGCGGAAAGGCTGGTGGCGTCGGGAGATCGGCGGGCAGCCAGGTGGGCGCCGAAGGCAGCCCATGGTCCGCGAGCAGTCGGCTCGTCAGCAGCTTGTCGTTGCACGCGCGTGTGATCGACGGCGCCGAGACCGCGACACGAGTGCCCCCCACCCCGAAGGCGTCGATCTGATCGGCGAACAACGTCAACTCGTCGTCGATGGTCGGCACGAGCAGGCCGATGCGATCGTGGCGGCAGATGTGCCCGATGGCCGCAAGGTAGGACGGGTCGGTCGAAAGCGGCACGCGATAGGAGCGATCGGCGATGTAGACGGTGGGCGAGAGCGGGTTGACGTCCGTCACCGTCACGGTGCCGCCGCCCGTCGTCTGCAGCGCGCGCTGAAACGCCTGCACCAGCGCGACGCGGCGCGATCCGGCCGTGATCAGGACGTTAAGCGACACGGCCACTCTCCGGAAGGGTGAACTCGAAGCACGCGTCCGTGAGCGGCTCGCCCGCCTCGACGGCCCGGGCCAGCCGCTTGCCCACGACGCATGGCAGATTCGCGGGGGGAAGGCCGGTTCCTGGACGGAGCGCGATGAGATCGGCCGCGGTAATCGACGTGCCCGCGGGCAACGGCCGAGCCGCACAGAGCGATCGGCGGCTGGCCGGCAGATTCCTGGCTTCTGCCGCCAGGCATGCCTTGCGTCCCGATCCGAGCGCCAGCCACGCTCGCCGGATCGCTTGTACGGTCGCCGCGAAGCTGGCAGGCGTGCTCGAGACGTCACGGTCCACGGCCGCGACGTCCTCCTCGAGCATCAGATGCCGTTCGTACACCGAGGCGCCGAGCGCGACCGCCATCGCGGCCGCGAACTCGTCGTCTCCATGGTCGGACAATCCGACGGGCACGCCGCACGCCTCACCAAGGGTGCGAATCGCGAGCAGGTTCTCGCTGCCGCGCGGCACCGGATATGACGACACGCAATGCAGCAACACGATGCCCGCGGCGCCGGCCATCTCCGCGACCGCAACGGCATGCTGCGCCTCCGCGAGGGTCGCCATTCCGGTCGACATGATCAGAGGTTTGCGCGTGACGGCGCAGCGGATGATCAGCTGATCCCATGTCAGATCGCCGCTCGCGATCTTGTAGGCGTCGACGCCCACGCGCTCGAGCAGATCGACGGCGCGTTCAGAGAAGGGCGTCGAGATGACTTTCAGGCCGTGGGCGCGGGCGCGTTCGGCGAGCGCCGCGTGGGCGGACTCGTCGAGCTCGAACTGCCCGAAGAATTCGACCAGCGATCGCGCCGACACATGAGCCGGCGGGGGACACGCGGGCGCCACGAGCTCGCGCGCGAAAATTGTCTGGAGCTTGATGGCGTGCGCTCCGGCCGACGCGGCCGCGTCGACGAGCGCGAGTGCACGATCGACGGATCCGCCGTGGTTGATTCCGATTTCCGCAATCACGAAAGGCGGCAGGTCTGCGGCGATGCGCCGGCCAGCCACCGTGATCGCCGGGCGCTCACGCCGCATGGCGGACCTCCGGAATGAGCGAGTGCGCCAGCCGCGGGACATCGCGAAGCTGCCTGGTCATCGCATGCGCCGCACTCGGACGCGGCCCCATCGTCCACGTGTTGCAGCGGATGGCCCACATGCCAGCGCGAATCGCGCCAACGATGTCGCACCGTTCGTCATTCCCGACGACGACGATGCGATCGGGATGGACCGAGAGACGACGGGCGATCTCGTCGAACGGCTGAGGATCGGGCTTGCCCGCGCCGCTGCCGCACTCGGCCGCGTACACGACCGCATCGACATGGCGTCCCAGTCCGAGAGCGGCGATCTTGCGGGCCTGCACGTCGGGGACGCCGTTCGTCAGCACGCCGAGACGCCAGTCCGCCGCCCGCAGCAGCCGCAGCGCGTCGCGCGCCGGGGCCGGCAGACGAAGCTGCGGAACATGCTCGTACATGACGTGCATCGTTTCGACCAGCGCGCCTGGCGGAAGTGAAAACGTGTCCACCGCTGCCTGCAATTCCCGGCCGCGGCGGTCGCCGCGGGCCGCGCGCACGAGCGCGCGGAAAACGGCCTCGGCGGGCACGGCGTATTCACGCGCGAGGTACGTCGCCACAGCGCCAAAGCCGCTGCGAACGAAGCGACGATACGGGTAAAGCGTGTCGTCCAGATCGAAGACGACCGCGCGGGCGTCAGGCGACACGGCGGACCTCCCGTGCGCCAGCCGCGGAGCGTTCGAGATGCGCGGCAACTCGTTCAGCGCCGCGGCCGTCCACGAGCGATCGTCCGGCACGGCCAAGCGCTGCCGCGGCCGCGGGATGGTCGAGCAGCCAGCGGGCTGACACCGCCGCTCGCTCGATCGCGCGGTCGCGTGTCGGTGCGTCCGCGCTGATCGCGGCACCGGCTCTCGCAAAGCGGCGAACGGCCTTCTTCTGAGCAGCGACGATCGGCAACGCGACCACAGGTCGGCCGAGCGCGCAGGCTTCGTACAGCGTGAGCCCCCCGGCGGCGATGACGATCGATGCGCTGGCGAGCGCGGTGGGAAGCGAGGCGGGCGGCAGCCAATCGCACCGCGGTGGGGCCGGCTGCGCCGATCGATCTGAAGACATGAACCCGGACGCCATGTGGATTCGGGCGTGCGGCGCCACCGCGGCGACACGCGCCGCCACGCGGAGGGCGAGCCGCCGCGACGTCTCACCGGCGCCGAGCGCGACGACGACCGATGGCGGTTGGGACGGACGCGCGTGGCGGATCGCGCGCAGCGCGGGATTGATCACCGCGAATTTCGGTCCGCGCAGGTGGGCCGATCGGAACGGCGCGACGCTCCCGTCAATCGTGAGGTCGGACGCGACACGCGCGATCCCCGCGTCGTGGATCGTCGCGACCGGCACGCCGAACCGCCGCGCCTCGCGAACCCATCGCTGCACGCGCACGGAGGACGGATCGTCCACGACGAGCAGGTCGGGGCCGAGCGCCGCCAGCAAACGGCCGATGCGATTGCGGTGCACGGTCCACCCGAGCGCGAGCGCCACGTGGGTAGCGTGCGGTCCGCCGTGGAGCACGAGGTCGCGGCGGCAGCCCACCGCGTCGGCCAGCACGCCGCAGCGAATCAAATGGCCGAATCCCTGCCGCGGCCCGGCGGCCGCCGCAAACAGCACGGAGATCGAGCGGGCGGGTTTCATACGCCGAATGCTCCACGGACGGCCTCGATGACGGCGTCGATGTGGCCGTCGGTCAATGCCGGAGAAAGCGGAAGCGACAGCACCGTGTCGGCGATCTGTTCGGCGCGCGGGAACTGCCCGCGCCGGTACCCATAGCGCTCCGCGTAGTAACTGTGCAGATGGACGGGGGGGAAGTGGATGCTCGACGACACGCCCGCCTCGGTCAACGAGTCGATGACCTCGTCACGGGATCTGCCGCTGGCCGCCTGGTCGATGAGAATCATGTACAGGTGCCGCGCGTGCACGGTACGAGGGCCGACGGACGCGAAGTGGCCAATGGGCAGATCCGCGAAGGCCGCGGTGTATCGGCGCCAGATGGCCGCGCGGCGATCGAGATGCGCCGACAGCGCGCTGAGCTGGTGCAGCCCGATGGCCGCCTGCACGTCGGTCATGTTGTATTTGAAGCCGGGCACGACCACGTCGTAACGCGCGCATCCGGGACGTTCGTAGCGCGACCAGGCGTCGCGCGTCATGCCGTGCAGCGACGCCACGCGAATCCGCTCGGCGGCGTCTGCCGACGAGGTCGTGACCATGCCGCCTTCGGCGGTCGTCAGGTTCTTGGTCGCATAGAAACTGAAGCACGTGAAGTCGGCGGTCGTGCCGATCTTCCGGCCGTTGGCGACGCCCTCGATGCAATGTGCGGCGTCCTCGATCACCGTCAGTCCGTGTCGATCCGCGATCGACCGGAACGCCTCGACGTCCGCCGGCAGGCCCCCGTAATGGACCGGCATGATGGCGCGCGTGCGCGGCGTCACCGCGGCTTCGGCGGCTTCCGGATCGAGGTTGCCCGTCCGCGGATCCACGTCGGCGAACACGGGCGTCGCGCCGCAATGAATGATCACGTTCGCCGTCGCGCAGAACGTGAGCGGCGTGGTGATGACCTCGTCGCCGGCGCCGACGTGCGCGGCGAGCAGCGAGAGGTGCAGACCAGCCGTGCACGAATTCAGCGCGACCGCGTGCGCGGCGCCGATGTAGTCGGCGAAGGCGGCTTCGAATCGGTGGACGCGCGGGCCGGTGGACAGCCAGCCCGACTCGAGTGTCGCGACGACTTCGGCGATTTCGTCGGGCCCAATCGCCGGCGGCGAGAACGGGACGACGTCGACGGTCGTGGCGCTCATGCGGCGAATCCGCCAGGTTGCGGTTCGAAGCACGCCTCGCCGAGCGCCTCGAAGATCGATCGCCACGCGTTCAGGGCGGCCGAGTACTCGTGCTCGAGCAGCGAGGCCAGCGCCAACCAATCCTTTGTGATCAGGACGGCGGTCAGTTGGTCCAGCGCCAGCTGCGTCTGTCGATCCGCGGTCGAATGCGTCGCTCGGCACAACGTGCGGACGTCGGTGCCTGTCGCGTGGGCCGCCATGGCGGCGAGTCGGAGCAGCGTGCGCGTGCTCTGCACGAGGTTGCGCAGTCCGCGCTGTCCGGCGGCCAGTTCGGCGGATCGAAATTCGAAGGCCACTTCCCGCGCGTGTCGTTCGAGGACGTCGAGGTTCTGCAGCGCGATGGCGGTCGTTTCGGCCACGAGCCCAGGTAGTGTCGTCTCGTCGTCACGAGGGCCCGCCGGATGGGCCGGCGCTGTCGGGGCGGCGACACCCGCTGGCCGGTGCGCCGTCACGTCGAGGCCTGGCGATCCGGCGTTCCGCGCGGCGTTCTTCGCGAAAATCGGCCGGATTTTGGCCGGTGGCACCAGTTGCAGGTTGCGCGGATGTGCGTACGTCGTGGCCATGGACTGCCTCTCCGCCGACGAGAAAGGCGAGATCGCTGCCAAGTTTTGGCCGTGC
>Ga0310810_10011719_pt1 | contig 10256 bp, 9 predicted proteins | sample NCmetagenome_FD_207641 | JGI IMG/M metagenome (GOLD analysis project Ga0310810, IMG submission 207641) | Soil microbial communities from experimental microcosm in Duke University, North Carolina, United States - NC | ecosystem: Engineered > Artificial ecosystem > Soil microcosm > Unclassified ...
GCGGGGCGGCCGGTCATTGAGCCCGACCCGGCCGGAGCCGCTGCGGAGCCCGCCGGGGGCGTCGTCGAGCCGATCGCCGGACCCGCGCCGCCGCCGATCCGGGCGACGGTCTGCTCGTCGAGCGTCCCGGTTTGACGCAGCCCGTTCTGCCGCTGATAGCGGGCGAGCGCGCGATGCATCTCGCTGCCGACCTTGCCGTCGATCGGCCCTTTGTATAGGCCCTGCACCTGTAGCTGCTGCTGCGCCTGGCGCACCTCGTCCTCCGAGAGGTTGCGCGACCAGAAGCTGTTGCCGTTCGCCGGTTGCTGCATGCTGGCCTGCGGCGCCGCCTGAGAGGTCATGCTCGGGTTGGCCGGTGCCGCGCTGGCCGCGCTCGGGGCCGTCGCGCTCGGCGCTGTCGTGCTGATCGTGCTCGGCGCGGTTGCACTCGGGGCGCTCGAATAGGTGCTTGGAGCCGTGGCGGAAGGCGTCGTCGTCGTGCTCGTGGTCTGCGCCTGGACTAGGCCGGCGAAGCCCGCCGCCGCGGCCAGAGCGATGACGGCTGTCAGAGTACGCTTCATCAGGACTCTCCACGATTGGGGGAAGGATCAGCCACCCGCCGAACGACTCGTTCGCGACGCTGTTCCCCGTTCGCGGAAAAGTTGGGCTTGAGAACTCCTGCTCAGCTCTCGGTCGAAACCGCACGAGCTCCGATTATTCGCCGCTGCTCACCGTCACGCCGGCGAGCTTTTCAAAGACTTTAATGATTGCCGAGCCGTCCTCTTTGTTGAGCCCCTGCGCGCGCGCCATTTGATAGACCTGCTGCGACACATTGGCGAGCAGCAGCGGCACGCCGAGCCGCTTGGCAAACGCCGTCTCCAGCTCCTGGTCCTTATACGAGATGTCGATCGTGCCGCCCGGGGCGAAGTCGCGCTTCAGCATGCGCGGCGCCCGGTTTTCGAACTGCACCGAGGAGCCGGTGCTGACCCGGATGACGTCGTAGATCTTCTGTGGGTCGAGCCCCGCCTTGACGCCATAGACGAGCGCCTCGGCGATCGCGACGGTCTGGATCTGTCCCAGCATATTGTTCAGCAATTTCATCGCCAGCCCGTGCCCGAGCGCGCCGACATGGAACAAATTCTTTCCCATCGCGCGAAACAGATCTTCGCATGCCGCATAGGTCTCCGCCGCGCCGCCGACGATGATGGAGAGTTCACCTGAGTTTGCGCGCACCGTGCCGCCGCTGACCGGCGCATCGAGCATGGCGATGCCGCGCTCGGCGAGCTCCCGCTCGAAACGGCGCGCCGCGAACGGGTCGATCGTGCTCATGCACAGCACGATATGCCCGGCCTGGGCGCGGGTGATGATGCCTTGCTGGCCGATGATGACCGCCTCCGCCTGATCGGTCGTCTCGACCATGCAGATCGTGCGTTCGGTCGCGCCCGCGACCGCGGCGGGTGAGGTTTCGAGCGCCGCGCCCTCGGCGACCAGCGGGTCGAGCTTTTTCGTATCGACGTCGTGCACGACCAGCGAGAAGCCGGCCTTCAGGAGGTTGCGCGCCATCGGCCCGCCCATATTGCCGAGCCCAATGAATCCGACTTTCCCGGCCATGCCGTCCTCCTTCATCTCATGCTACGCGCGCAAAGCCCCTCTCCCGCACTGCGGAGAGGGTGGCGAGCCCGGAGGGCGAGTCGGGTGAGGGTGGTTGACTTATTGCAGACCCTCACCCGCCGGTCGGGCCCTCAGGCACCCTCTCCCGCATCGCGGAAGGGGGCCTGTCTGCAGGCTCAGTTCGGTGTCCAGCTCAGCGAGCGGATCTCGGTGAACTCGCGCGGCAACTTCACCCAAGTCTCGCCGGCATTCTCGGTCTTGTAGAGTTCGCCGTAATGGCTGCACGCAACGACGAGCCCCGGGTCGGCCGGATGCGTCGCGAAGGCCCAAATCGGCGAGTTCGGCTTCACCGGCAATTCCGCCATGCGCCAATTCTTGCCGCCATCGGTCGAGCGCTGGATCGCGCCGGTCGTGCCGACGGCGCCGTCGCCCGTCGCGACAAACAGCGTGTCGGGATCGTCCGCCTTCTGCGCGAGGCTGCGGCAGTAGGGCAGGGGGAACTGGTCGCCGACGCCGAGGCCGGTCCAGCTTTCGCCGCGATCGTGGCTCGCAAAGATCTCGCGCGGCGTCGTCGTCAGCACGGTCGCGCCGCCATTGGCGACGACCCCGATATCGTGAATGTCGGGGTCGTTGATACCCTTGGTGATGCGCCGCCAGCTGTCGCCGCCGTCGGTGCTGTGCAAGACCCCGTCCACCTCGATACCGGCCCAGACGTGATTGTGGTCGGTCGGATCGACCGTCAATGCCGTGACGCGCGGCACACGCACATTCGGGCATTCCTCGGCGATCGTCGCCGGCAATTTCTGCCAGCTGCGCCCGCCGTCTTTCGAGCGGAACAACGCCGCCGGCCGGGTCCCGGCGAAAATCGTGTCGGGGTCGGCGGGATCGACCGCGATCTTCCACACATCCATCTTGTTCATCGGCGAGTCGAGCCGCTCGAAGCTCTGCCCGCCATCGCCGCTCTTGTAGATGCCGTCATCGGCGCCGGCAAAGACCGTGCGTGTGTCGTGCGGATGCACCGTCAGGCCGAAGACACGGCTCTCGCTCCACAGCCCTTTCATGACGCGCCGCCAGCTCTCGCCGCCATCGCCGCTGAGCCATAGCCCGCTGCCGATCGTGCCGGCGCAGATCGTGTATTTCCCTGCCATCGCTTCCTCCCAGCTGTTCTCAATTCGTCATTCCGGGGCGCCGCATCGCGGCGAGCCCGGAATCCATATTCCAGAGATCCGTGTTCCTGGATTCCGGGCCTCGCCTAGGGCGATCCCGGAATGACAGCCGAAAACCAGTTAGTGCGTGCCTTCCCAGCCGGTATGAGAGATGTCGATCACAACCCCATCGGGGCCGGACCATTTCATCTCGAAATTGGCGTGGCCGCCGGCGGCCATTGTCGCATCGACATGGTCCTTCGCGGTTAGCCGCTGCGCTTTTGCGTTTTCGAGTTTCTGGCAGGCCTCGTCGAGATCATCGACCTCGAAGCCGAAATGATGGATGCCGTCGAAGTTCGGCCCGTGCGCGCCGACATCGGGCGATGCCTCGGTTTTATAGTTGAGGATCGCCACGTTGATGTGGCCGTCAGTCAGGAACACCGCGCCGTTGGGGCTGCGGCGCAATTCCTTTAAGCCAAACGCAGATTTGTAGAACTCGGCGACTTTCGCCGGCTCCTTTGTCGTCAGGGCGATGTGTTTGATGCGCGCCATGATCTCCTCCCTTACTGCTGCCGTGGTGTGTCGTTGCTGATCCCGTTGATCGTGCGCCAAATGCGTTCCGGCGTCGCCGGCATTTCGATATGCGTGACGCCGCATTCCGAAAGCGCATCGACGACGGCGTTGATGACGACGCCCAATGCCGGCGTCGTGCCGCCCTCGCCGGCGGGACGGATGCCGAGCGGATGCGTCGGGCTCGGCACTTCCGAAAGCTCCGTGTCGAAGAACGGCACCATGTCCGCTTTCGGCATCGCATAATCCATAAACGAGCCGGACAACACCTGCGCCGTGCCGGGTTCGTAGACGCATTGCTCCCACAGCGCCTGCCCAACCCCTTGCACGATTCCGCCATGCACCTGGCCGTGCACGATCATCGGGTTGACCGCGCGCCCGCAATCGTCGACCGCGCTGTAGCGCACGATCTCGACTTCGCCGGTGTCGGGATCTACCTCGACCTCGCAGACATGGCAGCCATAGGGGAAGGCGGCGAGATTGACGGTCTCGTCGCTCGTCCCCTGTAGCGGCCCCCGCAATTCCTCCGGCAAATCGCTGCGTTCCAATGCCGCGCGCGCGACCTCGAAAATGCCGATCGCGCGGTCGGTGCCCTTCACCTCGAAGCGCCCCTCGGCGAAGGCAATGTCCTCGACCGCGGCTTCCAGCACATGGCTGGCGATCTTCAGCCCCTTCTCGATGATCTGGTTCGAGGAGTTGAACATGACGATGCTGCCGAGCCTGAGCGCGCGGCCGGAATGCGCGCCGCCGCCGACCGAGATGCGATCGGTGTCGCCCGTCACGAGCTTCACCGTATCGATCGGCACGCCGAGCCATTCGGTCATGAGTTGCGCGAAGCTCGTCTCGTGGCCTTGCCCCTGGGAGGTCGTGCCGATGACGACTTCGACGGTGCCGCCGACGGGGCCTTCGGGCTTCACCGTCACCTCGGCCTTTTCGCGCGGCGCGCCGGTGGCGGTGTCGACATAATTGGCGACCCCGATGCCGCGGTATTTGCCGTGCCGTCGCGCTGCCTCGCGCCGTGCCGGAAAGCCTTCCCAATCGGCAATCTCGAGCACGCGCTCCATGACGCGGTGGTAGGCTCCGCTGTCATAGACCATGCCGAAGGGATTCGTGTACGGCATCATCGATTCCGGCACGAGGTTGCGCCGCCTCAGTTCAATGCGGTCGATGCCGGTCTCGATCGCCGCCAGGTCAATCAGCCGCTCCATGACAAACATGACCTCGGGCCGGCCGGAGCTGCGATAGGGCCGCGTCGGGATCGTGTTGGTCAGCGCGGCGCGCCCGCGGAAATGAACGGCCGGCACGTGGTAGATGCTCGACATGATCTCGACCCCCTTGTTCAAGGGGCCGAAGGCGAGCGCATAAGCGCCTTGATTCACCAAGTTCGAGCCGCGCATCGCGAGGAATCTTCCCTCGCGGTCAAGTGCCAATTCGGCGCTCACCGCGAGATCGCGCGCCTGGTGATCGGCGACAAAATATTCTTGCCGGTCGCTGGTCCATTTGACGGGCCGGCCGAGCCGCTTCGCGGCCCACGCGACGAGCGCGAATTCGGCGTTGAATGAGCCGCGCGTCCCGAAATTGCCGCCGACATCGTTCATCACAACGCGCGCCTGCTCGGGCGCGACCCCGAGCACGGCGGCGAGATCGCGCCGCGGGCTGACCGCGCCGCCGGCGCCGGCGTAGAGCGTGTAGCGCCCACTTTCCCGGTCGTAGTCGCCCACTGCGGCGCGCGGCTCCATCGGCACACCGGCGATGCGCGGGATCCAGGTGTCGAGCCGCACGATATGCGCAGCGCGCGCGAAGGCCGCCTCGGTTGCCGACTGATCGCCGACATCGCCATCGAGGATAACGTTCGGGAAGTTCTCGCGGGCGCGCGGCGCTCCGGGCTTCACCGCGTCGAGCGCCTGCGCGACGCCCGGCAATGCCTCGTATGCGACCGCGACCGCCTCGGCCGCATCTTTCGCCTGCGCCACGCTCTCCGCGATAACGCAGGCGACGATCTCGCCGACATGGCAGATTTCCGGCCCGACGATCGCCTCGTGCTGCGGTCGCAGGACCGGCGTCCCGTCCCGGTTCTGGATGCTGATATCGGCCGGGTGCGTGTTCGCGATATGCGGCAGCGGGTTGAGACCGTCGGCCTTTACATCCTCGTTGGTCAGCACCGCGAGCACACCCGGCATCGCGCGCTCTTTCGCCGTATCGATCCCGCGCACCCAGGCATGTGCGTGCGGTGCGCGCACCATGACCGCATACGCTTGGCCGGGCAGGTTGAAATCGTCGCTGTAGCGGCCCCGGCCTGTCAGGAGGCGCAGATCCTCGCGTCGCCTGACCGGCTGCCCGATCCCCGTACCTGCCGCCGCACCGTCCATCAACCCTCCTTGTTAGTTGTCATTGCGAGGAGCGCAGCGACGAAGCAATCCCGTTCAGGTCAGCCTCAGTCGGCACGAGATTGCTTCGCTCCGCTCGCAATGACACCCGTGTGACTATGCCGGGAAGGACAGGAAGCATTTGTCCGACGCCAGGATGTACGTCTCCATGTAATCCTGAATGACCGGCTTCTTGCGGCCGAGCGCCTCCATGGCGCCGGCGAGCGCCATCCAGTTCAGCATCTCGTGCTGGCCAGAATATTCCATCTCGTCGAGCGTCCGCTTGCGCCAGGTGCCCCAATCGCCGCGGCTGATCGCATCGAACAGGATGCGGTCGCCCTCATGGTCGGGCCACAGATAGCCGTTCTTCGGCGACAGGAAGCAATGCGACCAGCTCGACGAGGCGACGAGCGCTACCCGATACGGTGATTTCGCCAATACCTCGGCGACCGCGGCGCCGACATCCATGCAGCGCCAGGGGTGCGGCGAGGGCGGGTCGCCCGATTCACCTTCCGGCCGTGGCGGCCCGTACAGGTGACCGAAGCCGCCCTTGGCGTGGATCAAATTGCGGCCGTAGCAGTTGATCGCAAACGGCACGACTGGATAGGGGAAGCCCTGCCGGTCCCAGTCGAGATACAGAAACGTGTTGGTGAAGGCGTGCGCCATCGGGTGGTGCAGCGGCTTGTACGCATAGGCGAGATCGATGCCGCGCTCGATAAGCCCCGTCGCGATGAACTTCGCCGCCTCGCGGTGGCCTTTGAGCCGCAACGTCCAGTCGGCCGCCTCGCCCCAGCGGTTCGGCTTGCCCTTGCCGTTGCTGCCATTGGCGGTATGCCAGGGCTGCAGGTCGAATTCATCGTCATAGCCGAGGACGCAGAACGGCGGGACGATGTCCTCCTTGAAGTTCTCATACTGGTCGTCACCCCACACCAGCACGAAATCCGGCTTGAAATCGTCGAGGATCTTGCGGATCGCGCGGAAATCGTTGCCAAAGCGCTCGCCGCAGCGGTTGGCGGCCGAAAGGCCGTCATCATTGCCGAGCTCGGCCAAGAGCTCGGACGGCCAATTCGCCGGATCCTTTACCGCCGGGTCGACATTGGGCGCGTCGAGCACGCGTTTGAAAACGCCGGTCAGCCCGTCATTCGGCAGGCACAGCGTCGGCCAATGCGTGCATCCCAGTCCGAGAATTTCCGCCATCTCCGTTTCCTCCGCTATCGCGTTTCGTTCGATCTGAAGAACTGTTCCAAATCCGGCTGCGTCGCGAAAATCTCGCTGCCCTCGGGCAGCACGACCCAGGGCTGTTTGCTGCGCGTCCAGAAATGCGCGGTCGGCTTCAGCCAGGACGTATCGTCCAGCGTGCCGCCGCGAACCCGCCGGATCATCTCTCCGGGCGTTGTTCCCGGCTGCGGGCTGCTGGTGAGCCAGCAGCCGCATTCCGGGCACAGCCATCGCGTGACGGTGCGCCCGCTCTCCGCGATCTTCTGAAGCAGCCGCGGCTCGCCCTTGGTTAGTCGAAAGGCGCTATCCGGGACGGTGATCGCGAGCGAGAACGCGCTGCCCGTGAGGTGCTGACAATCCGTGCAGTGACAGGTGTACGCCATCCGCGGTGTTTCGCTGATTTCATAGCGCAGCGCGCCACAGAGACAACCGCCGGTCAATGGAAGTTCCACCGCGCCGCTGCTCATGCCTCAGCCCGGCGCCTTGGGAAAGCGCGGGATGTCGCCGTGCACCTGGACCCAGGGCACCGCGTCGTCGCGAAAAATCTCCCGTGCCGGTGCCACGATGGTGGGATCGTCAAAGGTGCCGACAGTGAGGATGGCCATGCCGGGTCGCGTTCCCGGCTCTTCGGCAATCGACGAGCCGCATTCGGGGCAGAAATGCCGCAGCATCGTCTTGCCGCTGCCACCCACGCCGGTGAACGTCTTCACCGGACCGCTGAGCGTCAGCGCGTTTTTCGGCACCATGACCAGTGCGGCAAAGACGCTGCCGGTGAATTTTTGGCAGTCGCGGCAATGGCACACCGTAGCGCTCGCCGCCTCGGCTTCCGCCGTATAGCGCACCGCCCCGCACAGACAGCCGCCCGTGATCGTCGCCATGAGCGCCTTCCTCTCAGTACTGCCCCTTCGGCTCGAGACCGAAGACGTGCTGCCCATACATCGTGCCGACCGCGTCCCAATTGAGGCTGACATGCCGCGCCACCGCGTTCGCGTCGCGCCAGGCGCGCTGCACCGGGTTGCTGAGATGCAGCCCCCAACCGCCCGTCGCCGCGTTCAACGTCTCGGCCGCCTGTAATGCGAGCTTAGTGACATAGGCCTGATTGCGCCGGCTGCGGATGCGGTCCGCGACGGTGATCTCCTGCCCGGCGCGCAGCTTCTGCAATGCGTTACGCATATCGGTCAGCAGGATCAGCTCGGCCGCTTCGACCGCAGCCGCCGCCTCCGCGACGCGCAATTGCACGGTCGCGAATTCCGCCATGCGCAGATTGCCGCCGGCGAGCGCGCCGCGCGTTTTGCGCCCCGTCGTCGAGTCGATAAAGGCCTCGAGCGCGCCCTTGACGGCGCCGATCGCGGTCGAAGCCAGCATCGAGGCGCCGACCATCAACAGCGGCAGCCGGTAAATCGGGTTATCGTGGTGCCGCGCCCCCGGCGAGGTGCCGGCCCGCGTATCGGAAAACCGCAACACCCGGTATTCCGGCACGAAGGCGTCCTTGACGATGATGTCCTTGCTGCCGGTGCCTGCCAGCCCGCAGACAAACCAATTGTCGACGATCTCGTAATCGCCCTCCGGCAGCAGGAAGAACGCGCCCTCGAAGGGGGGCTCCTTCCCCGCGGGCGTGATCATCGCGCCGAGCTTGCCCCATTGCGCGAGATCGCAGCCGCTGGCGAACGACCATTGGCCGGAGAGGCGATACCCGCCCTCGGCCGGGATCGCCGTCCCGGTCGGCGCAAAGCAGGCAAAGGTGAAGGGGTCGGCGTCGCCCTCCCATAATTCGCGCTGCGCCTCGATCGGCCAATGCGCCAGCGAATAGCCATTCGACACCGCGCCATTGACGGTCCACCCGGTCGAGGCGCAGGCGGCCGAGATCGTCAGCGCGATCTTGAGCGCAACCTCGCCGTCATACTCGAACCCGCCGAACATCCGCGGCCGGCAAGTCCGCAAAAGTTCCGCGTCACGAAATTTTTCGACGATCTGCGGGGCGAGGTTGCGGCTGCGCTCGGTCTCCTCCGCCAAGGCGCGGATCTCCGGCACCATCGCGCGCGCCCGCTCGACGAGCTCGTCGGCGGAGGGGATCGCGAGGCGGCGGATCGCGGCAGTCGTCATTGGGAGCGCATCCCTAGGGGCGCTCCGGCTTTTCGGGCGCCGCGGCGGAATTGTAACGCGCGCCAAATTGCCGCGGCAATCAAATTGCCCGCCGGGCTCCCGGGTGCCCGAAAAGTTCCGCTCCCGGCTTGCCGACGGCTTCATTGCCCTGGGTCAATTTTGGGTCGCGCCATCGTTGAAGATGGGAGGGGTCGGCGCAAGCTGGCGTTTACCTCTATGAGCCCCAGGGGTGAACCCCCGCCCAGGGGACCACAACCGAGAGGTAGCAAAATGAACAAGACGATGTCCGCTATCGCGCTCGCCCTGCTGCTTGGCGCGGCGCCGATGGCCTATGCGCAAACCGCGCAGCACCCCAATTCGATGAACACGCAGACGACGAACGCGAACCGGGCCGAGGAGACGATCCAGGCCGATCAGATCCGCGCCAGCAAGATGATCGGCAGCTCGGTTTACGACGTCCAGAACCGGAACATCGGCAAGGTCCGCGACCTCGTCCTCGACAAGGACGGCAAGATCGCCGCGGTCGTCGTCGATGTCGGCACCTTCCTCGGCATGGGCGGCAAGAGCGTCGCCGTGAAGCTCAGCGATCTGAAGACCGACAACAACCGCCTCACCTTGGATCGCACCAAGGAGCAGCTGCAGCAGATGGCGAATTACCGGCTCGAGAACCGCACGACTGGCGCCGGCAGCACGACCTCGCCGGTGCATGGCGGCCACCTCGGCTCCGGCCGCTAACCCACCTTAGCATGTGACGCAGCCCCTCTCCCGCACCGCGGGAGAGGGTGCAGGGTACTTTTACCGTTCCCCGTGGCCGGGCTCGTTCCGGCCACCCCTGTCTTAAACGCTCTCGCGTAAGGCTGACGTGGATACCCGGGACAAGCCTGCTCGGGGAAACGTTGTGTCGGCGTATTGCTGCTAAAACCCGAGCGTCGGGACAACATCGGCCGGCGCGGGGATCCACTGCTTTACCGGCCGGCCTTCCTCCATGGCGCGCAATTCGCGCTCCAAAATCTTGCGCCATAGAATGATGGCCAGATCCGAGCGGCCGAGCCGCTCGTTCGAGCGGTCGGCGATCGGCCCCTGCCCGGCCTGCACGGCGATATCCTGCACCCGCACCCGGTCGGGGTGGTCGATCTCCTGAAACCGCACCCGTCCGTCCATGACCTCGCGCGCCAATTCCTCGGCGGGGCCGGCATGCGCGCGCTTTCCGTAATACTGCGCGCGCTTTTCGAGGTAGGCGTCCTTTGCCGCCCCCGTCACGCCG
>Ga0310810_10011721_pt1 | contig 10255 bp, 8 predicted proteins | sample NCmetagenome_FD_207641 | JGI IMG/M metagenome (GOLD analysis project Ga0310810, IMG submission 207641) | Soil microbial communities from experimental microcosm in Duke University, North Carolina, United States - NC | ecosystem: Engineered > Artificial ecosystem > Soil microcosm > Unclassified ...
CGGTGTCCCCCGGCGACCTGGATTCGCTCGACACCGCATCGTAGGACGTCGAAGCAAAACCCGCTCCGTCACCGCCTCACGGGTATCCACTCCGCGTCGAACCGGGTCCCCACCATCAGTCGGACCACGGCGTCGTAGCTCGCAATTCCTTCGGCAACCCTGTTCGCCCGCAGGTATTCGTCATAGACATCCTGCGCCGCCTTTCGTACGACCGGTGAAGATCGTGCGTACCGCGCGGCCATCGCGCGCAGGTCTTCGCGAGGTCCCGCATCGAGCGGCGTCACGGCTGAGCGATCCTGTCGCGACAACGCGCGGACTGCGTGCTCGTAGGCGCTGAACCACCCGCTGTACCGCAAAATCGCGTCGCCGCGCATGCACGTCAGCCACGCGATGAAATTCGCTTCCGCTTCGTTGGCGTACCCGGCGAGGTGACCCCACTCATGCGCGACAACCATCGGACGTTCGATGTCGAGCACGTCCGGATTGACGATGATTTCGAGAAAGACAGGATCCGTCATGCCGTCGATGGCCGCGCGACGGAAGTAGAACGTGAGCAAGGACCGCTTCGGCACACCGAGCACGGTGGGTGTGCCGGTCTTCAGTTTCGACTCCGCGTCCCAGAAATGATAGCTGAGCTCCCGAAGATCGACCCTGGCTGCGTGCGCCTCGGCGTAACCCGAATTGAGGGCGGCAACCGCGCGATTTGCCAGCTGCAAGACGGCGTCTCGAGTGATTCGTCCCGGCTGGTAATCGAGTTTCTCTTCGAGCGGGACGCGCCGGTAATTCAGTCCCCACAGGACGAGGAAGGCCAAATACAACACGGCGCACAAACGCACGACGGTCACCAGCGTGTGCCCGCCCGCGCGCCGAAATCCGACGCGGTGTGTGCGTCTGACGAGAACGACGATCAGGGCGATTGAGAGGACGGCGACCCCGATATCGAGAAGAGCAATCGGAACGACGTTCGTCGCGCGCGTCAGGACTTGCTGAACCGAGGGGTACATCCGCTGTGAATAGACGCGCTCGACGAGTTGCGGCGGGACCGGTGCGATCGCGCAGACGACCGCTCCGACAACGAGCAGAATTGTGCCGGCGTGTCCTCTCACCGCGCTCGTCAGCCTTGGTCGGACGATGAGGCCCGCCCGTCACTCCACGGACCTGTAATTAGCCGGATGGCACGCTGATAGCTGAAGTACGCCCACGCCCATTGCACGAGGACCACAATCCGATTGCGGAACCCAATCAGGTTCATGATGTGGACGAACAACCACGCGAGCCAGGCAAACCAGCCGTGCAGGCGGAGTCGCCCGAAGTCGGCTATCGCCGACGCGCGGCCGATCGTCGCCATATTGCCAAGATCTTTGTAGGCGAACGCGCGATATGGCTGGTGTTCGAGCGCGCGACTGATGTTCTTCACCGCGTGACGTCCCATCTGGATGGCCACTTGGGCGACACCTGGCAGCGCCTTGCCGCCGGGTCCGATCAACGCGGCAAGATCTCCAATCACGAAGATCTCGGGATGACCGGGAATCGTCAGGTCGGGCTGCACCTGCACACGCCCTGCTCTATCGGTCGGCACGCCCAATGTGGCGCCGAGCGACGACGCCGCTACGCCGGCTGCCCACAGGACGGTGGCGGCGTCGATCGCCACATTCCCCACGTCCACACGTCCGTCGCGGACGCCGGTGACGAAGGTTCCCAGACGGACCTCGACACCTAGCCGTTCAAGATCCTTCTGAGCGCATTGTCGAAGCGATTCCGGAAACGCCGCCAGCAGCGACGGTCCCGCTTCGACGAGGATGATGCGGGCCGAACCAGGATCGAAGTTGCGGAAATCGCGAGCCAGCGACTGACGCGAGATTTCCGCGAGCGCGCCCGCAAGTTCCACTCCCGTCGGACCCCCGCCGATGACCACGAACGTGAGCAGAGTGCGACGCTTGGCCGCATCCTGCTCACGCTCGGCGCGCTCGTACGCGAGAAGGACGCGCCGCCGGATCTCCAGGGCGTCTTCGAGAGTCTTCAACCCGGGCGCGATCCCTCGCCACTCGTCGTGTCCGAAATACGCGTGGGTCGTACCGGTCGCAAGGATCAGGTAGTCGTAGGAAATCTCGCCGTCGTCGCGCAGCACGAGGACGCGCCGCGCCGGGTCGACGCGCGTCACATCCGCCAGCAGCACTTCCACGTTCCTCTGATGGCGGAGTATCCACCGAATCGGGCTGGCGATGTCCCCGGGCGAGAGCGCAGCGGTCGCCACCTGATACAGCAGAGGTTGGAAGAGGTGGTGATTCCGGCGATCAAGCAGCGTCACCTGCACCGGCTCGCGTCGCAACGCCCGCGCGGCATACAGTCCGCCGAATCCACCACCGACAATGACGACGTGCTCCACCGGGGAATTGAACCATATTCCGTTGTTTCGTGGCTGACCCGGCGGGCATCTCTCTTGCACTGAGGTCACCCATGACGATGACGCACAAGGTGGCTCAGTGGGGAGGCGCGCGGATGTCGCGTCGGCTGTCGCGCTCGCTACCGGTAATTGGCGCGGCGATCGCGGTGGTCACAGTGGCCTCGGCGATGCGGCGGAAAGGCGTGATCAGCGGCGCGCTCCATTCCGCGCTCGACGCGGTGCCGTTCATCGGCGCGGCGAAAAACGTCGTCGAAGTCGCCCGCGGTCGTGATTTCTTCCCGGATCGCTACGGTCCGGGAGTGAGCAGAGTCCAGCGGAGCTAACGGAGAAGTACGGAGGGAGACAAGCGCTGGCGCTAACCACGGAGCAACAAAGTGAGCGGAGGTCAGCCCGTAAAAAGTCCCTTCGAGAAAAGATCTCCGAGAAATGGATTCTCCGTTATCTCCGTTGCTCCGTGGTTAGCGAAGCGTTTTTCGCCGTTCTCTCCGCGCCGTCCGTTTTCTCCGGTGCGCCGAGCACCATCCATCCCGCCCAGAACACCGGCGCCCGCGTGTCGTCGCGGGCGCGCACGGCGTTTCGGGCACGCTGCATGGCTTCGTCCGCGGCCGCTCCTGCCTTGATCTGCGAGTAGAACTCTTCCAACAGCGTCGCCGTCGCCGCGGCGTCGGCGGACCAGCGCGGGACGACGACCGCTGGAACCCCGGCGGCGCGCCATGCCCACCGGACGATGTCCACCGAAGGAGCCGCCGCACGCATTGAGAGCGCCGCGCCATCGGTAAACACGACGGCGCGTGCGTGCAGATCGAGATTGAATAGCTCGCGCGCTTCGAGGATGCCATCCCGCTCGATCGCGGTTGCGTTCGCCTCACCACCGAGCAGGATCGGTGAGAACAGCGGGCTCGCGCTGTTCACCCGGAACGGCGCCCCGATATGAATCATCGCGGCACCTGGGGCGCGCTCGCGGAATGCGACCTCGGTCGCCGCCCCGCCAGTCAGCACCGCCTCCGGCGTCGCTTTCATCACGCCTGCGACAGCGCGTGCGTCGGCTTCTCGTGCCGCGTCCGCCGCGACCACCCAATCCGGCGCGGTCGCACTCATGCGCTCCTTCGCCGGCGCCGTCAGCTCCGGAGACGCCACCGCGAGGAGCGGAGCTGCCTCGCGAGCCGATTCCTCGGGCGGCGGAAGGAGTGATGTCGCCGACGCGATGTACCGAACGATGGTGCGATCGCCAAGCGGCGTTCCGCCTTCGGCCGGCAGCGCCTCGAACGGCACATGCCAGAGCACGTCATCGGGCGCAATCAGCGCGCGCGGCGCGTTGGCGAGCGCGCTCCACGCGGCGGCCGGAAACAACTTCACCAGCTCGATAGCGGCATCGTGCCACGCGTCGAGACTCCGAAGCGTGGCCGGATCGACCGCTTGCGTGATGCGCTGGGTCAGCACGCGATTCTCGACAGGCGACAGAAACGCGCGGCTGCGAAGACAGCACCCCACCTGGTCAGTCACGAGGGCCAGCAGATCCTCCTCGTCGACGACGAATTGAACTAGGAGCGGAGCCGGGGATCCGAGCGGCGCCAATGCCTCCGCGACGTCGGCCGGTCCGCCGAGGCCGCGCCACACGGCCAGCCGCGGAAGGCGGTTGAACAACCTCCGGCGAGCGGCCGTACGCGCGGTCTTCGCAGCCGCCAGTCGTTCGCCGAGTCTCGCGATGCGCGCGGAATCTGGGCGCGGCAACTGTGTCTCGCTCCGGATCTGCGCCGCGATTGACGTCACGTCCACCGTCAAACGGCGTTCTTCGTCGCGCTCGGCATCGGTCGCGCCGCGATGAATGTCGCGCTCGTTCGGTGCGAGTGCGATGCGCAGCGCGTGCGCGTGACGCCGCTCGATGGTCTGAAACGCCGCGTCCGCCGCACCGGTCTCCGCCTGCAGTATCGCGAGCAGTGCGAATGCCGCGGTCGTGTCCGCGGCGACAGGCTCGAACGGCAGCTCCTCGTAGCCCGCCGCGAGGCGCTGCACCGCGGCGACCGCCTTGCTCGCCGCGTCCAGTGCGCGGTCGCTGTGCGAGAGCCGGCGCTGCGCGCGCGCTTCCGCGACCAGCGCGCGCCATAACACGTCGTCGCGCTTGAGACCAATCGCCTGATCACGCGCGTGCGCCGCCGCGGCCAGCGCCCCTGCATAGTCTGCGTTGCCATACAACGCCTGCGAGAGGCCGAGCTCCGCCCGCGCGGCGTCCTCCGCACGGTCGAGCGCGATGAACGCCGTGATACCACGGCGGTATGACGAAATGGCCGCGTCGTAGTGCTGCTGCGCGGCTTGCGCAAACGCGAGGCCGACGATTCCGCGCGCGATGCAGTCGCCGTCCTGCTGCGGTCCCACGACTACACCGCACGCGGCGGCGCTGTTCTTGTAGTCCTGCTCGGCCGCGGCGAACCGCGTCGCCACCAGATCGACGAGGCCAATCGCATGCCAGACACGGCCGATATTGGATGGGTCGCGCATCGCCTCGAAGTGCGCACGGCTCTGTTCGAAACGCGACCGGGCAAGATCGAGATTTCCGAGCCGGAAGTGAATCTCTCCGATGCTCTTCAGCGCGTTCGCCTGCGGTATCCGCTCGTCGCGCGCCTGCCCCTCCTGCAGCACGAACGCGTAGGCATGCAGCGCCCCGGCCAGATCGCCTTGGGCAGCGAACGCGCGCCCGAGACCCTCGCTGGCACTCGTTTCGCCGCGTGTATCTGCGCTCTCGTGGAATAGATCGCGGCTGCGACGGTAATCCGCCAGTGCGGCGGCGTAGTCCCCCTGCACGAACTGGACGTTGCCTGTACTGATGAGCGTGGTGGCAATACCCCGCGTATCGTGCAGCCGTTCCTGAATCGCGAGCGCCTCGCGGTAGCGCGCGATTGCATCGCCGTATTCGAACTGCGAATACAGGACGGTCGCGATGCCGAGCGTCGCACTCGCGATGCCGGCCTCGTCGCTGCGCTCCCGCTCGATCGCGAGGCGATGCCCGTACGCCGCGAGGGCTTCTGGAAACTTGCGCTGAAAGTACAACGCATTACCAAGATTCTGCCAGGCGTCCCCTTCGCTACGCTGGTCGCCGAGCCGCGCAGCCAGTTCGATCGCCAGCTCGTACACGCGCTGCGCTGCCGCGAACTGGTTGGCGAGCGCGTAACCGTCGGCGTGGCGTGCGACCGACGTGACGAGCGCGGCAGTGACCAGATCCGGCTCCGACGCGAGCAGCGCCTCTCGTTCGGGGGCGGACGACGCGGCCACGAGCGCGTCGGCGAGCGATTCGCCCGCGGGGGCTTCGCGGACGAGCTTCCACTCGTTGCCCTCCCGCACAAACGTGAGGCTCGCCTGCACGACGGAATGTGTGACGAGCGGCGGTGCGTCCGAGCGCCGCATCGCGGTCAGTGTGCGGTCGCGCGAAACCGACACACGGACGACGACACGATCCCCTGCTCGGGTCACGCGACGGATCTGGAGGTCGCTGAACTTGTCGTCGCCGCTGTCGAAGATGAACTTCAGCTGCGCGGGCTGCGGCCGCTGGGCTGACACCGACCATAGCGCGAGGTAGCCCGGAATGTCCTCGGCTTCCTGCGTGGCGTAAAACCGTTCGACGGCCGCACGAAGCGCGGGGTCGACGTCGTCTTGCGCCGCCGGCGCGAGCGTCGCGGCGAGCACCGCCAGCGCGAGCAGCCGCATCAGTCCAATCTGAAGTTGATCGTGATCGTCATGAGCACCGACACCGGAACTTCGTTCAGCAGCGTTGGAGTATAGCGCCAGTTCTGTACCGCGGCGATGGCCGCGGCATCGAGCAGCGGCACCGACCTGAGCACTTTGATACGCTCGGTAGCGCCGCGTTCATTGATCACGGCTTCGAGGATCACCGTGCCTTGCACGCGTGCATTCCGCGCGATGAGGGGATACTCGGGTGGTCCGCCGGCGATGCGGCGCGGCTCACGTACGCCCGGTCCGACGCGGAGAATCTTCTGAGCGGGCGGCGCTGGTTGCGGCGGAGCTGGCAGCGGCGGCACACCTGCAGCTGTTCCCCCTCCCAGCAGTCCGATATCGAGCGTGCCAGCGCCCAACGGGGAATCGACCACGGACGGAGCAGCGGGCTGCACGGGAGCATCATGCGGCGGCAGAATCACACTTGGCGCGATCAGATTCGGGAGGAAACGTGCGCTGGGCTGCGGGGACGCGGGAAGCTTGATTTCCGGCGGCACTGGCACTGTTTTGATCGACGGAATCGTGAGCGCGCGCATCGGCGCCGGCTTGGGCGGGTCGCCGTCCGCCGTCAACGGAACAAGCAGCGCCGCGGTCAACAACACGATGTGCATCGCGACGGATACGGGCCACATGGACCAACGCATTCTGCGCCTCCCTGTTAGTGCGTTTGACACCGCCACACCAGGCGCTGTTCCTTGCGCCTGGCATCCTGATTGCTCGTTCCGAGCCGGAGGCGAACAGATGGACAAGGACGAAGACACGAAGCGCAGCAGTTCTGATAGGGATGAGTCATTGCGCGAAGGCGAAGTGCTCGGCCTCGGAGGCAGCGTCGTCCCGAAGGCTGCTTCAGACCCAGTGACAGAGTTCGACGAGCAGTCGATCGCGCGCCGTCGCGCCCGGTCGACAGGCGCGGACGACGACACCGCCGCGACGAATCTCCCGCGCAGCTCGGGTGCGACGGGCATCGACATGGGCGCCGGCGGATCCGGAACGGATATCGATTAGCGCGTTAGAATCGCCGCATGCGAACGGCGCTGGCGGCGATTCTTCTTTCCGCACTCCCTTTCCAGGAGGCACCGCCTCGCGAGGCCGGTCCGTTCCGGGCGCCCGATCTCGTCGAACTCGTCACGGTTGATCCATCCATCCGGCTTGATGTCCGTTACGCGACGCCGAACAATCTGGCAGGACGGGCCGTGTATAACGAGGCGCGCGCATTCCTTCAGCGGCCCGCCGCGGAGGCGCTCGTCCGCGCGCACCGCGCGTTGAAATCACGCGGCTACGGCATCCTTGTGTTCGACGGGTACAGGCCGTGGCGGGTCACCAAGCTGTTCTGGGACGTGACGCCGCCGGAGAAGCGCGAGTTCGTCGCCGATCCGGCCAAGGGGTCAAAACATAACCGCGGGTGCGCCGCCGATCTCTCGCTCTACGAGCTCACGACCGGCCGCGAAGTGGAGATGCCGAGCGCGTACGACGAGATGTCCGAGCGCGCGTATCCGGACTACACCGGCGGCACCGCCGCGGCACGCAAGCGGCGCGATCTCCTTCGCGTCACGCTGGAGAGGGAGGGATTCACCGTCGAGCCGAACGAGTGGTGGCACTTCAACTACCGGGATTGGGCGGCGTACCCGATCCTCGATATACCGTTCAGCGAAATCGATACCCTTGCCAAGAGATCACCGGAGAAACGAGAACCTTAGAGAAAACAAGAGAATGGAGAAACGAAACCCTTTGTGGGTTGCGGAAACCGCAACCGGCCACGTGTCGTCGCGTTGCAGTTACTGACCCAATACACGCCACGTCCGAGAGATTTCTTTGGATTGGCGGCGGATTGCCGCGCGGCGCGTGATTTGCGTTCGTGCTCATCGAGCTGCAGGCCGATGCCATCGCGTCGATCGGAATCGCAGACTCCGGCTGTAAGGCACAGGTGAGAACTTCTCCTTTCTTGTTTTCTCTTGGTTCTCCATTCTCCTGTGTTATCTGACACCGATGGTTGCTGATTCAGCGCTCCGTGGCGATAATTCCCCATGGCCCGCACTTCATCCCCCGAAAGCTGGGGGCACTCGACCGTTCGCACCGCGTGTCCCCTCGACTGCCCGGATTCCTGCACGCTCGACGTCACCGTTGAGAAGGGACGCGTTGTCAAGATCGACGGCGGCGATACGAATCCCGTCACCCGCGATTACATCTGCGCGAAAGTACGGCGGTTCGCGGACCGGCTCTATGGCGAGGATCGACTTCTCTACCCTGCAGTCCGGAAAGGAGCCAAGGGGCAGGGGGTGTTCACGCGCGTCAGCTGGGACGAGGCGCTCGACCAGATTGCCCGCCGCATGGAAGACATCCGCGACACCGAGGGGGCGGAAGCGATTCTCCCCTTCTGCTACGGCGGATCGAACGGCCTTCTGACGCAGGACACCAACGACGCCGCGTTCTTCCGCGGGTTTCGCACGTCGCGCCTGGCGCGGACGGTCTGCGCCGCGCCAACCGGCGCGGCCAATCAGGGTCTCTACGGAAAGATGCCCGGCGTGTCGTATCTCGACTACCCGCACGCCAAGCTGATCGTGCTCTGGGGAGTGAATCCGGCGGCGTCCGGCATTCACCTGGTGCCTTACATCAAGGAAGCGCGGCAGGCGGGCGCTCAGCTCGTGGTGATCGATCCGCGCGCGACGTCGCTCGCCCGCCAGGCGGACCTGCACCTCGCTCCGCGCCCCGGGACCGATCTGCCGATGGCGCTGGCGCTGCACCGGTACCTGTTCGAGAACGGTTTCGCGGATGAGAACTTTCTCGCCAATCACACGCGCGGCGCCGAGCAACTGCGCGCACGCGCCAGCGAATGGACCATCGATCGAGCCGCTGCGGAGGCCGGCATCGACCCGCGCGGATTGACGACCTTCGCGCAGATGTACGCCGCCGCATCGCCAGCGCTCGTCCGGTGCGGATGGGGGCTCGAGCGCAACCGGAACGGCGGCAGCGCCGCCGCGGCAATCCTGGCGTTGCCGGCGGTCGCTGGAAAATTCGGCGTGCGCGGCGGCGGCTTCTCGATGAGCAACTCCGCCGCATTCGGGATCAAGGCGGCGGCGTGGATGAACGACACACCGGAGCCAGATACGCGCCTCGTCAACATGAACCTGCTCGGCCGCGCGCTGACCGAGTTCAAGGATCCGCCGGTCCGGATGCTCTTCGTCTACAATTGCAATCCGCTCGCGACGATGCCGGACCAGAACCGGGTGCTCGAAGGACTGAAACGCGAGGACCTGTTCACCGTCGTCTACGAGCAGGTCTTCACGGACACCACCCGCTACGCGGACGTGGTGCTGCCGGCGACGACGTTCCTCGAGAACTACGACATCGCGAAAGGGTATGGCCCGATCAGCCTGCAGCTCGTGCGGCCGGTCATCGAACCATACGGCGAAGCGCGGCCGAACGCCGAAGTCTTCTCGGCGCTGTCGGCGCGCCTCGGGGTTGGGCGGGCGGAAGAGGAGACGGAGACGCTGCTGCGAATCGCATCGCGACTGCCGGCGTCCGTGTCGGCCGAGTTGATGGAAACGGGATCCGCGACTCCGCCATTCGGCGGTGCGCCGGTCCAGTTCGTCGACGTCTTTCCGCTCACGGCGGATCGCAAGGTCGATCTGTTTCCCGAGGCCCTCGATGGCTCCGCACCCGCGGGCCTCTACGGGTATCAGCCGGATCCGGCGACCGACCGCTATCCGCTTGCGCTGATCTCTCCGGCGTCGGAAAAGACGATTTCGTCGACGCTGGGCGAGCTGCGCGCGCGCCCCGCCGTGTTACAGATGCACCCGGATGACGCGCGCGCTCGCGGGTTGGCCAACGACGATCCGGTCCGCGTGTTCAACGCGCTCGGCGAGGTGCAATGCCCGGTGGCGCTGAACCCGGAGATTCGGCCGGGAATGGTCTCGATGCCGAAGGGATTGTGGCGCAAGAGCACGTACAACGGCTGGACCACCAACGCGCTGGTGCCGGACTCGCTCAGCGATCTCGGGGGCGGCGCCTGCTTCAACGACGCCCGAGTCGAGGTCGCATCGCTCGGGCGACACTAAGACCCGAATCCCTAATCCTCGAATCCTCGAATCGGATTCCTGGATTCATTGATTAGAGATTTGCGATTAG
>Ga0310810_10011723_pt1 | contig 10254 bp, 11 predicted proteins | sample NCmetagenome_FD_207641 | JGI IMG/M metagenome (GOLD analysis project Ga0310810, IMG submission 207641) | Soil microbial communities from experimental microcosm in Duke University, North Carolina, United States - NC | ecosystem: Engineered > Artificial ecosystem > Soil microcosm > Unclassified ...
GGGACGACCGCTGGCATCACCCGCGCCGTTTCGATTGGCATTCGAAAGTACTTCAGTCCCAGGCAAACCAGATCCAGGAGGTTCGCGTAGTCGCGATACGTGAATCCGAGCCAGCTGAAGAACGAATTCACGGTCACACGTGTCGGGACCCAGACCATGATCATTCCGCGCACGGTGAACTGTCTGACCATCGGTAGCAGCCCGCCGGGCGACAGAAGAACGAGCTTCCGAACCCGCCGTGGTGCAGCCACCGCGTAGTTGAGCGCCAGCCAGCCGCCGAAGGACATGCCCACGAGGAAGACGCGATCCAGCTCCAGGGCGTCCAGTGTCGCGCTCAGCCACGACACGAAATCCACCACACTCCGGATCGGCTCCCTGGGATGGCTCTTGCCCGGCTGACCCATGACGTCGATGGCATAGACGCGATAACTCTTGCTGAACGCGGCGATGTTGGGCGACCACATCGTCAACGTCGCCATGTAACCGTGCAACAGCACCATCGGCGGCGCTGTCTTGGGTCCGCAGATGACGACGTGCGTAGTCCCAAATCGACTGCGAACGTCGACTTGTTCATAAGGAACGGGCCACGACTTCATCCCGCGGTCATAGGCCGCGAGGAACTTCGCTTCACCCTCGGAGCTCTTGAACGCAGATGGTTGGAACATCATCTGCCTCCCTTCACGCCTTGGACCGAGGTACCCGTCGTCATTTGATCGACCAGGCACGATTACCCACGGTCGAAAGCAGCGCCCGAACGACGGGTCGGATGCCTCAGCCGGCGATCGTTCCAAATAACCTTCCGACGCCGGCGGTTACCGCCATGGCCAGTGCGCCCCAGAACGCGACGCGCGCCGAACCGACAACGGCTCGCGCGCCCCCTGCGCGCGCGGCAATCGCTCCCAGCGCCGCGAGGCACAGTAGCGAAACGATCGAAACAATGAGGGACAGGCGCGCGGCCGGTGCTATCAAGGTCGTGAGCACCGGCAATCCTGCGCCAACCGAAAAGGTACCGGCCGAGGCCAGTGCTGCCTGCAACGGACGCGCGGCCAACTCTTCGATGAGACCCAGCTCGTCACGGGCGTGCGCCGCGAGCGCATCTTTCGCCATCAATTGCCGCGCGACCGTGGCCGCGAGATCGCGGTCGAGACCGCGCCGCACGTAGATCGCCGTGAGTTCGTCCTCTTCAGCCTTCGGTTGCGCCGCGAGCTCGCGTCGTTCGCGAGCCAGATCCGCTTGCTCGGTATCGGCCTGAGAGCTGACCGACACGTATTCGCCGGCAGCCATCGACAGTGCGCCGGCAACCAGCCCTGCGACACCGGCAACGAGGACGTCGTGTCTCGTTGCCTGCGCCGCTGCGACTCCGACGACAAGACTCGCGGTCGAAACGATGCCGTCGTTCGCTCCGAGCACCGCTGCGCGCAGCCAGCCGATTCGATTGCCGCGATGAACTTCGCGATGTTTCATTTGTGCCTCAATGGTCCGAGTCCAGTCTCGGCTCAGGAGCCAGACAGCGTCGGTCCGAACATCACTCCCATGACTATCGCGATTGTCAGCGAGAGGGACAAGGCCAGGCCGCAGACCGCCAGCGCGCGTCCGGTGCTGGTGTAATCGAGGGCCTGTCTGACGGCGACGACGCTTGCTGCCAGTGCCCAGATGATAGCGAGCGTGAATACGGGAACGGTCGCCCGAGGGAACACGCCGAAGATCTGGATCAGTCCGGGTGTGGCGGCAAAGCCGAGGGTCCGCAGCAACTCGCCGACGTCGACCCGCGTCTCTGCGCCTGGCAGGATGCGCGCCCCGATCTCGAAGATCACGAGGGCGAACGCAGCCCACGACATGAATGCGATTGTCCCGGCGGCCGCAAGGGATGCAACCGTTACAGTGCCGCTGCTGAAACCGCGCGCGCCGATGGCAGCCGCGAGTCCCGAGAACACGACGATCGCCAGCGCCTGCGGCGTCGCAGAACGATCGGCTTCCACTTCCTCGAAGGTCGCGACGTCCAGCATCGCGGCGCCAATGAGTCGGCGGACGAATCTGTCGGTCATGGCGTCTCACCTTCCGAGTGTTCCGCTGTCTCGCTCATCCTGCCTTCCGTCCACGGAGGGTGGGGCAACCGACATGCCGGCACGATCACGACAGAATTCACTGCTGTTGCTGAATCCATCGGTTTGCGGGTGAGTGTTTCTCCTCAGCCCTAGGGAATATTCCACGCGCGCCTCGTGCATTGGCGGTGCGGTCCGCGAAAGAATGGCACCTGCATCGGAATCCGTCCCAGTAAACGGTGGCACGGCCGTTGCGGATTGTTTGGCCGCACGAGCCGCGGCTTGAAGGGACACATGCCCACTTCCACCACCGAACCCAAAGCCATCTACTGGCACCGTGAGCTGCCCCCTCTGGACGCGCAGCCGATGGGTGAACACGCGGTAGAGGCGTGCAGCAGTCGCGTGGCCGACACGATCGCGCATCGAGACGAGCTGTGGGGTCGCTGCGAAAGCGAACTCATGGCCAACGTCCGAGTACGACTGTGCGCGGAAATCGCCCGTCTCGGCGGCGAATGCGCTCACGTGCTGAGCGAATCGATCGAGCCCCGGCTTCCCTGAGCAGTGCGTTCGCGTCACTGACCGGGGAGGATGGACGCTCCGGTTAATCTGCGCTCTGCTCGTACACGGCGTTCAGCGTCCGCCTTCAACGGACCAAGGGACATCCATCGGATCACGATGATTCCTGGCGAGAGGAAAGACCAGTACCTGCGGAAGTTCGTGCGCGCTTCGGCATCCGTGGCAATCGCCCGCGTCTCGGTTCGAAAAATCGACTGAGTCGCATCCACCGGATCGGCGCGCAGCGTCCAGACGATTTTCACGTAACCGGGGTCGTTGAACGCGGCGAATTCGTTCGGCGGGAGCGCGCGAAAGACGACGTTCGCTTTCCACGGCTGCGTCACCGCGCCCATGACGAGTTCCCGACCTGGCACTTCGGCGAGCACGCCCCAGCCGATCGACCTCGTCAATGCGACAATGCCCCGCGGCCGCGTGGCCGCATCCGGGTCGGCGCCGAGCACGACTTCGCGCGCCCTGAAGACGGCGCGAACGATCACCGACTGATTCAGATCCATTTCGCGCGCGGCGGAGAAGGTGATCTCTGCTGGCGCGGCGACCGTGATGTGGTGCCGTTCGGCGATCTCGTAAGAGGGCATGAACCGATCGAGCAGCGGATCGGCGGCGTCCCGCTGTGGAGGTGCGGCATGGCCATAGCGCGCCCACGCCGTCACGACATATGCCCCGTATCCCGCCGCGGCAACGCCGAGCGCGCCTGTCGTCCATCGCACGACCGTACGAATGCGAGGCTGCAAGTACGTCACCCGGATGGGCAGGAGCGCGTCAGTCCGTTACCTGGAACGCTCGAATGTACTTGAGCAGGTTGCTGATGCGCATCGTCGTGATGTCCTTGTCTTCCAGGCCCCGGAAGATCGGGCCCCAGATCGGCATGTCTGCCGCGCCGTGCGACGGGAGGGACCGCTGGCCAAGCAACATTGCCCGAATCTGGTCCTCGGGGAACTTGTTCTCGTTCCGCTTCTGCAGCATCGTCAGATCCGGTGGGGGCACCTTCAGCGCTGACGCGGCCGGTCCGTTTCCCCTGCCTCCTATGCCGTGACACACGGCGCAGTACTCGCGGAACGTATCGGCGCCGCCAACGGAGAAAATCGCCGTCGCGGGTTTCTTGACGACCTTCGGTGGCTGTGTCTGGCCGTCCACTCTCGAGAAGGCGGCCGTGAGCACACAAGCCGTGAGCGTGATCAGCACCGATCCTGTTCCGCGCATTCGACTTCCTTCCTGCTAACGGGATTTCTGGCGAAATCCAACTTCCGGGAGCGCCGATCGAGCTGGCCGTACCGCTGCACGGAATGGAGTGGTGACGGCAAGGGCTGCCCAGATCATCGCCAGGCCGAGGTATTCCGTCAGCTCGAACGGCCCGATGGCATGTACCATCTTGTCGTACGTCATCGCCGCCACCAACGCGACCGTGTTGCCGACGAGCAGGGTCCACCATGCCCAGGTGTCGCCGCGGCGGAAGGCGGTAACGGCGATGACGCTGCACAGAGCTCCAAACAGGACGTTGTAAATCCCGTACATCCGGTAGAGCACCGCCATGTACCCCGCGGCGAGCGGGGAAGCACCCGCGAGCGCCACCCAGGATCCGCCGGAGTAGCCCTCGTATCCCGCCGGAAGGATCGCCTTGCCGCCGGGCCCGAGCAGATGACCCGGCGAGAGAGCAGCCCCCGCGCCCCAGGCGACATATCCCACGTCGACAATGAGGATCAGAGCCAACGCAACGTTGCGGCGCTTCATATGGGTACCCTCCTCGAGTGTCGGGCTCCACGCCGACATGACCGCGCGTCGGGCGACGGCCTAGACAGTGGCCGCGGTTCCAAGCCCCTCGAGGAAGGCGTACACCGCGATACCGTCGGCGTGCTTTTTTGTGAGGTCCCTGAACTGCTGCGAGACATCGCCGAAGGCGATCATGCGGTGATCGAATGCGTAGTCCCTGAAGAGGACTGCCCGTGCCTCCATGATGTGCATGTTGTGTTCGAAGAGTCCTTCTTCGTTCACGTACGCTTCGTGGACCTCGCACTCCGTGCCATCTTCTTTGATGAACCAGTCGTAACGAAGCGTCTTCGTATCCTTCTTCCTGGTAATCCGTATGAGCTCGGCGGCTTGGGCTTTGAACCCCTCCAGTTGGCCCGGACGGATTTTCAAATGAGCGTGCAGTTCAAAATGGCCCATGACTCTCCTCCAGGTTGAGCCACCCGAATCGAGTGACGGTCAAACCGACTTCGGGATGCGGCTGCCAAAGACCACCCGCATCATCCTGTGGCCGAAATCTGCCGTCGGGTCGAACATGAGCGGGCAGCCACCGTCGATCACCGTGATGCCGTGCTTACGCCCGTACGCCGCGGCCGCAGGATTCACGCTGCCATGACCATAGGACCGATGCATCCACACGTGCTTGATGCCCAGCTCGACGCATTCCTCCATCGTGCTCTTCGCCTTGTCCGGCGCGGTGGCGATGATGACGGCGTCGACCCCTCCAGGGATGCTCTTCAAGTCGTGATAACTGCGGGCGCCCTCAACGTTGTCCGCGTTGGGGTTGACCGCGAATACCTGGTAACCGCGGTCTCGCAGCCGCTTGAACACGGTGTTGGATCCGTGCTCCCTGGGCTTTCGTGATACGCCCGTTACGGCAATCCGCTTCAGAGCGAGGAACTCGGACGCGGCTTCCTTGATCGTCAGCATGTTCCACCTCCGTCACGATTCAGTCGCACCAGCGCGCCGTCGTCGACTCCGGGCGGGATCGGACTTGGAGTGCGCGACTTCGCCCTGGCGGGCAAATGGCGTGCCGGCTGTTCCGCGCGAACAGCACGTGGCCGTCCTGCGACTGTCCTCGGAGAAATAGATTCAGAAAGAAGGTCTTGCGGGCAGGGGCGTGGCGATCGTGGTCGGCTTTTGGCGCGCTGCCCGATGTCGCGTGGGGATTATTTCGTGGTCGCCAGGAATTATTTCGCAGTTGTGATTTCCAAGGGCGTATCGGCTGCTAAGCCAATTGCAGTGCGATCGAATCGAACTCGTGCAGCACGGCCCTGACGTCGAGGCCGGTAGCGTTTGTCATCAGCACCGTTGCGATCTGTTGATGCGGATAAAGCCGCATCAGGCTGTGGAATCCACCGCCGCCACCTTCCTTGAACAGGAACCGAGGCGATTCGACAGAATCCATGTGCCAACCCAGGGTCATGGGGATGAGACCTCTCCTGGTTCGCTGTTGCTGAACAAAGAGCGCCCGTGTCTCGTCCCCAAACAGTCGGGAACGTGTGCGCAGCTGATCTTGCAGAAACTTGCCGAAACCCATGGCTGTTCCAACGAGCCCGCCGAAGGCGGGCCCATTCAAATAGTGATCTCGAATCCGCAGCCACCCTCCTTCGTACTCGCCGATCAAATCACGTTCGATGAGCCACGGCTTGATCAGATTCATGAAGGAGTACTTCTCCAGATATCCGGCAGCATGACAGGCCGGATCGGCGATGGCGTACTCGAGTTCATCGGATCCGATTTCGAGCGGCCTCAAGACGTTATCGGTGACATACGAGGTGAATCGCTGTCCGGTCGCCCGCTCGACGATCGACCCGAGGAGCCAGTATCCGATGTTGGAATAGGCGAACTTCGTTCCCGGCAAAAACGCGAGTTGTCTGTTTGTCTGAAGGACGTGCAACAGCGCCGCGTGTTCATCGAAGTCCCGGTGCGCCGCGACGGGGTGCACCCAGCGAAGCGGAATCGGGTTCGGAATGCCAGACGTGTGAGAGAGCAGCTGGCGAACCGTGATATCCCCGCCGTACGGCTGCCAATCAAGGTACTGAGCGACAGCATCATCGACTCGAACACGGCCAGACTCGACGAGCTGCATGACCGCCGCAGCTGTAACCGTCTTGCTCATCGAGTAAGCCATCATCGTCGTGCCTGCGCCCATCGGGTGATTGGCGCCAATGTCCGCGAGACCGGCGTAACGCTCGAACACGACAGAGGAGGCATCGACCACGAGGTACTGCAGCCCTGGTGTTCGTTTCTCCTGGACCAGGGCGTCGACGGCACGTTCGAGTCGGTCAGTGGCGGCACTCATGCCCTACATTCGCCTATTACAGTTCTGACACAAAAGCCAGCTTCCTTTCGACCGCCGCCCGAAGTCGCCGATCGGCCTCGCCCGCCACCTCCGCGCGGCGTGCGGAAAATCGGCGCTAGTGGGGAATTTACGCAAGCTTGAACGTATTTTGCGGTGAATACGCCGACATCCATCAGCATCTCCCGGTACCTGTCTTGCGTTGAATCACATGGCGGCGTCCCGCCATGTGAGGCTCCCAGTGGTAACTTTCTTCAGAAAGCGTCCGCTATTCGCGTACTACATTCTGACCTTCGCGCTCTCGTGGGGCGGCTTCCTGCTGGTGGTCGGGCCGGGCTCGCTGGTCAACACCAACTGGCAAGCCGAGGGGAAGTTCCTGGGCGCGGTCCTGGTCATGCTCGCGGGCCCGAGCATCGCGGGCCTGCTGCTGACAGGCCTTGTCGATGGACGCGCGGGATATCGCGGGCTGTTCGTGCGACTTCTCAAGTGGCGCGTCGGTGTTCGCTGGTATGTCCTCGCGATCCTGCCCGCGCCGATCGTCGCGGCGAGCATCCTGTTCACGCTGTCGCTCACGTCGCCCCTGTTCACGGGCGTCGACAAAGCCAGCGTCGTTCTCGGCGGTTTCGGGGCAGCGGCGACGACGCTGCTCGAGGAGATCGGCTGGACCGGATTCGTCGTGCCCCGGCTGAGGCGGCGTCACAGCGTCCTGATGACCGGCCTCATCGTCGGCGTGCTGTGGGGACTGTGGCACTTCCTGCAACAGATCTTCGTCAGCGGCACGTACGCCGGCGGGATTCCCCTGCTTACGTTCCTTCTGCTGTCCGTCTTGGCCGCCGTCGCGAGCCTGACGGCGTACCGTGTCCTCATGGTCTGGATGTACGACCGTACGGGCAGCTTGCTGGTGACGACGCTGATGCATGGATCGCTGACGGCGAGCACGATTTTCTGGTTCACTCCTCTGGCGACCGGCGCTCGGTTCCTCGCCGACGTGTGGCTCGTGGCGGCCGCGATGTGGCTCCTTGTCGGCGTGGTCGCTGTCATCGAGGGTTGGATACGGCTTGGCCACACGAAGCCCTTCCACGGGCCAGACGGCAAGGTCCTCCGGAACAGCGTTGCGGAGGCCAAGTACGTACATCTCGGCGGGATCGATCAGTGGGTGATGATCCGCGGCGAGAACATCGCCAATCCCGTGTTGATCGTGCTGCACGGTGGACCGGGCATGAGCGAGATGGGCTTCTTCCGCCGTTTCAACGCGCCGCTCGAGCGACAGTTCACGGTCGTCCATTGGGATCAGCGCGGCACGGGCAGGTCGTTCGATCGCAACATTCCGAGGTCGTCGATGACGCTCGAGCAGTTCGTTGCCGATCTCGACGAGCTCGTCGAGTGCGTGCGCCGGCGCTTCAGGAAGGAAAAAGTTGCGATCCTGGGCCATTCCTGGGGCTCGGGGCTCGGCGCGATCTACGCCGCACGGTTTCCGGAGAAAGTCTCGGTCTATGTCGGCGCCGCACAAATCGGTGACTGGGCGGCCGGCGAGTCGTTGTCGTACGCCTACGGACTAGCCGAAGCCGAGCGCCGGCACGACAAACAGGCGCTCAAGAAGCTGCGCGCGATCGGCCCGCCGCCATATCCCGCGGAGAGCGTGTTCGTGGAGCGCTCGGTCGTCAGTCGCCTCGATGGGCAGATGCACCCGGGAATCATCTGGAAAGCCGGACGAGCGTTGTTCGGCTGGCCGGAGTCCTCGATCTTCGATGTGCCAAACCTCCTGCGGGGCTTCGGGTTCACGCTCGACGCGATGTGGCCAGAAGTCTCGACGCTGAATCTGCTGAAGTTGGTGCCCGTATTGAAGATGCCAGTGATCATCTTCGTCGGTCGCCGCGATCACTGGGTGCCGCCCGAAACGAGCGTTGCGTACTTCAACGCGCTGACTGCGCCGTCGAAGAAACTGGTGTGGTTCGATCGGTCCGGGCACGAAGCATTCGTCGACGAGCCCGAGAAGTTCAATGCAACCATGATCGAACTGGTGCGACCGCTCGCTTCCGCGCCCGCCGCCGAGAGCGTACCTGCACGCCTCCCGGTTAGTGCTTGAACTGACGTCGACGATGGCAATAGAGAGGGGAGATCGTCTCGATGCCGACTGCGACGAGCATCCCTGTCTTCGAGGCCCGCGCGCTGACGAAGGTCTACCAGATGGGCGAAGTCACCGTACAGGCGCTGCGGGGGGTTGATTTTGACCTGTTTCCGAACGAGTTCGTGGTGCTGCTCGGTCCGTCCGGGTCCGGCAAATCCACCCTGCTCAACATCCTGGGTGGTCTCGACGTGCCGACGTCAGGGGACGTCGTCTACAAGGACCACAATCTGACGTGTGCGAATGACGCGCAGCTCACCGAATATCGTCGGACGCACGTCGGGTTTGTGTTTCAGTTCTACAACCTGATCCCGAGCCTCACGGCGCGCGAGAACGTGACGCTCGTCACCGAGATCGTCGAACGCCCGATGACGGCGGAACAGGCCCTGGCGATGGTCGGACTCGACCATCGGCTCGATCACTTTCCCGCGCAGCTGTCCGGAGGCGAACAGCAACGCGTGGCGATTGCTCGTGCGATCGTGAAACGGCCGGATGTGCTGCTCTGCGACGAGCCGACGGGCGCCCTCGACATCACCACCGGCATCATCGTGCTCGACGCGCTCGCCCGCGTGAATCGAGAGCTCGGCACCGCGACCGTCGTCATCACCCATAACGCGGCGATCGCCGGCATGGCCGATCGGGTCGTGAGGCTCGCCGACGGGCGCGTCGCCAGCGTCGAGCGGAATGCAACCAAAGTTACCGCGCAGGACCTCCGGTGGTGACGATGCCCACGCGCATTCGTGCTCTGGACCGCAAGCTGATTCGCGATCTGTGGGCGATGAAAGGCCAGTCCCTGGCCATCGCCTCGGTGATCGCCGCCGGGGTCGCGATGTTCGTCATGTACCTGTCGAACTTCGATTCTCTCGAGCGCACGCGCGCGGCCTACTACGACACCGCGCGGTTCGCCGACGTGTTTGCTCTGCTCAAACGCGCGCCGTTGAGCCTCGAGTCTCGCATCGCCGCACTGCCCGGCGTCGAAGCCGTCTCCACCCGAGTGGTCGCCGATGTGACGCTCGACGTACCAGGGATGGCGGAGCCGGCCACGGGCCGCCTGATATCGCTGCCCGACGGCGGGCGCCCGCGGCTGAACGACGTGTACTTGCGGAGAGGACGGTGGCTCGACGCCACGCGTACCGACGAGGTGCTCGCCAGTGAGATCTTTTGCGACGCGCACGGCTTCAATCCCGGCGACCGCGTGACCGCGATCATCAACGGACGTCGTCGTTCGCTGACGATCGTCGGTGTCGCGTTGTCGCCTGAATACGTCTATGCGATCCGTCCGGGTGCGATCTTCCCGGACAAGCGGCAGTTCGGGATCTTCTGGATGAGCCGTCGCGCTCTCGGGTCGGCGTTCGACATGGAAGGCGGCTTCAACGATGTCTCCATCGCCATGGTACGCGGCGCCAATGTGACTGATGTCGTCTCCGCGCTCGATGGCTTGCTCGCGGCATACGGCGGCTTTGGCG
>Ga0310810_10011724_pt1 | contig 10254 bp, 6 predicted proteins | sample NCmetagenome_FD_207641 | JGI IMG/M metagenome (GOLD analysis project Ga0310810, IMG submission 207641) | Soil microbial communities from experimental microcosm in Duke University, North Carolina, United States - NC | ecosystem: Engineered > Artificial ecosystem > Soil microcosm > Unclassified ...
GAGATGAGGAAATTTTTTCTCTATTGCTTCCCTGAACTGGTTGAACCTTCCATCATAACTACCGGACCTGTCAAACCAATCTTCATTGCCAATTTCCACATATGTCAGTTTAAATGGAGCTGGATGGCCGTCCGCCGCACGCTTTGCACCCCAGTAGGTGCTTGCATCTCCCACCACATATTCAATTTCTTCCAAAGCATCGTCAACATAAGGTTGTAGCAAGGGACCTGCATCAATATGATCACCATTCAACGAATAACCTGCATATACTGCTAAAACCGGTTCTGCATTCATATCCTCACACCATTCTAAAAATTCGAGGAGTCCCATGCCATCGGAAGGGCGATAGCCCCATGAGCCTCTATGACCCGGCCTGTTTTCCAAAAGGCCAAGAGTTTGTTTCCAGGGAAAAGCGTCTGTAATTAGTGGGCCTTCCAAAAAATTTCCGCCGGGAAAACGCAAAAATTTCGGCTTCATATCTACGAGCATTTCCATGATATCTGGCCTATTACCATTAGGCCGGTTGTTATAGGTGGGGGGAAAGAGAGAAACAAGATTAAAATAGTAAAGACCGATGCGGTTCGTCGAAATCACAAACCTTGCATCGGCTGTCGGCGCTACATCCGGCCTTGTAGTCAATGTCAATTCATATTTTTTCCAGAATGGGCTCTTGACAAGGTTTATAGTTCCAGATGCGTATACAGTTTTACCATCATTGCTCTCAATAGTCACTGTTATTGGGCCGGCAGTACTATCTGCGATGTCGGGAAGCGGAGGAATTGTGGGTTTCGGCTCCCATGGCCAGCGAAAAGGTTCTGTACGAGCCGTTCCTTTCAGATAAAATGACGCTCTATAAGTAGTAGAAGGTTTTACAGGAATACCCCAATACCCCTCATTAGCAATTCCTACTCTTGCACCTGCCTTTTCTACGGTAAGACGTAAGCATGTTTGCAGCGCACCATTGATCGCATGTCGGCGTTCATCGTACGGAATATTATCCGCTGTTGTAGCCATCAACTTGATTGCCGCTTTTGAATTAATAGTGTCTTCATTTACCAGGTGCCATCCTTCAGGCTTAGAAAGATTATCTTTAAAAATGCGGTTGCGAATTAATTCCGCATACAAGCCACCGTCATAGGAATGATTGATTTCCTCTGTCATTAATCCGTATAGCATTGGGCTTACATTAGCACCAGGTTTAGTTAAGTCGAGCGTTAGTTTAGGTGTTTGAGCACTCGAGTACTGAACAATGAATGCTATTAATGCAAATGCCGAAAATATTTTTTCGAGGCTGCCTTTTTGAAATGAGATCATTTTCAATGATTGTGTTTATAAAGATTGTAAGCACTTATTTAAATAAAACCTGCGCAAAATTGTACAAGTTGTTTCGCCATACAGGCCATGTGTGGCCACCAGGATATTCGCTGTAGGTATACTTAATTCCCATTTCGTCGAACTTACTCAACATGATCTTGCAATTGTTGTAAGCAATATCTTCTTTACCACCCATTGCGATCCAAAATGATTTTAAATTACTGTTGATTACAGACGCATTGTTTTTCATGAGTGCATATTGAGGATCAGATAAGGAAGGTTGATTGGCAAACCAGCCTGAACTAAATACGCCGAGGTAAGAAAACATATTTATATTTCTAATTCCTGCATACAAGGTTTGCAGCCCGCCTAAAGAAAGACCTGCGAGGGCCCTGCTCTTTGCATCTGTTTCTGTTCTGTAATTTTTTTCAACAAAAGGGATAACAGCATTCTTTAATTCATCTTCAAATCTTTTCAAACTTTGTTCACCAAATCCTGCCAATCCTCCGCTGCTTACATTCCCATCCATCATTACCACAAGCATTGGTCTTGCTTTTTTATCTGCAATAAGATTATCTAATATTATATCTGTTTTCCCCTGGGTTGCCCAGCCTCTTTCATCCTCGCCGCCTCCATGCAGAATATAGAGCACGGGATATTTATCGTTCACATTGTCATATCCCGGAGGCGTATAGATGTAAAACTGGCGCCATGAATTGGTAATTGTAGAAAAGTATTTCTTGATCCTGATATCTCCATGCGGTATATTTCTCATTGCATAATAACCGCCACCTGCAAACGGAATTTCAATGCCGCTTGCCATCCGGCCCATTCCGTAAAAAGTTTCGCTTGAAGGATCTGCTACGGCAACACCATCTATGAGTAACGAATAGTAATGAAATCCTTCACTAATTGAATCCGTTGTCACCGTCCAATAACCACCTGTGTCTTTGGCCATATCATATTTTTTGACAAGATCAATCTGCACTCTTTGAGCATCAGGGGCTTTTATACGAAAGGTCACCCGGTGATCTGCTGATATTTGAGGATATTGCGCTGAACGTACATTGCTTGATGCCGGTGCACCCACAACAGGATATTTTGAAAAAGTAGAAGTGTCCACGGGCTTGAATATAAGTTGAGAGAACATGTACAACCCATCCTTCCACACCTTGAAATCGTGCACTCCAGGCTCAATGAGATAAATATGCGGAACATTATTTTTTACGAGATAATCATGGGTTCTTTTGCTGAACATGATTAAGTTATCACTCGCACCACAAGAGATCCAGAGAAGCTTCAGCTTCTTTTTTGTTTCTTCAGGATTTGGAACCAATTGCTCCGGCGTTTTTGTGTTGGGCGCAGATGAAAAACCTCCGATCCATGCAAACTTATCGAGGTTGCCTAAGCCGAAATTCAGCGATTGTCCTCCACCCATTGAAAGACCTGCGATCGCACGACTCTCACGATCTTTCACAGCCGGGTAATGTTTTTCTATGTAAGGAATGAGATCATTAAGAAGGTCTTTTTCAAATGTTGCAAAGGCCTGTACTTTCGCACTGTCAAAGATATTCCCCCCAGCACGATCATCTTTCATAGCTCTTCCATTAGGCATCACAACGATCATTGGCTCGATCTTGCTATCGGCATAAAGATTATCGAGGATCACTTCAGGATGACCACCATTGAGCCACTCCTTTTCATCGCCCCCAATGCCATGAAGCAAATACAACACGGGATATTTCTTCTTTTTTGAGTAACCCGGAGGTGTGTAGATCAAAGCTTTTCTTGATGTGCCTACTGTTTTTGACAAGTAACTTATCGTATCAATTTTTCCATGAGAAATATTTTCACGCATTATATCAAACCCCGCAGGGGAATGATCAATAATATTTTGGGAGTTGGCAACTAGAGCCATCACGATTGTACATATAAAAACTGCGCTCGACGTTTTCATTGTTTGTTATTTATTTGGATCAGGACCTGGTAATTTTTAAATCTTATCGGTTAAGAACTTTTCTAAAATATGCTCATAATTCTACGGTTGCCTTAATAACTCCATTCGCAGGATCCAGCCAGTTCCTAAATTCTTTTTTCAATTCGTCAAAATGCACACGATGAGTAATAAGGTCTTTTGGCTCTATTTTCCCGTTTTTTATGCACGAGATCACACGGTCAAAATCTTGCCTCGTTGCATTGCGGCTGCTCATTAAGGTGGCTTCTCTTTTATGGAATTCAGGATGACTAAAAGAAATGTCCTCTTTCTGTAATCCAACTAAAATATATCTGCCTCCATGAGCGATGCATTGAAAGGCATTATTGATCGCCTTCAAATTTCCTGTAGCATCAATGATAACAGTTGGCATATCTCCGTTGGTGATTTCTTTTAATTGTTCGAAGACGTTAGTCGTATTCTGGTGTGGGCAATATTCAATTTTTGTTTGCAAAACTCAAGGCATTGTTCATTCAGATCCAGCGCAATAGCTATCGCTCCCTCGATTTGAGCAAACACCATTGTTCCTAGTCCGATGGGACCTGCTCCTATCACCAAAACAAATTCGTCTTTAAGTATAGCAGCTCTCCTTACACTATGTGCGCCTATAGCTAATGGCTCAACCAATGCCAGTTCATCAAAATCCAACCCATTACCGTGTAGCAGAGACGACGATGGCACCGATAGATATTCAACCATACCACCATCCACATGAACGCCGCAAACTTTTAAATTGGCGCAACAATTCGGCTTGCCATTACGGCAAGCAATACAATTACCACAGTTGAAGTAAGGAATAAATGAAACGGTTTCTCCTATTTCAAAACCCGGTGCATTATCAAATTCAGTTAATTCACCGGCCAACTCGTGTCCCAAAATCCTTGGATAGCTGAAATAAGGCTGTGTACCTCCATAGGCATGCAAATCTGTTCCGCAAATTCCAATTCGCCTGATCCTGATAATAGCATGGCCTTCTTCTAAATGTGGTCGTTCCCTAAAGTTATATTCAAAATTTCCAGGTTCAGTACAAACTAATGTCTTCATTCCTTTGGTTAAATTATTGTTTACCCCTTTGCTGTTCAATTTAATTTAAACCAAGAAAATCAAGATCGGAATCCCCTCTCTTCGTCACATTCACTCTACCTTTACGATGATCTGTGTAAAAGAATGTGGCGGGAATGAATAAACAATCTTATTGCCCTTTGCAGTTGCATCTCTTGATACAGGGATGTACTCTTTTTGCTTATCAAAACTAAATGCTTCACTCAGATCGCCAGCCGTTACTTCACTAATAGAAGGCTTGCCTGAAAAATTCCCGGATTGATTGACGATCTCCGTCGTAATAGTTTTGTCCTTATGACGATTGACAACATTTATTATCACAGAGCCATTTTCTTTGGCATAAACTGTACTTACGTCCAAATAGGGAATTCCTTTATATTTTCCCGCACTAAACGTATCGCACGCAACGTAGGTATTAATAGAACTACCACGACAATTATTCGAGAACAATTTAAAAGTATAAAACAAAGGCGATTTAAAGGTTCCCTTCTGCGGGTCATTTGATAACAAAGAAGTCATCATGGTAAAATTTCCCATCTTCACCACATCCGCATGACGGATAAAGGAATTTAGTGATTGTGCGACCGGCAAAACGTTGAGAAAACTTCTGCCAAACGAACCCCATTCATCTACGGAAATCCGAATCGGATTTTTATATCCTTTGATCGCTGATATGCTTTCAATTTCATTGGCTGTTAGTTTAATTCTTTCTTCAAAAGTCATTGCGCTAGCTCCCATAAGACCATAATAGTCCGGCGAGTTCTCCCAATAGCTATGAATGGAAATATAGTCTATCCTGTCACCAATACCTGCAATCACTTTGCGGTTCCAGTCATCCCACGTACCCTGGCTATACCACGATGAGCCGCATGCAACTAACTTAATAGTGTTATCAACTGCCTTCATGGCCTTCGCGGCTTCTCTTGCAATTTCTATGTAATCTTCTACATTTTTGTGACCAAGCTCCCAGGGTAAGCCGTCCACTTCATTGCCAAGGTCCCATATTCGCACATTGTATGGTTCCTTATGCCCATTCTTTGCACGCAAGTCCGAGTAATAAGTTCCTTCCTTATAGTTGCAATATTCAACCCAATAAACAGCGTCCATTATGTTTGCGAGGCCAAGGTTCACGCAGACAATATTTTCACTGCCGATGGAGTGATTGAGCTTCATCCACTCATCCGTACCAACGTGATTGTTATCCACACCGCCCCATGCAAGATTGATCCGCACCGGGCGGTTTCCCTTCGGACCTATACCGTCTTGCCAATTATATCCCATCAAAAAGTTGCCGCCGGGCCATCGCATATTTGTTATTTTCAGTTCTTTCATCGCATCGATGTAATCTTTCCTAAACCCGTCTTTGTCTGCCAGTGATGAAGTAGGATCGTACAAGTTCCCGTACAATGTGTTAAAGTTGCTTGTGTCCGGCAAACCCAGCCTGCGGCCGCTAAAATGAATTGGCTCCATGAATACACCGTAAATATTTGGATCAATACTATCGATTACGCGATCAAGATCTATTTTGATCTTTGCAGTTTGGGAGAACGACAAAATCGGAAGGATCAGTTGAACAAGAAACAAAATTTTCTTCATGATGTTTATTTTGCAAATGGGTAGTAATGGTGTTGAATAGAATTCAGTTTTGATTTTTTTGACATAGCAAGGAGGCAGCGCGCCGCACTAGTCTTGGCGAAGAATGATTCCCGTTAATGTAAATCTCTTGTCACTTCTCCACCCGAACCACCGTTCAAAATGTTCAGATCAGCACCAAGGTGTGCCTGCTGCACATGATCAAGGTAAAGTTTTACATAACCTCTTGCCGTGGCCAGCTTCGGAGGAGTCCATTTTTTTCTCCTGGCCTCCAGTTCATCATCGCTTAGCTCTAAATGCAGTTTTCTCTGCTCAACGTCCAGTTCAATTATATCATTATCCCTTACGAGGGCAAGTGTGCCGCCGATTGCGGATTCAGGAGAAACATGGAGAATAACAGTGCCTGCCGCGGTGCCACTCATCCTCCCGTCTGAAATGCGGACCATGTCCTTGATCCCCTTACGCAACAATTTTTCAGGGAGATCAACATTGCCAACCTCAGCCATCCCCGGATAACCGACAGGTCCCACATTTTTTAAGACGATCACAGAGTTTTCATCAATGTCGAGATCCGGGTCGTCAATGCGCGCATGATAATCCTCTATCGTTTCAAATACCACTGCACGCCCCCTGTGTTTCATCAGTCCAATTGAAGCAGCCGATGGTTTGATGACGGCGCCATTTTCGCAAAGATTCCCTTTGAGAACGGCAATCCCGGCATTTTCCTGAAAAGCGTGATCAATGGTTGCGATCACATCTTCATTATAGCAAACAGGCTTGCAATTGTTTTCGGCAAGTGTTTTTCCATTTACTGTAATGCAATCACCGTGTAAATATCTCTCTATTTCTTTTATGACAACAGGTAATCCGCCGGCGTAAAAAAAATCTTCCATTAAATATTTCCCGGAAGGTTTGAGATTAACGAGTAGCGGAATTTTACTTCCGATAGTATCAAAGTCTTCAAGCTGCAAGTGCACGCCTATTCTTCCCGCAATGGCTAGCAGATGAATGATGAAATTGGTCGAACCACCTATGGCTGCATTCACAACAATAGAGTTTTCAAATGCTTCTCTCGTGAGGATGGTCGAAAGCGTTAAATTTTCTTTGACCATTTCCACGATCCTTCTGCCGGAAAGCTGCGCCATCACTTTCTTTCGTGAATCAACAGCAGGAATAGCTGCAGCGCCAGGCAAGGTCAGCCCTAATGCTTCGACCATGCAAGCCATTGTGGATGCAGTTCCCATTGTCATACAGTGCCCGGCACTTCTTGCGACCCCGATCTCCGCCTCCAGGATGTCTTCAGCCGAATAATTTTCAACAAGCATTTTTTCTTTCACCATCCAATTAAAAGAACCGGAGCCTAAACATTCTCCTTTAAATCTTCCATTAAGCATGGGACCGCCTGGAACAACAATGGTGGGCAAATCAACACTGCATGCGCCCATGAGAGTTGATGGAGTAGTTTTATCACAGCCTGTTAATAATACCACGCCATCGATGGGATTCGCACGAAGCGTCTCTTCTGTATCCATGCTGGCCAGGTTACGAAACAACATTGTTGTCGGACGCATGATCGTTTCACCAAGAGACGTTACAGGAAATTCGAGTGGAAAACCGCCTGCTTCGATCACTCCTTTCTTAACGACTTCTGCAAAGTCGCGGAGATGACCGTTACACGGTGTGAGTTCGCTCCATGTATTGCAAATGCCAATTACCGGCCGGCCTCTAAAATAGTCATCAGGATATCCCTGGTTGCGCAACCAGGAACGATGAACAAATCCCATTTTATCATTCTTCGCAAACCAACCAGCACTGCGGAGTTTCTGCTTTGAAGAATTACGGTCTGTAGCTTCCTTCATTGAGTTAGGCTTATATCACTGCGTCCAACATTCACTTTGTTAGGTGATACGTTTAACATTTAGGCAATAAAAATGTGTGTCTGCAAAAATTTCAAATCTCTCAATACTGTTCATCCGTTATAAATCATTCTCAAAAGACCTATGTAGAGACATGATCCGAACTGCCATTATAAAAAAATCATTTATCCCACCACAAACTTGTGCTTAATTTATCGGGACCCATCACCGCAATGGCCGCATTTACATTACTGGTGTTTACAGATAGCTCAGATGTCGGGTACCCAATTCTTCTGATAAATGTGCCGTTGGGCACATCAGGATTGTTCGGCTGTCCGTATGGGTTAGGGGCTAACGCAGGGTAACCTGTTCTTCTAAAATTGGCAAACGCTTCAGGGCCATTCAAAAAAGATGCAATCCAATACTGTGTATTGATCTGTTCTAATTCTCTTCCCGACACAAGAGGTAGTGCAGCGATATAAGCATCTCTGTCAGTAGCCGAAACAGCAGAAGCGGGATCGTAAATTGCCAATTGATCCATGTGAGCTTTTATGCCATCAGAGAAATACTGTGCTGGAGTACCCGAAGTGATCCAGCCTCTGAAGGCTGCTTCGGCCAGCAACAGATCTGTTTGCGCTGCCGTTACAAAAAACATAGGAGCGGAAGTCTTTGCCATTCTTCTTCTATCCACCTGGCTGTAATCATAAAAGCTGGCAAGACCGTCTGCAGTAGCACGGCCGACAATTGTTCCGTTATCGTAGCCCATAGGCATCCCAACCTGATCTGCAGCCGCAGTTGTTCCCTTGTCGACAGTTTGCGCAGGGCCTGATGTTGCGCCTTTGTAACGAATGGCAATTGCAGGCAGTCTGGGATCATTATTATTTTTCAAAGTATCCACAAACGGCTTCGCCAGGTACCAGTTCGCCGCTTCAGTACTGTTCAACATGTTCCCTATAGGATTCAGATAATTGGCATCATGCCTCATGTAGGCATTATCGGCATTGTCTGTGATCAGCCCTCCGGCAAATGCTGTCTGTACTATTGACGGAGCTTTTGTAGGATCAACTTTGCTCAATCGCATTCCGGCCCTTAGTAGAAGTGAATAGCCAAACTTTCTCCATTTTGGTATATTACCTGCATAAAGAACATCTGAAGATTCAACGGTGCCCGATTCACTCAATGCTGCAGAGGCGTCCGTAAGCTCCTGGATCAACTCTGGATAAATATCTTGTTGTTGATCGTATTTAGGGAAAATTATTTGATCAGTTAAACCAGCGCCGCCTTCTGTGTATGGAATTGCACCATAAGTGTCCGTGAGCACCATGAAAGCATAAGCCTGCCAGATACGCGCCATATTATAAAGATTTGATCTGGCCGCATTATCTTTTGTTTTCGCGATGGCATCATGTGTGTATTTAATGACATTCTGGTAGTATACGGCCCACGTCGGAGGATTTGTTACATCCCTGCTGTCCTGATTAAAATTTCCGCCTGCAAGTACGCCCCCGTTAGGCGTGACCATTTGCTGAACGATTGACACTTCATAGACCACTGTTTTGGTTGGAAATGAGGCGTTGATAATGGCATTATTTAGCAAAAGAGCAGGATCGAGACTAGTAGGATTGACTGTATTAACGTTGATCTCTTCAAGATTTTTCGTACAGGAAGCAAGCGTTGCAATAACCGTAAACAATAAACTATATTTCTTTATTTTTTTCATAATTGGCTGAATTAAAATTTGATGTTCAAATTGGCACCGAAACTTCTTGTAGTAGGTACACCCGGAGATTCAAGACCCACCATTCCGTCTACTCCATAACCCACTGTTTCAGGATCAATATTGTCAACCCATTTTTTGATGATGAAAACATTGCTGGCAAGAAGATCAAGTCGTACACCTTTGATTGGCCATTTTGAGGGCAGGAATCTGGTAAAGTCATATCCGAGTGTGATCTGGCGAAGTTTCCAGAAACCTCCGTTATAAATTACCGGCTCAACAATTTGTTGAGAACGCAGATGCTCCCAGTAAGTCTGTACAGGAGCTTTCGCCGTATTGGTAGTGCCCGAAGAGTTTACTCCGTCTCCGATAACAAAGCCTGAATCACGTCCCTCGAGCGTCATTTTATGCAAGCCGTGACGAATAGCATTGAAGTTTGTACCAGACAACATTTTATTGCCCAACTTATAATCAATGAGTACCGAAAGACTGATCCCTTTAAAGTTAAAAGTATTCGTAAATCCGCCTACCCACTTGGGTAAGCCACTTCCAAACAAAACGAAGCCAGGTGTGCGCAATGGTAATCCGTTGGATTGGAAAATCATTTGACCTTTGTCATCGCGTGCATAGCCGAAGCCAGCTATTTGACCGATCTCCTCACCCACAACCATTCTTACTTCGCCATTGAATGGATGTGTACCCGTAGTGAGCTTTTCTCC
>Ga0310810_10011726_pt1 | contig 10253 bp, 9 predicted proteins | sample NCmetagenome_FD_207641 | JGI IMG/M metagenome (GOLD analysis project Ga0310810, IMG submission 207641) | Soil microbial communities from experimental microcosm in Duke University, North Carolina, United States - NC | ecosystem: Engineered > Artificial ecosystem > Soil microcosm > Unclassified ...
CATCAACCCCGTCACGCACACGCGCCTGCCGCGCTATGTGCGCGGGCACACGGGCATCATCGAAATCAATCACGGCCCGCAGGTCTTTCCGGATTCGTCTTCGACGGATCGGGGCGATGATCCGCAATGGCTCTACACAGTGGTGTTCGACGCACGCGAGCTGTGGGGCGATGATGCGGATCCCACGCTGAAGGTCTCGATCGACGCGTTCGAGCCCTACCTGGAAGCGGCTTAGCGCCCTCTAGAAAGAACCGAACGCCGAACCGAGCATGATCACCGCGATCAGCGCGATGATCGGTGGGATGATGCCGACCGCAATGATGCCAAGATAGCCTTCCCGGTGCGTCGAGCCGCACAGCGCGAGCAGTGTCACGACCGCACCGTTGTGCGGCAGGATGTCGAGTGTGCCCGAGCCGATCACCGCGACGCGATGCATCAGGGCAGGATTGATGCCAAGTTGCGCTGCGATGGCCATATAGGTCTCGCCCAGCGCATCGAGTGCGATGGTCAACCCGCCAGAGGCCGAGCCGGTGAGCGCCGCGAGCACGTTGGTCGCGAGCGCGAGCGAGACAAGCGGGCCTCCCTCGATGCCCAGCACCCAGTCGCGCACGGCTGAAAAGGCCGGCAACGCCGCGATGACGGCGCCGAAGCCGACCAGGCTCGCAACGCTGAGCGCCGGCAGCACCGAGGCGTTGGCGCCCGCATCCATGCTCTCGCGTAGCGCGGGCAAGTTCCGGTGACTCACCAGAATGAGCGTCGCGGTCGCGGCGGCAAGCGCGACCACCACCGACCAGACACCGGCGACGCCGGACAGCGAGGTTGCGCCCCAGCGCTCCTCGGCGAGGAACGAAACATCGAGCCGGGGGAGCACCAGCAGCGACATCAGGAGATTGACCGCGACCACGACCACCAGCGGTAGCGCCGCGAGGTGGATCGGCGGCGGCGTATCGCCGTGGCACCCGTGCGCCATCTCGGCCGGGTCGAACTCGCGCGCGGTCGTGGCGCGCTCGCGGATCTTCTCGTCCTTCGCGGCGGCTTCGAGCGACCCGGCCGCCTCGACCCCATACCCTTCGCCGGCACGGCGTGCGCGTGCCTCGGCATGGCCGAGCCACCACAGGCCCACACCCAGCATGATCACGGCGGCAACGATGCCGAGCCCCGGAGCCGCAAACGGCGTGGTGCCGAAGAAGGGCATCGGGATCGCATTCTGGATCGCCGGCGTGCCCGGCAGTGCCGTCATGGTGAATGTCGAGGTCCCGAGGATGATCGCGGCAGGCATCAGCCGGCGCGGGATGCCGGCGGCCCGAAACAGCGCCTGCGCCATCGGCACCAGCACAAAGAACGCGACGAACAGGCTGACCCCGCCATAGGTCACGAGCGCGCCAGCCAGGACGACGGCGAGAATGGCGCGCTTTTCGCCGAGCCGTTGCGTCATGAATTCGGCGATTGCCGTCACCGAGCCGCTGTCGTCCATCAGCTTTCCGAACAACGCTCCGAGCAGAAACAGCGGAAAGAACTGCGCGAGGAAGCGCGCCGTGCTCTCCATGAAGATCTGCGTCCAACTCGCAAGCAGCGGCTGGTTCGAGAACGCTGCCGCGAGCAGCGCCGCTGCGGGCGCGAGCAGCAGCACGCTCCATCCGCGGAAGGCGAGCCAAATGAGGAGCGCAAGGCTGATGAAGATGCCAAGGAGACCCATGGCGTCACACAGCTTCCACGAGCGCGTCTATGTCGAAAGACGAGCGCTCGCCGATGTCCTCGCCGTGTTCGGTGAGGAAAGTCTCCGCGGCACGCCGCCCCTCATCGCGCAGCATCGTGAGGAACGCCCACTCGGCATTGAGCTTGGACGAATAGCCGAGGTCGGCCATCGCGTCGCTCGCGACCCGATGGATGCGCATGCCGGCCCACTGGGCCCCCTCACCGCTGCCCGGGTCTGCGACCTGCCGCAGCAGCGCGATCATGCGCAGTTCCTTGAGCAGCACCGCGTTGAAGGACACTTCGTTGAGCCGGTTGAGGATATCGCGCGCCGCACGCGGTGTGCCGGCCCGTTCCACCGGGTTGATCTGGACCAGGATCGTGTCCTTCGACCGGCATTCGCGCACCAGCGGCGTGATGGTGGGATTGCCCGAATAACCGCCGTCCCAATAGGCCTCGCCATCGATCTCCACCGCGTGGAACAGCGTCGGCAGGCACGCCGAAGCGAGAAGAACATCGGGCGTGATTTCGCTGTTGCGGAACACGCGGCCTTGGCCCGTGCGGACATTGGTAGCCGTGACAAAAAGCTTGATCGGCGCCTTGGTCAGGCGGTCGAAATGAACGCTGTCGGCCAAGATATCACGCAGCGGGTTTGCGCCGCGCGGATTGAGAACATAGGGCGAGACCAGGCGCGCCATGATGTCCATGGCGATGAACGCCGGCGAGTGATCGAGCGTCCAACGGCCGAACAGCACGTCGAGCGGCCCGCGCTGGAACGGACTGAAGCGGGCGGCGTCGGAGACCTTGCGCCAGAATTGCTCCAGTGCGGTTCGCGCACCTGCGGCTCCGCCCTCGGCGTAGCCGTCCGCAAGGACCGCGGCGTTCATCGCGCCGGCCGACGTTCCCGAGATGCCGTCGATCAGCAGCCAATCTTCTTCGATCAGGCGGTCCAGGACGCCCCACGTGAATGCCCCGTGTGCGCCGCCCCCCTGCAGGGCGAAATCGACAAGCAGCTCGTTGCGGTTGGTACGCATGGTTCGCCTCGCAGGGGCTCAGTATGGGGCTTGAAGCCCTCAAGGTCTCGCGGCAGGCTGTGACATCGACTTCAAATCTGACGCCACACCAGAATGATGAACGTGCCATGTCGCTGCGAGCCTGGGGCGTATTTCGGAGGCTTTCGGCTTGATGAATGACCGGCCCATCGACGCCAAAGCCGCCCGCGCGGCCGCGCGCGCGCTCCCCGACCTACCGCAGGACGGGGAAGGCCCGGTGTTTCGCGAACCCTGGGAGGCGCAGGCGTTTGCGATGGCGCTGGCGCTGCATGCGCGCGGACTATTCACGTGGCCCGAATGGGCGGCGGCGCTGGCGCAGGAGATCAAGCGCGCACAAGCGGCGGGCGATCCCGATTGGGGGGACACCTACTATCGCCATTGGCTCAATGCGCTGGAGCGCCTCGTTTCGGAGAAGGGCGTCAGCGATGCGGCAACGCTTGCCCGCTACCAGCACGCCTGGGACCATGCGGCGGATCGAACGCCACATGGGCAGCCGATCGAGCTTCAGGCTCAAGACTTCCATCACCACGACTAATCAGCAGGTAATCGCATGACCATCGCCACTGTGGGCGCGGCCAAGATCACGCGCATCGAAGAGACCTACGGCTTCTTCTTCGAGGCAAAGCAGTTCTTTGCGGACTGGCGCGACGAGATCGTCGCCGAGCACATGAGCTGGATGGTGCCGGATCACTACGATCCGAAAACCGGCTATCTGAAGCTTAGCATCCACTCCTGGCTGCTCGAGGTCGGCGGCAGGAAAATCCTTATCGACACGTGCGTCGGAAACCACAAAGACCGCAAGCACCGGCCATTCTGGGATCAGCTCAACACACCCTACATCGAGAAGCTTGCCGCCGCCGGCGCGAAACCGGAGGAGATCGACATGGTGATGTGTACGCATCTGCACGTCGATCATGTCGGCTGGAACACGAAGCTCGACAACGGCCGCTGGGTGCCGACCTTCCCGAATGCGAAATACGTCTGGAGCAAGACCGACTTCGACCATTTTTCCGCGCTCGACCGCGATCCCGAGAAACCCGCCATCGGCGGCGCGATGCGCGACAGCGTGTATCCGATCGTGGAAGCCGGCCTCGCGCAGATGGTCGACGGCACCGAGGCGATCGGAGAGCATCTCTCGCTCACGCCGGCGCCCGGCCATTCGCCCGGCCACGTGCTGATCAACCTCACCTCGCAGGGCAAGCAGGCCTACTTCTCCGGCGACATCATCCATCACATGATCCAGGTCTATCACCCGGCATGGAACAGCTTCGCCTGCGTCGATCAGCCCAAGGCGCGGGCCTCGCGGCGCATGACGCTGGAAAAATGTGCCGGATCGGGCGCGCTGCTCTTGCCGCAGCACTTCGGCGCGCCGCACATCTGCCACATCGACGCGAAGGGCGAGGGCTTCACGCCGCGGTTCGTCTAAGCCCTATCGTTTTGAGCATGATGTTTTCCGAAAACCGGGACCCACTTTTCGGGATCATGCTCTAGAAATTGCAGCGGCCCATGTAGCCGTTCGATACCGGCTGTTCGGCAGCGGACGGCGGTGTGGGCCGGCCGTCGTAGAAGCTTGCGATCTGATTCGCGACGCCAAACTGCGTGCCGCCGAGGCGCTTGACGTTGATCAGGCGCAGGATGTTCCACTCGTCGTGCGAGCCGTAGCTGAACATGACTGAGGCTTTGAGCCCGTAGTAATTGCGGAACGTTGCCTTGGTCACGTTCCCCTTGGCCACCGCCTCACGCAGTTTTTCGTCGCTTGCATAGCGCTGGTCGAACAGCGCATCGATCTTCTCCAGGTCGCCTTCGCCGGTGAGGCCGAGCGCATGCGCAAAGTCGGTCGGGCCGGAGAAATAGAAGAAATCAAAGTCCTCACCGAGGCCGCTCGGCCCTTCCAGCACGCGCGTCCATTGCAGCATGTAGTCGGCCCCGTTCGCGCCGTTCGGCAGCGAAAAGCCCGCCGCACCGGGATTAAGCATCCACAGCGACTTCTCGCCAAAACGCTTCTCGATGGCGGCCTTGATTTTGGCCGCCGCGTCGACATTGACGCCGCCATAGCCGCCACCCACCGTCGAGATCGGAATGCTCAAATAGCCGACCGCTTTGCCGGCGCTTTTCTGCTCGGCGATCGCCTGACGCACCTTGCTGATATTGGTGTCGATGGCGCCCTTGAAGTCCTGCTCCACGCAATAGCAGATGTTGATCGCTGTGCATTCGGTGACACGCGCTGCCTGCGCGGAGGTCGGGACTACGACCGCCGCAGCGCACAGCGCGGCACCGAGGCCGGAAATGAGTTTTCGCATCGGGTCGCTCCTGCCGGTACAATCCGATGAACAATACACTACTTAAGCGTGTTACACTACGATGACGCGGCAGGCGTCCGCACATGCTCAGGCCGCACGCCGAGGCCGAGCAGGCGGGCCGGCAGGCGGCGCAGGAAGGGCCAGCGCGCCAGCAGCCGGACGGCAAGCGGCGCCTCGAATTTCCCCTGTGTGGCGAGCGCGCGGCTCACCACCTTGTTCTGCAGGAACACTTGGATCGCCTGTGTGACCCGCGCCGGGAATTCGCGCCGTTTCTGCACCCGCGCGAGGTCGGCTTCCGCGAGTCGCCCATCACACAGTGGATCGCACAGGATGTTCGCGGCCGCGACCGCATCCTGCACGGCAAGATTTACGCCGACACCGCCGATCGGTGACATTGCGTGTGCGGCATCGCCGATGCAGAGCAAACCCGGCTTGTGCCAGACCGGCATGCGGTCGACGGCGACAGTCAGCAGCTTGATCTGCTCCCAGTCTTTGATCTCGTCCACGCGGTCCGCAAACATCGGGATACTCTCGGCAAGCCGCTTGCGGAATACATCAAGTCCGGCGCGCCGCACCTCGTCGATGCCGCCCTTCGGGATCACGTAGGCGCACTGCCAATAGTCGCCGCGGTCGATCAGCACAAAGATGTGGCCGGCTTCGAACTTGCCCATGCTCTCGGCCGAATCGGCCTCGTGGTGCGGCAGGCGAAACCAGAGCACATCCATCGGCGCGCCGAGGTCATCGACCTTCATCGCGGCGCGTTCGCGCAGGGTCGAATGCCGGCCGTCGCAACCGACGACAAGGTCCGCGCGCACATCGAGCGGACCATCCGGGGTCGTCGCGCGCACGCCAATCACGCGCCCACCCTCCTCGATCAGTTCGGTCGCCTCCGCCCTCATGCGCAGATGGAAGCCCGGATAGCGCTTGCCGTGATCGGCGAGGAAATTGAGGAAGTCCCACTGCGGCATCAGCGCGATGAATTTGCAGCGCGTCGGCAAATGGCTGAAGTCGACGAAGGTGAAATGCAGGCCACCGAACTCGCCGCCGAGCGTGCGCGCCTCGGTGTGCGGCAGCTTGAGGAATTCGTCGAGCAGGCCGAGCTCGGCCATCACTTCGAGTGTCGAGGGATGGATCGTATCGCCGCGGAAATCACGCAGGAAATCGGCGTGCTTCTCAAGCACCACGACGTCGACGCCGCCGCGCGCGAGCAGGAAGCCGAGCATCATGCCGGCCGGTCCGCCTCCCACGATGCAGCAGCGTGTGGAAAGCATCTCTGCCCTCTCTGGTCAGGCGATCCCGACCATCCGCTCGTTCACCATGTAGCCGGCGAGCAGCGCAATCCCGAACAGCAGCACGACGGCGGCGGCGGCAACCTCCACGCCGCGCAGCGCGAGCGAGCCATAGCCGGTGCGGCTCGCCGCCATACGGGCGGCAAGGCCGGTCGCGGTCACGGTGAGCGTCGCGATGACCGCCACCGTGATCGCGGTGCCGAGACCCATCACAAGGGTCGCCGCAACGCCGGCCCAGAAAATGCCCTGCGCGAGCGCGAACACCAGCACCAGGATTGCGCCCGAGCAGGGACGCAAACCGACCGCGAAAATCGCCATCAGGCCGCGCTTCCAGCCCCCAGGCCCCGCCAACTGGTCTGGCGTTGGTCCATGCGAGTGACCGCAGTGCTCGTCGTGGACGTGGCCTGCCTCGCCATGCGCCGGATTGCCATGCGCGTGATCGTGGTGCGCATGGTCATGATGATCGTGCGCGTGATGATCATGGTGGTGGTGAGCATGATCATGATCGTGGTGATGGTGATGATCGTGATGCGCGTGGTCGTGATGGTGGTGATCGCGCTCGCGCCGCTCCAGCGCATGCGCCACGGTCGCGGCGGCGCCCAACGTCTTTGGCGCGCGCAGGAACTGCCACTCGCGCCAGAAGGCGAGTCCCTTGGTGTAGAGGAGCCGGGCGCCCATCAGGGCTATCAGCAGATAGCTCGCGATCTCGATCCACCATACGGCGTTGCTCATGGTCTTGGCGGTCGCGCCGAGCAGCGCCGCCGCAACGCCGACCACGGCAATCGCGACCAGCGCCTGCACCAGCGCGGACGCAAACGAGAGCGTGATGCCGCGCTTCCACGTCTCTTCGTTGGCGACGAGATAGGAGGAGATCACCGCCTTGCCGTGACCCGGACCCGCGGCATGGAAAATCCCGTACGCAAACGAGAGGCCCATCAACAGCCAGGCGGCGCTGCCGTCGCTCTTGGCCTTGCGGATAGTGCCCGAGAGCAGCCGGTAGAACTCGGCCTGTTTGGCGAGCAGCCAGCCGGTAACGCCTTCGGGCGGAGGCGTCGGAGGCGCGCCCTTTGGAGCACCGAAGGGATTTTGGGCGAACGCGTCCGCCGCCCCGAGAAGTATGGCCGCACCGAGCAGCGCGAGAATGATCAGTGCCTTGCGCCCCCCGGCCAAGGTTTTCATGGGCATTTCACCGCTATCTTGTTTGCGTACTGGGCGCCGTAATTGCTTCCCGCCCCGAGACTGTTGAAGAACGCCTCACCCGGCTGGCCTTTCGTGGCGGATTGGCCGCCCTCACCTGGACGCTGCACGGCGAGGTGGCATGCGGCGGGCGCTCCAACGAGCTTCACCGGGTCCTTCTGAGCGAACGAGAAGTCCACGAACCAGGTCGGATCGTACATCTCGACGTTCAGGCTCTGCGCCTTCACCGGCGACTTGAACGGCAAGGTGAAGTGCAGCGTCAGCAGCCCGTCCGTGAACTCAAGCCAGTAATCGACCGGCTGGCCAAGCTCGGCCTTTTTCCCGTTCACGTAGGCGAGCGTGAAGTAATCATACTCCTTGAGCGACTCCACATTCACCTGCGCCAGCGGTACCAGTTCCTCGCGCGTGAACTTGCCCTTCTCCTTGCTCTCCAGGCCCTGCGTCGCATAGGTCGAGAACATGTCATCGAAGGTCCAGGCATGACGCACGCCGGTCACGCTGCCGTCTGATGCGTAGAGAAGCTCGCTGTTCATCGTCACCCACACATGCGGGTGCGCTCGGGCGGCGGTCGCGGCAAACACGATTGCGGCGACAAGCAGGAAGCGAAGAACGAAGGTCATGCGGCAACCGTGCGCTGTCGGGGGCGCGGCCGGACCATAGCACCGAGTAGGGCGGAAAGGAGGCACTCCCTTGTGAGGACGGGGGTCATGCAACTCTTTCGGCGGACGCGAGTTTCACACCCGAACAAGGAGGAATTCATGGCCAATTCGAGCTTCGAGACATTCAAGCAGGGCGGTGAGGCGATGGAGGATGCCTCCAGAAAAACCGGCCAGCAGGCTCAAGGTCTCTACGAGCAGGCGAAAGGCAAGGCGGCGGACGCCTATGACAGCGCTGCCGGCTATGCCGGCGACGCAGTTGCCCGCGTGCAGGACAGCGCTTCCGAGCTCGACGACATGATGAGCGAGCAGGTCGGCCGGCATCCCAAGGCCATGATGGCGCTCGGCATCGGCGTCGGTTTCGCGCTCGGGCTCCTGTTTGCCTCGACGCGCAGCCGCGAGCCAAGCTGGCGCGACTACGCGCGCTGGAGCTAAACCCCAGCGGCGCCACCATCCGCGCGCGGGTCGTGCACGCCTTCCAGCGTCCCGTCCGGATGCAGCACGACGGCGCCAGCGTGGCCCATGGTGTCCGAATACTCTTCGGACACGACCTCGACATCGTGACCGGCTGACAACAGCCGGTCGATCAAACCTTCGTCGAAGCGCTTCTCCAGCCGCAGATTCGTATGCGGTGAGCCCCATGTGCGCCCGAGCAGCCAGCGCGGGCGATCGACGGCCTCCTCCAGCGGCTGCCGGTAGAGCACATGGCGGCTGAACAGCGCAGCCTGCGTCTGCGGCTGACCATCGCCGCCCATGGTGCCGTAAGCCATGACGCGTCCGTCGCGCAGCACGGCGATCGCCGGGTTGAGGGTGTGGAACGGCTGCCGGCCGGGCTGGAGCAGGTTCAACGCGCCGCGCTCGAGCGAGAAGCTCGCGCCGCGATTCTGCATCAGCACGCCAGTCGCCGGCAGCACGCAGGCTGAGCCGAACTCCCAGTAGAGCGACTGGATGAACGAAACGACGAGCCCCGAGGCATCGGCCGCGCCCATCCAGATCGTGTCGCCTTCGCCGTAGCGCACTGGCCATTTTGCGGCCTTGCGGCGGTCGATCTTCAGCGCCTCGGCATCGAGGAACGCCTTGTCGAGATAGCGGGCTACCGCGTGCGGCAGGCGCTCCGGATCGGTCACAACGCGGTCGCGCACCAGGAACGCGCGCTTGGTGGCCTCGACCAGCCCGTGCACATGATCGAAGCTCTCAGCCTGCGTGACGCGCAGCCGCTCGAACAGGCCGAGGATCAGTAGCGAAGCCAGTCCCTGCGTGGGCGGCGGCGTGTTGTAGAGCGTGCCAGCCTCGAGCCCGACCGAAAGCGGCTCGGCGACCTTGGCCTCATAGCGCTCCAGGTCGGCGCGCGTCACCGGCGAACCGATGCGCTCCAGGTCGGCCGCGATCTCGCGCCCGACATCGCCGCGATAGAAATCGGCAAGGCCTGCATTGGCGAGATGATCGAGCGTGGCGGCCAATGCGTCCTGCTTCAGCGTCGCGCCTTCGGTCGGCGGCTTTCCGTCAACGAGAAAGTTTTGGGCAAACCCAGGCGCGTCGCGGCACTCGGCAAGCTTCTCGGCGGTGAGTCGCGCCTGGCTGCGCGCGACCTTGTAGCCGTCGCGCGCGTGGCGGATCGCAGGCGCAAGCAGCACATCGAGCGGCAGCTTGCCGCCGTAGGCCTCTGCGGCTTCGAGCGCTCGCGTCCAGGTCGCGACCGCGCCCGGCACGGTCAGCGCCGCGAGCGGGCCGCGCGGCGGGATTTCTTCGTACCCATGTTCGCGATAGTGCGCGGCCGTTGCTTTCGCGCCGGCCGGGCCTGCGCCCACGATGGCACGCACGCGCCCCGAGGGCTCCCGAATGAGCCAGAAGGCATCGCCCCCGATATGGTTCATGTGCGGATAGATGGCCGCAATGGCAGCCGCCATCGTGACCATGGCTTCCAGCGCATTGGCGCCTTCGGCAAGCATCGCGCGGCCGGCCTCGGCCGCGGCATGATGCGGCGCCGCGACCACGCCGCGGCGATGTCCGGCGCTGTGCAGGTTCACGCCGCCGCGTCCGTGAGCCCGCGCTTCTTCAGGAGCGGCT
>Ga0310810_10011727_pt1 | contig 10252 bp, 5 predicted proteins | sample NCmetagenome_FD_207641 | JGI IMG/M metagenome (GOLD analysis project Ga0310810, IMG submission 207641) | Soil microbial communities from experimental microcosm in Duke University, North Carolina, United States - NC | ecosystem: Engineered > Artificial ecosystem > Soil microcosm > Unclassified ...
GTGGTCTTCTGCATCGACCCAGAAGATCGGCACGACCGCGACGCCGTGTTGTTCCGAAGCGCGCTTCGCCAGCTGGATTGCGGTGATCGCCTTGAGCAGCGTGAACAGCGGACCGCCGAAAACGCCCGCCTGCTGGCCCGTCGTCACCGCGACGGTTTCTGGATCGGCAAGCCGTACGGCTGATGCACGCGCCTCGGACGGCGCCCCCCGGCGTTCCTGCTGGGCTGCCACGATGCCAGCGATCGCCGCGGAGTTTCGCGGGTGCGCCCGCGATCGGCGGACCGCATCAGTCCATGAGTCGTGCGAAGCAGGATTTCCCGCGTACAGCGGGGCGAGCGTGTCGTAGTCGTACGCGTATGCGCCGACGAGGGGCCGAATCCAGCTGATCGTGCGAACGTCGATGGGCATTGCCGCGGCGCCCCCCGCAGCGGACACCGCGGCAGGTGACGCGGGGGAATCTGAAGCGGTTGGATCGGCTGACACCGTTTCGTACTCTCTCAGACTTCGAAAATAAGTCAAGAAGGCGCCCGGTCTGTGTTACATTTTTTTAATTCCTCCCGTGGAATGACCAGAGACGATCCGGCCTTCGCTCCACCTCCCGCCTTCGGACCGTTTCGGGTCCTGCATCAAATCGGTATTGGCGCTCTCGGTCCGGTGTTCCGCACGTACGAGCCGACGAGAGATCGTCTCGTCGCGGTAAAACTGTTCCGGCTCGACATCACCCCCGAGCAGGCGCAGGCGCTGGCGGATGAACTGGCGCGCGCGTGTGACGCGGGCCTGTTTCATCCCTCCCTGGTCGAACCGATCGCGGCGGGAGTTCAGGGCACGGCTGCTTATCGCGCGGAGGAATATGTCGCCGGCGAATCGCTCGACGTCGCGATCCGTCATTACGCGCCGGCTTCGCTCGAGAAGGTGCTGCCATTCGTCACCCAGCTCGCGGCAGCGATCGATTTCGCGCGCACCGGGGGGGTCGGGCATGGTGCACTGCACCTGCGCGACGTGTTCGTCACGCCAGACGAGGCGCGGGCCAGCGGGTTCGGGGTGGTCGAATCGCTGGAGCGCGTCGGGCTTCGCGCGCCGGTGCGTCGCCCTTATAGCGCGCCGGAGCGAATCGCGGGAGCGGCATGGGGCACGCCCGCCGACGTCTTCTCGCTTGCGGCCATCACCTACGAGCTGCTGACCGCCCGGCGCCCGTCAGGAACAGGCGCGCAGATCGGCGCCCTCTCCGGCGAGCACCTCGGCGGAAACGTGGCGGCTATCCATGCCGTCCTGGCCCGTGCTATGGACGAGGATCCGGGGCGGCGCTACGCGACCGCGATCGCGTTCACCTCAGCCCTCGAGGCGGCGGGTCGGGGTGGCACAGATGTGGTGACGTCAGCCGGTGCTGCCATCAGCGGTGACTGGTCTGACCTGTCCGCCGACGCTTCCGCGTCCCTACCAAGCGCTTCGATGAGAGCTGGACGCAGCTCGGGGAGCGACGTCGGGCCGCCGCACGTCGAACTCATCGAAACTGAACCCGATCCGCAGTTCGCGTCGGAGCCGGAGCTCGAAAGCATCGTTGACGCGCCGAGACCCGTCGAAGTTGCGGCGGTTCCAGAAGAAGAAGAAGAAGAAGATGATGATGAAGAAGAAGACCTGGTAGGCGCCGCGGCGGTCTCGGGCCCGACGATCCTCGAAGACGCGCCGGCAACGATCGCAGACGCCCCGGTAGCCGCCGAGCCTCCAAGAATGTGGCTGTACGAGCCGACGCCGGAGGAAACGCCGGTCATGAGACCATACGGATTCATCGAACCGGACCGGTCGCGGTCTCCCGTATTGGGGGTAACGCTCGGTGTATTGATTGGTATGCTCATCGGTCTCGCGGGCGGTTACGCGCTCGCGAGCCGCTGGCGGACTGAAACTGTTCAGCAGGCGAGCACTAGCCCGCCTGCTCCGCAGGTGGCCCCCGATACCTCAGCGACGCCTTCGCAGCCGCAGCGATCCGGACGGGCGTGGAGCGAGCAGGCGGTCGCGCAGCCGACAGCGCCGCCAAGGGTCCCGGCAACGGCGCCTCCGCCGCGGCCGACCCAGGGATCGATAACGGTCGAATCGACGCCGAAGAATGCGGCTGTGACGGTGAACGGCAGGTGGCGAGGACGCACACCGGTGACGGTGGAGGACCTCGCCTTCGGTACGCACACCGTTCGGATCGTTCAACCGGGCTTCAGCGTCGCGCGGCAGGCGGTCACGCTGTCGACGGCGCAGCCGGCGCGGACGGTGGTCTTCCAGCTGGAGCGCCCCGCCAAGGCGGCGGCGCCACCGTCGTCGGTCCGCGCGCCGGCTACACATGGAGCGCAGTCCGGATCGGGCTCTCTGTTCGTCGCCTCGAATCCGCCGGGAGCGCGTGTGTTCGTCGACGGCAAGCCGGTCGGTACGGCCCCGGTCAGAGTTCCCGAAGTCCCGAGCGGCGCGCACGTCATCCGCCTCGAGCTGCCCGATCATCGCATCTGGTCGACCAGCGAACGCGTCGCGCCGGGGCAGGAGACCCGCGTGGCCGGATCACTCGAACGCATACAATGAAGGCCACACTCGCACTCGAAAACGGGATCTGGTACGAAGGCGAAGCGGCGGGGGCCACCGGCGAGGCCGGCGGCGAGGTCGTCTTCAACACCAGCCTGACCGGCTACCAGGAAATCCTGACCGATCCGTCGTACGCGGGGCAGATCGTCACGATGACGTGTCCTGAGATCGGCAACTACGGCATCGCCCCGGAGGACGCGGAATCGCGCGAGCCGCAGGTGGCAGGGTTCATCGTGCGTGACGAGTCGCCGGTCGCGAGCAATTGGCGCGCCGATTCGACGCTGCGCGACTACCTGGTGCGCAACAACGTCGTCGCGATCTCGGATGTCGACACGCGCGCGCTGACCCGCGTCCTGCGATCCGCCGGCGTCATGCGCGGGATCATCGCCACCGGCGACGTCGATCCGCGCCACCTGGTCGACAAGGCGCGCGCGCTGGCGCCGATGGAGGGATCGGACCTGGTGATCGGCGTCACGTGCGACGCGCCGTTCGACTGGACCCCCACGCCAGCCGACGAGTTCGCGCCGTCCCCCGAGCGGCGGTCGAAACGGCCGCTCCGGGTCGCGGCCTACGACTTCGGGATGAAATGGAACATCCTGCGGCGCTTCACCGCGCACGGCTGCGACGTGCGCGTGTTTCCAGCGACGGCGCCGGCGTCAGACCTGCTGGCGACGAACCCGGACGGTGTCTTCCTCAGCAACGGGCCTGGCGATCCGGCCGTGCTCAACTATGCCATCAAAAGCGCGCGCGACCTGGTGAAGAGCGAGGTGCCGGTGTTCGGCATCTGCCTCGGCCACCAGCTGCTGTCGCTCGCCATGGGAGGCTCGACCTTCAAGTTGAAGTTCGGCCATCGCGGTGCGAACCATCCGGTGAAGGAGCTCGAGACCGGCAAGATCGAAATCACGTCGCAGAACCACGGGTTCGCCGTCGATCCGGACACGCTGCCGAAGGACCTGAAGGTCACGCACGTCAACCTCTACGACGGGACGATCGAAGGGCTCCGCCACGAGACCAAGCCGGTGTTCTGCGTGCAGTACCATCCCGAAGCGGCTCCCGGGCCGCACGACGCCGATTACCTGTTCCGACAGTTCCTCGATGAAATGGAAAAGCGAGCGTAATGCCCAAGCGGACCGACATCAAACGCGTCCTGATCATCGGATCGGGGCCGATCGTCATCGGGCAGGCCTGCGAGTTCGATTATTCAGGCACGCAGGCGTGCAAGGCGTTGCGCGCCGAGGGTCTGGAGGTCATTCTCGTCAACAGCAATCCGGCGACGATCATGACCGATCCGGAGATTGCGGATCGCACCTACGTCGAGCCGCTGACGCCGGAGATCCTCGAGAAGATCATCGAGCGCGAGCGACCGGACGCGGTGCTCCCGACCGTGGGAGGCCAGACCGCGCTGAACCTCGCGATCGCGCTCGCCGAGAACGGGACGCTCGACCGGTACGGCGTCGAGCTGATCGGCGCCTCGGTCGACGCGATCATGCTCGCCGAGGACCGTCTGAAGTTCCGCGATGCGATGCGCGAGATCGGCGCCGATGTGCCGAACAGCCGCTACGTCCGCAACCTGGAGGAAGCGATCGCGGCGGTCGATGACATCGGCTTTCCGATCATCATCCGCCCGTCGTTCACGCTCGGCGGCGTCGGCGGCGGCATCGCCTACAACATCGAGGAATTCCGCGAGCTGGCGGGGCGCGGCATCGAGTTCAGCCCGGTCCACGAAGTGCTGCTCGAAGAGTCGGTGATTGGCTGGAAGGAATTCGAGCTCGAGGTGATGCGCGACGTCGCCGACAACTTCGTCGTCATCTGCTCGATCGAGAACGTCGACCCGATGGGCGTGCATACGGGCGACAGCATCACCGTCGCGCCGGCGCTGACGCTGACCGACAAGGAATATCAGCGGATGCGCGATCTCGGCCGGCGCATCATCCGCCGGGTCGGCGTCGAAACCGGCGGATCCAACATCCAATTCGCGATCAATCCCGACGACGGCCGCATCATCGTGATCGAGATGAACCCGCGCGTGTCGCGATCGTCGGCGCTCGCCTCGAAGGCGACCGGCTTTCCGATCGCGAAGATCGCCGCCAAGCTCGCGCTCGGCTATCACCTGGACGAGATTCCCAACGACATCACCCGGCTGACCCCGGCGTCGTTCGAACCGACCATCGACTACGTGGTGGTCAAGGTGCCGCGCTGGGCGTTCGAGAAATTCCCGCGTGCCGATCGTACCCTGACAACGCAGATGAAGTCGGTGGGCGAAGTGATGGCGATCGGGCGCACGTTCAAGGAAGCCTTCATGAAGGCGTTCAGCTCGCTCGAGCTGGGCAACAGCGGGTTGCTCTTCGGTCAGAACATCAAGCGGACCGATGTCGGCTTGAGCGCCGAGGAGGAGGAGGGGGCGCTGCAGCGCGAGCTGAGCGTCCCGAACGACCGCCGCATGTGGGCCGTCTTTCGCGCGCTCGACCGCGGCTGGACGGTCGACGAAATCTACGAGCTCACCCGGATCGATCGCTGGTTCCTGGTGCAGTTCTCGCAGCTCGTCGAGCTGCAGCGCTCGGCGAGCCTGGTCGGGTTGCGCGGCATGTCGACCGATATGCTGCGCACGCTGAAGCGATCCGGATTCGCGGACCGCGAGCTGGCCGCGGCCCTCGGCACTGACGAGGAGTCGATTCGCAGCGTGCGGATGGAGCAGGGGATGAAGGCGGCCTATAAGCGGATCGACACCTGTGCCGCGGAGTTCGAATCGTTCACGCCGTATTTGTACGGCACCTACGAGAAGGAGTGCGAGGCGGATCCAACGCCGCGGCAGAAGGTCGTGATCCTCGGCAGCGGTCCCAATCGCATCGGCCAGGGCATCGAGTTCGACTACTGCTGCTGTCACGCCGCGTTCGCGCTGCGCGAGGAGGGGTTCGAGACCGTGATGGTCAACTGCAACCCCGAGACGGTGTCGACCGATTACGACACCGTCGACCGGTTGTACTTCGAGCCGCTCACGTTCGAGGATGTCGCGTCGATCATCACGCGGGAGCAGGAAGCCGGCGGCGACGTCGCGTGCGTGGTCCAGTACGGCGGCCAGACGCCGCTGAAGCTCGCGTTGGGTCTCCAGGACGCGGGCTTCCGGATCCTCGGCACCTCGCCCGATTCGATCGACCTCGCGGAAGATCGCGAGCGGTTCGCGCAGCTGTTGTGGGATCTCGGCATTCAGCAGGCGCCGAGCGGGACTGCGCGGACGCCCGAGGAAGCGCGCGACGTCGCCGCCAAGATCGGATTCCCGCTGGTCGTGCGTCCGTCGTACGTGCTGGGCGGCCGCGCGATGGCGATCGTTTACGACATGGCCGCGCTCGATCGCTACATGATCAACGCGGTAGCGGCCTCGCCGGGGCATCCCATCCTCATCGACAAGTTCCTCGAGGACGCGGTGGAGCTGGACGTGGACGCCGTCGCGGATTCCACGGGCGCGGTCGTCATCGGCGGCATCATGGAGCACATCGAGGAGGCGGGCATTCACTCCGGCGACAGCTCCTGCGTCATCCCGCCTTACAAAGTGATCGATCGGCACGTCACGCTCATCCGCGACTACACCCGCCGCATCGCGCGCGCCCTGAAAGTCGTCGGTCTGATGAATGCGCAGTTTGCGATCAAGGACGACATCATTTACGTGCTCGAAGTGAACCCGCGCGCGTCGCGCACGGTGCCCTACCTGTCGAAGGCGACCGGCGTTCCGCTGGCCAAGGTCGCGGCGCGCGTGATGATCGGCCGCAGCCTGGCGCAGCTCGGACTCACCGACGATCTCGAGGTGTCGGGCTACTTCGTCAAGACGCCGGTGTTTCCCTTCGTGCGGTTTCCAGGGGTCGACACGATTCTCGGGCCGGAGATGAAGTCGACCGGGGAAGTGATGGGCGGCGCGGCGACCTTCGGCACCGCCTTCGCAAAGGCGCAGCTGGCGGCCGGCATGAAGCTGCCGGGCGAAGGCACCGCGTTCATCAGCGTCAACAATCACGACAAGCCCGCGGTGGTGCAGATCGCGCGCGACCTGCGCGACGTCGGGTTCCACCTCGTCGCCACGCGCGGGACCGCGAACTACCTTCGCGCCCACGGGATCGACGCAGAGATTGTCTACAAGGTCAATGAGGGACGCCCGCACGTCGGCGACGAGATCCTGAACAACCGCATTCAGCTGGTGATCAACACGCCGCTCGGGCGCGAGTCGTTCTTCGACGATCGCACGGTACGCCGGATCGCGATGATGCACGGCGTGCCCTCGATCACCACCTTGACGGGTGCGGCCGCGACCGTCAATGCCATCAAGGCGCTCCACAGCGAAGGGCTGAGCGTCCGCGCGTTGCAGGAGTACCACGCAGAAGCTGCCACCCGGAAGGCGTAGCCGCGTTGTAGGAACGTGAATCTGGAGCGAACCGAGGTTCCGGAGACCACGGTGAAAAGCTAACCACGGAGAAACGGAGCCAACGGAGATTCTTTAGTTTTTCTCCTAAAAACTGAACCTCCGTTAGCTCCGTTGCGCCGTTGTTCAGTTTTTCCGTTTCCTCCGCCCGCTCCGTTCGCTCCTGCCGCACGTTTTGCAACACCCGCGCGGCATGCGAATCCCCGCGGCGCTCGTTGCGATTCCTCTCCTTGCCGGCTCTGCGATCGGACTCCTCGTTGCCGATCACACATTCACTGCCCTTCCACTCTGCGCTGCCGTCGCGGCCTCTCTGGCGCTGATCGCGGCTGGCGCGTGGTTCGGGGAGGCGGATCCACAGGGTGTCGCGTGCGCGGCGGCGGTGGGCTGTCTTGCGGCGGGTGTGTCGCTCGGGGTGACTGCGGCGCGGGACGCGCACCGGCCGCCGCTCCTCGCGTGGTTCGACGCGCGCGCCGCCCAGGATCGTGACGCGCCGGTTCGACTGGAAGGAGAACTGCGCGAAGACGCAGCCGTCACCCCGTTCGGCGTCTCGCTGACGATTGCGGTCGCGAGGCCGGCACGCGGCGGCGTCCGGGTTTCGATCGGAGGCGGCGCGGCTGTCGAGCGCGTGGACGACTGGCGCGCAGGGCGCCGGGTTCAGGTGCCGGCGCTGCTGCGCCGTCCGGCGTCGTACGGCAATCCCGGGCTGCCGGACGACGCGCGTGCGTTGGCGCGCCGCGGCACCGTGCTGGTCGGCAGCGTCAAGAGCGCGGCGCTCGTGGACGTCGTCGGGCGGGGCAGCACGATCGAGGAAGCGGCGGCTTCGATTCGGACATGGTCGCGGCGCCGGCTGGCGCGTTACATCGGCGGGTGGAGCCCGCAGTCCGCGGCGGTCGCGGCGGCGATCCTCATCGGCGACCGCTCCGGCCTCTCGGATGATGACGAGCGTCGACTACAGGAAGCCGGCACCTACCACGTCATCGCGATCTCCGGCGGCAACATGGCGATTCTCGCCGCGATGGTGATGATGGTGCTGCGCGCGATGCGGATCGCCGGGCGCACCTCGTCGGCGCTCACGATCGCCGCGCTGTTGTTTTACTCCGAGGTGGCGAGCGGCGGAGCGTCAGTCTCGCGCGCAGTCACCGCGGCATCGCTGTACCTGGCGGGACGCATGCTGGATCACCGCGGGCCCCCGCTCAACACGCTGGCGGTCGCCGCGGCGATGGCGCTCGTTGTATCGCCGAGCGACGCATTCGACGGCGGGTTCATCCTGTCATTTGGCGCAACGCTCGGCATCCTGCTTGGCGCGCCGCGCCTGTGGAAGCGGACTTCAGTGGTGCCGGCCTTCAAGCCAGCCGCCGGCCTTTTCATTGCCACCATCTGCGCCGAGATCGCGCTCGCACCCGCGAGCGCCATCCTGTTCTCGCGCATCACGTTCGCCGGTCTGCTCCTCAACTTCGCCGCCATTCCGCTGATGACTCTTGTGCAGACCGCGGCCATGGCGATGCTTGCTGCCTCTGTAATCGACGATCGGGCCGCGCAGGCGTGTGGCTACGCTGCCCACCTCGGTGCGATGGGCCTGGTTCGTTCCGCCGGGCTGGTCGATTTCGCGCCATGGCTCTCCCGCGATCTCGTTCCTCCGGCGTGGTGGCTCGTCGCTGTGTACTACGCCGGTTGCATCTGGCTGCTGATATCCCGGCGGCAGGCCCGGATCGCCGCTGCCGGTATCTCGTGCGCCGCGCTGCTCATGATCAGCGCCCCCCATGCCGTAACGCAGTCCCCGATCGCACCGCCTCCCGCTCGCATTCTGCGCGTCGTGTTCCTCGACGTCGGGCAGGGCGATTCAGCGCTGGTGCAGCTGCCAGGGGGGCGCAACCTGATCGTCGACGCGGGTGGACTCGCGGGGAACGGCTTCGATGTGGGGGAGCGCATCGTCGCGCCGTCGCTGCGGATGTTCGGCGTCGCGCACGTCGAGACGGTCGTGCTGACGCATGGCGATCCCGATCATATCGGTGGTGCCGCCGCGATTCTGCGACGGTTCCGCCCCAGTGAGGTGTGGGAAGGGGTGCCGGTGCCGCCGCATGCCGGCCTCCGCGAGCTGGCCGCGTACGCGGCCGCGGCGCGGGTGTCGTGGCGCACGGTTGTCGCCGGCGACTACGAGCGGGCCGGCGGTGTCGAGATCCGCGTCCTGCACCCGCCGCTTCCTGACTGGGAGCGCCAGCGCGTGCGCAACGAGGACTCGATCGTACTGGAGCTTGTCTTCGGCGACGTGTCGATTGTGCTGCCGGGCGACATTGCGACCGAGGGCGAGCAGGCGATCACGCCCCTCCTTTCGCGCGCGGCCGTCAGGGTGGTCAAGGCGCCGCACCACGGCAGCGCGTCCTCGAGCACGGTGCCGTTCCTCGATGCGGCCCGTCCGGCGGCGGTGGTGTTCAGTGAAGGACGAGGCAACCGCTTCGGTCATCCCGCGCCGATGGTGCTGCAGCGCTATCGCGAGCGGCACGCGCTCATCTTCAGGACCGACGAGGACGGCGCGATTGTGCTGGATACCGATGGCCGGAGCGTCAAGGTCAGCACGTGGTCGGGGAGGAAGGTAGAGATCAATCGACCGCCTTCGCCGTCACGCTGAACGGGCTGACGGCTTGAACCACGAAGACACGAAGAACACGAAGCTCACGAAGGAGGCATAGATGAGTTTCAGAATGCAGGCCTACACGCCGTTAGGCGAAGCTGATGAAGCGATAGTTACCAACGCCATCGGCTGCGCGGTGATGGTTCACCGAACGCTCGGCCCGGGCTTCAAGGAATCGATCTATCACCGCGCCTATATCCTGGAGTTGGACTCGCGTGGTGTTCCGTACGAGAGCGAAAAGCCAATCGTCGTCAAGTACCGCGACTGGATGATCCCAGGTCAGCGCGTCGATCTGATCGTGCGTGGAGTCCTGCTGATCGAAATCAAAGTTGTGCCCAAAGTGCGCGAACTGCATCGTCGGCAAGTACTGTCTTACCTCAGGACGATGCAGTTAAGGGTAGGACTGATCCTGAATTTCAACTCGATGCTCATGAAGCATGGAATTCATCGAGTCGCGCTGTAAGGTCCGTCGGCCCGCGCGAAGCGCGGGTACGGCGAGAAGAGAACCGCAAAAACAAACAGGCTACGATCCAGACCTGCTTGTTTTTGTGGTTCTCTTCTCGCCGCCATCGCCGGCCTCCGGCCGGCGCCGACGGGCCCGTACAGCCTTCGTGTCTGTCTTCGTGCCCTTCGTGTCCTTCGTGCGCTTCGTGTTTTTA
>Ga0310810_10011728_pt1 | contig 10252 bp, 5 predicted proteins | sample NCmetagenome_FD_207641 | JGI IMG/M metagenome (GOLD analysis project Ga0310810, IMG submission 207641) | Soil microbial communities from experimental microcosm in Duke University, North Carolina, United States - NC | ecosystem: Engineered > Artificial ecosystem > Soil microcosm > Unclassified ...
CCCTCGACGTGGACCGTTGCCGGTACGATTCCGCGAGGCGTGACCACGCGCGAACTTTGAATGACCGCCGGGGCGGGAGGCGAATCGTGGATGGGATCCTCGTCTCCTAACGATTACCCGCGAGTATACCGGGCGCTCGCCACATTGGACAAGCGCGGCATCAGCAGCACACGCAGGAGCAGTCGGTCATGCGCAGGATCGCTTTTCTCGTCGTTCTCGGCTCGTCGCTCGCGTTCGCCGCCTGTGCCGACCCCGTCGGCCCACGGCCGGCCTCGGGATCCGAGAGCGTCACCACACCCCTCACGATACCGCAGGTGTTCGCGCGGTTCGTCGCCCTCGGCACGAGCAACAGCATGGGTGTGCAGTCCGCGGGCATTTTCGCGGCCGGTCAGCAGGCGGCCTGGCCGGCCGAGGTCGCGCGACGTGCGGGCGTGCCGTTCTCGTTGCCGCTCGTGCAGGATCCCGGCTGCGGACCGCCGCTCCTGCCTCCGCTCGCATCCGACGCGGCTCTCGTCGGCGCGTTCGGCAACAACCTCGTGACGACGGTGATGAACACGTGCGCACCGTTGCGGACGAACGTGTCGCTGCCCGCGAACAGCGTCGCCATTTCGGGCGCGGATGTTCACGATGCGCTCACGGCCACGGTGGAGAGCAAGATGGCGCTGAGCACGCGCGTCGGGACGCTGTACAGCCGAGTGCTTCCGCCTGGCAAGACACAGGTAACCGCGATGCTCGACCAGAATCCGACGTTCGTGTCGGTCGAGCTCACGGCGAACGAGGTGCTGCCGGCGAGCACCGGTCGTCTCGACGCGATGACGCCGTACGACAGCTGGGTGAGCGACTACGACCAGGTGCTCGCGGCCGTGGCGTCGACGGGCGCGCGTGCGGTGCTCGTCGGGCTGCCGACCGACGCGGCGCAGTTCCCGAGCATCCGGTCATCTCGGGAGTTCTTCAAACAGTGGCCCGCGCTCCTCGGGCTCGGGATCACCGTGAGTGCGAGCTGCTATTTCAGCACGAACCAGCTGTTCGTTCCTGGCTATCTGCTCACGCTCGTGGCCAAGGCGCCGACGACGGCAACCTGCGCCGACGTGCCGGGTGCCGCGGACTACGTGCTGACGGCGAGCGACATCAGCGCGATCAACGCGCGCATCGCGCAGATGAACGCGCATGTCCGGGCGATGGCGACGGCGAATAACTGGGCGTACTTCAATCTCGACCCGGTATATGCGTTGCCGAAGCCGCCGTTCAGCGTGACCGATCTGCTGCTGTCGAACCAGCCGTTCGGCCCGTACATGAGCCTCGACGGCGTGCATCCGAGCGCTGCTGGCCAGAGCCTCCTCGCGTCGGCAGCCGTCGAGGCGATCAATGCGACGTATGGGTTAATGATTCCGTAGCACGGCATCGCCACCGGTCGGGCTGCAAGCGTCAGCGCAGATGCACGCGGACAACGGCCCGCTGAACGACGCGGATCGCGCCTCGGCATCGACAGGTCCGCACGCTATGGCTCGAGCCGGTGAATTGAACTCACCTAGGGGCCAGCTCGCCCTTCTGCCCGGAGTCGGTTCCGAAGAAATCCGGCAGATTGGCGAGCGCGCCGAGTCTATGACGAGCGAGGAGTCCTCCGCGTGTGTCCGCGGCTGTTCGGGATCCGCGTGCGTCCGCGCTGACGCTTTCGGAGGCAGCGGTTCAAGGTGCCGCGATTGCGTCCCACCGTAGCCGTGACGAGAATAGAGACGAGGAGACAGGCCGCGCAGGATTTACTTCGCTCCGGAGGTGGGCCGATGGCCGCGAGTCGCGTGTCTCGCCGCGGGTTCGTTGGAGAAGTCGCCACAGCGTTAGGCGCCATCGGACTCGCACCACGAAGCGAGCTCTGGGCGCGAAGCAGCGGGGTCGTGGGAACGATTCCCTTCCCGCTCGCCGGCCCGGAAGAGGAGTACGACGGCTTCGCCAAGCTCGCGAACAACGAAAATCCGTACGGCCCGCCCGACTCCGTGATGAAGGCGATGACGCGGGCGATGAAGTACGCGAATCGCTACGGCTATCCGGACGGCGGCATCGTCGAGGAGATCGCGCGGCACCACGGCGTGAAGACCGAGAACGTGCTTCTGGCCGCGGGCTCCGGAGAGATTCTCGACGTCTGCGGCACGACCTTCCTGCAGAATGACCGCGTGCTCCTCGGCGCGGACCCGTCCTACAACATCTTCTACGCGCACGCGACCGCGCTCAAGGCAGACATCATCAAGGTCCCGCTCCTCCCCGACTTCCGGCAGGACATCCCCACGACGATTCTCGCCGCCCGACGGAATGCGCGCGATGTCGGTCTCCTCTACCTGTGCAACCCGAACAACCCGACGGGCCGCCTCGTGACGAAGGAGGAGGTGCGTCAGCTGCTCGACGGGGTTCCCGAGGACATCCCGGTCCTCATCGACGAGGCGTACCACCACTTCGTGGATGATCCGTCGTACGCGACCTCGGTGCCGTACGTGCTCGAGGGGCGTCAGGTGATCGTCGCCCGAACGTTCTCCAAGATCGCGGCGCTGGCCGGCATGCGACTCGGTTACGCGCTCGCGCCGAGGTCGCTCATTCAGCGGATGCGCCCGTACACCACGGCGAGCATCAACGCGATCGTGAAGTACGGCGGCGTCGCGGCCCTGCGCGACACGGCGTCGCAGGCGTGGGTGAAGAAGGTGACGATCGAGCTTCGCCAGAAGACGATCAGAGACCTTGCCTCGTTAGGCTACGAGTCGGTCCCGTCGGACACGAACTTCTTCATGGTGAACCTGAAGCGGCCTGTCGTGCCCGTCATCGACGAGTTCAAGAAGAAGGGCGTGCTGGTGGGCCGCCCGTTCCCGCCGCTCAACGAGCACCTGCGCGTGTCCGTCGGCTCGGCGGACGAGATGAGCCGATTCATGGTGGCGTTCAGAGAGGTCATGGCGCAGCGAACCGCAAACAGCGAATGAACTGGTGATTGGTTACTGATACCAGTCATCGGTCAGTGTTTGCGCACGCCTGCCACGACGAGCACGGTAACGTTGTCGGTGCCTCCGCCGGCAAGCGCATCGTCAACGAGCGCTCGCACGACCTGCTCGGCTGACGTCCTCGCGCGCATGCGTTCGGCGATGCGCTCCTCGGAGACGTGCTTCGTGAGGCCGTCAGTACAGAGCAGCAGGGCATCGCCGCGGTGGAGCTCCACGCGCGTCACGTCCGGCGACGTCTCCGATGCCCCCATCGCGCTCGTGAGAACGTGCGCGAGCGGGCTCTGCGCAGCGGCGTCCTTCGGCATCGCGCCCAGGTCGACGAGATCCTGCGCCATCGTCTGATCGCGCGTGAGCTTCTGCAGCTCGCCCTTTCGGAAGAGGTACAGACGACTGTCGCCGACGTGCAGGATGTACAGCGACGGCCATACCGCGATGAACAGCGTGAGCGTGGTCGCGGCGGTGGGCACACCACTCGCTTCCGCTCGTTCGATGACGCTCCGGTGGCACGTCGCCGCCGCGTCCTGCAGCGCCGAGAAGAACGACCCCGCATCGTTCTCGTCGGCGGAGTAGAACGCGTTCATCGTCTCCTTCACGAATTCGGCGATCGACTCGATGGCCGTACGGCTCGCCGTTTCACCGCCGTAATGCCCCCCGACGCCGTCCGCCACCATGCCGAACGACGCGATGCGCTGGCTCGGGAGCTCGAACAGCTCCGGGTTCGGGAGACTCGTCGCGCGAACCCGCGCCGTCTTGTGCAGCGTCGAGACCAGGTAATGGTCCTGGTTCCCCTGCCGGACGAGCCCGGGATGCGTTAGGCCGAAGAAGTCGAGCTCCTCGTCACGCGGCTTCGGCGACGAGGATCCCGGAGTGATCGGCCCCGCGGTGGAAGTCGCGACGGGATGAGACACGAGGGCCAAGCTAGCATCGGGAATCGGGAATCGCGAATCGGGGCGTAGGCAACGGGCGGACACCTCTGGACTCCGCGCAAGCCCAGGTTAGCATCGTATGGTCCCGACCGCCTACCTCGAGGCTCCGATGACCCGCTTGTGGTTTGCTCGCCGGTGGCCCGCCGCCGTCGCGGCAGCGCTCCTGCTCGCCCAATCTCCTTCCCGCCTCCGTGCGCAGAACTTCGACACCGTTCAGGTCACGAGCACCAAGGTGGCCGGAAACGTCCACATGCTCGTGGGTTCCGGCGGCAACATCGGGCTCATGGCCGGAGACGACGCAGCGTTTGTCGTCGACGACCAGTTCGCGCCGCTCACCCCGAAGATTCTCGCCGCGATCAAGGCGATCACGCCGCAGCCCGTGCGGTTCGTGATGAACACGCACTGGCACTTCGACCACACGGGCGGCAACGAGAACATGGGCGAGGCGGGCGCACTCATCTTCGCGCAGGAGAACGTGCGAAAGCGCATGTCGACCGAGCAGTTCATCGAGGCGTTGAATCGCAAGCAGCCGGCCTCGCCGCACGGGGCGCTTCCGGTCGTCACCTTCACGGACACGGTGTCGTTCCACCTGAACGGCGACTCGGTCGTCGTCTTCCACGTGGCACCGGCGCACACCGACGGCGATGCCATGGTGATGTTCACGAAGGCGAATGTCGTGCACACGGGGGATGTCTTCGTGAGCGCCGGGTTCCCGTTTGTCGATCGCTCGAGCGGCGGCACGATTCACGGCATCATCGCGGCGACCGAACGTCTACTGACGGTGACGAACGCGGAGACGAAGATCATTCCGGGGCACGGCCCGCTCAGCGATCGCGCCCGGGTCAAGGCGTACCACGACATGCTGGTCGTCATGCGTGACCGCATGCGCAAGGAGATCTCGGCCAAGCACACGGTGGATCAGGTGCTCGCGTCGAAGATCACGGCGGAGTACGACAAGGACTGGCCTAACGGGAGAGAGCGGTTTCTACGGATTCTCTATCAGGAGCTGTCGGCGAAGTAACTACCGGGAGGCGGGAGGCGGGAGACGGGAGACGGAGAACCCTCGGGAGGCTCATCGCTCGACCGCCAGCGTCAGCCAGCAGCCAGCACGAGCAGCCAGCCGCCGTCTCCCGGCCTTACGATACCGTCGGCTTCTGCAACGTCACCTCGGGCAACCCAAGCCGCTTCAACTCCGCGTTGAGCTTCGTCAGATCGTCCGCCAATACCTTCGAGAGCCGATCCGTCTCGACCTTCAGCTCACCCGACAGGTCGTTGAAGATCGGGCGCGCCGCCCCGATCGGCTTCCCGTCGCCAGTGGTGACCGTCTGGAGCAGCGTCCCGAGCCGGTTGTTGATCTTGATCGGGAAGTTGAGGGGATCCTGACCGCTCTGGTTCCGCACCTGGTAGATCGCCTCCTCGACATCGCTCACGTGTTTCGAGAAGGCGTCGGCCGTGGTCCTGAGCGCGGGGTCCTGCGACTTCGTTAGGCGATCGGCGGTCTGCTTCTTCAGGTCGCGGATGTTGATCACGGCCTGGTTCGCCTCGCTCAGCTTGTCGCGGATCTGAATCCCCAAGTCGAACTGCTCCTTGAGGTCGGCCAGGGTGACGTCCGTGATCAGCGGATTCCTCTTGACCGTGACGGGCTGCGTGAGCGTTTTGCCATCGACCGTCAGGCGAATGCGGTACGTGCCCGGCAGCGCGAGCGGCCCGTTCGTCGTCGCCCCCCAGAGAATCATCCCCGGGAACCGCGTGGCCGGCGCGTAGCGGAGATCCCAATTCACCGAGCTCAGACCGGCTACCATCGGCGCGGTCGGCGGCCGATTCCGCCGGTCGTCATCGTCATCGTCGTTCGCAGCCGCCTGTTGCCGCCCGGGCTTCGCCGTGTCCGGCGGCGGCGCGCCCTTGTACGTGCGAATGACCTTCCCGGTCGCATCCAGGATGTCCACGTTCAGCGTTTTCGGCGTCTCCTTGAGCCAGTAGCGGATCGCCACCGTGGTGCCGGGGCGAATCGCGCTCGCCGGCGCGAACAGGTACGGCTCGCTCGCCGACGCGATCGCCGGGGTGTACTGCCGGATCGCCTCGATGTTGTCGAGCACGTAGAAGCTCCGCCCGTGCGTCGAGATCGCGATCGAGTTCCCGTCGACCATGACGTCCGAGATCGGCATGTCGTTCAGGTTGAGCGAGAAGCTCTGCCAGCTGTCGCCGTCGTCGTACGAGATGTACATCCCGTGCTGCGCGCCGGCGTACAGCAGGCCCCTGCGCGTCGGGTCTTCACGGACGGCGTGGACGTAGTCGTTAGGCCGGATGCCGTTGACCACCAGCGCCCATGTCTTCCCGAAGTCGTGCGTGCGGAAGATGTACGGAGCGACGTCGTTGAGGAGGGGTCGCTTCACCGCGACGTACGCGGTGCCGTCGTCGAACGACGACGCGTCGATCTGGCTCACGCGCCCGAGCTCCGGCATGTCCTTCGGCGTGACGTTCGTCCAGGTCTGCCCGCCGTTCCGCGTCACGTGAATCAGGCCATCATCCGAGCCGGCCCAGATGACGTTGAGGTTCTTCTTGCCGGGGCCTAACGCGAACACCGTGGCGTAGATCTCCGGGCTGTTCATGTCGTGCGTGATCGGGCCGCCTGACGGGCCCATCGTCTTCGGATCGTGCCGGGTGAGATCGCCCGAGATCCTGGTCCAGGTCTGCCCGCCGTTCGTGGTCTTCCACACGTGCTGCGACGACGTGTACAGCACCCTCGGGTCCACCGGCGAGAAGATGACGGGGTACGTCCACTGCCAGCGCTCCTTCACGTCGCGCGACGGTTCGCCCTGGAACATGCGCGGGTACGGGTTCACCTCGCGCAGCTGGCCCGTCCGCCGGTTGAATCGCGTGAGGAACCCGCCGTTGTTGGTGCCGCCGAAGAACACGTCGATGTCCTTCGGGTCCGCCGCGATGTAGCCCGGCTCGCCGCCGCCAACGACATAGAGCGGGTTGCCTCCGCCACCTCCGCCGCCGAAGCCGCTGGGAGCAGCGCTCGACACACACGCCGTGCTGTTGTCCTGCTGTGAGCCGCAGACGTGAAACGGGATGTGCTTCGTGGTCACGACGTGATAGAACTGCGCCGTCGGGAAATCCTCCTCGCTCCACGCCTGTCCGCCACTGACCGAGATCGCCCCGCCACCGTCGTTGCCGTTCACGAGATGCGTCGGGTCGTCGGGATCGATCCACAGATCGTGGTGGTCACCGTGCGTGCCTCGGCCCACGCTCGTGAGAGTCTTGCCGGCGTCGGTCGACTTGAACAAGGACGTGTTCAGCGCGTACACGACGTCCTTATTTCTGGGATCGGCGAAGACGTGCGTGTAATAGAAGGCGCGCTGGCGGATGCTGCGGTTCGGGTTGATGAGCTTCCACGTCGCGCCCGCGTCATCCGAGCTCAAGAGGCCACCGTTCTCGTTCTCCACGAGCGCGTACACGCGGTTGGGGTCCGCGCCGGAGACGGAGACGCCAATGCGGCCCACCACGCCGCTGGGCATCCCCGGGTTGCGCGTGATCTCCTTCCACGTCTCGCCACCGTCGGTCGACTTGAACAGACCCGACCCCGGACCGCCCGACGACATCTGGTATTCGATGCGGTACGCTTCCCAGAGCGCCGCGTAGAGCACGTTCGGGTTCGTGCGGTCGACGGAGATGTCGATGGCGCCGGTCTTGTCGTCGCGGTAGAGGACCTTGCGCCACGTCTTGCCGCCATCGGTGGTCTTGAAGACACCGCGTTCCGCGTTAGGTGCGCCGTGCTGGCCGAAGACCGCAACCCACACGATGTCGGGGTTCGTGGGATGGATGCGGATCTTCGAGATGTTCTGCTTCCCACCGCCGTCGAATCCCACGTGCGTCCAGGTCTTCCCGGCGTCGGTGGATTTGTAGACGCCGTCTCCCGCCATGATGTTGCCGCGGATGCACGATTCGCCCATGCCGATGTACACGACGTCGGGGTTCGACTCGGACACGGCAACGGCACCAACGGAGGCGCTCTTCACCTGGCCGTCGGTGACGGGACTCCAGCTCATGCCACCATCGGTGGTCTTCCAGAGCCCGCCGCCTACGGCACCGAAGTACGCCTCGTGCGGCCGGCCCTTCACGCCGCTGACGGCGATGGAGCGGCCACCGCGGTCGGGACCGATGCTCCGCCACTTGTAACTCTTGAGGATGGCGGAATCGAGCGGCGCGGCGCTCGGCGCGAGGGCGCCGGTTCGGGTGGAATCAGTAGCGCGCGGGACGGCCGTCGTGGCCATGACGAGCGCGGACACAGCGATCGCAGTGCGCGTATGCGACTGGAGCATTCGGGTTCCTCCTCGGGTCGCGGAGAGCTTACCGCGAAGGAGGCTGGAGTGGTAGGCAGAGCGTCCAAAAGCACGTTGCAGGAGGCATACGCCGGTTTGCATGTTGTGCGAGAGCGCCGCCGACCGATGCCGGTGGACGAGCGCTGACAGCCGAGGCGCAACTCGCGAACCCAGTCGATGACCGACGCGCCAGACCCGAACGGGACGGACGCCGGCACGTCTCCGACGCTCGAAGGCGCGCGAGTCGGGACGTATGTGCTGACGCGGGAGATCGGGAGCGGCGCGGCGGCGACCGTCTACCTCGCGGAGGACACGAAGCACCATCGACAAGTCGCGCTGAAGCTGCTCCACGGTGAGGCGTCGAGCGCGCTCGGCAGCGAGCGGTTCCGTCGGGAAATCGAGGTCGTCGCGCAGCTCCAGCACCCGCACATCCTCCCGCTCCATGACTCGGGCGAGCTCGACGGCCGCCTCTATTACGTCATGCCGCTCGTCAGCGGGGAGACGCTGCGCGAGCGCCTCGCCCGAATGGGGGCGCTGCCACTCGACGAGGTGCGCCGCATAACGACGGACGTGGCAGCCGCCCTGGACTACGCGCATCGCCGCGGGGTCATCCACCGCGACGTCAAGCCGGCGAACATCCTCATCGACGACGAGCATGCGATCGTCGCCGACTTCGGGATCGCCCACCTCGCGGCACCGGGCTCGTCGCGGGAGCTCACCGCAGCGGGGCTGATCATCGGTACGCCGACATACATGAGTCCCGAGCAGGCGACCGGCTGCGCCGACATCGACGCGCGGACGGACATCTACGCGCTTGGCTGCGTGGTCTTCGAGATGCTGACCGGCACGCCTCCATTCCGGGGACAGAGTGCCTCCTCGATCGTCGCGAGCCATCTCCAGGCGCCAGTGCCATCCGCGCGCGACCTTCGCAGCGAACTTTCGCCGAGGGTCGACGGCGTACTGCGCAAGGCATTGGCGAAGGAGCCGGCGGACCGGTACGCGTCGGCGAGGGAGCTCGCTACGGCCGTCGGAGAGGCGCTCGATTCGTTAGGCGGTGATGTCGGGCCGGCGACTGGCGCGCCCACAACGTCGCGGCGGCGACGACGCTTGCCCTTCGCGCGCGTGATCGCGGCGGTCTTGGTCCTCGCGGCCCTCGCGGTCGCCTGGCTGCTCATCGCGTCACGCGATACCGGCCCGCCCTCCGTCGCCGTGCTGCCGTTCACGAACATGAGCGGCAACCCGGAAAACGAATACCTCAGCGATGGGATCACGGAGGAGATCACCGGCCAGCTCGTAGAGCTCGGCGGCATTCGCGTGACCGCCCGGACCACGGCCTTCGGCTACAGGGGCCGGACTGGCGACATCCGGCAGATCGGCCGCGCGCTCCGCGTCGGGCATATCGTCGAGGGGAGCGTGCGTCGAGGCGGCGACTCGGTGCGCGTGGTCGTGACGCTGCTCGAGGTTCGCACCGGCGACCGCCTCATGGACGAGTCGTTCGATGAAGCGTTCGTGTCCGTGCTCCAACTGCAAACGCGCGTCGCGGCGCGGGTGGCCGAGCGTCTGCAGCGGCGCCTGCGACCCGGTGAGGATGCACGGCTCGCGAGTAGACATAGCGGTGTGCCAGGCGCGTACGACGCGTACATGAACGGGCGCTACCTGTTCGATCAACGCATACCCGATTCGCTGCTGAAAGCGGCGAAGTACTTCCAACGCGCAATCGAACTCGACAGCACCTACGGCCGTGCTCACGCCGGCCTGGCCGACACGTACAGCGTCCTCGCGTGGCTGGGCGTCGGCGACGCGAGGCAATGGCTCGAGCAGGCGCGCGTGGCTGCTCAGGGTGCCGTTAGGCTGAATCCCGCCGTGGGCGAGAGTCACGTGTCGCTCGGCCTCGTTCACACGTTCAGAGACTGGAACTGGACGGCTGCCGACAGTGAGTTCAGTCGTGCGATCGAGATCGACTCGTCGTTGGCGATGGCCCACTATTTCCGCGCGTGGGCCCTCGTCGCGGCGGGGAACCTCC
>Ga0310810_10011729_pt1 | contig 10252 bp, 6 predicted proteins | sample NCmetagenome_FD_207641 | JGI IMG/M metagenome (GOLD analysis project Ga0310810, IMG submission 207641) | Soil microbial communities from experimental microcosm in Duke University, North Carolina, United States - NC | ecosystem: Engineered > Artificial ecosystem > Soil microcosm > Unclassified ...
CGCTGACGTACGACGACGGCTTCGCGCGCCTCGTGCACTGCGCGCAGCCCGACACGCTCGACGCGGCCAGCGGCGATCACGCGAAGCTCCCGGCGACGACCGAGGTCGGCCTGCAGATCGGCTGGGACGACGAACAGGTCGCGCTCTGGCAGAACCGCCAGCTCGAGATCGCCCGCCTGCGCACGGTCGCCGGCGCCCAGCGCCTGGACTCCCCGATGACCGTCGCCGGCTACCGCGTCGACGTGCGCTCCGCGGCGGACCCGACGTGGGCCTCGCTCTGTCGCGCCGACCTGCATTTCGACCCGGCGCTCGCCGCGACGTTCGGGCTCGCCGACGGCGTGCGCGACCTGACCGTCGAGGCGCTGCCGATCCGCGCCGATCGCCCGGACGACACACGCGCCTGGCTGCCGCGCTACTTCGCGCAGTGGAACGGCGGCTGCCTCGTCGCCGAGGACCCGGTGATGCGCCGCCTGCTGCCCGCCAACGGCGTCGCGCCGGCGGTGGCGCCCGCGGCGGACTGGCGCATGCCCGTCGGCGTCGCGCTGCAGTACGGCGAGACCTACGCCTTCCGCGTCCGGCTCGGCGACCTCAGCGGCGGCGGCCCGCTCGCCTCCGACGGCCCCGAGCACACCGACGCGACGCACGTCGCGACGCGCCGCTTCGTGCGGATGATCCCGCCGCGGGCGCCGGCGATCGGCGCGTTCGCGCCCGACCCGGCGCCGGCGACGCTCACCGTCGCGCGGCCGCTCGTCGGCTTCCCCGAGGCGGCCTGCGCGGCCCCGCTCACCGCGGCCCAGCTCGAAGCGCTCGCGGCGCGCGTCGGCGACCCGGCCGTCGACGTCGTCGGCATCGACGACCCCGACGTCGACACGCTGCGCGTCGAGGTCGAGGCGCGGCTCGCGCCGCTGGACAGCATTCCTCCCGACCCCGGTGCGCCGGAGACGCCCCCGGGCTGGAAGCACCTCTACAGCGTCGACATCGCCTGGCCCGGGGGTGCCGATCCGCTGACGCCCGGCCCGGCGATGACGCTCGCGCTCGACTACCAGGCGATCGCGCAGCTCGACGACATCGTCGCGCCGGCGGCGGGGACGACGACGCTGCCGCTGCCGGCCGCGCGCGACCTGCGGCTGCGCGTGCGCGGGGTCAGCGCGGTCACGCCGAGCCGCTTCGGCACGCACGCGCTGCGGGTTGGCCATGCGGCGACCGTCGCGCTGCGCGCCGAGGAGACCGCAACCGTGACCGCGGTCCTCGGTGAGGACCCGCCGCGCGTCAGCGGACTGTTGCTCGAGGACGCGCCCGAGGCGCTGACGCGCCTCGCGCACGCGCTCGATCTCGTCGCCGCGCCCGGCCTCGCGCTCGGCCCGCGGCCCGGCGAGCGCGCACTGCTCGCCGCGGCACCCGCGATCAAGCACCACACCTCGCCCGATGGCGCGGTCCTGTCGTTCGCGACGCAGCATGAGCTCGTCGAGCGCTGGCTCGTCGCCGTCGACCTGCGGATCGACCGCGACTGGAGCTGGGACGGCCTGGACCCTGCGGGCTTCGAGCTGCTGCGCCAGGACTCCGCCGCGGCGCCCCCGGTCGTCGTCGCGCGGGCGCACCCGCCGGGCCCGGTCTCGGCGCTCGCGCGCCGCGACGACGGGCCGTCGGGGCCCGACCACCGCCGCCACTCCCGCGTGCTGTTTCTCGACGCGATCGATCCGGCGCCGGCGCGCGACGCGTTCGCCACCGAGCTTGCCCCGACCTACACCGTGCAGTGGCGCGTCCGCCGCCCCGGCGGGCTCACCGACGAGCAGCGCAGCACGCCCGTGACGCTCGGGCTGCCGGTCGCCTGCGCCCCGGCGCAGATGCCGACGCTCGTGTCGGCCGGCCTCGCGCGCTCGCCGTACGCCCGCAACGCCGACTACTCGGCGTCCGAGCCCCGCACCGAGGCGCTGTGGCTCGAGTTCGACGCGCCGCCGCGCGACCGCAACACCGCGTACTTCGCCCGCGTGCTCGCCTACGCGCCCGACCCGCTGCTCGTCGCCTCGCCGCAGGACCGGCAGGCGATCGCCGAGCCGCCGCTGCCGATCCCCGCCGAGCCGCTGCGGCGCATCGAGCCCGGCATGTCCGACGATCGCGCGGGCCTCGACGCGATGGCGCCGCTCGTCGCATCGACGACCGACCCCAATCGCTACGTCCTGCCGCTGCCGCCGGGGCACGACGCCGACTCGCGCCGGCTCTTCGGGATGTGGACCTACGAGGTGCGGCTCGGGTACCTCGCCACGCCCCCGAAGGCAGGCGACCCCGGGCTGTGGTCGACGGCGCGGGCGCGCTTCGGGCGTCCACTGCGGATCGCCGGCGTCCAGCACCCCGCGCCGCCACTGCACTGCGACGTCGGGCGAATCGTTCCGGGACTCGAGCGCGAGGGCGCGATCCTCGTCACCGCGCCGTACGCCGCGCCCGTGGCCGACGACGGGACGCTGCTGACCCCGCAGCTCGTCCACCCCGACCCCGCCGACGACCGGCGCAGGATCGTGTCGCCGCGGCCGGCGACGACGCTGCTCGCCGCGCTGTACGCCCAGGTGCGCACGGTCGACGGCGCCGACGCGCGCAACGTCCTGCTCACCCGCGAGGAGATGGTGCCGCTCGACGACAGCTCGCCGCCGACGGGCATGGCGAGCTTCGGCGATCCCGCGATCCGCGAGCGCTGCGCCGAGCTCGGGATCTCCGTCGACGCGCCGCTCAGCGTGCTCGTCATCGAGCTCCTGCATCCCGACCCGCCGCGGCGCCTGCGCGGGACGATCGTCCCCCGCGACCACGACGACCCCGATGAGCGCCGGCGCGAGCGCGAGGACCGCGAACCGGATCTGCGCGGCCTGTCGGCGCGGATCCTGCGAACGTCGGCGCTGACACCCGCCGCGGCGATGTGCCCCGTCGCGACGATGCCGCTGCCGGAGCTCGTCTGACCGCCGCGGCGGGGGTCAGGCGAACCGGCGCAGGCCGACGCGCGCCGCGGCGCCGAAGACCGCCACGAGCAGCGCGAGGTGTGCGAGCGACGCGCCGAGCGTCGGGCTCGACTGGTTGATCGCGGCGTTGACGGCGTCCAGGGCCGGCTTGAACGGGAAGACCGCGGAGATGACGTGGATGACGTCGAGCAGCGCGGGGGAGACGGCCCCGCTGGGGACGAGCGCGAGGAAGGCCAGCGGGAGCGAGAGCAGGAACGCCAGCAGCGACGCGGCGCGGACCTCGCGCGCGAGGCTGCCGATCGCGACGCCGAGCGCGGCGAAGGCCAGCGAGCTGCCCGCCAGCGCGACGATCCACAGCCCGAGCCGGTCGTAGTGCAGCGGGACGAAGACGCTGATGCCGAGCAGCATCGCGAGCGTCACGACGAACGAGCAGCCCGCCGCGAGGAGGATCTTGCCGACGAGCAGGTTCGTCCCCGGGACGAGGCCGCGGGCCAGGCGCGCGAACGTGTTCTCCTCGCGCTCGAGCGCGATGAGGCCGGAGGCGAGCAGGACGCAGACGAACATCAGCGACACGCTGACGGCGAGCGCGACGGCGAACGTGTCCAGCGGTGCGCGGCGGCCCGAGAGGACGGTCTCGTCGACCTGGACGGGCCGGCGGACGTTGTCGAGCACGCCCTTGAAGCGCGTGAAGTTCGTCGCGCCGATCGACATGAAGGTCGCGATGGGCGCGAGGTCGCGGCGCGTCGCCGGCGTGACCTGGCGGTGCAGCACGCGGTCGAGGCTCTTCTTCGAGTTCTGGATGCCGTAGAGCTGGAACGGCACGCCGAGCGCCGTGATCGTGCCGCCGCGCGCGATCGTGTCGATGTACGTTCCCGCGACGCGGTTGAGCTGCCCGGCGAGCGCGGCGTTGGCCGACGCGAGCTGTGCGTCGACCGTCGTGCGCACGAAGGACTGCTTCAGCGCGTCGCCGTTGTAGATGACGTCGATCGTCGGGCTCGCGGAGAAGCCCGCCCCGGAGAGCTTCAGCGAGAAGTCGGCCGGGATGATCAGCGCGGCGAGCACCTCGCCCGAGCGCACCTTCTCGATCGCCTCCCGGCGGCTTTGCACCGGCACCCGCTCGACGGCGCCGAAGAGCGAGTCCGAGTACGTGTTGACGTTGATCGACTCCCCGCCGAGCGGGATCGTGTGCTGCTGCGGCGGGATCTCGTCGAGGAACGCGACGCGGGGCTTGTCGGGGCCGCTGGAGAGCGCGAAGCCGATCAGCAGCGCGATCGCGATCGGGTAGACGATGAGCAGCCCGACGAGCAGCTTCGAGCGCCGCAGGATCTGCAGGTCCTTCAAGAGCATCCAGCGCATCGCGGTCAGTGCCCCTGGGCGCGCAGGAACGTGACGAACGCCTGCTCGAGATCGTGCTGCTCGTCGGCGCCCGCGACGGCCTTGAGCTCCGCGGGCGTGTCGTCGAAGAGCAGCTCGCCGTCGGCGAGCACGAGCACGCGGTCGGCGTGGCGCTCGGCCTCGGCGATGTCGTGCGTCGCGAAGATCACGGCCGTGCCGCGCTGCGTCAGCGCGGTGATGAAGCCCCACAGCCGCTCGCGCTGGCGCGGGTCAAGCGCCCCCGAGGGCTCGTCGAGCAGCAGCACCGGCGGGTCGGCGAGCAGGCCGACGGCGATGTTCACGCGCTGGCGGTTGCCGCCCGACAACCGGCCGAGCTCGTCGTCGGCGCGGTCCTCCAGACCCGTCTGCTCGAGCATCCGCGCGACCGTCGCGTCGGTGTCGGCGACGTGCTCCAGGCGGGCGAACAGGCGCAGGTTCTGCGCGACGGTGAGCTTCGAGTAGACCGCCGTCTGCTGCGGCACCCAGCCGATCCGCGCCGCCGTCCCGGCGGGCTGGCGCACGCTGCCCTCGTCGGCGGGGCGGATCCCGGCGAGAATCGACAGCAGCGTCGTCTTGCCGGCGCCGTTGGGCCCGATGATCGCCAGCAGCTCGCCGGGCGCGACCTCGAAGCCGACGTCGCGGACGGCGCGGCGCTCCCCGAAGCGCTTGCTGACGCCGCGCACGACGAGCGCGGCCTCGGTGGCCGTGGCGAGCATCACTTCCCGCCGCGCTCTTTGCGCCGCGCGGACTCGCCGAGCGCGTCGAACGTCAGCTGCAGCTCGCGGTAGGAGCCGCGCTCGGGCGGCGCGGCGACCTTCTGCGGCGCCCCGACGTCGGACACGCCGAGCTCGCCGACGAGGCGCATCGTCCTGATCCCGGCCAGCAGCCTGCGGTCGGCCGCCGACGGCCGCAGCCGGATGTCGAAGTGCGCCCGCCGCACGACGTGGTCGGATGCGCCGGTGTAGACGTCGCCCGTCGCCGACGTCACCGACCGCACGAGCGCCGCGCGCATGCGCGGGGTGATGACCTGCGGCAGCCCGGCGATCTCCGTGAAGCGCAGCGACGTCAGCACGCGCGTGAACCTCGCCGCGTCGTCGAAGAACGTCGGGAGGTCGATGCCGGCCGTCATGTGGACGGTGTCGACGCCGCCGACGCTCGCGTTGCCCGCCATCTTCGCGTTCGCCGCCCAGCGCCCGGGGGCGATCGCGAAGACGTCGAGCACGGAGCCGAGCACGTTGCGCGAGCCCGCCAGCGGCTTGCGGATCGTCGCCGCCAGCGCGGCGGGGACCTGGTACGCGGACGGGCCGAGGCCGATGAGCACCTGGTCGTCGCCGACGAGGAACATGCTCGCGCCGTAGATCTGGTCGCGCAGGCGGATGCCGAGCGAGAGATCGGCCTGCGGCGTGCCGCCGGCGGGCGCCGTGTCGAACGGCCCGCTCATGCTGAGCGAGACGGGCCCGGTGTAGCGCGGGACCCCGGTGACGGTGATGTCGATCGTCCCGCTGATCCGCCCCGACGTCGCCGCCGGGTTGGGCCCGAAGGTCTGCTGCAGCAGCGCCCGCGTCTTGGCGGCGCCGGCGGCGGGCGTCGCGCTGCCCCCCGACGAGCCGCCGCAGCCCGCGAGGCAGAGCACCGCGACGACGAGCGCGGCCGCGCGCGCCGTCATGCCGCGGGCGCGGCGTAGAGGAGCTGCTGGGCGCGGGTCATGAGGTCCTCGGGGACGCCGCCGGAGTCGATGAGCCGCTCGAGCGCCAGGCCGTTGGAGAGCGCGATCGTCGTGATCGCCCAGCCCTCGGCGCCGAGCGGCGTCTGCGCGCCCGCGAGCGCGGCGAGGCCCGAGCGCAGCCGGCGGTGGCGCGTCGCGAACTGCTCGAGCAGCTGGGGGTCGCCCGCGGCGTGCAGCCAGAACTCGATCGACGTCAGCACCCAGCGGTCGGAGCCCTCGCCGACGCGGCGCTGCGCGAGCGTCTTCAGGCGCCCCGGTCCGGCGGGGTGCTGTCCGAAGAGCGTCGCGATGTCCTCCAGGCGCCGGTCGATGATCGCGTCGGCAAGCGCGAGGAAGAGGTCGGCCTTGCCGTCGAAGGCCGAGTAGACGGCGCCCTTGCTGTAGCCGGCGTCGTCGGCGATCGCCTCGAGCGTCGTCGCGTGGTAGCCGTCGCGGACGAACCGCTGCTCCGCGGCCGCGAGCAGGTCGCGGCGCGTGAGCGCTGAGCGTTCGGCGCGCGTCAGGCGCGTGGTGACCATCGATCCCCCGTCCCAGGTTGAGATACCAACGGTATCCTAACACTATCGGTATGCAGATACCGGCGGTCGTGCGAAAAGTTACCCGCGACGGCTTCAGGGCGGTGTGCGGGCTGCCGATACGTGCCCCGTGGCCTCAGCCAGCCATCGGACGGGCTTGTCGGGCAAGGTGCGGGCCACCGCGACGAGCCGTCGCGCGGCACTGGCACTCTGCATCGCCACAGCGCTGACGCTGCTCACGCTCGTCGGCGCCGGGACGTCGCTGCACCACTCCCAGACCAACGCGCGTCACGCCATCGCAAGCCGCTTCGCCGAGCGCGCGCGGATCAGCGCCGCGCTGACGGAATCGTTGTTCGCCTCGTCGGCGAGCGCGGCGCAGACGACGAACGCGCAGCGCTTCGGCGGGTCGCGCATCCCCGTCGCGACGCTCGCCGCCGAGGCCCGGCGCAGCCGCCTCGAGAGCCTCGTGCTGCTGGGGGCCGACGGCGCGATCATCTCGCAGTCGCCGGGGACGCCGCCCGCGACCCTGCGCCTCATCCGCTCCCGGCCCGCGTTCGTGCGCGCGGTGCTGGCGGGACGCCCCTTCGCGCTGTCGGACCTCATCGCGGGCCCGGGCGGCCGCGACACGATCCAGTTCGCCCTGCCGTTCTCGATGGCGACGGGCCGGCGCGTGCTCGTCAGCGGGGCCTCGCCGCAACTGCTCTACGGCTTCATCGGCGGCTACCTCGCGGAGATCCCCGACACCGCCGGCGGGCATGCCTACGTGCTCGACGGAAACGGCGTGGTCGTCGGCGGCCCGAAGGGCAAGGGCGGGCCGGGGTTGCGGGTGGGGGAGCCCGGCTTGCTCGCCGCGGCGGAGCACGCGCGCCAGGGTCGCTTCGGCGACGGCGGGTACTTCGCGACGAGCCCCGTCAAGGACTCGCGCTGGCGCGTCGTGCTGACGGGCCGCGAGAGCGCGCTGTTCGATTCGGTCAGCGGCGCGGGCCGGTGGGTGCCGTGGCTGCTGTTCGCCGCCTTCGGCATCGTCGCGGCGGCGGCGCTCGTCCTCGTGGCCCGGGTCCTGCGCGGCGCGGAGCAGCTGCGCCGCAGCCAGGAGCGCTACGCGCTCGCGGTGCAGGGCGCCAACGACGGGATCTGGGACCGCGACTTCACCGCCGGCGTCGTCTACTTCTCGCCGCGCTGGAAGCAGATGCTCGGCCACGCCGAGCACGAGGTCGGCGACCGGCCGGCGGAATGGCTCACGCGCGTGCACCCCGACGACGCCGCGGCCATGCGGTCGGCATGGGACGCGCACATGAGCGGTGACGCGCCGTATCTCGAGATCGAGCACCGCATGCGCCACAGCGACGGCTCCTACCGCTGGTTTCTCACGCGCGGCGTCGCCGTCCGCGACCGCGGCGGCGCCCCGACGCGGATGGCCGGATCGATGTCGGACATCACCGAGCGCAAGGCGGCAGAGGAGCTCCTGCGCCGGCGCGCGATGCACGATGCGCTCACCGGGCTCCCGAACCGCACGCTCTTCCTCGATCGCCTGTCGGTCTCGCTCGAGCGCACCACGCGCGAGTCCGGGCATCGCTGCGCGGTCATGTTCCTCGACCTCGACCGCTTCAAGCGCATCAACGACAGCTTCAGCCACGCCGTCGGCGACGAGCTGCTGATCGCGCTCGGGCAGCGGCTGAGCGGCATCCTGCGCCCGGCCGACACGCTCGCGCGCGGTGGCCCCGACGGGTTCATCGCCCGCCTCGGCGGCGACGAGTTCACGATCCTCCTGGAGAACCTCGACAGCGTCGCGCACGCGGGAGACGTCGCCGAGCGCATCCAGGTCGCGCTGCAGGATCCGTTCCGCGTCCAGGAGCGCGAGCTCTTCATCAGCGCCAGCATCGGGATCGCGATCAGCAAGCCGGGCGCGACCGCGCTGGACCTCATGCGCAACGCGGACATCGCGATGTACGACGCCAAGCGGCAGGGCACCGCGCGCTTCTCGGTCTTCACCGACGAGATGCACTGCCACGTGCTCGACCAGATCGAGCTCGAGTCCGAGCTGCGGACCAACATCGAGCAGCGCCGGCTGCGCGTCTTCTACCAGCCGGTCGTCGACCTCGCCGGCGGTGAGATCGCCGGCTTCGAGGCGCTGGCGCGCTGGCCCGGGCGCGAGCCCGCGGTCGATCCCGCGCGCTTCGTCGCGATCGCCGAGGACAACGGCCTCATCGCCGACCTCGGCCGGCTCGTGCTCGCCGACGCCTGCGAGCGCCTCGCCGACTGGCGCCGGCGCGCGATCGTCGACGACCACGTGACGATGAGCGTCAACGTCTCCGGACGCCAGTTCAGCGATCCCAAGCGGCTCGTCGCCGACATCAGGGCCGCGCTCGACGCCAGCGGGCTGCCGCCGCGCTGTCTGCGCCTGGAGATCACCGAGAGCACCGTGATCGCGCGTCCCGAGCGCGCACGCGCGGCGCTGGAGGAGCTCGAGCGACTCGGCGTCCGCGCGGAGATCGACGACTTCGGCACCGGCTTCGCGTCGCTCACCGTCCTGCAGTCCTTCCCCGGCGACACGCTGAAGATCGACCGCTCGTTCATCGGCACGATGCACGAGGACGAAAGCCACGAGGCGATCGTCCGCGGGATCGTCGCGCTCGCGCACAACCTCCGCATGCACGTCATCGCCGAGGGCATCGAGGATCCGGCACAGGTCACGCTGCTGCGGTCGATCGGCTGCCCCTACGGGCAGGGCCACCTCTTCGCGCAGCCGATGGACGCCGCCGACCTCGAGCCGGTCATCCTCACGTGGCCGCGCTCAGGCGAAGACGTACCGGAAGCGCACGCCGTCGCAGAAGCGCCGCAGCTTGGCGCCGAGCGACGCCCCGTGTGAGCGGTTCTCGCTCGACGGCACGTACGCGACGTCCGCCATCCAGCCGATCGGGCTCAGGCCGCGGACGAGGCCGTGCTGCGAGCCGTTGGCCCGGCCGCGGCCGACCGCCGCCGGGTACTCGTCGCGATCGAATCCGGCCCGCGTCGGGATGTTCTGCAGCAGCCGCTCGCGGCGCTGCTCCTTGCCGCGCCGGCTGATGACCATGACGCTCGGCCAGCCCTTCGCGATCGCCGCCCTGGTGTGACGCATGATGTTCGGGTACTTCGCCGCGCTGAAGCGGATCGGCTGGACGATCGCGGACCGCGTGCAGCCCGGCTTGGCCGCCGGGGGCGGCGGCGGGGGCGGCGGGGGCGGCGCAGTGGTCGAGCCCCCACCGGTGGCGCACGGGCACGGGAGGCTCTCGCAGTAGATCCCGTCGCCGTCGGCGTCGCGCGTGTCGGCGGCGTGCTGGGCGGCGGCCTGGGTGGAGTAGTCCGCGCAGGTCGCGGCGCTCGCGGCGCCCGGGAACGCGAGCAGTCCGCCGCCGACCAGCACCAGCAGCATCAGACGACGCATGCGATCTCCCTCGGTTCTTCCGTGACCCGTACGCCCAGACTACGCGAATCCGCACGCCCGAACGTGCGTGATCGCGCAGTTGCCTTGGGCGCCGGGCTGTGTTCGAATGACGCCGGACGGTGGACACTGCACGCACGCGTATCGGCATGGGCATGGCGGCCTTGGTCCTCGGGACCGCGGCGTTCGCAGGCGGGTACGCGCTCGCCGGCGGGGGAGACGGCGCGGCGGCGACCGACGCGGTCGTCCCGACGACCTTCACGCCGAGCAG
>Ga0310810_10011730_pt1 | contig 10252 bp, 8 predicted proteins | sample NCmetagenome_FD_207641 | JGI IMG/M metagenome (GOLD analysis project Ga0310810, IMG submission 207641) | Soil microbial communities from experimental microcosm in Duke University, North Carolina, United States - NC | ecosystem: Engineered > Artificial ecosystem > Soil microcosm > Unclassified ...
GTGGGCCAGCGTGGGTTTCATTATCGCACTCTTCGGATGTGTGCTGCTGCACGAGTTCGGCCATGCGCTCACCGCGAAACGCTACGGCATCCGCACTCAAGACATCACACTGTTGCCGATCGGCGGCATCGCGCGATTGGAGCGGCTCCCGGAAAATCCCCGGCAGGAACTTTGGGTCACGCTGGCCGGGCCGGCGGTGAACGTCGTTATTGCTGGTATCCTTTTCGCGATTCTCGGCTTCGCTTCTCATGTGAACGAGCCTCTTCAAGTGCAGCTGTTGGAGGGAAATTTTTGGGTGCAGCTGATGTGGGTCAATGTATTTCTCGCTGCGTTCAACCTGTTGCCCGCTTTTCCGATGGACGGCGGCCGGGTGCTTCGCGCCTTGTTGTCGATGCGTTTGGGTCGGGCAAAAGCGACCAGGCTAGCGGCCAGCATCGGTCAGGGCATGGCTATTTTATTCGGTATCGCGGGCTTCTTTGGGAACCCGATGCTGATTTTCATCGCGATATTCGTTTATCTCGGCGCGGAGGCGGAAGCCCGGGCGATCGAAACGACCTCGTTTATCGGTGGACTCCAGGTGAAGGACGCGATGATGACGCGTTTCCGCGCTTTGGCCGCGAACGATTCGTTAGAAACGGCTACGCGTGAATTGTTGGCCGGTTCGCAGCAAGATTTTCCGGTCGTTGCTGATGGAAAGGTCGCGGGCATCCTTCGGCGCAATGACCTGGTACAGGCGCTGGCCCAAGGCCAGAGGCAAGCGAGCGTCGGGGACGTGATGTGCCGCAAATGCGGCGTGGTCACGACCCTGGAGCCGCTCGACCGGACGCTCGAAGGCATGAGGCGGGAGGACTGCGGCACTTTGGCGGTGATGGAAGACGACAAGCTTGCGGGATTGTTGACGCTTGAAAACATCGGTGAACTGGTCATGGTTAAATCAGCTGCTGCGAAAGGAGCGTTACAATCCACGGTGCGGTCGTGTGAATAAAATGCCGTACGAAGTTCAGCGATCATGAAATTCAGTGTTCTGGCGATTGACTACGACGGAACGATTGCCCAGGAGGGGAAACTCGATCCCGATGTGCGCGCGTCCATCGAGGAAGCGCGAACACGAGGCATCGTGCTGGTGCTGGTGACAGGCCGTAGCCTTTTGGACCTACGCCAGGTGGCGGGCGATCTGGATATCTTCGATGCGGTTATCGCCGAGAACGGAGCGGTGCTCGCGTTTCCGGGCGGGCGGACGCGAGTGCTGGGCCGTCCGCCGCCACCGGCGCTTTTGGATGAACTGTGCCGCTTAAAAGTGGACTTTTCCATTGGCGAATGTGTGCTCGCCGCGGACGCAGGCGCGGCACCACGCATTCTTGCCGCAGTTCAAAAGCTGGAGTGCCCCCTCGTTCTGGTATTCAACCGCAGCCGCGTAATGTTGTTGCCGCAAGGCATAAGCAAAGCGACAGGCTTGCGCGAAGCGTTGGACACTCTCCGGTTATCGCTGCACAACTGCATCGCGATTGGAGATGCGGAGAACGACTATCAACTACTGGAAGCGTGTGAAATCGGCGTTGCGGTCGGTCGGGGCAGCCAGTCCCTGCGCGAGGTTGCAGACGACGTTCTGACGGGCGAAGGGCCGGCCGCAGTGGCTGATTACATTCGCAGGGTCATTGAGAACACGAGGCTACCGCGCAGTGAGGCGGCCCACCGTCGCGTTTCGTTGGGTCAAACGGCCGATGGTCAAGTTCTGGAAATGGCCATTCACGGCCGCATTCTGCTGATCGCCGGCGATCCGCGCTCCGGCAAGTCGTGGGTCACCGGACTTATTTGCGAACAGCTGATCCTACAGGGCTATTGCCTCTGCATCATCGATCCGGAAGGCGACTACTCGCCGTTGGAGGCATTACCGAGCGTGGTGGTGTTTGGAGGTGGTGAACCTCCGCCGAGACTGAGCGATGTCGCACGCGCGTTGCGCTATCCGGACATCAGCGTCATCATCGACCTTTCGCACGCGACCCAACCCGAGAAAGTGGATTACCTGCGCGCTCTCCTGCCGATGGTGGCGAGGCTTCGGCGGGACACAGGTCAGCCGCATTGGATCGTAGTGGATGAGGCGCACTATTTTCTCCACGAGTCGGATTTCCGGCAGCAGATGGACATTGAGCTTGCGGGGTACATGCTGGTGACGTATCGCGTGTCGAATCTTTATCCCGATCTGCTGAAAGAGGTCGAATCGATCGTCGTGACTCAGATTACTGCTTCACGCGAGGCGCAGGTGCTGGCCACGATGTATGGGCACCCGGGCGAAGGGTCTGAGTGGGAATCCTTGCTCAGCGGACTGACGATAGACGAGGCTGCGGTACTGCTACGGGTGAATGCTCCAGAGCGCAAGCTGCAAAAGTTCATTGTGGCTGGGCGACTGACGCCGCACGTCCGGCATCGGTCCAAATATCTTGAAGTCCCGATGCAGAGGCACCGTGGGTTTGTCTTCACTTGCAATAACAAACCGTTCGGGAATGCGGCCCGCACGCTCAAGGAGTTTGTCATTCTGCTTGAACGCGCGCCTGAGGCCTCGCTGGACGGGCACGCGCGGCGCAGCGATTTTTCGCACTGGATCGGGGACGTGTTCGGCGATCAGCCGTTGGCTGCCGCGATTCGCAAAGTGGAGCGACGGCATCGACACGGCGAAATCACCGCTCTCCGAGCGGCACTCATTGCCGCTATTCGGGGACGTTATGAGTTAACAGGGGTTGGGGCCCCCGCCGCTTGAGGACGTGCTGGCGAACAAAGCCGTGAAGACAGTCACAACCCGTGAAGCCATCCCTTTGAGAACCGCGGAAGAAGTGGCGCGTCATGCAGATTGTTCCGTCTTGGTGCGCGAATCGGAGGGTACTCACGAGAAACGAACCTGGTCCAAACGTAAAGGCTGACCTATGGCAAAAGACCCCATTTGCGGAATGACGGTGGATGAAGCGACGGCGTCACGCGCCGAGCGCGAGGGGAAGACATTTTATTTTTGCAGTGAACACTGTCGGCAGAAATTTCTCGCTCAGTCTCCCTCAGTAACTCCAAAGGCAGATGAAACGCAGGGTGGTCGTTGTGGGGGCGACAGGAAAAAAGAGGCGCCGCACGCGGAAGACAAGCACTACCATCACGGCGAGCGTGAACACGCGGGTTCCAACCACCATGACGGTGACCATGAAGGAAGACCATCGGTGAACGCCAAATACTTCTGCCCAATGGAACCGGAAGTGGTGAGCGACAAGCCCGGTTCTTGTCCCAAGTGCGGCATGGCGTTGGAACGCAACCCCGCCCGGAAGCCGCAGAAGAACGTCGTCTACACCTGCCCGATGCACCCGCAGATCGAGCAGGACCGTCCGGGCAACTGCCCCATTTGCGGGATGGCCTTGGAGCTGAAGACTGCCTCCGCTGAAGCCGAGGAGGATGCCGGCGAGTTGCGCGACTTAACTCGACGGTTCTGGATTGGAGGCGTGCTCACACTCCCCATATTCGTGCTCGCCATGGCTCATCTTGTTCCGGCGTTGGCGCACCGAGAATGGATTTCAGGCACTGTTTCCCGCTGGTTGCAATTTGTTCTCTCGACCCCGGTTGTTCTTTGGGCTGGTTGGCCATTCTTTCAGCGCGGCTGGGCTTCGCTCGTCAATCGTCACCTGAACATGTTCACCCTGATCGCGATGGGAGTAGGCGCGGCTTACCTCTTCAGCGCGGCGGCAATGTTAGTTCCCCATCTTTTCCCGGCATCTTTCGCGCGGCACGGAAAAGTGGACATCTACTTCGAAGCCGCCGCAGTCATTGTGGTGCTCGTGCTGCTCGGACAAGTGCTCGAGCTGCGCGCGCGCAAACGCACGGGCAGCGCCATTCGCTCCCTGCTAAATCTCGCCCCGCACACTGCCCGCCTGCTTCGAGAAAGTGAAGAGCAGGAGGTGCCGTTGGACTCCGTAAGAGTTGGCGATCGCCTGCGCGTGCGACCGGGTGACAAAGTGCCCGTGGACGGCAAGGTGACTGAAGGCCGCAGCAGCGTGGATGAATCCATGATTACTGGCGAACCGATTCCAGCCGAGAAGGGCGTTGGCGACAAAGTGACTGGCAGCACTGTCAACGGGACCGGCAGTTTTATCATGGAAGCGACGCGTGTCGGCAGTGACACGTTGCTCGCGCAAATCGTGGATATGGTCGGACAGGCTCAGCGCAGTCGTGCACCAATTCAGGGCCTGGCTGACAAAGTCGCGGGCTATTTCGTGCCCGCCGTGATAGCCATCGCGGTAATCACTTTCATCGCCTGGGCCATATTCGGACCCGAGCCGCGCCTGGCTTATGCCATCGCGAATGCGGTGGCCGTTCTGATCATCGCCTGCCCGTGCGCTCTTGGATTGGCCACGCCTATGTCGGTGATGGTCGGTGTCGGACGCGGGGCCCAAATGGGAGTGCTCATTCGCAATGCGGAAGCCATTGAAGTCATGGAGAAAGTCACCACCCTCATCGTGGACAAGACCGGCACCCTGACGGAGGGCAAGCCGCGCCTCACGCAGGTTATCCCAATGAACGGTGTGAGCGAAGACGAGTTGCTGATCGCGGCAGCGTCGGTCGAGCAAAACAGCGAGCATCCGCTGGCGGCAGCGATAGTTCATGGCGCAAGGGAGCGCGCCACGAAATTGCAGCCAGTCGAGGACTTTAATTCCATTACTGGCGGCGGGGTTGTGGGAAAGGTCGCGGGGCGCGACGTCGCCATCGGCAAGCTGAAATTTCTTCAAAAGCGAGGTGTCACGAACTTGCGCTCAGTCGAGCAGCAGGCGACATCATTACAATCAGAAGGACAGGGCGCAATGTTTGTTGGCATCGACGGAGGGGCGGCCGGCATGCTCACGGTCGCTGACCCTATCAAAAGCTCCACACCAGAGGCCATAGCAAAGCTTCACAAGCTCGGACTGAAAATCATTATGCTCACCGGCGACAATGAACGCACCGCGAACGCGGTCGCCGGGAAACTCGGGCTGGACCAGGTGGAAGCGGGCGTCGAGCCGCAAGACAAACACGAGCGCGTTCAACAACTCCGAAAACAGGGTGATATTGTGGCGATGGCCGGCGACGGAATCAACGACGCTCCCGCGCTAGCGGCGGCACACGTTGGAATTGCCATGGGCACTGGTACAGATGTGGCGATGGAAAGCGCAGGCATCACGCTCGTGAAAGGGGATTTGCGCGGCATCGCCAAGGCTATCGCGTTGAGCCGTTCAATGATGCGGAACATCCGACAAAACCTGTTTTTCGCATTCATCTACAATGCGCTGGGCATCCCGTTGGCTGGCGGGTTGCTCTACCCTTTTCTCGGCGTGTTGCTTAGCCCGATGATCGCGGGCGCGGCGATGAGTCTGAGTTCTATTAGCGTCATCCTCAACGCCCTACGCCTTCGACGCGTGAAACTCTGACTACTCGGTGTTGACCCGGACCTAAGGAAGGCTGCGAATAATTTTGCAGGGGTTCCCCGCTGCGAGAACACCTTCTGGCACATCGCGGGTCACCACGCTTCCAGCCCCGATGACGGTTCGATCGGCAATGCTGACTCCGGGACATACAATCGCACCGCCGCCAATCCAAACGTCGGACCCGATTTTGACTGGTTTTGCAAATTCAAGCCACTTGCGCCTGGTTTCCGCGTCGATTGGATGCGTGGCGGTGTAGATCTGAACGGATGGACCAAACAACACATTGCTCCCGATAGTGACCTGCATGACATCGAGCACCACGCAGTTAAAATTGAAGAACACCTTGTTGCCCAAACGAATATTAGTGCCGTAATCACAAAAGAAAGGCGGTTGGACCCAGGCGTTCGTTTCCGCTCCAAACAGCTGGGTCAATATTCGCCTGCGCTCCTCTTGCTGGTCCTCGTGCGAGTCATTGAGCCGCTTGCATAAGTCGCGGCAGCGCTGGCGTTCCCGGCAAAGGCCGGGGTCAAGCGGGTCATAGAGCTCACCCGAGAGCATTTTTTCCTTTTCGGTCCTCATAACGAGAAAAGCTCACAACTCTCCCTTAGCAGCTTGTGGTTCTTCAATGGGGTTTAGCGCGTGCGCCAATCCCTGAAGAGAACCTTGGATAGCGAGGCGCAGGCCGGACCTTGCATAAATGAAAAACAAGCGCGACTGTGTCCATAGTCACGAGGCGCTTGATTCACCAGCGAGGCGCTTGATTCACTTCCGAGATGAACCGCTGGCGACCGAGCAGGACGTCTATGAAACCAAGGACGGAGACGAGAGAGGCCGGCAAGCAGAGAGGCTCACGCCGGAGGACGGGTGTTGCCAGTCGTCCATCACAGAAAGTTGTGGTCGGCTGGCTGAGGCAGCGCAGGCCGCTACGGCAGCCTGGAATCGAGAGAGGCGGGAGGATGGCCAACGTCAGGGCGACTCCGAGAGGCCGAGCGGCGACACTCGGATTTCGTCGTATCCTGGTGCCGATTGACTTTTCGGCGGAGTCCACGCGGGCGCTGAAAATGGCCACCAATTTGGCACCGGGCGACGGTGGCAATCTGCTCCTGGTGCATGTAGTCGGGCCGATTTATGACCTCCGCGATTATGGCTACGGTCCAGTCCAGCGCCGCCGCCCAAACGAAGATCTGATGCGCCATGCGCGGCAGAGGCTGCGAGCTTTGGGGCGCAGGTATGCAGGTGAAAAGAGAGAATGGCGGTGTGTCGTGCTTAGCGGCACAGCTCCACGCCAGATTTTGAAAGCGGCGGAAGATTTCGACGCGGAACTGGTGGTCATGCCGACACGGGGCTTGTCGCACGCCCCGCCCAATGAAGTGGGCAGCACCGCGGAACGAGTCGTTAGGCATGCGCCCTGCCCGGTGCTTGTCCTGCCGAAACAGACCTCCATGAAACGGCGAAACCCGTCACTAAACCAAGGTTGACGCACTCGGATTCGGGACGAAGTTAGCGAAGGGGTAGTGTAATCGAAGACAAGCAACGAAAGATGACAAACATGACTGGGCGTACCATTTATATAACAGACGCGGACATGAAACGACTTCGTCCGCTAGTTGAGGAACTAAAGAACTCTCAAGACGATTTAAGGATGTTGCAGCAGGAATTGGAGCGGGCGCGCGTGGTAGCACCGGAGGAGGTGCCGGCGGATGTCGTGACGATGAACTCGAAGGTCCGGGTCCGCGATGTGGCCATGAACGAGGTAACGACTTACACGCTGGTCTTTCCTGACCAGGCCAATATCGAGCAGCACAAGATTTCCGTGGTTGCGCCCATTGGCACGGCGATGCTCGGGCAGCAAGTAGGGGACGAGTTCGAATGGCAAGTGCCTGCCGGCCCAGTGCGCCTCCGAGTGGAAGAGGTTCTGTACCAGCCAGAGGCGGCGGGACATTTCCACCTGTGACATTTAGCGGACGACTTTCGAACAGGTGGACGCGAGGGGTACTCGCGATCGCGTCATCAATTTGCTATGCGCGTCATTTGCATCACAGAGTTTGACCTGGAGCGCTTGCGTGAGCTTGTTGGGGTGGCCCGGAGTTGCCGGGAGCTTGACCAGGAAGGCCTGAAGGTGCTGGAAGCCGAATTGGATCGAGCCTCGATTTGTTCGGCAGAGACGGTGCCGCGAGACGTGATTACGATGCACTCACGAGTTCGCATCCGAGACCTCGGCACCGGAGAGGAAATTATGCTCACGCTGGTGTATCCGCGAGCAGCCAAGCTGGAAGAAGGCAGGATTTCGGTAATGTCACCCTTGGGTACGGCACTTCTGGGATATCGATCAGGGGACATTCTGGATTGGAAGGTGCCAGATGGGATGCGCCGTTTGGAAGTTGTTGAAGTCGAGTATCAGCCAGAGGCAGCGGGGCATTTCCACCTGTGAAGAGAAGGCGCGAGCATGCGTATGGGAACGAATGAAACATGATGGTTGTTCTCGGCGCGTAGGTTCTGACAATTGTCCTGTTGGCGTTCGAGGTGTTCTCAGCGGATGCTAGTTTTGGCAGGGATAAAAGTGCTCTCGCCGTCAGAAGTCTCTCCCAGCGAGTATGAAAAAAGCAAAATCTAAATCTGGTGATTCCAAGACTTCAAAACCGGGGGATCCATTTGGAAATAGCCTTAGGTGCCTGCTGCCGGGGTTAGAGGCACTTTACAAGGACATTCATGCACATCCTGAACTTTCGATGCAAGAAACCCGGACAGCGGGCGTGGCGGCTTCGCGGCTCCGCGCGGCAGGGTATAAAGTAACCACTGGGGTTGGGAAGACGGGCGTCGTAGGTGTGCTGCGCAACGGAGAAGGGCCAGTTGTCATGCTTCGCGCTGACATGGATGCTCTGCCGGTCAGAGAGGTGACGGGACTATCCTATGCGAGCAAGTTAACCGCCAGCGATCATGAGGGAAAGGCGGTGCCGGTGATGCACGCCTGCGGCCACGACATGCACGTGGCCTGGCTTGCAGGCGCTATTACCTATCTTGGTCAGGCACGCAACACATGGAAGGGAACTTTGATGGCGGTTTTCCAGCCGGGGGAGGAAACGGCCGAGGGCGCGCAAGCGATGATCGAGGATGGACTTTTCAAACGATTTCCAAGACCAGACGTGGTGCTTGGTCAACACGTAATGGCAGGTCCAGCTGGGACGCTCGGTGGCCGCTCGGGCGTAATCACTTCCGCTGCTGACAGTCTGCAAATCCGAATGTTTGGGCGCGGCGCTCATGGGTCAATGCCGGAGGCCAGCATCGATCCAGTGGTCATGGCGGCTTCGACTGTGTTGCGACTCCAAACGATTGTCTCCCGGGAGGTCGCACCCACTGAATCAGCAGTCGTTACGATTGGCGTGCTGCAAGCAGGCGCGAAGGAGAACGTTATTCCAGACGAAGCAATCATAAAGTTGAACGTGCGCACGTTTGACGAAGGAGTTCGCAAACGCGTGCTCGCCGCAATCAAGCGGATAGTAAATGCCGAAGCGGCGGCAGCGGGGGCTGCTCGGTTGCCAGAAATTACATCGCTGGATCGATATTCTCTCGTGACGAATGACGCGGCGGCAACTGATAGGGTGGTCGAAGCGTTCCGCAAAAACTTTCCGGCTAGCCAAATTCAAGTCACGAAACCGACGATGGCGAGCGAGGACTTTGGCAGTTTTGGAACTGAATGGGGTGTGCCTTCGGTGTTTTGGTTCATCGGGGGGACTGATCCGGTTCAATACGCCAAGGCAAAAAAAGCCAATCGACTGCGTTACATTCCGACCAATCACAACCCACACTTTGCGCCGGTAATTCATCCGACTTTGGAGACCGGAGTCCAAACCCTGGTGGTTGCCGCGAAAGCGTGGTTGCCTCCACCGCAAGTTGTGTGAAAACTTGCTAACCAATGGCAGCTTTTTATCTGGCGCTAGATCTCGCTGGCACATTTGTTTTCGCATTAAGCGGAGCGATGACAGGCGTAAGACACAAGCTCGATATCTTCGGAGTGCTTGTCCTTTCCTTCGTGGCTGGCAACTCGGGCGGAATCATCCGCGATGTGGTGATCGGAGCCATTCCACCGTTGGCAATCAACGATTGGCGTTATGTTGGTGTTTCCGTGCTTGCGGGGCTGGTGACGTTCTATCGTTATCCGAATGTCGATCGGCTGCGCACCCCGGTGCTGTTATGCGATGCCGCAGGATTGGCCCTCTTTGCCGTCGCAGGCACCAGTAAGGCGCTTGCATTTCATCTTGGCTCAGTAGCCGCTGCTATGCTCGGCATGGTGACGGGAATCGGCGGCGGCATGGCTCGGGACGTACTTACTGCCGAAATCCCGACAGTATTGCGCTCCGACCTTTATGCAGTCGCCGCTTTAGCGGGTGCGGCCGTGGTAGTTATGGGCCACAAATTACAATTGCCGTCAGCCGCGGCAACGATTGCAGGCGCCATCCTTTGCTTTGGGCTCCGCTTTCTGGCTATTCGGGTTGGGTGGCGGCTTCCCACTGCCCACGAAACAAAACCATCACCCCCGAATGTTTCCAACTGCGGCAAACCGGAAACGTGATGGCAAATAGGCGTGCAGGACGGAACCACGAATGAACATCAATAAACGCGATTTTCTTTCGACGGGAAGGCGGCGCGAATCGATCAGGCCAGCGCGAGCGGGAAAGGGAGTCCAGAGGATAAATCCTTCGGTGCGGGTCACTGGCACGGATTCCGATGGGCATGTTGACGGACCGCATCGGCAGACGTTTCGTGTTCACAGGGCTGATGGCGATTAGCGCTACCCCGGCTTTTCTTGTCCCATTGGCCGGAAG
>Ga0310810_10011731_pt1 | contig 10251 bp, 11 predicted proteins | sample NCmetagenome_FD_207641 | JGI IMG/M metagenome (GOLD analysis project Ga0310810, IMG submission 207641) | Soil microbial communities from experimental microcosm in Duke University, North Carolina, United States - NC | ecosystem: Engineered > Artificial ecosystem > Soil microcosm > Unclassified ...
CGGTGGCGTACGGCCGCTTCGTTCCTTTTTGCAGGTCGACCTCCCAGATCGCGGCCCGGCCCTGCTCGATCTCCATGCCCTTCTCCGCCACGTTGCTGTTCGAGCCGACCGTGACGTAGAGCCTGCGGCCATCGCGGCTCGCGAGCACGTTCTTCGTCCAGTGATGATTGATTCCGGCCGGCAGGTCCGTGACCTTCGTTCCCGCAGCGGTGATTCGCGTCTCGCCGGTCTTGTACGGGAAGCGCACGATCGCGTCCGCGTTGGCGACGTAGAAGTTGCCGTCGACGAGCACCATTCCGAACGGCGAGTTCAGGTTATCGAGAAACACCGTGCGGACCACCGGAACTCCGTCGCCATCGGCATCGCGCAGCAACGTGATGCGATTCGCGCTCGGAACGGCCGAGCCCGCCTTCTTCATGGTCTTCTTCATGAACCACTGCTTGATGCCGCCGCCCTCCTCCGGTTTCGGCGGCGCGGCGGTCTCCGCAACCAGCACGTCGCCGTTGGGCAACACGTAGATCCAGCGCGGATGCTCCAGGCCGGTCGCGAATCGCGACACGGTGGTTCCAGGCGCTGCCGCGGGCTTCGCGCCGTCGGGCCAGCCAGCGGCCTCGGCGATATTGACTGTCGGGATCAGGGATTTCTGCGGCGCCGGAAGCTTCGGGTCAGGGCCGACGGTCGCTTCAGGCGCCACGCTCGCGGAGCCGCCGCAGCCCGATAAGCCCATGAAGACGATAAGGCCTGCTATCGATTTGCGCATGAAGGCCTCCTTCGATTTGGACCCGCGCCCCCACGCGGAAGTTGCTAGTCGTCGACGATCTGCGCGTGTCCCTCCGGGCAGTCGGCCCGCGTGAAATCGTAGAACCCTTCGTCGAATTCGGGCGGCCCGATGCGCCAGCAGTCCTGGCAATAGTCGCGGTCGCACGCGCGGCAGTGAAACGCCACGAAATCCGGATCGATGCTGCGGGCAGCCGCATGATCGGCGGACCGAATCATCTCCAGCAGCCGCCGCAATTCACCGGCTTTGCCGAATTTCGTGACTTGAGCGATGAAGCCGGTGCGCTGCAGGCGGTACTGCGCCGATTCATTCGCGGTCCCGGGCGGCAACAGGGAAAACTCCGCCGCTACCGCACCACAGCGCGCGCAAGGAATCTTGACGACGTCAGTCACCGCGGGAACTACGCGGGCCGCCGGCCGTGGTGCGCGTTCTCGAGCAATTCCAGGACCGCGTCGTACGCCGGCGGCCTGGGATTTGGATAGGGGCTCTCGGTGGCCATTTTCGCCGCGCGCGCCAGGCCGTCTGAAGGCATGCCGATGTCGGCGAGCTTCATCCTCAGGCCAAGTCGCGTCTCGAGGTCGTAGATTCCGGTGGCGGCATCCTCCGACCCGAGGCTGCTGGCGATTCGTCGCATCGCGTCGGGCGCGGCATCATGGTTGTAGCGGATCGCGTGCGGCAGCACGATCGAATGCGTCTCGGCGTGCGGCAGGTTGAACGTTCCGCCGAGCACGTGGCAAAGCTTGTGATGGAGCCCGAGACTCGTCGTTGCGAACGATGCGCCCGCGAGCCATGCGCCGTAGAGCGCTTCGGCCCGGGCGCCAGGATCGGCCGGGGCCGCGACGACACGCGGCAGCGCTTCGGCCAGCACGCGAATGCCTTCCTCCGCGAGCATCGTGCTGACCGGGTTCGCATCGTGCGCGTAGAGTGCCTCGACGCAGTGCGCGATCGCGTTCATGCCGCTCGCCGCGGACGTAGCGGCAGGCAACGCCAGTGTCAGGTCCGGGTCGTAGACCACCGTTCGCGGCAGCATGCGCGGGTCGCGCTGCGTTTTCTTTTCGCCGCCCTCGGTCATGCCGACGACGGCGGTCATTTCGGAACCCGAATAAGTCGTCGGCACCGCGATCACCGGAAGGCCGGAGGTGAGCGCAATCGCCTTGCCGAGGCCGATCGTCGAGCCGCCGCCCCACGCGATGCAGCAATCGGCGCGCAGATCCTGCGCCACCCGGCGCGCATCGAGCGCTACTTCGAGCGGCACGTGCATCAACGCGCGATCGTAGATTCCGGCGAGGCGCTCGCCGAGCGAGGCAACGGAAGCGCGCACGCTTGCGCCGCGACCCGGCGTCGAGAGCACCAACGCGCGCTGGGCACCGAGCCGGTCGACCTCCGCGGCGAGCCCGGCGACTGCGCCGGCGCCGAACACCACGCGCGAAGGCGCACCTGCATAGGTGAACGACCGCACGGCTAGCCCGCGACGACCGCCTCGACCGGGATTACGCCGATCGTGCAGCCGACCGCGAAGATCGGAATCGGCTCGTAGAACCAGATTTCTCCTTTCGCGCCGTTCCCGGCTGCCGCCGCGGCGACGAACGTGCGGATCTCGAAACCGCCCTGCCCGGCATCGCGATAGGTTTCCTCATCGGTGTACGAGACGAGCGCATCGCGCTCGTTCAGCGACCAGCGCCGCAGGAACTCGCGGTCCCACGCCTCGTTGATCTTCCCGGAGTCGGGTGTCGCCGGCCAATGCGAGATGCCGCCGGTCGCGACGATCGCGATCCGCTCGGGCACTGCATCGCACGCGCGGCGCAGCGCCTCGCCGAGCGCCCATGCGCGCGTGAGCGGCGACAGCGGCGGCCCCTGGCAGTTGATGTTGACCGGGATCACCGGCAGGTCGTAGCGCGGCGTGAGGAAATGCAGCGGCACCATGACGCCATGGTCGAACTTCCATTCCTCGGCGTAGGCAAGGTCGACGTCGCTCAGGATCGCGCCGATCAGCCGGCGCGAGAGATTGGCGTTGCCGGGGACGCGCCGGCGCTGGATCGCGAGCCACTTCTCGTCCTCGATCGGCCCGTCGTAGTACTGGGCCATGCCCATCGCGAACGCCGGCATGTTGTTCATGAAGAAGTTCGCGAAATGCTCGGCCGCGACGACCACGAGCGCATCCGGGCGCGCGGCCTCCAGCGCCGCGCGCATGCGCTCGAAGCTGCGATAGAACTCGTCGCGCACCCGCGGGTCGGCCCGGCCGGCACGGCCGGTGATGCCGGGGCCGTGGCTGCAGACCCCGATGAATACCGTGCTCATCGCTGGTCGGTCGTCATCGCATAGAGGCCGGCGCGCACGGGCCCATGGCGGCGCACCCCCTGACGCATCGCCTCGAGATATTCATTCCACTCGAGCCCGAGCAGCGCCGCGTAGTGCATCAGGATCTGGCCGTTTACGCCGAACACATAGAGCAGGCCGACGTCGCGCGCCCGGATGGCTGCGCGTTCCTCGTCCGTAAGGTCGTAATCGCCGAGCAATCCTTCCAGGTCCTCGCGGAAACGTCGCTGCACGCCTGCATCGCGGTTCAGCTGGTACAGGAATTTCTGCAGGTAATAGAGGCTCATCGCGCGATTGTAGTCACTCCCCGGCATAATCGGCCGATGCCTGCGCCCGTGTCGATCGCTCACGTCCACGTGCATGCGCTGCGGCTGGCGAGCGGCGCGGAAGCGCTCATCGCTCGCGTGCTGACCGTCGAGGGCGTCGCGGGTTTCGGATTCTCGTTCGGCACCGAAGCATTCCCTGCGCGCGACATGGCGGCGTGGGATGCTGCAGCGCGCAGTCGCGGCGCTCCGCTGTACGCGCTATTCGGCGGCAAGACCCGGTCGAGCGTCGAGGTAACGCGGCGAGAAGGCAACACGATCGATCCATTCGACAACGTGCTGCTCGAGGAGGTTCGAGAGCGTGCATCGATGGCAAACGCCTGTGCGCTGCTCGCCCCCAATTCGCATCCCTGGGAACTAGCCTACTGCGTCGCGCTCGCAGCGACCCTTCAAGGCGAAGTGCGCATTGCCGCACACGGCGATCCGCCGGTCCAATCGATCGATGTGGCGGACGACGCAGGCATTGGCATCTGCTGGCCGGTCGAGGCCGGATTTTCCGCCTTGCGCTGGCTAAGCGTTTGAGCCCCAGACCTCGCGCGCAACTTCGACGATCCGCTCGAGCTTGCGCCACTGCTCCTCGTACGACAGCAGGTTGCCGTGGTGCGTCGACGAAAACCCGCATTGCGGCGAAAGACACAGGTTCTCGAGCGGCACATGGCGTGCGGCGGCGTCGATCCGGCGCTTCAGCGTGTCCTTGTCCTCCAGCTCGCCAACCTTGGTCGTCACCAGCCCGAGCACCACTTTCTTGTCTTTCGGCGCAAAACGCAGCGGCGCAAAATCGCCGGCACGCTCGCTGTCGAACTCCATGAAGAAGCCGTCGACGGCTGCGGAGAACATGGCCTCGACGACCGGCTCGTAACCGCCAGCCGCGACCCAGGTGCTCTTGAAGTTGCCGCGGCACGTGTGCATCGTGACGGTCATCCCCGCGGGACGGTCGGCGAGCGCTGCGTTGATCGCGTCAGCGTAGGTCCGAACCAGCGCGGCCGGATCGTCACCCCGGCCGCGCATCGCCTCGCCGAACTTTTCGTCGCACAGATACGCGAAGCTCGTGTCGTCGAGTTGCAGGTACGTGCACCCGGCCGCCGCGAGGTCGCGGATCTCGGCGCGGTATGCAAGCGCGACGTCGTTCCAGAATTCGCGCAGATCGGGATACGCCTCGCGGCTGATCCCTGCACGGCCCGGGCGCATGTGCAGCATCGCGGGCGCCGGGATCGTCTGCTTCGCCGTTCCGCTCGTCGATTGCTTCAGGAATCGAAACGAGTCGACGAAGACGGGCCGCGTGCGCCGCACCTTCCCGCTCACGCGCAGCATCGGCGGCTGCTCCTCGGTGTTGTGGAAGCCGACGACCAGGGGCGCTACATAGGATTCGACACCCTCGAACCCTGTGAGAAAGTCGACGTGCCACCAGTCGCGGCGGAATTCGCCGTCGGTGATCGCCTGCAGGCCGGTCGCCTGCTGGCGCTCGATGGCCTGGCGGATCGCGCCGTCTTCCACGTCGCGCAACGCCTGCGCGGGAATTTCGCCGCGCTTGAAGCGCGCGCGCGCCTCGCGCAATTCCAGGGGCCGCAGCAGGCTGCCGACCTGGTCGGCGCGAAACGGCGGATTCACTTCTTCTTCCCGGCGCGCGCCTTCTTCTTTTTCTTCGCCGGCAGCTTGCGCAGGCCTTCGGGCTTCAGCACGAAGTCGTAGCGGCACTCATAGCCGCCCGACTTCGCCTTCTTGAAGTCGACGACCAGCGATTGCTTCACGCCGAATACCGCGTCCGAGTCGAGATACGGATCGCCCTTGACGAAGATATGCGTGACCAGGGTGTCGAACCCGGGCGCGGAGATCTTGAAGTGCAGATGCCCGGGACGCATCGGGTGGCGCCCCGTCGCGGTCAGCACGCGGCCGACCGGCCCGTCGTGCGGCACCGGATAGCTGCTCGGCTTGACGCAGCGAAACCAGTACTTGCCGTCGGCGCCGGTGCGCAAGCGCGCGCGCGCGTTATGCCCGCCCGCCTGCTGCACGTCGTAGAAACCGTCGCCCTGCGCTTCCCAGACGTCGAGCACAGCGCCCTCGACCGGCCGGCCGCGCATGTCCTTCACCGTGCCACTCACCGCGCACGGCTCTCCAGGCGTTCCTGCGCGCGCGATGTTGTCGCCCATCTGCATCTCGGGCGCGCCTTCGACGAAGAACGGCCCGAGCACGGTCGATTCGGTTGCGTTGCCGACCTTGCCGTAATTCAGGAAGTCGACCAGCATCGAGACGCCGGTCGTGTCCGAGAACAGGATCCACTCCTGGCGCTTGTCGTCGCACCACTTGCCCGTTTCCGTCAGGAACTGGATCCCGTGGAACCATTCCTCCTGCGAAGGTTTCACCTCGCGAACAAACTCATGCAAATGACGGATCAGGCTGCCGACGACTTCCCTGACGCGCGCATCCGGCGCCTTTGCGATTCGGCGCAGGGCCTCGGCGGTCAGCGTCTGTGAGTTGAAATTCCGGTTCGCCATGCGCTCTCCTACGGTGCTCGCCGCGAATGCTAACATCGGAAAAGCCGTGAACATTCTCTTCGCTTCGACGAGCGAGCAGCCTGCGCGCTGGATCCCGGATCTCGAGAAGGCCCTGCCGCAGGATCGCTTCGTTCTGCAACCCGCGCCGAACGTCGACGTCGCGCTCGTCGCGCAGCCGCCGCCGAACACGTTCGAGCGCCTGCCGAACCTGAAGCTCGTCCAGTCGCTGTGGATGGGCGTGGAGCAGCTGCTGCTGGATCCGGCGCTGCCCAAGCGCGTTCCGCTCGCCCGCTGCCTCGACCCGGCAATGGTCGCGGCGATGACCGAGACCGTGCTCGCGCACGTGCTCGACTGGCATCGATCGCACTTCCGTTATCGCACCCAGCAGCAGGAGAGAGTCTGGCAGCAGCTGCCGCAGGTGCTCGCGGGAGAGCGGACCATCGGCATCCTGGGACTGGGCGAGCTCGGCTCGATCGTCGGCCAGACGCTTTACGTGCGCGGGTTTCGCGTGCTCGGCTGGAGCCGGCGACCGAAACAGATCACCGGCATCGAGTGCCTGACCGACCTGAGCGAGATCCTGTCACGCAGCGACATGATCGTCTGCCTGCTGCCGCTGACGATGCCGACGCGCCGGATCCTGAACCACAAAGCCTTCGCCGAGATGCCCGAAGGTGCATGCCTGATCAATGTCGCGCGCGGCGCGCACGTCGTCGAGAAAGACCTGCTCGCGGCGCTCGACTCGGGATGGATCACGCACGCCTACCTGGACGTCTTTGAAACCGAGCCGCTGCCGTACGAGAGCCGCTTGTGGACGCATCCGCACGTCACGGTCACGCCGCATACCGCCGCCCTTACGGACCCGCGCACCGCGGTGCCGAAGATCGTCGAGAACATCGAGCGCGTGCGCCGCGGCGAGGCGCCGGAGGGCCTGGTCGACCGCGTCGCCGGCTACTGATCCTTCAGCAGGTCAGCGCAAGCACCGCGCGCCCTAGAACCGGATGCTCACGCCGATTGCGGAGGCACCCTTGGCAGTGAGCTGCACCCCGTTGACGTACTGGTAGATCGGCACCTGGTAGTACGCGTACACCGCCGCGTCCGTTGTCAGCGAGTAACTGAATCCGGGGCTCAGGAACCACGCCTTGCCGCCGCTGTCGTCGGGCTCGGCATTCACGCCGGAATCGCGCTCGCGAAAGAGCCCGTTCAGCTGCAGCATCAGGCTGAACTGTTCGTTCACGTTGTATCGCAACCCGGTATCGAGCGAGAGGCGCGTTCCGGGCTTGTAGCCGTCGCGCGTAGTCAGCGGAATTTGCACCAGCCCTTCGGCGAACCATGAGAGGTCCTTCATCGGCAGCAGTTGCGCGTAGTAGGCGCCGAGAATCGCGTCGGTCGTGCCGGTGCCGGGTTGCAGCGAGCGTTCCGCGACGTCGCCGATGCCGTTGCGCACGTCGATGCGCCCGGTCGGCATCTTCAGCCCGAAGTACAGGCCCGCGGCGCCGAGCGCCGGCTCGCCCGGCTTCTCGAAGGTCGCAAGGCGGTAGCGGCCGACCACGCGCAGGTCGCCTGCGGAACTGAAATCCCACGATTCGATGATCGGCGTGCCGCGATGATTGTGGATGTGCGTATGGCTGCGGTCGACGAATGGCAGGTAAAGCGAGACGCCCCAGTCGGCATTGAACGTGTAGTCGAGCGTCGCGAGCCAGTTCCGGTTCTCGGTGAACACTTCGTCGTGATGCTTCGCAATCTGCCCGACCGAGACACGGTCGGATCCCGCCTGCGGCCGATCCTGCAGGATGTGCTCGTAGCGCAGGTCGAACCGCCAGCCGGGCTCGGCCCACGCGCCATGCGCATCCCAATTCGTGTTGATCGTGCAAAACGCCGCGCCGCACGTCGCGAACGCAGCGGGCGCGGCAAGCGATGCACAGCAAAGAACCACGTACTTCGACAAAGCCTTCATGTCTCCTCCTGAAAGGAACGCGCGCGCCCGCATGGCGCGGCACTGCTACGAGCTTCAGGAGGGAATCGGCGGCGCGCGCGGCTGCGCGGGAAGGTCAGATGCAGATGCCGAGAAAACCGCGCACGACGTTTGCGCAGCGGGTTCGCGCGCCCGCGACGTCGGCAGCAGGTGCGTTACCGCCGCGAGCGCGAGCTTCGCCGCGCCGAACACGCACATCTTGCAATGCTCGTGATGCGCCGCCGAGCTTTGCTCGACCGGTGAATCCGCAGCCGGCAGCTCGACGTAGTGCGTGATTCCTTCGATCGTGCAGACAGGAACCCGCACACCCGGAACGTCCGGTTTGGCCTGCGCGACCAGCGGCCACAACGCCTGCAACGCCATGGCCAGCATGGCGAGAATCGCGACGGCGCGGTTGCGGTAAAGCGGCATCGGACGCGAGTCTACCAGCGCCTAGCGGGCGAGATATCCGGAGTCGACCGGAAGCGTGACTCCGGTGATGCAGCGCGCGGCCGGGCCGGCGAGGAACAGGATCGCAGCCGCGATATCGCCGGCCTCCGGCAGCACGCCGAGCGGCGTATGCGACATCACGACCTTGAGGACGTCGGGATTCCTGAAGATCGGCGCGGTCAGGTCGGTGCGGACGAACGTCGGTGCGACCGCATTGACCCGGATGGCGTGCGGTGCCAGCTCGAGCGCAAGCGCGCGCGTCAGGTTCACCACGGCACCCTTCGAGGCCTGGTAGGCCGGGTTCGGAAAAATCCCGCCCGAGAATCCCATGATCGACGCGAGATTGACGATCGCGCCGCCGCCCGCTTCCTTCATCGTGCGTGCCGCGACTCGCGAGCACAGGAAGAGCCCGCGCAGGTTCACTCCGATCACCCGATCCCAATCTTCCACGCTGATCTCGAACGAAGTTTTGCGCACCGCAATCCCGGCGTTGTTGACGAGAATGTCCAGACCGCCGAGCGCGCGCACCGCCTCGGCGATGCCGCGCTCGACTGCGGCCTCGTCGGCGACGTCGGCAACGATCCGGCCTTCGCCCGGTTCGACGTCGAGGCGGGCGACTTTTGCGCCGGCCGCCTCGAATAGTTCCGCAGTCGCCTTGCCGATGCCGCGGGCCGCGCCGGTGACGAGCGCGGCTTTGCCTTTCAGCGCGAATAGCTCCATGGGGGCGTTAGTATAGGCGGATGCACGATCTCGCTATTCGAAACGCCATGCTGCTCGACGGGCGCGGCTCGGCTCCGGTGCACGGCGATCTCGCAGTCAGGGACGGGCGCATTGCGGCCGTCGGGCGCGAGCTCGGCGCAGCGCGCGAAACGCTCGACGCGGGCGGCCTTGCGCTGATGCCGGGCATCATCGACAACCACACGCACTACGATGCCCAGCTCACCTGGGACCCCGCGGCGGCGCCCTCACCCGCGCTCGGCGTGACGACCGCGATCATCGGCAACTGCGGCTTCACCATCGCGCCGTGCCGCGCCGCGGACCGCGACCGGATCATGCGCAACCTGACGCAGGTCGAGGGCATGGCGCTCGACGTCCTGCGCACCGGCATCCGCTGGGAGTTCGAGACGATTCCGCAGTATTTCGACATGCTCGAGCAGCGCGGCACCGTGATCAACATCGCCGGCTTCGTCGGCCACTCGTCGGTGCGCACCTATGTGATGGGAGACGACGCGGCGCGCCGCACGGCGACCGACGCCGAGATCGAAGCGATGCGCGCCCTCGTGATCGAGGGATTGCGCGCCGGCGCAATCGGCTTCGCGACCAGCACCTCGCCGGCGCACAACGGCGAAGGCGGAATCCCGATGCCGTCGCGTCTCGCCGACGAAAAGGAGATGCGCGCGCTGGTCGGTTGCCTGAAGGACGCGGGCCACGGCGTCTTCATGCTGACGAAGGGCGGCCAGACTTCGATGCCGTTCCTCGAGGAACTCGCCGCCGATTGCGGCCGGCCGGTGCTGGTGGCCGCGCTCCTGCACGACAGCACGAACCCGCGCGTCGTGTTCGATGCGCTGGAAGCGATCTCGTCCGCGCGAACGCGCGGCCGGCGGATGGCGGGGGCCATGTCGTGCTGTCCGTTGACGATGGACTTCACGCTGCGCAGCCCCTACCTGCTCGAAGGCCTCTCGGCATGGAAGCCGGCGATGGCGCTCTCAGGGGACGCTTATCGGGCGAAGCTCGCCGACCCGGCGTTCCGGCAGGCGGTGCGCGACGAGGTCGCGAGTCCCGCCACGTTCCGGGTGTTCAACGGCGAATGGAGCAAGATGCAGGTCGTCGAGACCATGCGCCCGGAGAACGCGCGCTACGAGCACCAGACACTTGCGGCGCTCGCGGCGCAGGCCGGCACCGATCCGCTCTCATTCATGCTCGACCTCGCGCTCGCCGAAA
>Ga0310810_10011732_pt1 | contig 10251 bp, 6 predicted proteins | sample NCmetagenome_FD_207641 | JGI IMG/M metagenome (GOLD analysis project Ga0310810, IMG submission 207641) | Soil microbial communities from experimental microcosm in Duke University, North Carolina, United States - NC | ecosystem: Engineered > Artificial ecosystem > Soil microcosm > Unclassified ...
ACCCTCCTCGAAGCGGGCGCGGTACCGCGCGTGTTCCACCGGATCGGACTGCGCGCCGGTTTCTCGTCGGTCGTGGGCTCGCAGGACTACCTGCGGTCAGCCTACGGGCTCGATCAGCCGGCCATCGCCGCCACGGTACGGCGCCTCGTCGGCCGCGGCTGAACGCGCCGGCGCCCTAGCGTATCGCCGCGCTGCGGCGCCCGTTGGATTCCGCCGGAGTGGCGTATCGGCCGCGCTCCCCCGCGTCCGCCACGTCGAACTCGCCCGCCTCGAGGTTCCCGCTGTACTCGGGTACGAGACGCTCGATCAGCTGGCGAATCTCGGTCGGTGGGCGATTCTCGCGCGCCGCCCGGATCAGGTCCGCGATCTCGCCCTGCCCGTGCTCCGAGATCGCCGAGTCGCGCGCGCGCAGGATCTTCGGATGGTCCGTCGGCACCATCTGCGCGCCCTTGAAGAAGAGCTCCTCGTAGAGCTTCTCCCCGGGCCGCGCGCCGGTGAAGTGCACCTCGATGTCCAGGCCGGGCTCCAGCCCCGACAAGCGAATGAGATCGAGCGCGAGATCGCACACGCGAACCGGCTCGCCCATGTCCAGCACGAACACCTCGCCCTGGTCGCCGAGCGCCGCCGCCTGCAGCACGAGCTGCACCGCCTCCGGGATCGTCATGAAGTAGCGCGTCATGTCCGGATGCGTGATCGTGACCGGGCCGCCTTCGGCGATCTGCCGCATGAACGTCGGCACGACGCTGCCGCGGCTGCCCAGCACGTTCCCGAACCGCACGGACACGTAGCCGCTCTTTCGCTGCACCGCGCACTCGTGCACCACGTGCTCCGCGATGCGCTTCGTGGCGCCCATGACGCTCGTCGGCCGCACCGCCTTGTCGGTGGAGATGAGGACGAAGTGCTCGACGTCGTGCTCCGCGCTGAGCGTGACCACGTTCTGCGTACCGAGCACGTTGTTGATCACCGCCTCGGCCACGTTCGCTTCCATGAGCGGAACGTGCTTGTGGGCCGCCGCGTGGAACACCGAGAATGGGCGGTACTTGCTCATCACGCTGGCCATCCGCGTGTGATCGCGCACGTCGCCGATGACCGGGTCGACGGTGAGGCGCGGGAAGGTGCGACCCAGCTCCTGGAGCAGCTCGAAGATCGAGTTCTCGCCGCGCCCGACCGCCACGATGCGGCGTGGCTCGAGGCGGGCGAGCTGACGGCACAGCTCGCTGCCGATGGAGCCCCCGGCACCGGTGACGACGACGACCTGGTCGCGAACCAGCGACGCGACCTGCGCGAGGTCGGTCTTGATCGGCTCGCGGCGCAGCAGATCCTGAATCTCGATCTGGCGCAGCGCGCTCACTCGCTTCTCGCCCGAGAGAATCTCGTAGAGGCCCGGCACCGTCCGGGTCTCCAGCCCCGCCGTGCGCGCCACGCGCACCACCTCCCGGATGGCTCGTCCCGACGCGGACGGCATCGCGATCACGACGTCGGTGGCGGCGACCGCGCCGGCGATGCGCGGGAGCTCGCTCACCGAGCCGAGCACCGGGACGTTGTGCAAGCGCTGGCCGCGTTTGCGCGGATCGTCGTCGAGGAGCGCGACGGGATACATCCCGAGCTGCGCGTTTTCCAGCAGCTCGCGCATGATCATGCCGCCGGCCACTCCGGCGCCGACGACGATCGTGCGCCGGAAGCTCTCCGCGCGCGAGCGCCGGTCGCGCCGCACGAGCACGCGGATGGTGAGCCGCGGCAACGCGATCGCGAGCGCGCAGAGACAGGCGTCGAGCAGGATCACCGCGTAGGACAGCCGGTGCGGCACGATCCCCGACACGGGGAGCACCGCGAGGCCCAGCGCGACGTCCACGACGGCGCACGCCGATGCGCTCGCGATCAGCATCTCCAGGTCGGCGACGCTGGCGTACCGCCACAGGCGCCGGTACAGACCGAAACGCCAGAGGAGGAGCAGCTTGATCGGAACGCCGACGCCGATGAGCGCCCAGAGCATTCCGCGCACGTCCTCCGGCAGTGGCCCCTCGTACCGGGCGGCGAACGCCACCGTCGCGCAGAGCGGAAGCAGGAGGAGGTCCGACGCGAAGAAGACTCGATTTCGGAGTCCTGCGAGTCGTTCTGTGAATCTGCTCACGGAAGTCGTGGAGAAGCGCGCGGAGTGTCGCGGGTATCGGTGACCAACCCCTCAAGCATAGTCGCCGTGACTACCGGGTCCAAGCGGCCTTTGGCCGCCCACACGGTTGGACGGTCCGACGTTCGAAACGTCAAGGTCGTCCCGCGTGAAAGTCCGGCCAGGTGGACGATCGGCCGGGCGAGCGCATTGTCTCCGAGCGTCGCTCCGGCGACGTACGGTCGGCCGACGCCCGCGCGGTCCACGTCGATGCGGAAACGCGGGGCTCCCCCCGCATCGGCGACCGCGACGGAAGAGAAGAGCGGCGCCCCGAGCACGAGCTCGTCGCCGCAGGGGTCGTACGGATAGAGGCCGAGCGCACTCCACACCATCCAGGCGGAGAGTGTGCCGCCGTCGTCCTCTCCGGGAAGCCCGCCGGCATTCGCCGCGAACGCGTTGCGCACGACCGTGCGCACGACGGACTGCGTCAGCGCGGGACGGCCCACGAGCGCGGGAAGATAGGGATAGCCGATGGAGGGCTCGTTCTCCATGTCGAGCGCCGAGCTGCCGAAATACGCGTCGAGTCGTCGAGCGAACGCGTCCTCGCCGCCGGCCATCGAGACCATCCCGGTCACGTCGTGGGGAGCGCCGAACATGTAGCTCCACTCGTCGCCCTCCACGAACCCGGGCGCTTGCCGGCGTGGCCTGCGGCGCGGATCGTCGAGCTGCAGCGGGTAGGCCCACGCACCGTCCGCCAGCCGAGGGCGAAAGACGCCCGTCGGCCCTGCGCCCACGCTCCACGGCGCGACGGAGTCGAAGAGGAGACGATAGCCGCGCGCGCGCCGGTCGAATTCGGCCGCCTCGCGCGTGCGGCCGGCGTGAAGCGCCAGTCGGGCGATGCACGCGTCCGCGTAGGCGTACTCCTGGGTCGTGGCGACGGAGCCGTACACGCGCGCATTCTCGTAGTCCGCCCCCGAGAAGGTGTCGGTGATGCGCTGCCACATGGCACGACAGAACGCGAGCACGGCATCGAGCCAGGAAGGTGGCGGCGGCTCCGCCACGTAGCCGAGGCGCACGTAGTCGGAGAGGCCGAGGCGTCCCTTGTTGCCACCGTGTCCCGGGCGCCAGGGCGGTTGCCGTGTCGCGTTGTGCACGAGCGCGTCGAGTGCGCGTGACTCGTCCTGTCGTACGATCCCGGCGAGATAGCCTTCGGCGATGACGACCGCCGCCGGATCGCCGACCATCGCGTTCGCGTCTCGCGCCGCAAGCTCCCATTGCGGCAGCCACCCCGCTTCGCGCTGCATCCCGAGCAGCGATTCGACCATCCCACGGGCGCGCTCGGGATAGAACGCGACGAGAAGTGGATGCACGGTCCGGAAGGTGTCCCACAAGCTGAAGCCGGTGTAGCGATGCTCGCCGGCGGCCAGCCGGCCGACGTCCCCGACGAGGTAGCGCCGGTAGCGTCCGTCGACGTCCTCGAAGAGCGATGGATGCAGGAGCGCGTGGTAGAGCGCCGTGTAGAACGCTCGCCGGTCGGCGTCCGTACCGCCCCCGACGCGAATGCGCGCGAGCGCGGAGCGCCACGCGAGCGCCGCGGAAGTGCGCACGCGCTCGAAGTCCCACGTCGGCTGCTCCGCGGCGAGATTGCGGCGTGCGCCGTCGGCGTCGACGTACGAGATCCCGATCCGCACGAGCACCGTGAGCGAGTCGGCGGTGGCGAACCGCCACCACGCGCCGGTCGGCGGATCGGGAGCGCGGAACGGCAGTCGCAGCCGCTTCGGTCGCCACGACCCCACCGAGCCGGGGCGGCTCACTTCCGCTACGAAATACACGCGCGGCCTGTCGCCCAGTCCCCCGAGCGAGCCCCCCTCCGCCCACCCCTCGATGCGCGTCGACGTGACGTGGGTGACGGCGGCCCGCGGATGCTCGCGCGGCCGCAACCCCAGCGCGTGCGACGCGTCGAGCAGCAGCGTCTTCGGTCCGCGCCCGTGAAAGCGGAACCGGTACAGCGTGGTCCGTGCCGTCGCCGACGCCTCGACGTCGACGCTGTCCGCCAGCAGCCGCGCGCCGTAGTAGCCAGGCGCGGCGGACTCGCGGTCGATCGGCGAAGGTGACGGCGACGTCGAGAGTGCATTCGCCGTCGGCCGGAGCAGGACCATCCCGAGCACGGGTGGGGAGCCGCTGAAGTGCACCTGGCCGAAGCCGAGGACCGGCTGCCCACGACGATAGCCGCCGGACACGTCGGTGGCCGTGTGCGGGCTGGCCGAGACCAGCCCCCAGGGAACGGTCGCACCGGGAAAGGTTCCGCCGGTCCCCGACGTACCGAGGAGGGGATCGACCCACCGCGAGAGGTCGTCCGAGTCGGCGCGCTGCGCGACGACCGGCGACGTGCCCCGAAGCGAGCGGGCCACTCCCCGCGGTCCATGCTGCAGGATCCGGGAGGAGTGGCCGATCGGCACTCCGTGCCAGCTCGAGGCGCTGAGGCCGAGGACCGCGGCGGCACGTACGCCGCCGCGCGTCAGTCTCACACGCCGACCTTCTGGCGTGCCTCCGCGGCGCGTCCGGCCCGCGCCACTGCGGCTCGCGTGTCCACGAGCACCTTGGCCAGCGACGCGACGCGCCCGTAATCGATGTCCGAATGATCGGTCACGATCACCACGGCGTCCGCGCCGGTGAGCGCCGCGTCGGTGAGCGGCACCGACTTGCCCACGGCGCCCGCCGGCGTGTGCCCGTCGTCGCGAATCTCCGGGCAGTACGGATCGTGGTAGCTCACGGCCGCACCCTTCTGCGCCATCAGGTCCATGATCTCGAGCGCGGGCGACTCGCGCATGTCGTCGATGTCCTTCTTGTACGCGACGCCGAGCACGAGCACGCGCGCTCCCTTGAGCGCGACCCCGCGTTCGTTGAGCCCGTCCTGGACCTTGCGCACCCAGAAGGCGGGCATCTCCGAATTGATCTCGTCCGCCACGCCGATCATCCGCGTCTTGTACTGCAGCGTGCGCATCTTCCACGCGAGGTAGTGCGGATCGAGCGGGATGCAATGGCCGCCGAGGCCGGGGCCCGGCGTGAACTTCATGTAGCCGAACGGCTTGGTCGCCGCCGCGTCGATCACCTCCCACACGTCCACGCCAAGCCGGTCGCAGATCTGCGCCATCTCGTTCGCGAGGCCGATGTTGATCATCCGGAAGGTGTTCTCGAGCAGCTTGGTCAACTCCGCGGCCTCGGGGCTGCTCACCGGGATCATCGTGTCGATGAACTTGCCGTAGAGCGCCGCGCCGAGATCGACGCAGTGCGGCGTCATGCCGCCGATGACCTTGGGCGTGTTCTTCGTGTGCCACCGCTCGTTCCCCGGATCGACGCGCTCGGGGGAGAAGCAGAGGAAGATGTCGGAGCCGACCTCCAGGCCGCGCGCCTCGAGGAGGGGGATCATCAGCTCGCGCGTGGTGCCGGGATACGTCGTCGACTCGAGCACGATGAGCTGTCCCGGACGGAGCGACGCGGCGACACTCTCGGTCGCGGCGATCACGTAGCTCATCTCGGGGTCCTTCGTCTTGCTCAGCGGAGTCGGCACGCAGATCGATATGACGTCGCACTCGGCGAGCCGGCTCATCTCGGTCGTCGCCTCGAACCGGCCGGCCTTCCGGAGCCGCGCGACGTCGGCACTCGGGATGTCCTTGATGTGGCTCTTGCCGGCGTTGAGGTCGCTGACGACGTGCTTGGACACGTCCAGGCCGATCACCGACAGGCCGGCATTGCCCATCTCGACCGCGAGGGGAAGGCCGACGTAGCCAAGGCCGACGACGCCGCACACGGCGCTGCCGTCGGCGATCTTGTCTCGGAGAATCTCGTAGTACATCGATTTTGGTCCGTAGTCGAGAGTGGCTGCACCGGGAATCCGGTGCGGCGGGCTTCGGTTCATGGATGACGGGCGGGACCGCCCGGGGTCACGCCTTCCCGATGCACACCGCGTTCCGCCTAACCGGGCTCGCCGGCCCGCGGTGGAAGGGTCAGGGCGAGGGCCCCCCGGCCGGCTGCGCGATGTCCCGGTCGTACACGCGCCAGCGTCGGTGGATTCGCGTCCCCATCGCCACCATCGGCCGGTTCATCGGCTCGTTGTCCTCGAGGATCCAGCTCGCCTCGGCGGCGACTTCGTTCCGGTCCCTGCCCCGACGGTAGGCCTCCCACGCGAAGAGGGGGAGAATCCCACGCGCCCGGTACTCCGGACGAAGACCCAGCGCCATCACTCGCCATTCCCTGATGTGCCGCTTGCCCAGCACCAGTCGCAGCGCGCCGGTGGGGAAGAGCCGGCCGCTGCCGATTCGCTGCAGCACGCCGCTGAAATCGGGCACGGCGAGCATGAAACCGACCGTCCGGCCGTCGACTTCAGCCGCGAACGCGTACCGCGGCTCGATCAGGGGCTTCATGTCGCGCGCCATGTGGACGAACTCCTCCTTCGACATGGGCACGAACCCCCAGTTCCGCTCCCACGCCGAGTTGTAGACGTCCCAACAGACCTCGAGCTCCTGGTCGAACCGGCGCATGTCGAGATCGCGGAACCCGACCCTGCTCTTCCGCAATGCGCGCTCGGCGAGCCGCTCGAACGCGTCCGGCATGTTCCACGACCGGTCGCCCATGGGAATGTGATACGCCACGAGGTCCTTCGCCTTGCGGTGTCGCGCCCGATCGCAGAGCGTCGCGTAGTAGGGCGGATTCCAGGTCGTCATGAACGTCGGCCGGTACTCGAATCCCTCGGTGAGCAGCCCGCATTCGTAGTTCGTGCTCGGATTCATCGGACCACGCATCACCTGGAGTCCGCGCGCGGCGAGCCACGTCTCGGCGGCGTCGAACAGCGCGTCGGCGGCGTCCTGGTCGTCGACGCACTCGAAGAAGCCCCAGAAGCCGACCCGGTCCTCGTGGAAGCGGTTGTGCGCGCGATTCTCGATCGCGGCGATGCGCCCGACGATGCGATCCCCCTGGCGTGCGAGGAACAGCTCGCGGTCGGCGTCGGCGTAGAACGGGTTGCGCCGCTGGTCCAGCGCGTCGCGCACCGTGAGACGCAGCGGCGGCACCCATTGCGGATCGCGCCGGCGGTCGAACAGCCGCCACGGCAGGTCGATGAAGCGGCGCAGATCGCCGCGCGAGGTCACGGTGGAAACGACGGTGCGCACGAATGGAGAGGAAAGAGGACGGCTTACGCGCGCCCTGCGCGAATGTAATACTGCGCTCACATGAACGTCGCCCGTCCGCCGGTCTCCGACGCCACGCGCCGCACCGACGCCGTCGCTCGGGCGATCGGGATCGCGCTCGCGATCTACCTTGTCATCGTGACGATCCCGATCTGGCGATTCGCCAGCGCGAGCGGCACGCGCGTCGCGCTCGTCACGCATCTCGCGATGCTCGGCTACACGCTCGCCCTGCTGAGCGCCCGCAACGCCGGAGCGCGTCCTGCGCTGGACTGGTTGACCCTCACGGTCGGCCCGCTGATGTACGTCGAGATGCGCTGGATCATCGGCGGCGTGGGGCTGCCGCACCGTGACGGCGTCGTCACCGCATGGGAGCATGCGCTCTTTCCGTCGAATCCGTCCGCGACGCTCGCCCTGAGCTGGCATTCGCTCGCCGTCAGCGAGGCGCTGCATCTCGCCTACGGCGCGTACTACCTGCTGGTGTACGTGCCTCCGATCATCCTGTACGCGCGCGGCAGACGCGACGCCTTCGTCGCGACCGCGCTCGCGCTCACGGTCGTGTACGGCTCCTGCTTCATCGCCTACGCGCTCTTCCCGGTGGATGGCCCTCGCTACCTCGTCGGGCCGGCGGCTGCACCCGATGGGCCGATGCGCCGCTTGGTCCTCGCGCTGCTCGAGCAGGGCTCGTCGCGCGGGACGGCGTTCCCGTCGTCACACGTCGCGGCGTCGGTCGTCGCGGCGCTCTGCGCGCTGCGTCATCAGCGGCCAGTCGGCATCGCGGTCGCCGTCACGGCGGCGGCCCTGACCGTCGCCACCGTCTACGGCGGCTTCCACTACGCCGTGGACGCGCTGGTCGGCGTGTTCCTCGGTGGCCTGAGCTGGCTCGTCTCCGCCGCGCTCTGGCGCGCCGCATCGCGTGGCGTGCAGACGGCAACGGCCCCCTGATACCGCACGCCCTCGTCGGCGAGCGCGTTCGGCAGCGGGATGGCCGAGAGCTCCACGACCTTCAGCCCGGCGGGATGCCATCCGTCGCGGTGCGCGCCGAGTCCGGAGATCCCGCAGCCGATCGCCTTGAGCTCCGCCTCCCCGCGGCACCAATGACGGAAGAAGACGGCGGACGGCTCCTCGCCGGACTCCACCTCGCGGCCGAGCGCCGCTCGCTCCGCCGGCGCGAACACGCGGTCGGCGACGCGCGCCCATCGCTCGATCGGCCGCACGCGTTCGACGTCGATCCCGACGTCGCCGATCCGCGTCACGGCGACGAGCAGCAGCTCCTCGCAGTGCGCGACGCTGAATCGCAATCCGCCCGCGTGCACGCCGTGTGACAGCGCCGGCTTGCCGTGCAATCCGATCTGGATCGGCACGGTCGCGGCCGGAAGTCCCAGCAGCGCGCCGAGCAGCTCGCGCAGCCGGAGCCGTCCGATCGCGAACCGGCGCGCCACGGCGGAGTTCTCGTACTGCTCGTACCGCTCCCGCTCGATCGGAGCGAGCACCGCGAGCGCGTCCGCGACGAGCGACGGCTCGGCGACCAATGATGCGCTGCACACGAGCACGTCGAACCGGTCCAGCAGCGCCCGTACGGACGCATGCGGCCAGACGGAGAAGCCGACCCGGAGGGATTCGTCGCTCATGCCGTCACCGCGGACTCGCGTTCCGAAGAGCTCGCAGCGCCGCCCGCGCCATGGTCGAGCCGCCGAACCGCGGCGACGAGCTGCTGCACGGCGGTCTCCAGCTCCTCCTCGGTGTGCTCGCACGAGATGAAGAACCGAAGACGCGCCTGGTCGTTCGCCACGGCGGGCGCGACCATGGGCTGCACGTTGATCCCGGCGTCGAGAAGCATCGCCGACAATCGTGCGGCCCGGAGCGAGTCTCCCACAATGACGGGGATCACCGCCGTGCCTCCGCTCGCACCGGTGTCGAGTCCTTCCTCCCGACAGCGCATGAGGAAGTATGCAGCCCGCTCTCGCAACACGGCGACACGCCACGGCTCGGCTTGGAGCTTGCGCAGCGCGGCGAGCGCCGCGGCGGCATTCGACGGCGGCATGCCGACGCTGTACACGAAGCCCGGGGACGTGTACTTGAGGTACTGGACGAGCGCTGCGCTCCCCGCGATGTAGCCGCCACAGCTCGCCAGCGACTTGCTCAACGTCCCCATCCAGATGTCGACCCGCCTCGGGTCGACGCCCGTCGCCTCGGCGATGCCGCGGCCGGTCGCGCCGAGCACCCCGATGGAGTGCGCCTCGTCGACCATGAGCAGGGCGGCGTGCCGCTCCTTCACCTCGACGAATCGCCGCAGATCGGGCGCGTCGCCGTCCGCGCTGTATGCGCCTTCGATCAGCACGAGTGCGCGGCGATGCCGCTCCCGCACGCGGCCGAGCATGGCGTCCAGCTCGCGCCAGTCGTTGTGGGGGAACGTGAGCCGGCGCGCGCCGGAGAACTCGGCCCCCTGCACCGCGCTGTCGTGCATCAGCGCGTCGCAGAGCGCGACGTCGTCGGCGCCGAGCAGATGCGAGATGGTCGACACGTTGGTCGGATGGCCGCCGATGTACGCGATGGCGGCGTCGACCCCGAGAAAGCGGGCAATCTCGCGCTCGAGCGTGGCGTGCACGGGACGCTCGCCGGAAACGACGCGGCTCGCGGACACGGAGCTGCCCCAACGCTCGATCGCCTGCTGCGCGGCGCGCGTCACGTCCGGATCGCCCGACAACCCGAGATAGTTGTAGTTGGCGAAGTTGACGACGCGACGTCCGCGGATCCGGGCGTGCGCGCCCGTCACCCCTTCGTGGACGTGAAAGAACGGGCTCTCGATCCCGTTCGCTTCGAGCAGTCCGAGACGCTCGCGGAGCGCGAGGAATTCGGGCCATTCGGCGACGTCGGTGACCCGGTCCGCCACGACGTGCGCGGTGTCGCGCTCGGCGGAGTGCGCCACAGCGTTCCACCCGACGTCCACGGGGGCGACCG
>Ga0310810_10011733_pt1 | contig 10251 bp, 6 predicted proteins | sample NCmetagenome_FD_207641 | JGI IMG/M metagenome (GOLD analysis project Ga0310810, IMG submission 207641) | Soil microbial communities from experimental microcosm in Duke University, North Carolina, United States - NC | ecosystem: Engineered > Artificial ecosystem > Soil microcosm > Unclassified ...
GTCATTCGTCATTCGTGATTGACTATCGCCTATCGGCTATTCCGATCGCTGTACATTACGTTTCACGTTTCACGTTTCACGTTTCACGTTTCACGTTTCACGCCCACTCCCCGCTTGCCTTTTTCAGCAGCTAAACGGCATGCTCCCGCATGGCTGCTGCCAAATGCACCCTGCTCCTCGCGCTTGCCCTGTCCGCTATCGCTGCTTCAAGCCCGGCCCAAACCAATCCGATCACTCGCGAATCGATCGATGCCGCGGCGCAACTCCTGGGCATCCCGTTTTCCGAAGCCAAAACAGAGATGATGTTGCCCGGCTTGAAATCTCAACTCGATGATTTCGCCGGCCTGCGCCGGTTCCCGCTTTCCAACAGCGTTCCCCCCGCCCTGCTTTTCAACCCCATCCCGGTTGGCATGAAATTCGAAACCGCGCGCCGCAAGCCGAAATGGAGTTCACCCGGCAAAGTCAAGTTGCCGGGCAACCCCGACGATCTCGCATTTTATTCCGTCGCCGAGCTGGGCGCGCTTCTTAGGACCCGCCAGATTACTTCGGAGAAACTCACCCGGTTTTTCCTGGACCGTCTCAAAAAATTCGGTGTGAAACTGGAATGCACCGTGACGCTCACGGAGGAGTTGGCGCTGAAGCAGGCCAAACGCGCCGATGCGGAGATCGCCGCCGGACATTATCGCGGGCCGCTGCACGGCATCCCCTACGGCGCGAAGGATCTGCTGGCCGTGAAAGGGATTCCGACGTCCTGGGGGGCGGCTCCCTACACCAACCAGGTCTTTGATCTCGACGCCACAGTGATCCAACGCCTCGAGGCCGCCGGCGCCGTGCTGGTTGCCAAAACCACGCTCGGCGAATTGGCCATGGGCGAAACCTGGTTCGGCGGCATGACCCGCAATCCCTGGAACCTCAAGCAAGGATCGAGCGGCTCGTCCGCCGGGTCGAGCGCGGCAACCGCGGCCGGCTTGATTCCGTTCGGGATCGGCTCCGAAACCCTCGGCTCGATCGTGTCCCCTTCCGACCGCTGCGGCGTCACCGGGTTGCGCCCCTCGTATGGCCGGGTCAGCCGCACCGGGGCCATGGCTCTGAGTTGGTCGATGGACAAGCTGGGCCCGATCTGCCGCACCGTTGAAGATTGCGCGCTCGTTTTCAACGCGATCTACGGCCCGGATGGCGTCGACCAGACCCTTTATGACGTCCCCTTCAATTACAATCCCAGGGTTAACCTGAAGAAATTGCGCATTGGATTCCTGAAAACCGATTTCGATCAGGAAAAAGGCGAACGGAAGGCGCACGACGATGCGGCGCTCGAAAAAATGCGGGCGCTGGGCATGGACCTCGTCCCCGTCGACCTTCCCAATTACCCGGTCGGCAGTATTTCGTTCGTCCTGTCCACCGAAGCCGCGGCGGCATTCGACGATTTGACGCGTAGCGGCCAGGACGATGAGCTGAAGCAACAGGAGGCCGGCGCCTGGCCGAACACGTTCCGCAAACGTCGCTTCGTGCCGGCGGTCGAATATATCGAGGCGCAACGCGTTCGCTTCCTGTTGATCCAGGAGACGGCCCGCCTTTTCGATAAAATCGACCTGTTCGTCGCTCCCTGCTTCGCCGGAAAATCCCTCCTGTTAAGTAATCTGACCGGCAATCCTTGCGTCGTGGTTCCGGATGGATTTAACGGGGCAGGCACACCGACCAGCATTTGTTTCATCGGAAAACTTTTTGGAGAAGGGGAATTGCTGGCCGTCGCCAAAGCCTATCAGGATTCGACGGACTGGCATCGCAGGCATCCGGAGATGGTGGATCAGTAATTAGTGATTGGTGCGAGGAATAGCCAATCGCCGATAGACGAGCAGTTCGTCATTCGTCATTCGTATTTTTCAGCTGACCTCCGACCTCTGACTTCTGCCTTCTGATCTCCGACTTCTCCGCGATTACGACTAGGATTACGATGACGATTACGATTGGATCAATCCCCCAGCGGTTCGGCTGCCAAACGCTCCCCGAACCAGCTGGTGACCGGCTGGGCGATTTCCTGAAACCAATATCCAACCACGAAGTGGTTCGCTTCGGGAATTAACAAGGTTCTCGTCCCTGCCGGGGCGGCATTTTTCAACACTTCGAGATCGCCGGGAGGGCTGATGGTGTCCCTGCCACCGCCGATCAGGAAGACTGGAGTACTCAGGTGCTCCATTGCCGTTCGGCCGGACCAGTCGGCCCAACGCAAATCGAGGCGCGATGCGACCAGGTCGAGCGCTTGTTCCAGGACTTTGATCGAGACCGGGATTTTCATTTCCTGCGCGAACCGAACGAAGGCTTCCTCCGGCTGGTCATAAGCCGCAATCGCCACCACCGCGGCCACCCGAGCATCGCGCGCCGCCCATTGCAAAGCCAGGTCAGCGCCGAAAGAAATCCCCAGGACCCCTACCTTTCCGCAACAGATTCCCTTCGCATCAAAATAATCGAGGACCTGCACCAGGTCGGACGTTTCGTATTTGCCGCAGGAAAAGGTTTTGCCGGTCGATTGGCCATGGCCGCGGAGGTCCAGCAGGACCACCCGGTACCCGGCCTGAGCCAGCACGAATGCCCAGGGGGCCATGGTTTCCTTTTGGATGCTATAACCGTGCAACAAAAAGACCGTCCCCCGCTCTGGAACCGTGGCCGGCGGACAATTGGTGCGCGGGAGGGCCTTTAAGGTAAACAATTTGTGGCCGTGCCCATCGTTTTCAACGGAGGAAACAAAGTCCAATTGGTAATCCCCGGCCGGCAATAGCATGGCGTTGAGAGTGGCTTCAGGGGGACCGACCGGGATGGAAATCGACTGGAACCGGTTAGTGCCTCCGCAAAGGGCGCGCAACAACTGATCAGCCCACTGGCTGGAACGGGCGGCCCGCTGGACATTGGGCGCGGTCACCACCATCCGAGCGACCTTTTCCGGCGTGGCGCAACCGGCCAGCAACGCCAGCCAGGCCCAACCCAACTTCGCAAACGTTCTACTCATTCATGTGCATTGGACAGCAAGAGCATGTTCGAAAACGATCTCGCTTGGCAATCCAGAAAGCCCGCCCCCTCGTAATCTTAATCGTCGTCGTAGCCCCCGATCCGCTCACGATTAAGGCAACGATTATGATTGTGAGGGGTTGCGCCCTGTTCGCTGCACGGGCTAGCCTGCGGGGCGTGAGCGCTATTCCGGACGAGACACCAGCGAAACCGAGCGAGGCCGCCTCACCCGGCTCGCGGGTGGGTTTGCTTTATGGCTTCGGCGCTTACCTTTCCTGGGGTTTTGTCCCGCTCTATTTTCACGCGATCTCGACGGTCTCGCCCTGGGTGATTCTTTGTCATCGGGTTGTTTGGGCGGGGCTTTTCCTGGCGCTCATCGTCTCAGCCCGGCAGGAATGGAGTTTCATTTGGCCCGTGGTGCGGCGCCCTCGTTGCCTGCTGCAGCTTGCGCTTGGGGCGATCCTGATTGCCATCAACTGGCTGGTATTCATTTACTCGGTCAACACCAACCAGGTTTTACAGGCCAGTCTCGGCTATTTCATCAACCCGCTATTTTCGATCGCGCTCGGTGTTATTTTTTTGCGCGAACGGCTGCGCGGCTGGCAATGGCTGGCGGTGGCGATTGCCGCGGCAGCGGTGGCCAACCTGGCCTTGCGCGGCGATCGTTTTCCCTGGATTTCCATTTCCCTCGCCGCTTCCTTCGGCTTTTACGGGCTGGTCCGGAAGAAGATCGATATCAATTCGCTGCACGGGTTGCTGGTGGAAACCGCCATCCTTTTGCCGTTATCGGCTGCATTTCTGGCCAGTTCACCGGCCGCTCGAACATCGAGCTCCACGCTGGCCCTGCTTTCCCTTTCGGGAATCGTTACCGCAGTGCCGCTGTTGATGTTCGGCGCGGCGGTCCGGCGCTTGCCGCTTTCAACTATGGGTTTCCTGCAGTATATCGGGCCGACGCTGCAATTTCTGGTCGCCATCGGACTGTTCCATGAAGCGCTCGACCGTGCCAAGCTGGCCAGTTTCGTGTTGTGCTGGATCGGCATCGCCGTGTACGTCCTCGATTCGATTCTCACCCGCACCCCCTGTCCCATTGCGGACAAACCAGAATGAATCCCGTTTGATTCGTAATCTTAATCGTAAACTTTACCAACCCCTAACTCACCATGAGATACTTTGCCCTCGCGCTCGTCGCGGCCTTCACACTTCAAGCCGCACCACCGACGGAAAGTAGCCGGGCCATTTCGGTCCCCGCCACTTCAGCCCTGCCGATATGGCCGAAACCAACTCCCGTCCAAATCAAAGCCGGCTCGTTATCCATTCACTCGAAGGATCTCGAATTGGTTCATTCAACCGACACCTTCGGCGGCTTCCAGGTTCGGGTGGGCGGCAAGCCAATGGCGATCGGCCAAAATCGCCCCATGATCGGCTACCTCCTGGGAGGAAACTTGCGTTGGCTCGACCTGGCGCAGGCAGCCAGCCGAAAGCTCACGGTTCGCTCGCACCGCGGCACGCTACGGGTCCATTTCGAATGCGTCGATGCCGACGGCGCCCTCTGGTCCATCGAACAACAGTTCAACCCGCGGGGCGCCGGCGCGATCGATATCCGCACCGAGGTAAACGTGAACCAGGATCGCGCGGTCGCCTTCCTGCCGATGTTGACCGTCTTTCCGGGCGCCGGTTCCTTTGGCGACACAAAAGGACAAGCCCTTTTGGCAGGGCTAGAATACCTGGAAAACGAGTCCAGCAGTTCCGAAGCGGACATCGTCGGACCGGGTTCGCACAGGCAGGTCCCGGACAATCTCAAAGTGACCTTTCCCCTGATGGCTCTCCAACAAAGCGACCGGTGGCTGGCGTTGACCTGGCGGATGCGCCCCTATTTCAGCGCGCTGTTCGATTCGCCGGACCGATTGTTCGGGTCCGGCGGACATGTCATGGGATTGCTTTTCCCCGGGTCGGATGGCAAAAACCGGCAGGAAGGCAGTTTGCTGCCCAAAACCTGCGAACGTCTGCAGGCTGGCAAAGCCCTGGTTCTCGATGCGACGATCCTTGGCGGAGCTGGAACCAGCGTTGTTCCGGCCATTGCCCGGTACGTCGCGCTGCGTGGACTCCCTCCCTTGCCTGAAAACCGAATGGACCTGGCTCATTACACTTCGCTCACCTCAGCCGGCTGGCTCGATTCCAAAATCCATGAAGGCCAGCTGTTCCGGCACGCAGTTACGGATGGAAATTTCGCCCCAGGCCGTGTCGCCGATGCCGCCGTCTGGATGGACTGGCTAGCTACACGAAACCCGCCGCTCAGCGCGCGCCTCAACCAGGCCGCCCGGGATGCCGTGGGTGGAATTGGGCCGGAAGATCTGAACTTCGCCAGCGTTGGGCACGTGCGTTATCCAACGCCGGCCCTGATTTACGGCCACGTCGCCGAAAATGCCGCTCACGCGGAAAGGGCCGCCCGGGGTATTTTGGGAAGGTTTGCTGCCGACAATTCCATCCGTTACACACCGCGCCCGGGCGGGATGGATTACGGCAAGACACATTACACCAACGAAGCCAATGGCCTGACGGCGACTTCGGTACGGGAACTGTTGGAAGCGGCGGCCTTTTGCGGGAATCGCGAACTGATCGCCGCCGCGATCGAAAAACTCCGGGCGTTGGACAAATTTTCCAACGGTGTCCCGCGCGGCGCGCAAACGTGGGAATGCCCGCTCCACATCCCCGACATCCTGGCTTCGGCACACCTGGTCCGCGCCTACACACTCGGTTATGAACTCACCGGCGAGGTCGCTTTCCTCGAACAAGCGCGGTACTGGGCGTGGACCGGCGTCCCGTTCATTTACCTGGTTAACCCGACCGACCGGCCGGTGGGGCTTTACGGCACGATCGCGGTTTTTGGCGCGACCCAATGGAAGGCGCCGGTCTGGCTCGGCTTGCCGGTTCAATGGTGTGGCCTGGTATATGCCGAAGCGCTTTATCACCTCGCGCGGCGCGACCCGGCCGGCCCCTGGCAGCGCCTGGCCGATGGCATCACTTTCTCCGGCATCCAGCAAACCTGGCCGGAAACCGATTCCGCAATGAAAGGGTTGCTCCCCGATTCGTTTGTGCTGCGCTCGCAACAGCGCAACGGCCCCGCCATCAATCCAGCGACACTCCAGGTTTGCGCCCTGCCCTACTTCAGGCAGCCTCCGGCGTACGATTTCGTCAGCCTGCAAAGAAATCACCTGCTGGTCCACGCGCCCGGAGAGATTAAAAACACGCAGGAAAAGCGCGGGCGCGTCACATTCGAAGTGGAGCCGTGGATCGGTGGCCCATGTTCCATTCTGATCAACGGCGCCGGCAAAATGCCCCAGGTTAAGATCAATGGTCGCGCGACGGCCGGTTCGCAAAAAGAGGGGCGCTTGATCCTCCAGTTGCAAGGCCGGTCCCGGGTCGATTTGGAGCTGTGAGCGAGGCTCGCCCTGCCTCACACTACCGCAACCGTGTTCTGCAGCCGGCCGATGCCGTCGATCTCCATTTCGATCTGGTCGTCAGCCTGCAAGGTAAAGCCGTCGGGCGGCACGAGGCCGGTGCCCGTGAGTAAGACGGCGCCATTCGGAAACACCTGGCTCCGGAAAAGGAACGCTACGAGCTCCTCGAAGGTCCGTTTAATTTTTCCGACCGAGGTGGCCCCTTCAAAGACCACTTCCCCTTTCCGCCGGATTGCCAGGCGTATGGTCCATTGCCGGGCCTCGCTCTCGGTCGGACCCAAAGTGATCCAGGGCCCCAGGGCGCACGACCCGGTATAAATTTTCGCCTGGGGCAGGTACAACAGGTTTTCCCCCTCGATGTCACGGGAGCTCATGTCGTTGCCGATCGTGTAGCCGGCGATTTTCCCTTTGGAATTCACCACCAACGCCAGCTCCGGCTCAGGCACGCTCCAGCGAGCGTCACGGCGGATGCCCACTGGTTCGCCGGTGGCGATCACCTTTTCCGGCATTGATTTGAAAAATAGTTCCGGCCGTTCGGCTTCATAAACCCGGTCGTAAGCCGTCGCGCTGAAATCCGATTCCTCCATGCGCGCGGTTTTGCTGCGCAGGTAGGTGACGCCTGCCGCCCAGACCTCCTGGTGCTCGACCGGAGCGCAGAGCCGAACGTCGGCGAGGGCCACCCGGGGCAGATTTTTTGAAGCGATAGCCTTGAGTTGCGCCATTGCGTCCCCGGCTTCGAGCAACGGGCGCATGCTGGTTATCCCCGCGGCGCTCAGATCCACCAGGGCCGTCGAATCCTCGCCCAGTAATCCGATGCGCGGCTCGGCGGTCTTTTTGAACCTGCAAAGTTTCATGGCGGGGAAGCCGCCGGAGGTCCGGACACGGCCAGGGTCGGAATCGAGGGTGGTTGACGGACAGGTTTTGGCAGCAGGAACGCCAAGCCGGCGCAGATCAGCATTCCCACGCCCAGCGCGATGAACGGGATCGCCGTGCTATGATACAACTTCTCCAACCAACCGACAAAATATTGGCCTGCGAAACCGCCGAGGTTCCCGAACGCGTTCACCAGCCCGATAATAAATCCCAGGACACTACGCGGCATGGTTTCACTCGCGATGGCCCAAAAAGGAGCCAACGCCGCAAATGGGCCGGGAATCGCCAGGCACAACAGGGCATAGGAAAGCCAAAAGTTTTCCCGGAGCATGACGCTGAGGATCAAGCTGACTCCGCTGAGAATGTAAACCGCCGCTACATGCCCGCGCCGCTCACGGGTCTTGTCCGAGTGCCGGGAGTTGATGACCATGATTACGGCGGTCACCGCATACGGGATCGCGAACAGAATACCGTGTTGCAAGTTGCTGAATCCCATTCCTTTAAGACCGCTTGAAAAGAATGTCATGCAGCCATACGCGGCGCAATTGTGAAGGAAATAAAGAATGACCATCACAAAAATCGTCGGCTCGAAACACCGGGAGAGCAGCGACACCTTGATGGCTGGCTCCAGATCGGCATGTTCCTTCTCAAGCGATCGCTCGAGGAATTCTTTTTCCTCGTGGGAAATCCATTTGGCGTCCCGCGGATGGTCGCGGATGCAAAACCACCAAATCGGCAGCCAAATAAACGGCAACGCCCCCTCGAGGATGAGCATTTGTTGCCAGCCGCAACGGCCCAGCAGCCAGGTGGTGATCGGAGCGGAACCGGCGACTGCCAATGGCTGGCAAAGATTAAAGTAAGCATTGGCCCGGGCTCGCTCAGCCTTGGGAAACCAATTGGCGAGCAACACCAGGGTCGCGGGATAAACTCCACTTTCCGCCACCCCAAGCAAGAAACGCATGACCTCGAATTGGCGAAAGGTCCGGGCCAGGCCGCAACCCACGGCGCAGATCCCCCAAGCGACAAGGAAAATGCTGATAATTTTGCGCGCGCTCCAGTGGGAGGCCAGGTAACCGCCCGGCATTTGCAGCAACACGTAACCGAGGAAGAATATGCCCGCCGCCTCCCCTTTCATTTTGGAGTCCATCATCAGGTCTTTCATCAACGACGAGATGCTGGGATCCAAGGCCAGGGCAACATTGGTGCGATCGATGTACGAGATGGTGTACATGATCACCGCGACCGGGATGATGCGCAGCCAACGTTGTTCTTTCATGAGCGCGGTGTGTCGCCACTTTTTATCAAGCCGCGCGAAGGGAGTCGACAGGAAACGCCCCCAACCGGGAGAAATCCGAAACCCGAAAATCGAAAACCGAAGGAAACTAGCAAACTCCGAAACACCTATGAGTTTCGGTTTTACTTCGAGTTTCGATTTTCGGATTTCGGGTTTTTCATTGTTTCCCGGTTGCCGGCTGCTTCAATGACTCTATGAATCACAGTGACGCTGACCCGGACCCCATCTACCGCGTTCAGACCAGCGCCCCCGGCCCCGCCGGCAGCCTCCCACTGACCGAAGACCAGCTGTTAAACAGCCCAAGCGGCGATATTTTCGGACTGACCCAAAACGCGGGGATGGGCTGGGATCCAACCGAGTTGGGCCGCAAACAATTCCTGATCCTAAGCACCCAGGGCGGGTTGCGCGCCGCGGACGGCAAACCGATCGCACTAGGCTATCACACCGGCCATTGGGAAATCGGGCTGCTGGTCCAGGCGGCCGCCGAGGAATTCCGCCGGCTGAAAGTAATCCCTTTCGCGGGGTTCTGTTCCGATCCCTGCGATGGCCGCACCCAGGGGACAGTAGGCATGTTCGACAGCCTTCCTTACCGGAACGATGCTGCGATCGTTTTCCGCCGACTCGCCCGCTCCCTCCCTCTGAGGTCCGGGGTGCTGGGGATCGCCACCTGCGACAAAGGGTTGCCGGCGATGATGATGGCGGTGGCCGGCTTGCATGATTTGCCCTGCGTCATCGTGCCCGGCGGCGTCACCCTGCCCCCCAGCGCAGGCGAAGACGCCGGTGCCGTCCAAACGTTGGGAACGCGTTTCGCCCACGGATTGGTCACCTTATCCGAAGCAGCGGAGCTCGGCTGCCGCGCCTGCGGCTCTCCGGGCGGCGGCTGCCAATTTCTCGGCACGGCCGCCACCTCGCAGGTCGTAGCAGAAGCGCTCGGCCTGGCTTTGCCGCACTCCGCCCTGGCTCCCTCCGGGCAGCCGGTCTGGCTCGATATCGCCCGACGTTCGGCCGCCGCCGTTCACCAATTGGCCGAGCGCAAACTAAGCATGCGCAACATCCTCACCCCGGCCAGCATTGAAAATGCGATGACCGTGCATGCGGCGTTTGGCGGGTCGACGAACCTGTTGTTGCACATCCCGGCTATTGCCCACGCGGCGGGCCTCCCACGGCCGACCGTCGATGACTGGATCGGGGTCAATCGCCGCGCGCCGCGCCTGGTCAGCGTTTTACCGAACGGACCGGTTCATCATCCGACGATCCGGGTTTTCCTGGCGGGAGGCGTCCCCGAGGTGATGCTTCATTTGCGGCGCCTGGGCCTGCTCCGAACTGAAGTGCTCACCGTCTCCGGCGCCACGCTCAACGAAAACCTCGATCACTGGGAAAAATCCGAACGCCGCCGCCGGTTCCGCGAAGTCTTGCGCGAACAGGATGGCGTGGATCCGGACGAGGTTATTTTGCCGCCTGAGCTGGCGCGCTCCCGCGGTTTGACCGGCACGATGGTCTTTCCTCGCGGCAACCTTGCGCCCGAAGGGTCGGTGGTAAAAAGCACCGCGATTGACCCTTCGGTCATGGAAAAGCCTGGCTTGTATCGGAAGGAAGGCCCAGCTCGCGTGTTCGTCAATGAAAAGG